>Ga0172382_10000447_pt1 | contig 77664 bp, 61 predicted proteins | sample Leawel138RmetaG_FD_122245 | JGI IMG/M metagenome (GOLD analysis project Ga0172382, IMG submission 122245) | Leachate microbial communities from a municipal landfill in Southern Ontario, Canada - Leachate well 138R metaG | ecosystem: Engineered > Solid waste > Landfill > Unclassified | place...
GCCTCAATGATAAAAACACCTCGGGCGCGATGAATCGCGCCCCTACACGGGACAGTTCTTCGCCTCACGGAGCGCACAGATGGCGCGGACAGAATGGACGGGATGGACGAACGTGGGTAGGCGAATCGACGTGTATAACGCAAGGCATCAATGATAAAAACACCTCGGGCGCAATGAACCTCTGCCTCGGGTCTGCCCTATGGATCGGAGTGCGCTATGTTTCACCCCGTCCTCAAGGGGCAGTAGTGTCTCCCTGGTTATTTCAGCACCTTGTTTATTTTCGTGAAAGCTTTTCTCAAGGCATAGGCTTTGATACAATTTCTTGTAAATGATTCGGTTAGTCTGTCGGAGCCGATTATCACGGTGCTGGAGATTCCTGCGTGATGTTTCTTTGTTGGAGCGTAGGCGCCTGTCCTATGCGTCCCTGCCTGCGGTATACGATGGAGCCCGATCACGAACTCTACTGAAAGGAATTGTTGATGATCCGTTTAAAGAGCGCTTTTGTATTCCTTAGTCTTGTACTCGTCTTGTCTATGCCCGTCGTTGCGGAGAGCCTTGCCGCGAAAAGTTTGGCGCAATTAGAAAAGAGCAAAGCAGTGTCGGCGGAGGTTTGTGATTTTGTTGTTTGTGCTGACCCTCAGCCTGGCGGCTTCCTGGGTACGCCCAAAATTTTCCTCGATATGATGGACGAATGGAACCTCCTCAATCCTGATCTCATCGTGTGTGCAGGAGACATGATCATGGGCGGTCCGGCGGCAGAGATCGGTCCCATGTGGGATGAATTTTTAGGGAACGTGGAAAAGCTTAACGCGCCCTTTTTTGCCACGCCCGGGAATCATGATATTAACGAAGAAGTCGAAGTGATGCGCGTTTACGAAGAACGGGTCGCCCCTTTATATTATGCCTTCACGCGCGGCAATACGCTCTTTGTCATTTTGAATACGGAAGAGCCGGGCCATCCGGACGGCTTCTCCGAAGAACAGCGGGATTGGCTGCGCGATACCTTAGCGAATAATCCGGCGGAACATATCTTCATTTTCTTGCACGTACCCTTCTTTGCCCTTAACTGGGAACGCGATTGGCAGCCTACTGCTGACATCATCCAAGGTTATCCGGTTCGTGCAGTCATTTCAGGACACGAACATTACTATCGCGACTATGGCGAAAAGGATGGCGTCCGCTACATTATTTGCGGGAGCGCCGGCGGCGGCTTTCGTGAGCCTGAAGAAGAAGGCGGTTTTTTCTGCTATCTTTGGGTGAAAGTGCGCGGTGAAGAATATACGATCTCCTTAATCAAACCGGGCGCTGTGTTTTCTGCGGACTTGGTGACCGATGCCGGTGTGAAACGGCTCCATTCGATACAAGCGATGATAGAGCGGGAGCCCATTGCGCATCCTTGGAACCAAGCTTTCGATCAACCCGTTACCATGACGGTGCATAATCCTTTTGACACGCCGTTGAAGATGGAATTGCGCTGGACCTGTCCGCCTCAATGGCAGGTGGAAGATCTGGTTTGGAAGGTGTCGGTCGCGGCCGGATCGCAGGAGAGCCAAACAACGGTCATGAAACATGCCGGCCCTGATTTCTTTCCTGTTCCGTCGTTGGAGGGGGTTGTTGAAGATCCTGTTACGGGAAAAACGATTGCTCTGAACAGGGATGTGGATCTCGCTCCGACCGTGGACGTACCGAGAGCAGCGCAGCCGGTAATTCTTGACGGCGACCTCTCCGAGTGGAGCCATGCGCCCTGCCTGCCCATGCGTTATGGCGTGAGCTATGACCCTGCCGATACCGATGATTTAGAGGCCTGCGCCCGGGTCATGTGGGATGATGACTATCTGTACATTGCCGTTGAAAGTGAAGACAACGAATTTCATCAGCCCTATTATGGGGATGTGGTTTGGATGGCGGACAGCGTGGAACTGTGGATTGAAAATTCCAATTGGAGCTTCAGTCTCACGCCGCGGGGCCCGCAGGTTTTTTCGCATGATCTTCCGGACAAACATCTGGACGTCATTACCACGGCCGTTTCGCTTGGCGTCGTTCAAGAAGGCCGACGTATTATTTATGAAGCCGCCTATCCCATCAAGGAGCTCTATCAAGTTGACTTTGTGCCGGGATCAAGCTTTGGCTTTTCCATTTTGGTCAACGATCTGGATCCCTCCGGACCTGTGATCAAACGGCATTATGCAGAATTAACGCCTGGCGCAGGCGCCCATTTCGCGTGTCCGAAATATAACATGATTCTGAAAGATTGATGAGCCGCCGCCGTGTGTGCGCCGTTTACGTTGCTTGATCGAAAGTCTGCACTATGAGCAGAAAGAAGGAGCGGGTCATGATTGTCAATGCCTTTACCATGAAGCTTAAAGAGGGTAACAAGGAAGAATATCAGCGGCGACACGATGCGCTCTGGCCAGAATTGTCGGCGGCGCTGCGTGCTTCGGGCATCCTCTTCTATTCTATTTTTCTTGAAGAGGCAACAGGGACGCTCTTCGCCTTTCAACAGCTGACCGAGGACAACACAACGGATTCTTTGGCGTCCCTCCCGATCATGCAAAAATGGTGGGCGTCTATGAAAGATCTGATGGAAACGAATCCGGACAATTCACCGGTCGCTGTGCCTCTGCAAGAAGTCTTTAGGCTTGAGGCGTGACGGGGCGGGGTCGCGGCGCTTTAATCTTCTTGCTCCTTGATGCTATCCAAGACAATGGACTTTTCGATGAGCATGTAGGGGATGGCATCTTGGATGATGTATAAGACTTTTTCGTCTTGTCGGATCAGGGCGGCGTCGATATTGTCTTGAACCACTTCTCCACCTCGGTTGCGCAGTGTTCCCTTGGCTATTGCCTCATTGAGTTGTGCCAAAATTTCCGGCGTCGCTTCGTGTAGGGGGCTTCTGTTTTCGGGGCAAACCAGTATCTTTAATAATTCGGGATCAACCATATCTCTAGGCTTCCTTTTTTATTTTGTTTCGAGCGTGCAGCCTTACTGCAACAGGGCGATCATACGGGGGTGATCTTACCGAGAACCACTGATTCGGAGGCGCCGGTTGCTTGGGGCACATTGGCGGGCGTACCGCAAATCGTTTCGTTGCCGAGAATGGCGAAGGCAATGGCTTCCCGTGCATCATAAGAAATGCCGATGCGGTCGCTGATATAAATTTTAACCTCTGGCAAGGCATTTTTGAGCCGCTGCATGACTGCGTTATTCATGGCGCCGCCGCCGCTTACGATCATGTGAGACACTTCGTAGTTGGGCATGATGTAGTTTTTATAGGCATCGGCAATACTTTGCACGGTCACTTGTGTTACTGTCGAGACGAGATCTTCATAGGCATGATCCCGTCGATTTGCCAGCGCATCGCGGAGATAGACATCTACGCCGAAACGTTCTCTGCCGGTGCTTTTGGGCGGGTCTTTGGTGAAATAAATATCGCTTAATAAATATTCCAAAAATTCGTCTATGACGTTGCCTCGGTTGGCCGCTTCTCCGTCTTCATCGAAGGCGAGTTTTCCGCGGCTGAGCAGACGCACTGCGCCATCAATGGCGATATTTCCGGGCCCGGTGTCAAAGGCGAGTATGTCTTCAAAGCGCGGGGTAACGGCGGTTAAATTTGCGATACCTCCAATGTTGAGGCAGACGACGGTCCGGTCGTTTCTTCGAAAGAGCAGCCAATCCGAATAGGGTACCAAGGGCGCGCCTTGTCCGCCAGCGGCCATGTCTCGAACGCGGAAATCTGATACGACGGGCAGTTTGGTGCGCTGAGCGATTACGGCGGCTTCACCGATCTGCATGGTGCCGATCTGTTTATCCTCACCTGTTCCCGGGGGATAGTGGCCGATAGTATGGCCGTGAACGGAAATAAAATCAGGCTCCACCTCATTGTTGTCTGCAATATCCATCATGGATAAGCAGGCATCTGCCATCAACTCTCCAAGTTCGAAATTGAGGAGGCACACTTCTTTGGCTGTCAAGTGTTCGCTCAGAAGTCGCAGCCGCAGATCATTGTCATAGGGAAAGGATTGGTGGGCGATCAGCTTCATGGCCAGCCCCGGCCCTGTTCCTTTGATACGCACCAGAACCGCATCAATGCCGTCACAGGAAGTACCGGACATGAGGCCAATGATGAAACGTGCTTTTTTGTTTCGAATTGCTTCTAGGTTCATTCCATTGTCCTTTCTAGGTCAGCATGGGGAAAATAGTGCGCCGCAATGGCAGCGAAATCTTTTCCTGCCGATGCCATACCCCGAGCACCGTATTGACACATACCTACGCCATGACCACGCCCGCCGCCTGTAAAAGTATAGACAGCAGGTGAAGTTCCGTTCATCACAGTCTCTATTATAACCATCGCACTGGGCAATCCTCCAAATGCTTGACGAATATTCAATTCACCGGTGAGCGTGATCGAATCTTTTTCGCCTACAATGGTCAGCGTTTTGAGTCTGCCGCTGACGCCGCGCGCGCCTTCTTCTATACGCAGTACAGTACCTAAATTATGCCGTTGGTTTACAATCTCTGTCAATTCGGAACGAGAATAAGATTTTTGCCAACGGTAGCCTGCGCTGTCTCCTGCACACCACGCATCGGGCGCGGTGGTCAACCATGTGCGCAAGTTTTGGGCGGGCGATATGGAAGGTGAGTTTGTGCGCAGATCAGATTTCCCGCGTAATACTGGATCCGGAGGCCCGCTCCAAACATTGTCGTTGTTCTCTGTCCAGCCTCCGCAGCACGAAGAAAAGACAGCGCTGATATATTTATTTTGCGCGACCAATGCCATGCCCTTTGTTTGGGCGACTGCGGCATCGCTTTGCACGGCATGTCCACTAACACCATTATAGGCTCTGCAACTCTCGAAGATCGTAAAATCAAAACCTTCCAATTCATATTTGCCTGCCATGCTCGCGTAGATTTCGCTGCGTGCGACGATGGCTTGTGCTTTCAGCGCCTCTAAAGGCCAAGATGCGGGCATCTCGGCTGGCACGACGCCGCGCAAATACTCTTCTACCGCCAGGGTGCCGTAGACTTCAAGATCCCGACCATAGCCCACCGTAATTTCGAGGGGTCCATGGAAGAGGCGGTTTCGCTGATTACTTTTCCAATAGGCATCAGATAGATTCATAATTTCGATGGGCGCCGTGCAGTGTATTTTTAAGGGGGCGGTCAGCGTCAGGGGCTTGCTTGTGTTTGTTCCTTGAAGAGTGAAGGTGCAGGAACCGGGCAGTACCCGTTCACTACGGATCCAGGGACGGATGGGGTCGTCTTGCATGCTTTGTGCGAGTGCCGTCGCATCGGCTTCTTTGTCGAAACGTGCAATGGCGATCCAGTAAACACGGTTATCAATGATTCTGCCCGTGCCGGTTCGGAACCGTTTCCCCAAGGTCTTTATTTGCGGGGTATAGCCGCGTTGACGCCAAAGCGCTATAAAGGCATCCCGTTGCACTTCGTCGCCGGGTTGAAAAGATTTTTTAAAAACATAAAAATGTTGTCTTGCCGGCTGTAAGTTCTCCGCGCGCAAGGTCCATGTTCCCGCTTCCAAGGGATAGTGGGAAGCGCCCGCTTCCAAGCTGCCCGCCGCCGTTGTCTTGAACGTGACGGCATCAGGCAACACAGCGTATCGCATGCGCACTTGTGCGTGCGCCGATGACACGGTCTCCTCCGATTGCGCCATTGCGGCCGCTGCTGCCATAGACAAACCAAGCATCAACATCAGGGCGCTTGCATATTGTTTTTGAAGCTGTGAGCGATTATTTTTAAAGAACATTAAGCCTCCGCCGCTCCTTCGTTGAGCGCGTCTCGCAGCTTCCCCTCATGTTTGTCCAATAGGGCTTTTGATTCGTCATGGGACAGGTTTCTACACGCCATGAGTATGGCAGCGGCGATGTGATAATTGCTCTGTGCTAAAAATGCAGCCCCTTCCGCTTCGCTTATTTGTGAAATATCCGCCACGATGCGCGCCGCACGCCGGCGCAGTTTATCATTGGCGGGAATCATTCCGATCATACGTCCTTTGTAAACATATCCGGATTGGGTGAAGGCTCCTGTAGTGATCATGTTGAGCGCCATCTTTGCAGCGGTTCCTGCTTTTAGTCGTGTTGAGCCTGCTAAAATTTCCGCGCCCGTCTTGAGGGCAATGAGCAAGTCGCATAGAATGGGCGCGCCGGGGTTGCTCGTAATGAGCGCTGTCCGTGCCTTGGAAGCACGGGCAACGGATAGGACTCCTTCCACGTAGGGGGTTGCTCCGGAAGCGGCAATACCGATGACAAAATCACGGGCGCTGATTTGGAGCGCTTCCGCTTCTGCGGCGCCCTGTTGACGGTCGTCTTCCGCACCTTCCACGCTGTCGCGCAATGCTGTGTCGCCGCCGGCAATCATTCCATGCACCCGTTCGGGTGATACGCCGAAGGTGGGCGGACATTCAGAAGCGTCCAATACGCCCAAGCGCCCGCTTGTACCGGCGCCTGCGTAGAGGATACGTCCACCGCTGCGTATGCTGTCTGCGGCATAGGTTATCGCACTGCCTATCGCCTCATGGGCGGCACCGACTGCTGCCGCGGTGGTTTCGTTGGCGCGCTGCATGACTGCTACCAGCTCAGCCGTGGTTAATGTGTCAATGAATTGGCTTTGATCCAGCGCCTCTGTGTCGGGCAGAGGCGCGGACTGTGGTGAGGCAGCCGGTTCCTTCACGAATACCCAGTCCGGAGCGATACGCGTTTTTGCCGTGGTGTAAAGGGCTTCTGTTCCGCGCAAGGCACAGGGCATGGGCTGCATCGCTCCGGCTCTGTGAATGGCATCACGGAAAGCGTCGCGGTAGCGGGCGCAGTGATCCAGGAGCCCGCCATATTCATAAACCTGTACGTTAGGTGGGAGTCCGAGTCTTTTCTGCGCGCTGATGACCAAGGCAGCAAGGCGTTGGGCTTCTTCATCAATTAAGCATGCCGCCACAGGATCGCCTTGGGCGGCAGCTTCTGCCACGGTCAGGCTCAAGGCAGCAATGCTCCGTTTGGAATGGGCTCCTTCCCAATTTACGAAGGCTTCGAAATGTTTCAATCCGACCTGTGCGGGAAGGGATGTGGTCAATATCGTATCGCGCCCTACACCGTCAATAGCGCGGGCACAGGCACGGAGCGCGGCTTTGCCAATGGCATAGGAACTGCCTTCATCGCCGAAGAGGGTGCCTCGGCCGCCAAGACGCTGCGCCTTCGTGGAGATATTAGAAGCGAGGACGGCGGAGCCGGTTCCTGCAATGGCAAGTATGCCCGGCCCTGTGTGGCAATTGGCATACAAGAGGGGATGCAGATCGGTGCTGATCCAAAGGGTTGTTTCGGGCAAGAGGGCGGCAAGACCTTCAGCGACCGCTTCTTGTATGGCTGTATTGGCGGCGCCGGCAAGGGCGGCGAAGAGCAAGTCAGCGGAGGAGTCTGTGGGAGCACAGCAATCCTGAACCAATCCTGCGATGCTAGCTACTGAGGCGGACACTCCCAAGGATACAGGGTTGGAAGCGCCGCCGCTGCACTCAGCCACGACCTTGCCCTGTCCATCATACTGTGCCGCCCGCGTATGGGTTCCTCCGCCTTCAATAACAATAATACCCATTTTCAAGAATTTCTTTCATGGTTTGGCTGATGGAGTCCGGGAAGAAGCTGCATAAAAAAAGATTCCAGTGAAATTGATATAACGGCGCACTGGGGATATTTTACATGGATAGGGAGCGTGCTGCAAAGAAATAAAGACTGTGTCGGGGAGTACGTTGCCCTAAGGAAAAGCCCGCAGTCTCAAAGACCACGGGCTTGTACAAGTAAAAAGGTGTTTTAATAATTAGAGATCAAGGACCTTGTCCATGCGCGCGGCAATATCTGCGAGGCGCTTTTCATCGCCGCCGCCGACTTCTGCCGTAGCAAAGCCTTCATAGCCGATGGCTCGCAATTCTTTGCGAACTGCTTTCCAATTAATGGTTCCATCGCCAATTTCTACATCAAAGCCTTTCCACAAGCCTTCATCATTCATTTTCTTGGTGCTGAATTCTTTGACGTCTAATTTTTTGATGCGGCTGCCAAGAACCGGGATCCAGTGCTCGGGCCAGCCAAAGCGTGCTACGTTGCCAATATCGAAATAGGAGCCTACCCAAGGATTATCGACTTCATCGATATACTGCGCCATTTCGAGGGGGCTGATGAGGAAATTGTTCCAGACGTTTTCAACGAGCAAATGGATTTCCTGTTTGGCGGCATGTTCGCCGGCACGCTTCATCTTTTCCATAGTCTCCGTATAGTTTTGGGCATAGGGCATTTTTTCATCCACTTTTCCCGCAACGATAAGAACAGAGGTGGCGCCGATCAGTTTCGCCTCATCAATGCACGTGTTGATATCATCGAAAGACCAGCCTTTTACAATCCCGTGAACAGGCAAGCCGGTCGCTTCACTGGCTTTGGCAAGCTCTTCAATGGGTACTTCGCCAAAGTTGGGTTCTACGCCGTCGTAGCCCAAGTCTTTCAAGAGTTTTAACTTTTCTAAAGGCGTTTTACCGACTTTGACCATACCATATTTTACGGCTTTTTTAATTTTGCCGGTGAATTCGCCGGCATGGGCAGTCTTGGCTCCGCCGGCATAGAGTCCGGCAGCGGCGGCAAGCCCTGAGCTCACCAAAAAATCTCTGCGATTCATAGGATTCCTTTCTCTGACACATGAAGTTCTTGTCTTTTAAGAATGCGGGCATTCACCTGCCTTGTAAAAGGGTCAAATCAGGGGTGATTCTTATAAAGATCATCATAGCAATCCTTGGATATCCAAAGCAATCCGATACGGGAGTCTGTGCATCGCTTTAAATATTACGCGACATGCAATAAATATAATGTCAATCGTGTTACTAAAATATATGGTAAACTAGAGGTGTGGAGGTAACTCCAACAATCGTTTCACTGCGACGGCCATCGGGGGACTTTCAATTTTTGAATCAATTCCTGTTGAAGTATGCCTGCCTTAAAAGGAAGTTGGTGTGTATCTAACAAAACTACGAATAAATATTTGTATTTGTTGTGTTGTTTTTGGTAAAATACAAATATGTAAAGGGCATTACTAGAAATACTCAAAATTCATCTTGTAGAAAGAGAATAAAATGGTAATGATTAATGAGGGCATGACCGTGGCAGACCGCTACCTTTTAAATAAATCCTTAGGTAAGGGAGGTATGGGCGAGGTCTTTTTGGCCACCGATCAAACGAATAACAAAGAAGTTGCTTTAAAAACACTACATGCACACTATGCAACGAATAACGCGGCTCGGGCTCGTTTTGTCCGAGAAGTGAATACCATGCATAAGTTGCATCACCCGGGCATTGTTAAAGTCTTTGACGCTTTTTTGTGGGAAGATAATCTTTTCTATGTGATGGAATATGTCAATGGTAAAAGTTTGCGCCGTTGGTTGGGTCAGCGTGGGAAATTAAAAGTTGCCACTGTCGTGCGTGTGCTCTCGCTCATCTGCGATGCCCTCAGTCATGCGCATCATCTGACGATCCACCGTGATCTGTCCCCCGAAAATATTATGGTATTAAAGGATGGTTCTATTCGTATTTTAGATTTTGGATTGGCAAAGATCGAAGACAAATTCAAAGATCTGACCATGATCGGTGTGAATTTGGGAAAACTCGCGTACATGGCTCCTGAACAGCAAGTGAACGCAGCCACCGTTGATCATCGTGCCGATATTTATCCTCTTGGGGTGATGTTCTTTGAATTGTTGGTTGGCCGCCGCCCCGAGCCGGGACAGCGTATCACGGATTTCTGTCCTGAACTGCCCATGGAAGCGAACGACTTCTTGGATCGCGCTATGGCGCCTACTCCTGAAAAACGCTTTCCGTCTGTCCGTTCTTTTCGCTCTGAATTACTGATTCTGTACCAACGTTATACGGGTCATATCCCCAGCACGCCCGCTCTGGTACCGGCACCGCAAGTTAAAGTCGAAAAGAGCTCCCCTTCTTTTTGGAACTACTTGTCTTTTTGGAAGTTTTTCTCCCGCAGCAAATTGAAAGTCCAACCGTAAAACGAGAGCTCTAAATCTTTAGCTTGACTTTTCCACGTGGTCGTTATTTTGGGGAAATAGTGACTAACGGAGCGGATAGCAAAACACCCGGCGCTGCCGTTGGTTGCGACAACACCGGGTGTCTGTGCGGATAATACGTGCCTATTTAAAAGAGCACGTGTCTATGACAATAACAGGGAAGGATCACGGCGGGCGCCCTTCCTCCTTAAATGAAGAGGTTCACGTCGGCCTGTTCAGCACGACCTAAAAAGGCTCCTACACCGCCAATTTCAATGCCGTCAATCAACTCTTCTTTTTTGATGCCCATCACATCCATACTCATGGAACATACGACGAGGCGAACACCTGAAGCTTGCGCTGCGGCAACCAACTCTTCCGGTGTCATGACCTGTTTCTTTTTCATGACATGGCGCATCATCATGCTGCCCATACCGCCCATGTTCATCTTAGAAAGACTCAGTTTTCCCGGACCTTTCGGCATCATCATGCCGAACATGCGGTCAAGCAGTCCTTTGGACACGGGGGGCGCTTTGGTTTTGCGCAATACATTAATACCCCAGAAGGTGAAGAAGATGGTCACATCGCTGTCCATGGCGGCCGCGCCATTGGCAATGACAAAGGTCGCCATGACCCGATCGAGATCATCACTGAAACATACGATGGTTTTGCCTTTTTTGGTAACGGGATCAGGGGCAACAGCCTTTTGCACGGCCGCGACAGTGGGCACGGAATTGCCCTTGCGTATGCGCGCTTTGTAACTGTTGCCTTCCGGCCGTGTTTCCAATAAGCTGTTACCTGTACTGTTGCACCAAGCGGGGATATCGGCCATGAAACCGACGTCTGTGGCGATTACTTCAAGGATATCGCCCACTGCCATTTCGGTCATGCTTTGTTTCACCCGTGCGAGTGGGCCGGGACACTGCAAGCCGCTGACATCCAGCGTGATTGTGTTCGACGGAGAATCTTGGATAATACCGTCGCAGGGTTCACCGCAGGCAGGTAGAGACGCGCACGGTATGCCTGTTTGTGCGCCATTCATATTCTGGAACCAACACCACGTGCGATAGCCGCCGTTGAGGGCAACGACATCAAAGCCCGCTTGTATCAATTGGCGATAGGCCAAATAGCCGCGCAATCCAACGGTGCAGTATGCGCCAATTTTTTTGTCGCGCGGTAATTCGTCATAGCGATAGCGCAATTCTTCCATGGGGATAATCGTCGTGCCGGGGATCACGCCGCATTCTGCCTCTTCGGGCATACGGACATCCAGCCAATAGAGATCTTCCTGATCCAATTGATCAGGCTCAATCATGACCACATCGCCATTTATTATATTTTGCGCTGTGAACCCCAGCATGTTGATCATGCTCTTTGCAGAATCATATTGAGGGGAATAGGCGAGCTCTAGGTTTTCGAGGTCTGAGGCGGTCATCTTTTGGGTGACTGCAATAGCCAATACGTCAACGGCAGCATTCACATCATCGGGACCGACGACTTGCGCGCCGAGAAGGACGCCTTCAGGGCTGAACAGTCCTTTGATGGAAACAGGGACAGCGCCCGGATAATATTTCGCATGCTGCATGGGGTGAATATAAACCCTGAAATAAGCTTTGCCGGCGCGGCTAAGCCGCTTTTCACTCCAGCCGGTAGAGGCAGCGGATTGATTAAATATTTTGACAATAGAGGTGCCTAATACACCGGGATAGACGGAAGAGCGTCCGCAAATATTATCTGCGGCGATTCTGCCCTGTCGGTTGGCGGGGCCTGCAAGAGGTACGGAACAATCTTCGCCTGTGAGGCGGTCGCAGGTCTGGACGGCGTCGCCTACGGCATAAACAGAGGCATCGCTGCTCTGCATACGGGTGTTCACGACGATGTGTCCCCGTGGTCCCACGGTGAGCCCTGCTTCACGCGCTAGGGCGGAGCGAGGCGCAACGCCGGCACACAAACAAACTAAATCGGCTTCGACTTTTGTGCCGTCCTGGAGGGTGACACCCTTATCATCAATGGCCGTGACCGTAGACTTAAGGCGCACGTCAATGCTGTTCATCTGCAATTCTTGGAGGAGAGGAATCGTCATTTCAGGATCAAGGGGCGGCAAAATCTGATCCAGCATTTCGACAAGGACCACATCCAGCCCGAGCATACGCAGATTTTCTGCCAGTTCAAGACCAATGAAGCCGGCGCCTATAACACAGGCTTTGGATGCGGTTTGGGCTTTCTCTTTGATTCCGTCCATATCATTGAGGTTGTTGAGCGTGTAGACATTGGATCCCTTTACGCCGGGAATATTGGGGCGTATCGGTTCGGCACCTGTCGCCAGCACAAGTTCATCGTAGGGCTGTTTAAAAGACTTGCCCTCTTTGAGATCTGTCACTTCCACTTCTTTGTTGACGGGATCGATACGTGTCACTTCATGACCGGTCTTAATATCGAGCCCATACCGCCCCTTCAGGGTGGTTGCACTCTGAACAATCATATCCGCACGATTGGAAATAACGCCGCCCACATAATAAGGCAGTCCGCAATTAGCAAAAGAAACGGCTTCGCCTTTTTCAAAGACGGTCACTTCTGTTGACTCATCCAAGCGTTTAATGCGGGCGGCACAACTCATGCCTCCTGCTACGCCGCCCACGATCACGATTTTCTTAGCCATAACTATCTCCTTGTCTTTCCGTCGGTGTTGTTGTTTTTATCTGGACTTTTATCCGAAACGCCCGAATGCCTCTAAAACTTCCTTGAGCATTTTTCTTCCCGAATCGTCAACCCCAAAGTTATCATGAAGGCAGAGATCCATGTGCTGGGTTACGATGATTTTTGCCGCAGCGCGTAGAGCGCCGTCTGTGGCGGCAATCTGCCGCAGCACGTCACTGCATTTGCGTTCATTTTCTATCATTTTCATGACGCCTCGCACCTGCCCTTCGACCTTGCTTAGTCTGGCGAGCAACTCTTTTCTTGTCACTTCAGGATTTTTTTTCATTCTTTTTTTACTCCGTTCATCATACCCATACGGGGTATGAGTATACCACAAAGAAGGGGGCGTTGCAAGTGTGGATTTCAAAAAAAATAAAGGGCTTTCTGACTTCTCCAAAATAAGTGTTCAAAAAAGCTCTTTGACCACAATATACAGTGTTAAAATGTGTGTTTTCATCAAAATATAGAGTTTTTCACTTGTTTAAAAATAATGCTTATGTTATAATGATCTCATTCAAATTTATACTCCCCGTGTGGAGTGTATGAAGAGGAAATCCACCATGACAACGAATGAATATGATGCCGGAGCTATACGAGTTCTGGAAGGATTGGAGGCGGTGCGGAAACGCCCCGCTATGTATATTGGAGACGTTTCTACGCGCGGTCTTCATCATCTGGTTTATGAAGTTGTAGACAATAGTATTGATGAAGCTCTCGCCGGATATTGTTCCCAAATTACAGTCACCGTACATATCGATAACAGTATTTCTGTTGAAGATAACGGGCGGGGCATCCCGGTTGGGATGAGCCCTGATCCCAAGTATAAAAAGAAAAGCGCTTTAGAAGTGGCGCTCACCGTGTTGCACGCGGGCGGTAAATTCGACAGTAATATGTACAAGGTGTCGGGCGGGCTGCACGGCGTCGGCGTATCGTGTGTGAACGCTTTATCTGCATGGCTTGAGGTCGAGGTAAAACGGGATTCTCACGTCCATTTTATTGCCTTTGCCCGGGGCAAACCCAAGGGGCCTCTGGAAAAGCGTGGGCATACCAAGGGCACCGGTACCAAAGTTACTTTTCTTCCCGATAAAGACATCTTTGAAGAGACCACCTATAACGCTGAAATTTTGTTGAGCCGCTTACGTGAATTGGCCTTCCTTAACAAAGGCTTAAAAATTGTTTTTGAAGATGAGCGTACCGATGATGAAGCGATTGTCATGCAGTACAAGGGCGGAATTATTGAGTATGTAAAATATTTGAACCGCAACAAAGAACTGCTCCATCGCACGCCTATTTATATGGAGCTGGCAAAAGAAGATGTAGAGGTGGAGGTGTCCTTGCAGTACACGGGCGCCTACAGCGAAGTCACCGCCAGCTTTGCGAACAACATTAATACCCATGAAGGCGGTACGCATCTAAGCGGATTTCGCGCTGCTCTCACCAAAAGTCTCAACGACTATGCGCGGAAAAACAATCTCTTCAAAAAGAGCAATGCTGCGATTTCCGGTGATGATACCCGAGAGGGATTGACAGCGATTATATCGGTGCGTCTGCGTAACCCGCAATTCGAAGGACAAACCAAAACAAAGCTGGGTAACAGCGACGTACAAGGTATTGTTAATTCCCTTGTCTACGAGGGGCTGCAAACTTATTTTGAAGAGAACCCTAGCGTTGCCAACCGCGTCATCAACAAAACGCTGGAAGCGGCTCGGGCACGGGAAGCGGCGCGTAAAGCGCGCGAACTCACCCGCAGAAAAGGCGCTTTAGATTCGCTGGGACAAGCGGCGAAACTGGCGGATTGCTCAGAACGGGATCCGCAATTATGTGAGTTGTTCATTGTTGAGGGTGATAGTGCGGGCGGCTCTGCTAAGCAGGGGCGTGATCGCCGGTATCAAGCGATCTTACCGCTGCGCGGCAAGGTGTTGAACGTTGAAAAGGCGCGGGAAGATAAGATGTTGGGCAACAACGAAATCCGTTCCTTGATCACGGCTATCGGCGCAGGCTTTGGCAAAGATGATTTTGATGCCAGTAAGCTCCGCTATCATAAAATTATCATTATGACAGATGCTGACGTTGACGGTGCCCATATACGCACCTTGTTGTTGACCTTCTTTTTCCGTCAAATGCCCGAGCTGATTCGGAGAGGACATTTGTTTATTGCGCAACCGCCTCTCTACCAAATCCGCAAAGGGAAAAAAGAGCGTTATGTGAATACAGAAACGGAATACGAAGATTTTCTTTATGAACTCGCGTTAGACAATGTTTCTGTTCAAAAGAAAAATAACGGCGACAGTGCGCCGATCGAAACGGAACAGCTTATCAAGGCGATTCGCAATGCTCAAGACCGAGAACGGCTCATCGGTCGTGCCTTCCGTGTCTACGGCGTTACGAGAGAAGCGCTGATGAAATGTTTGGCACTGCCCCGAGAATCTTATTTAAACCCTGCGTCACTCACGTATAGCCAACTGACTGCGCTTTTCGGCGAGGGAGTGGAAGTGATCAACACCCTTGAGGCGCAGCGCGAGTTGGATGAGCATCACGACGAAAACAGCAACGGCAAGGCGAAACATCAGGTCATTAGAAGAAAAGATCAGGTGGATTTGGCTTTTCTGAAAAGCCATGAATTTTCTGCCTTGCTCAGTTATGCCGACTCCAGCAATGGCGTTGAAGATCCCGTGTACACGGTTTCCACGCAGAGCGATGAGCAGAAGGCGACGCTCTTCGAGTCGAACGTGCTTTTAGAGGTCAAAGACTTCTTGCTTGAAACAGGGCGCAAAGGACTGAATGTGCAGCGCTACAAGGGCTTGGGCGAAATGAATGCGGATCAACTTTTGGAAACGACCATGGATCCGCAAAACCGGGTATTGCTTGCTGTTACTGCAGAAGATGAAGCGGTGGCAGATGATATGTTCACCATGTTGATGGGCGAACTCGTGGAACCGCGAAAAGACTTCATCGAAAAACATGCCGCTGAAGTACAGAACTTGGATGTTTAAACGCCTGCCCTTTTAATTCTTAAACAGAGATACAAAATCTAACCCGCGCAGAAAGAAAAGCTAAGTAATGGAAGCTAACGATCGTCTTAAACCGATTACCATTGAACAGGAACTGAAGCAATCATTTCTGGATTATTCCATGAGTGTGATTGTAAGCCGGGCACTTCCTGATATTCGTGATGGACTGAAACCGGTGCATCGGCGTGTGTTGTACGCCATGCACAATTTAAATCTTTCAAAGGCACGACCCTTCCGCAAATGTGCGGCTATCGTCGGTGATACCATGGGAAAATACCATCCTCATGGTGACTCTTCCATTTATGATACGCTTGTGCGTCTCGCGCAAGATTGGAATATGCGGTATCCCCTTGTCGACGGTCAAGGAAACTTCGGCTCTATTGACGGGGACAGTGCAGCGGCGATGCGATACACCGAAGCGCGTATGGAAGCCATTACAGCGCTCATGCTCAATGATATTGAGAAGCAAACTGTCGACATGGTGCCCAACTATGACGGCAGGGAAATGGAACCGGCTATTCTGCCCGCGACCTTGCCCAATCTGCTGATCAACGGATCCTATGGTATTGCCGTTGGTATGGCAACTAGCTGCCCGCCCCACAATCTAACTGAAGTATGCGATGCGATCTTATATCAACTGGATCATCCCGAAGCCAAGCCCATCGACCTGATGCGTTTTATTCAAGGGCCGGATTTTCCGACGGGCGGGATCATTTGCGGGCGTGCCGGTATTCATGAAGCGTATACGACCGGTCGGGGCCGCGTTACGGTGCGCGCGAAAGTTGCCATCGAAACGCAAAAAAATACGGGTCGTGCACGGCTCATCATTCAGGAAATCCCCTATCAAGTCAATAAGAGCAATCTTATTGAAAAGATTGCTCAATTGGTGCAAACGAAAACCATTGAGGGGATTACCGATCTGCGCGACGAGTCAGACAAAGACGGCATGCGCGTAGTCATCGAATTGCGTAAAGGCGAAGAGCCCGAAGTCATCCTGAATCAACTGTACAAAAACACGCAGTTACAGGCAACGGCAAGCATTATCATGCTCGCCTTGGTCAATAATACCCCGCGGGTACTTAATCTTAAAGAAGTCCTCTATTACTTTATCCAACATCGTGCGGAAATTATTGAGCGGCGGACACGTTTTGAACTGGCGAAAGCCGAACAGCGCGCCCACATCGTGGAAGGGCTGCTCAAAGCCATCGACAACATCGACGAGGTCATTCAAATTATACGGCAATCTGCCGATTCGGAAAACGCACAAAAGAATCTCATGGAACGCTTTGACTTTTCAGAAGCCCAAGCGAACGCAATTCTTGCCATGCGGTTGCGCAGATTGACCGGTCTTGAACGTTCCACACTCGAACAAGAATACCGCGATTTGCTGCAGGAGATTGAACGCTTGCGACACATCCTCTCCAGCGAACAAACCATTCTTGATGAAGTGCGCAAAGAAGTGGAAAAGATCAAAAACGACTATGGCGACAGCCGCCGCACGGAGATTCTCAATGAGGTTGGAGAAGTCCAACTTGAAGATCTTATTGCCGACGAAAATATGGTCGTAACGGTTTCCAACGAAGGCTACATCAAACGTCTGCCCGTGACGACGTACCGTAAACAACGGCGTGGCGGTCGAGGTGTCGCCGGTATGGACACCAAAGAAGATGACTTCGTAAGGGATCTATTTATTGCGTCTGCGCACCAGTATATGCTCTTCTTCACGAATCTGGGACGGGTCTACTGGCGAAAAGTTTATGACTTACCCAGAGCCGGGCGCACTGCTCGAGGCCGTGCTATTGTCAATCTTCTTAATCTCTCGCCGGAAGAACGGGTTACAACGCTCCTGCCCGTGCAGGATTTGAATGAGAAGGGGCGCTTTATCTGTATGGTTACCCAAAAGGGAACCATCAAGAAGACGACCCTTAAGTCTTTTAGAAATCCCCGAAGCAATGGTATTATTGCCATCAATCTGGCGGAAGGGGACATGCTTTGGGAAACGCTTCTTACCAGCGGAAAAGATAATATTCTTATTGCAACCCATCGGGGGCAAGCCATCCGCTTCCCCGAAACGGATGTACGCCCCACGGGCCGCACTTCACGCGGCGTCCTAGGGATCAGACTGAGCCCTGAAGATTATGTGGTGGGCGTGTCCATTGCAGCAGATGACCAAACCGTATTAAGCATTACAGAAAACGGCTTTGGAAAACGGACGCAAGTAGGAGAATATCGCCTGCAATCACGGAGCGGTAAAGGAATCATCAACATAAAAACCAACGAACGCAATGGTAATGTGGTGTCCATGTTGACCGTTGATGACGATGATGAAATCATGCTGATTAGTACGGACGGCAACGTCATACGCGTCCAAGTGGCAGAAGTCCGCACAATTGGGCGCAATACACAGGGCGTGACCATTATGAAACCTCAGCCCGGCGCTGTGGTTTCTGCTGTAGCGCGCGCCTTAGGCGAAAAGAAAGAAGAAGACGCTACGGAATCCGCGCCCACGGAAGTCCATAAATCCGAAACCACGAGTTCTGACGATCCCGAAGATGCAGAACAAATGGATCTTGAAGACATCCTTGAGGATGACGACGAACAATAAAGCATAGCGAAGCGTTGTAATGAAGCGGAAGAATGGCGCCCCGAACAGGAATCGAACCTGTGTCTAGCGCTTAGGAGGCGCTCGTTCTATCCACTGAACTATCGGGGCGTAGTGTGTTCTGCTTTTAACAGCAAGAGGGTAGGTACTGCCTGATATTGTCCGGCAATAGACTATTTTACCCTGTTCAAGGCTTGCAATTAAACCTTCAACCTCTAAATGTTGGATGTAAGCCTGATTTTTCGCTGCACACAGCATGATTGGTTTAGGAGGTTGGCGGGCGGGTAATTAAAAGATGACTCGTCCTTGCGTTTTTTGTTCAGTGGCGCACCTGCTTAAAAAGAACACAAATTTGCCGTGATTGTGTCAAGAGTGCTACTATGCTGGAATGTTTTAGCACGGATTTCGGGTTGTGCAATCCTGATTCGTGCTTCCTGTTAGCATCTATTTCACCAAACTAGGTTCTACGATAGACCGGTTGCGGGAATGTTTCCCTTCTCGTTAAGTGTTTTCACGTTGTGAGTCTGATTGTTGTGACGAAGGCGAGGTAGGGTCGCATATTTCTGCGCTCCCGGTCTTTATAAATAGGATTTTCCCTTTGAAAAAATTGCGGATATTTTTGGCGAACCTTGGCTTGCGGAGTCCCCTATTCCAACTTACCACACCGCCTATGGGATTACTATATCTCGCTGCGTACGTCCGTGATCGGTTTCCTGTGGAAATCAAGATCGTCAATCAACGCTTGGAAGGCTGCTCTAATGAAGCACTCGCCCAGATGGCCCTTGAGTATAATGGCGATATAACCGGTTTTGGATGTATCACCCCCGCGTCACACGGCTTGCCGGCTGTTGTGAAGGCTGTCCGTGCCGGCGCTCCGGATATGAAAATTATTATTGGCGGGCCTCACGTCTCCGCTTGCGGACATTCTCTTTTGGAAAGCCTGCCTGCTGATGCCGCTTTCATCGGAGAAGGCGAAATCAGCCTTTCCATGTATTTGGATGTTCTACAAGGCAACGGCAGTTTGGAAGATATCCCCGGTCTGGCATGGAGAAATGAGGCGGGCGAAGTGATCACGAACCCCGGCGTGTCTCCCATCGTTGAAAATCTGGATGATCTGCCTATGCCTGCTTATGACTTGATTGATTTGCCTCGCTATTGGCGGGTTCAATCGGTCGCGCCCATTCCGAGAAGGCGCTATTTTTCTATGGTTACCAGCCGTGGTTGTCCCTATGGCTGTACGTGGTGCCATAATATATTCGGCCGTAAATTCCGCTTTCACACTCCCGAACGGGTCGTGGCTGAGCTCAGTCGTTTTACCCAAGAGTACAACATTAATGATGTTGAGTTTATTGATGATTGTTACAATTTAAGGCGGGAACGGGTCCTTGAAATTGCTGACTTGATCGCACAAAAAAATCTAAAACTCAAGATTGCTTTTCCTAACGGTGTGCGCGCCGATTTGATCGATGAGACGATGATGGATGCGCTCAGCCAATCGGGCATCTACTTTTGCAGCTTTGCACTGGACAGCGCTTCTCCGCGTATCCAAAAATTAACCCATAAGAATTTGGATCTGGATAAATTTTTGCATGCCGTTGAACTGGCTTCCGCGAAAAGAGTATTCACCAACGGATTCATGATGCTTGGCTTCCCTGAAGAAACGGAGGAAGAAATGCAGGCGACCATAAGCATGGCGACCAATTCACGCTTGCACACCGCTTCTTTCTATACGGTCACTCCCTTCCCGGGCACGCCTCTCTTTGACTATGCGCGCATCCATTACCCGGATCGGCTGCAGATCTTGGACTATTCCAATATGGATTTCTGCACCATGCGCACCAATATTTCTGCGGTGCCCGATAAAACCTTGTACTACTTTCAACGCAAAGCGAATCGAAACTTTTTCTTGAAGCCCAACCGGCTCTATCGCATCTTACGTGATTATCCTCAGCCGCAGTTGCTTCCCCTATACCTGCCCATCGTGCTTGACCGCATGTCGAAGGGTCTGTTCCATTAGGCTTGGTGAGAACTTGTGAAGCCGCCTTTCGGGCATAGCACAAGCCAAGTCCCTTGGCATTATTCCGATCCCTTTCCCTTGACAAATTTTTCCTGCATCATCTCCCACGTGGCGCGCTCTTCCGGCGGACAATGAGCAAGGAGCAACGTCCACATGTGCCTGTTGCCGGGCCAGCGCAATAGACATTGCCGGGCATAGAAACGGATTGATTCCTGATCTTCCCGCGCCGCCGCACACAAAGCGAGCAAATAGTAGATTCTCCCTGTATCGCTGCCTTTTTTTGCTAACAGCAAATGTTCCCAAGCCCCCTTATAATCTTCAGATTCGAAAAGCGCCAAGCCGTAGTTTTCGTGGGCGCGGTAATTAGGCCAGTGCCACGCTAAGGCTTTTTCGTAATAGATTCCGCTGCTGTCTCCAGCCAAATGCGCCTGTTCCGCCCGACAGAGCAAGGCACTGGGTATCACAGTTGTTGCGATAAAGGTTAAGGCTGCTAATAGCGTAAGGCATAGGAGCGCGAAGCGCGGCAGCTGCAGCGGACGGGCTGTCACGGAGTCTTTGGGTACGGCAAGCAACAACATAGCCAGAACGTGGGGCGTGCTATGTGAAAAGGAATTGAAAAGACCAAAGACTCCCAAAGTAATCAAAGCGGGCAGTGCGGGGTTTCGTTTTCTAAAAGTTAGGATAAAGAAGACAATCCAGCAGAGGATCCCGGCGATCCCTGTTTCAGACATCCAATCCAAAAGTTCCCCGTGGGCGTGATCGGTATGCAGTTCATTGTGATAATAGGCCGCGCCGCCGGGTGCCCACAATACGCGCCCTTGATAGGAAGGACTCCAGTATGCGAATTGACCGAGTCCTACCCCCAGCCATGGGTGATCCCGGATCATATCCGCGGCGCCTGCCCAAAACCACAGCCGTGCATGACCGCCCACGTCGTCTTCGGAAAAGCTCGCGGCACTGCGCTCATAGAGCTGGGCAGCACTGAGCGCCAGCAGCGCCATGGCCACGAGAAGAAGCAGGAACAAAGCATTCCGATGTCTTGCGCGCAGCGATCGGCGAAGGCGTTGAATACCACCCGGCAATAAGATGATGGACAGGCCGCCCAGAGCAGCGGCGAGCCAGGCAGAACGGGAGGAGGACACGATCAATGCTGCCAAGAGCAGGGCGAAAACCATGGCTTGAAACAAACTAAAGCCGCGCTTCCTTTTTTTTGATCTAAACCACAGAGAGAGGAACAGTACAAGGGTGAAAGCCGTATAGCCGCCCAACAAATCTTGATTACCGAAAACCGAATAGGCAGGCTGGTCGTAGCCGGGAAATACGGGCAGGAGCAAGGTTATCAAACCCGCGTATTGCAGTAGGGCCAGGGCGCTTACTGCCGCTCCCGCTCCGAGAATCGTGTTATAGAGCCAGCGCCTGCCGCCGAATACATCGAAATTAGCGAGGATAAGAGCGGCAGCCGTCAGGATCAGGAGCCAACGAATTATATTTTCCAGCAAATAGGAAGGGACTTGTGCCGTCACCATACCGGAGACTCCCCAAATAAGGAGTCCTAACCACAGGGGCGCAATCTGCAAAAAACCCTTTAGGGACACGGACACTTTGCTGCGGTATTGGAGCCATGCTACAAGAGGCAGCCCTATTGCCAGCACCAGATCCTTGGCATGCAAAAAAGAGAGGAGGTGAAAAGACCACGCCAAGGTTGAGGCAATGATTAATGCGGTCCATGCCGTTGCCGTTCCGTTTTTCAGTATGCGCGTTATAAGCGTCATCCTTGTTTATCCCGCGGGATCTCCCGTTTATCTGATGAGAAAGAGCAGCTCAAACAACTGCTTGACAAGACGTTACCACAGGCTCTCAATCCTGTGCAATTCCTTCTTGATTGCTAAAAGTTTCGGTGACGGTTGGTTATAGGAGTCGTAATTTTGCTAAGATACAGCCATTATGAATTTACCCAACCTTTTAACAATTGCCCGCTGTATTTTAGCCGCTTTTTTTGTTTTGTGCATGTCTTTTGATCATGTTGGCTGCTACACGATTGCGTATCTATTATTCATCGTGGCGTCCATCACCGATTATTATGACGGTAAGATTGCACGGGAACAAAATCTCGTCACCAATTTCGGAAAATTGCTTGATCCGGTGGCGGATAAGATCTTGATGGTCTCGGCCTTTATCATGCTCATGGGCGTGCCCGATCTCTTTATTCCCGGCTGGGCGGTCATCGCGATTCTCGCCCGCGAATTCCTCATTACGGGCGCCCGCTCTTTGGCCGCTACGGAAGGTGCCGTTATCCCTGCCAATATGTGGGGAAAAGCAAAAACCGTACTTCAAATGACCTATGTGTTTGTGGTCATGGCGCTGCTCCTTTTGTGGCGATTCGCCTGTCTATCCCCTGCGCTGTTTGATAGACTTCCGGGCAGCCGAGAAAACTATGCGACGGCGCTGCAATACATTTCGCTTGTCGGTATTATTTTGGTTGCAGCCTACACCATTTCTTCCGGTATTCAGTTTTTCTGGGCAAATTGGAAGGCGTTAAAGCTTCACCAAATCTAGTGAAAAGTTTGATCTATGTCCCGTAATGCCAATTCCAGAGTGATCATTGACCTTGACGCCTACCGTGCGAATCTTGCGTTTATCCGCAAAGTCGTGGGCAATACGGTTCGTATGATCCCGATCGTCAAAGCCAATGCCTACGGACATGGTCTCCGCGCCATCGCCGAAGCGGCCGTCGACGAAGGCGTGGCTTTGATAGGCGTTGCCACCGTCGATGAAGGCCTCTATCTGCGCGAGAGCGGCATGACAGCGCCCATACTCGTTATGTTACAGCCGCCCCGGCGCGCTTTAGAAGACGCCATTAAAAACAAGCTCACCCTGATGGTCGCTGACAAGGGCCTTGCCGACGATATCGGCGCCATCGCCTACGCCATGAATCAAGTCGTCCCCATCCATTTCAAGATCGACACGGGCATGGGTAGACAAGGCATTTGGCACGATGAAGCGAATGCGATGCTGCAGCATATCAAACACATTACCAATATTGATATTCAAGGGATTTGCACCCATTTCCCCTCCGCAGACATTGAGGAAGATTCTTTCACCTTAAATCAGATTAAAGTTTTCAAGCAATTGCTCAAGCAGCTGCAAAAACTTGGTTTCCCTTATGAAATCGCCCACGCTGCCAATAGTGCAGCCATTGTCAATTATCGGGACAGCTATTTTGACGCGGTACGGCCCGGATTGATCTCTTATGGTGTGTGGCCCTCGAAAACCGGAATAAAAGAGGAATTGCTTAAGCGAGTCTTGCGTTGGGAAACCAATATTATCCAACTCCGTGAACTGCCTCCGCAATCAAACATCGGCTATGACCGAAGCTATACCACCTATGGCCCCACGCGTACGGCAATCCTGCCCGTAGGTTATGCCGATGGATATCCTTATCGATTGGCGAATAAGTCCGATGTTCTGATCCGTGGGAAACGCTGTCCTGTGCGCGGCGCCGTATCTATGGATCAAATAGTCGTCGATGTGTCTGCGCTGCCCCGCGTATCCCAAGGGGATACGGCTATTCTCATTGGTAAAGACAGAGACATGGAAATCACGGCGGAAGAATTGGCACAGAAAGCCGGGACCATTCCCTACGATATTCTCACCGGAATAGGGCCGCGGGTTTGTCGCGAATATATACAGCAAAGCAAGGATAAGCAGGACTAAAGCGCTGCCATGACAACAACCCGCTATTTCATCGACGCCTATAATATCCTGCATGCCTCGGCACGGTTGCGTAAAGAAGCGGCTCATGATCTTGAACGGGCAAGAGATATCCTCCTGGAACAGGTGCAATCTTTCGCCATGAATGGTGACTGTGAAGTAACGGTCGTTTTTGACGGAAGGCAACAACAAGATTATTCACCCGCCCAGTCTCAGGGAAAAGGCAGCATGACGTTTCTTTTTTCGCCGCCCCAAACCACGGCCGATTCCGTCATCGAAAGGCTTATTTATCAGGCTTCGGATCGTATTCATTGCATCGTGGTGAGTAATGACCGCAGCCTGCGCAGTCAGTGCCGCGGTATGGGCGCTCTCGTCATGGAATCCGATTATTTCCTTGAATCTATTGTTCGGATTGAGAAAAGTGCTCTCGAAAAGATTCAAAAAAAGAAGCCTTATCGCGCAAACTTGATCCAGGATCAATTGAGCAGCTCTTCTCTACAAGTTCTCGCCGGTGTGCGGGAGCAACTGCTTAAGAAAGCAGCGGCAGCGGAGAAGCGCCGGAAACAGCCCTCCTCCCAATCCTCCAGATCTTAACCGAAAAGAAGGCGTCGCCGAGGTACAAATCGCAGCAGCTCCACCCGAAGTGAGGATGTGTAAACATTCCCTTGTGTTATAACAACGATGCGAGCGCGTTGAGACCGAGATCATGGAGCAGCCCGTTAGAGGCAAAAAGACCTTCGTTGGCGTTGAGCCGTTTCCCTTGAGAGAAGTCCAAGGTCTTGCCCTTTAAATCGGTTATCCTGCCGCCTGCCTCTTCGAGTAGGAGTGAGCCCGCCGCTTGATCCCAAATACACTCACGATAATCGGGCTGAGCAGGGGATAAGAGGCGGAACAACATTTCAGCGCCTCCCGCGGCCATGAAGGTATATTTTGCTTGGCTGTCCATAGGCAGGTGCCGTTCCTGCGTGATACCGAGCAATTGCCCGAGCTTTTCCATGGCAGTTACATCGGTGTGGGCTCCTTCATAGGAGCGCATAAGCCGTGCCTCGCTCAAATTGTCGCAAGTGGAAACGCGCATTTCAGTGACGGATACATGGTTGTCATTCGACGACGTATACCAAGCGTTGTGTCCCCGCCCTGCCACAGCGACGATTCCCCCGCCTGTGTCGGATGAAGGGTCCTGTAGATCAAGGACAGGGCAAGCCAAGCCGCCGTAAACAACCGTTCCGTTGCGAATACATGCCAAGGCAATGGCGTATTGTCCGCCTCGGATATAACCTTTGGTTCCGTCAATGGGATCCAGCGTCCAGAAGTTATCATTAGGCGCGCCCGCGCCGCCGTCGATCCAATCGCAGAGGGCGTTGCCGTTTACCTCGGGAATGAAAGGGCTAAGGTGGCGCACAATCGTGTCAAGGAGTGCACGGTCTTCTCCGTTGCGCAGGGCTTGCGCGCCTTCCTCGCCAACGAGTACAGCGCCGGGAAAGGCGGCTTGCAAGCGATACGATGCCAATGCTTGTACGGCGAAGTCTGCAGCGGTCACCGGTGATCGGTCACTTTTAGATAGGCTGCGCAACTGCCCATCTTCCCGTATTGCTTGGGCAAGGGCGGCGCTTTCATAGAGCAGCCTTTCAATGAATAGAATTTCTGACGGGGCATCAGGAAACATGACACTTCCTTTGTAGAGGATTACACAGCGACGATGAAAAAAACATTATACCCCGTTGCAGGGGATAAGAGAGAATTACGGTATCAAGCCTTATTGCGGGAATGCTTGTTTTGCAGGTATTATTGATTCTGAAGGGCGGTCTTTTGACTGCGCAGTTCTCGGTCTATAAAAAGAAGTAAGTAGAAAATTATTGACTTTTTTGAGGGCGAGTGATAAGCTACCCACTACCCTCATAAGGATTTTTTTGGTTGTCACCCTTCTTTTTGTTCAAGGAATAGATGATGAGGAAACATCTCTGGATAGCAGGTCTTGCCTGTCTCATAGTTACGGTGTCTTTCGCGGTGTATGCCCTTGGCGCAGATGCCGCTGCCGGCGAATTGAGAGAAGCTTCGACGCCTCCCGACGCGATAGAGGATACCACCTCCTCGCAGGAGGTGTCGCTTACAGATACCTTGCTCAGCGTTGCGAAAGCGGGCGAGTTGTACGCGGCGTTGGATATGGTGAAGGCAGGCGCTAAAGATGAGTTGCGCGATGAAGAGGGCAAGAATGTGCTTCTCATTGCCGCGGAAAATCAGCATCCTGAGTTGGTCCGCGCCCTGCTCGATGGGGGCGACGATTTGATGGCGCAGGATTTGTTGGGGAATACAGCCTTGCATCTTGCGGTCAAAGCCAATGACGTATACACAGCGGATATGCTTATTGAAGATGGTATTCCACTGAACGCTGTCAATTCAGAATTTTATTCTCCGCTCCATGTTGCCGCTGCCGCAGGCAGCTTTGACTGTGTCCGCTATCTTGTGGAGCACGGTGCCAACCCGATGGAAAGTTTTAATGATGCACTCTATTTGCCTGCTTATACCGTTGCCGGTCAAGCGCGACAGTGGGACGTGACCGCTTATTTCCGCGAGCAAGGCGCTGATATGGGGCCTTTGAGCAATGCAGGGACGGGCGATATCCGCGCCCTGGAAGAATACGTTGAAAATGAGCCCACCGCCCTTTCCATGGCAACCCGTGTGGGGATCACCCCATTGCACAGTGCTGTTGGCGGCAATCAAGTGGAAGCGGTGCGCTTTTTACTCGAACATGATGTTCAACCTGCCCCTTCCTATGAAGGGATAACGCCGCAGATGTCTGCCGTACGTTTAGGCTATACGGAATGTCTGCGAGCATTCTTTGAGTTTGAAGTGACTCCCAACGATCGCGCGCCCGATTTCTATGGGTACACCTTGTTGATGCAGGCAACACGGGACGGTAATGTGGACATGATGCAATTTCTGATTGATCAGGGAGCCGATATGGGCTATCCCTCTGTGCGCGGTGATACGGCACTTCACGCCGCGGTGGAATGGGATCAGCCGGAGGCTGCCCTCTTTCTGCTTGACCAAGGATTCATTATTGATATTAAGAACGGCAGCGCCTGTTCAGCGCTGCATCTTGCCGCGGAAAAGAACAAAATAAAGATGGCACGGTTATTATTGGATCATGGTGCCAGCTTGGATATAACGGATAAGCGCCGCTGGACACCGCTGCACATCGCTGTGGACAGTAATCATTTGGATATGATTCAATTGCTGCTGAACCGTGGAGCCAACATAAGCGCTCCCGATAAAGTGGGTGATACGCCCTTGCTTCTTGCGATACAAAAGAAAGAAGAGAAGGCGGCATTGTTGATGATTGCCAAAGATCCCGATCTTTCTGTTGTCAACGAAAAAGGGGAAGGCCCCCTGTATCTGGCTTCACGGAACGGGCTGTTAAGCGTGGTGAAGTCGCTTTTAGACAAAGGCGCTCCCGTTGATACGGACGACGACCTCGGTCAGACGCCTCTCTACGCTGCGCTGCAAAAAGATCATTACGAACTTGCCCGTCTATTAGCCGAGAAAGGTGCTGACCTGCATCGGATGAGTAATCTGGGCGAATCGTTGCTCTTTCCCGCCGCTTACAGTGAAACCGCCGATGCATTGACGTGGCTTTGCGATGCGGGGCTTGATGTCCATATTCGTGCGGAGAATGGGTTGACGCCGCTTCATATGGCAGCCCGTTACGGATCGGAAGCGCCTGTTATTTTTCTGTTGGAAAAAGGTGTTGAAGTAAACGCGCAAGATGTGGAGGGGCGGACACCGCTGCATCTGGCTTCGGGGAGAGGGCACATTATTAATGTGCAGGAATTGGCCAAAGGCGGTGCCGATCTCTTTTTAAAAGATAAAGAAGATCAATACGCCTTGCATGCCGCCGCCCGAAACGGCCATTGGGGACCGGTACAATTATTTCTTGTGCGCGGCATTGATATTAATTCGCCTGACATCCATGGAGATACGGCGCTGCATTTGACCGCCCGCGGCGGCTTCCATCGTACAGCGAAACTGCTGCTCGTTCGCGGCGCTGACTTTACACTGTTGAACAAAGCGGGGGAGACGCCTTTGGTATCGGCGATGAACGCTTTTGCCACGTTGGACGAAATGGAGGAGCTCAGCTCGTCTCAGTTGGCGAGCAAAAATGCGCTGCGCAGCACCGTCCTCTTTTACGAAGCGGTCGTGATTGACGAATATCGTAATGCTGTGGAGCGGTCGGATGTAACGTTTTTGAAGCGATTGCTTGCCGTCTATGAAGACTACAAGGACGCGGCATGTTTCGGGTGCACGCCCGTGTATCGTGCCGTGCGCAAAAAAGATCTGCCCGTCCTGCAGCTCTTATTGGATCACGGCGCAGATCCTTCTTTATGCGCTTTGAGTGATGGCAGCCAAAGCCCGCTTCACCTTGCCGTACACGCTCGCAATGCGGATCTTGTGCAAGTCTTATTGGATGCCGGAGCGCCGGCGGATACGCCTGATGGGCAAGGCATGACCCCTCTAGATTTGGCAAAAAAAGAAATTCTTCCGGAAATTGCAGCGCTTCTTAAAAATGCAGGAGATACCCACACAACTGAAGAGGAATAAGATGGAAGAAGAACACTCAGAAGAAACGGCCGTTCCGCAGCCGCGGAGGTCATTGCGCAGACATGGTCTTTTTATTCTTATGTCTTTGGTTCTTTGGGTACCTCTTGGGTTGTGGTACTTTTTCCAACCTGCTCCGGCTGTCGTCGAAAAGCTCTATAGTTGCGGCTTCTACCCGGTTATGGCAAAGCTCATTATACCGGTGACCTCGTCGTTTCCTTTTTCCTTATCTCTCCTTATGGTCGCCGCAGCGCCCTTTTTATTCATCGTGCTGTGGATCCTCGCTTGCGTTATGGGCTACCGGCGGCATCAGCGTTTTCGCTGGCGGGGACTGTTGTGGGGGCCCAAATGGCTGCTCTTTGTTATTCCGCTTATCTGGCTTTGGTTTTTAATTTTTTGGGGCATGGGCTATGCCCGTCAACCCATTGAAGAACGCTTAGCCTTTGACGGGGAAGCAGTGTCTGCAGAAGAATTGGCCTCTATCAAGGAAGGGCTTTTTCAGGTGATTGATCGCGACCAGCCGCAAGAGGACTCGGATCGAAACATTGCTGAGGCGCTCGCCTCTGTGTCCAAATCCATGGAGCAGATGGTGAACGGTTGGGAAGGTAGTTCAAAACGTATTCCAAGACGTGTTAAGGCGACGCCGCCGGGGTTGCTGCTCATGAACGGCACCTCTGGTGTTTGTGCGCCTTTTACGCTGGAGCCTCATGTAGATGGCGGCCTTCCCGACACATGGTTTGTATCCGTAGGCGCTCATGAGCTGGGCCATATTGCGGGGGTTTGTGATGAAGGGGAAACCAATCTGATTAGTTATATTGCCGGGCTTCAGGCCGATCATCCCTATGCACGCTATGCCGTGGCATTAACCGTCTACGTGAGTGTCGCCAACCAGTTGACTGCTGAAGAGCGTAAAGAGGCGATAGCCAGACTGCCGGAACAGGCACGTGCGGATATCCAAGCTGCCCATGAGGCAGGACAGAAGTATCGTATTGACTGGTTTCAGAAATGGAGTTGGCGCGCCTACAATCATTATCTAAAATCTCAGGGAGTTCGGGAAGGGGTACGCAGCTATGGGCGTGGCACGCAGCTTTTGGTTCAGGCGTGGCGCAGCGGCTATCTCACGCTGCCTGAGTCTCCTTCGTCATCAGCAGCGGCAGAGACCGAGGAAGAAGAGTTGACCGCGGCGGAAGTGGAGTCAGCTTCCATGGAATTATAGAAAGACTTTAGCGTTGCTCTTCGTCGGGGAGCGGCGCAATATGAAAGCGTTCTTCCAGCTCCGTTAGTCTTGTTGCGATGGCATCCAGTTCCCGGATTAGCGCTTGAATATCGTGTTCTTGCTTCGCCTCACTCTTATGCTTTTGTACGGCGTATTCAAAAGCCGTTAGGATAGCGAAAAGCTGCGTATCCACGAATCGATGTTCTTCTTCGAAAGCTTTCATAGAGGCTTCGATCTCTTGGGCAATGCTATGGGTCGTCTTCAAATCAAGATAAATGGGCAGGTCAACAGGTATCTTGTTAATGATTACCCGTGTTGTTGCTGCTTTTGAAGTCATAGCTCTATTGATCCGGATATGGCTTTGGCGATGGATAGGATGCGTTTGGTGCGTTCTCGTATTTCCAGATTTTGTTCGCGCAGGCGTTGGTTCTCGTCTTCAAGGGAAGGCAAACGGGCGAGCGTATGTTCCATTGTTTTCAAGTTGCGGCCGATACTCCACCATTCCTGAACTTTTTGTTCTTTTTCATCTTGCGCTGCGTGCAAGAGCCTTTCATGTCTTTCCAGCAAAACTTCTAGGTTTTCAACAGAGGCGCTGATCCGTGAAATATACTGTTTAAGAAAAGGATTCATCGCAGCACGGCTCCACAGTTTTTAACGACGGCATTAACGACACGATCCATCGCTTTTTGTGTATCTTTATCGGTAAGTGTACGTTCGGGAGATTGGAAGAGCAGGCTGAGCGCCACGCTTTTTTTATCAGGCGGCAGCGGTTTCCCCGAATACACATCAAAGATATTCACTGCTTTTAAGAGTGCGCCGCCTGCATTGGCAGCGGCTTTGATAATTGTTTCTGCAGGAACCGCTTTATCGACGACAAGTGCAATATCACGCAGCGCCGGCGGATATTGGGGAATGCTTTCGAACTGCGCAGGCGGCAGCGGTTTGGCCAACAAAAAGTCAAGGCTCAACTCGAAGACATAGCTGTTTTCGGGCAGGTCCCAATCGCGGGCTACTTGGGGATCCACTTTTCCGAGTTGCCCCAGATCTTGTTTGCGCAATTTGATTGATGCCCGCTGACCTTGTTGGAAAGCCGGAGATTCCAAAGTATCGAGTTGGAAAGAACGATTGAAGAAATCGGCGGTAGATTCCAGATAGCCTTTCAAGTCGAAAAAGTCCCAAGGCCGTTCCGGCGCATTCCACAGGCCGGGAGTAATTCCGCAAAGGAGCACGGCGAGGGTGGGTACTTCTTTGGGTAAAAGTTCATCTTCCACCGGAAGATATACAGGCCCAACTTCGAAGATGGCAACACTGTTTGCGCCTCGTTTACAATTGTAGGCGGCGGTGGCGTAGAGAGTAGGTATCAAGGAACTGCGCATGCCCGCATAATTTTCGGACAGAGGATTTTCCAACATGACCATGGAGGAAGAAGGAGTCTCCAATCGGGCGCGCGACACGTTTTCCCTACTTGAGAAGGACCAGTTAAGCACTTCTGTAAGGCCTAATGCAGCGAGTCGGTGCCGCAATGCGCGCAAGGTTTTCTCTTGGGGCGCAAAAATTATCTCAGACTGGCGTACAGGCGGCATAGTGACGGGGATTCGGTCATAGCCGTAATGACGAGCGATTTCCTCAATCAGATCGGCTTCATGGGTCACATCGTGGCGCCACGACGGCACTTCTAAAAGGCAGTCCTTCTCCCGAACCTGACTTGCGGTGAATCCCAGTTTTTTCAAAATTGCCTGTTGTTCTTCTTTCGCAATTGCCACGCCGAGCAGCCTGTCGGTCCGATCAAAGCGCAAGCGGACTTGAGGCGCTACGTGTTTTTCAGGATAGGCATCCAAGACGCCCGGCGCTACAGAGGCGCCGGCGAGTTCCTGCATTAAGGCGGCGGCACGATTTAAGGCGTAGGGCACCATATTGCAATCGGCGCCGCGCTGGAAGTTTTGTGCCGCTTCCGTTAAAAGCGCGAGTTTTCGTGCAGTAGAACGAATGGATCGGGGCGTAAAATAGGCACTTTCGAGAAAGACATGTTTGGTGTTAGCGTCTACTTCGCTGTCGAAGCCGCCCATGACACCGCCCACAGCTTGGGGATTTTTGGCGTCAGCGATTACGAGCATATCTTCTGTGAGTGCGTGCTCTTGTTCATCCAGCGTTTTTATGCCTTCTCCCGGTCGGCTGCGCCGCACCACAATCCGATTTTCGGCGAGTTTATCAAAATCAAAGGCGTGCAGCGGGTGCCCGGTTTCCAACAACACATAGTTGGTAATGTCGACAATGTTATTGATAGGGCGTTGACCGGCTGCGATCAGCCGTGCGCAAAGCCAGGGAGGAGAGGCTTGGATAACCACATTGCGCAAGACACGGCCGGCATAGCGGGGGCATAAATCCGGGTCTTCAATGGTGACGCCGGAGACTTCTTTGGCTGCAGTGCCTTCCTCGTCTAAGTGAATTTCGGGCAGTTGCAGAGGAAGGTTGTAGTAGGCGCTCAATTCGCGGGCGACCCCGATCATCCCTGCCCAGTCGCCGCGGTTGGGGGTTACTTCGATTTCGAAGACCACATCATTTAGGCCCAAGACCTCTTTGATATCGGCGCCGATGGGGGCGTCGGGATCAAGAATCATGAGACCTGCATGCTCTTCTCCCAATCCCAATTCGCGAAGTGAACACATCATGCCGCAGGATTGGACGCCCCGCATTTTCCTGTTTCCGATTTTGAAGCCGCCGGGGAGGCAAGATCCATCAATGGCGGTGGGCACTTTGTCGCCGACTTTCATATTTGTTGCGCCGCAGATAATTTGGAGGGGCTCCTCTCCGCCAATGTTGGTTTGGCATACCACCAGTTTATCGGCGTCGGGATGGGGCTGGATGTCCACGATCTGCCCCACATAAATATCTTTGATCTCTTTGCCGGGCTCTCGGATCGCTTCAATTTCCATTCCGAGCATGGTCATACGTTCCGCAAGTTCTTCCGTACTCACTTGCAGCGGCACCAATTCTTTTAACCAGTTCAGTGATATTTGCATGTTAGAATTGCTCCAAAAATCTTAGGTCGTTTTCATAGAGGTGGGTGATACTGCTGATCGCATGGCGTACCATGGCGATGCGATCAAGCCCTAAACCAAAGGCATATCCGGAATACTGTTCATAGTCATAGGCAACATTTTTGAAGACTTGGGGATGCACCATGCCGCAGCCCAGAATTTCAAGCCACTTACTTTTGGTCTCGCCCGTATGCCGGTCTTTTGCCGTCCAGAGGATATCCACTTCAGCGCTCGGTTCGGTAAAGGGAAAGAAATGAGGGCGAAAACGCACCTTCACATCTGCGCCGAAAAAGCTATGGATAAAATGCATCAAGGTGCCTTTCAAATCGGCGAAGGTAATCCCTTTATCTACCAACAGCCCTTCCATCTGTACAAACATGGGGCTGTGGGTCGCATCCAAATCAACACGGTACACACGACCGGGTGCGATGACGGCGACGGGCGGCGGTGTCTGTTCCATCACGCGGATTTGTACGGGTGAGGTCTGCGTACGTAATACCACGCCAGGCTGTACGAAAAAGGTATCGTGTGAATCACGAGCGGGATGATCGTCCGGCGTATTCAAAGCATCGAAATTATAGTATTCCGTTTCTACATCGGGACCTGTCGCCACTTGGAATCCCATCTGCGTAAAGATGTCTTCGATTTCCTCACGGATGCGGTTGAGCACATGAAGATGGCCTGTAGCAACCCGTCGGCCCGGCAGCGACAAATCAACACTTTGATCCATTGCCTTACGCTGCTGTACAGTACGTTCTAATGCTTTGAAACGTTCGTCAATGGCGGCGGCGAGAATTTCTTTCAAGCTGTTGGCTTGCTGACCGATCTCACGGCGTTCGTCTACGGATGCTTTCGCAAGGCCGCGCAGAATTTCGGTCAATTTCCCTTTGCGCCCTAAGAAGGCGACGCGCAGTTCTTCCAAACTTTTGAGATCGGCTGCCGCGGTAATGCCGGCGAGCCCTTCTTGTCGCAGTGATTCAATCTGTTCTTTCATAAAAAAACACCCTAATTTAACGTGTATAAATAAGGACTGAAGTCCCTGTTGATTGCTCAGGATTAGCGTCCGGATGAGAACACTATTTTCATAAGCCCTATTATATAAATAAAGCTTGCCCAATCCGCACTTGTGTGGCACCTTCCTCGACGGCTATTTCATAATCGTTACTCATTCCCATGCTGCATTCCGGCAAGCCTGACGATTGTGTCAATTCCTTCAAGCTGCGAAAACAAGAACGAAGTACCTGTTCCGGCGCATCAAAGGGAGCCATCGTCATCAAGCCTTTGACCCGCAGGCGATCAAAAGCGCCCATCTCCTTGAGCGCTTCGGGCACTTCCGCAACCGTGAAGCCATGCTTCGACGCTTCTCCGCTGACATTCACTTCAATCAGTATTTCTAAACTTTTATCGTGTTGTTCACAGCGTCGTTGCAGATTCTCTGCAACTTTCACGCGGTCAACGGCATCAGCAACAGAAAATAGGGTGACCACATCGCCTGCCTTGCGTGTTTGTATAGGCGCTATATAGTGCCAGAAGATATCCTTGGGCAGCGCATCAACTTTTGGTTGTGCCGAGGCTAAGCGATTCTCTCCAAAGTGGCGTAAGCCTAAATCATAGAGGACTTGTATTTCATCGACAGACACCGTTTTGGTTATGGCGACCAGCTTGACTGTTGACGCATCACGCCCGCCGCGGACTGCTGCCTCCGTAATTTTTCCCTGAATTTGATTTAGATTATACAACAATCGTTCACGCATGAATGAGATGCCTTTTGCTCCCCTTAGAATGAGCAGGGCAGCGAGTTTAACAAATCTGCCGCACTAGATACAGAACAAGCCAAGCGGATCGGACTACTTCTTTATTAAAAATGGCGCGGCAAGAGGAGTACGCCCAAGTTTCTTTAAAGCGTATTCTGTCATAAATCGACTGCTTTGCTCTTAGGAGTACGCGGCTTGTCACCTATTCAGACACAAGTTTTTTTCTGTGATCTACATGAAAAAGGATTCTTAAAAATCTTGTGTCATTCTATTTTATTTGAAGCCAACCAATACAGGCATATGATCACTTAAGGCGTAGGAAGTGGGGTCGTCAGGATTGGGAACAAAGGGCACTTTGTTGAGCACTTCGGCGCGTTGTCCCCGTTCCGCGAGTTCCGGAGTAGCAACAATGTAATCAATTTGATATTTAGGATCGACGCTGTTAAAGGTCGGCACATCGCCAATACCCAGTTGTGCATTCATGTCCACCAGTCCCGCTTCTTGCAAAAGCTTATGTTCCGGGTCGCCGGGTTTATGATTTAAGTCGCCTTGTAAAAGCACTTCGCCCGTTTTGCGAAGTTTCTCAATCAGGGCAATGATCGCTTCCGTTTCTTGGATGCGAATGTCTTGTTTGTGGGCGTGGAAGTGGGTGGTAATGACATGCAGCGTGCCCCAAGGCGTTTTCAGTTCTGCACGACCCAGATGTCTGGTGAATAGGGCGGAACTATGGGCAGCGCCCGCACTGGGTCGGTCTTCGCTGTCGACAATGTCAAAGCGGGTGACAATAGCGCCGGGAAATCCGCAGGGGTAGGTAGGCGATCCTTTGACACCTGTCGAGAAATAGGCGTACTGCATGTTTAAGGTGCGGGCGAAACGTTCAACGAGGGGTTCAAAAGGTGCTTCAGACAAGTTGATCAGGTCTGGGGAAAATTCAGCCAATGCTTTAGCGGTTACTTCTGGAAGCTGATCGCGGTCCGTTTCTAATTTGCTGCGGTTCTCATCGGTTTCGGGGAAGCCAATGAAGGCAAGCACATTGTACGCGATACTTGTGAATGCGGTCGTATCAGCAGCTGCTAAAGATTTGGCACTTAAGCCAAGTAATCCGGCTCCTGTCAACTGTAAAAATAAACGTCGATCCATTTGTCGCATGATTTTCTCCTTAATTCCAAAAGGTAAAGCCGCCGGTGAGCGCGACCCAATACTGCTGTTGTCTAAGGCGTGTTTACTATAGATCGGATGAACCATAGCACCAGCAATCCAAAGGCTCTTTCTTCGCGTTGCTGTGACATTCGTAATCGAAGGAAGAGGTTTTTGTCGGCTGCTGCGAGCACACCCTATGTCCAGAACTCATTGTAACCAGAACACGTTGTCAGGCGCAAGAAGGGGCAATTCATCGGTCGGGGTAGTCGTGGTACATTAGCGAAGATTACGCATGAGCGCCACGCTGTTGGTGGACCATAGCGCTACGGCAATATCGGGATGTCCGTCATTATCCAAATCGGCGATTTTTAAGGTTCGTGGTTTACCAGGATTAAAGGCATAGGTCTCTGTGCGGAATTGCTGTCTGGCTGAGCTGTCTGTCGACGTGTTCAATAACACCACCACATTGCCCGAGGCATGACAAGCGGCGACGATATCCTTTCTGCCGTTTCCGTTTAAGTCGGCCACAGCAATAGCCCGTATTTCATGTTCGAGGGTGTTGCGGTCTTTTCCAAGCATCAATTCTTGCGACATAGAGTAGGAGAAAGGACCGTCTCCATAAAAGATGACAATGGAGTCGTCTGTGTGGGCGTGGCTTGTTACGATGTCCGGTTTGCCGTCGTTATTCATGTCTTCCACAACCACCGTAGTCGGCAATTCGCCGCGCGTTTTGAAACGGGTCATGGGGATAAACCCGCCTTTGCCTGTTCCGCGAAATAAAGCGATTTCTCCCGTCGTGTAAAGGGTTACGACGAGGTCGGGAATGCCGTCTCCGTCCAGATCCGATAAGGCCATGGCACAAGGGCCGCCGGAAACAGGAATATATTGGGGGGAAGCGAAGATCGTTTCGCTATGCCCCGCCATGAACAAGATAATGTCGCTGCTCCAGCCGGTAGCCAATAAATCGCGTAACCCATCTCCGTTTAAATCGCGGACTAAGACGGAAGTCAGTCCCGGCACGGTGAATAGGGGAATCCCTTCTCCGTCGCGATGGCGCAGATAATCCATTCCTGTCTCCGGGATTTTAAACTCGAAGGGTGAAAAGACATCTTCATCTTTGAGATTTAAAAAGACAGAAATATGCCGTTGACGTGAGGCGAGAAAGTTGACCGTTATAATATCAGGCCATTTCAAATTGTCCACATTGGCAATGGCAATGGCATAAGGGGCGCTGCCCGCTTTCAGTGAGGGATGCCGCCTCGTATATTCGAAAGCTTTATCTGCCATGAGTATGGACAATTCATCATTGGCGGGCCTTTCTTCGCGGGGATCGTGAAGTTCACCGCGATCAGCTGTGATGATGTCGGGCAGCCCATCTCCATTTAAATCGGCTATGGCAATGTCATTTGGATTGGGCCCCACTTGCCAGGTTTTTGAGAGCACGGAAAAACTGCGCCCCTGATTGTCGCCCATGACGGTCAGGGGAAAGAATAAAAGATATGCTGTCAACAAGGACAGTAGAAGAACGTTCCCCTTGTGCGGAAAGGCGGGACGACTTCTGTTTACAGGAGTACCATGATTGAGAAAAAACTGTAGCCTTTGCGATGTCATAGAGATTCTTATTTCTCTTTCATCCGCGTCGCTGCCCACTGTGCCGTCAGGTTCATGGCGGCACACAGGCTGTTTTCTCGGGCTCGTCCTGTTCCAGCAATATCATAGGCTGTTCCGTGATCCGGTGAGGTGCGGATAAAGGGCAGCCCCAAGGTCACATGGACACCATCATCCATGGCAACCAATTTGAAAGGAATATGTCCCTGATCATGATACATAGCGATGACCAGATCGAACTCTCCATTATACGCGCGATTAAATACGGTGTCGGGCGCAAGGGGTCCTGCACAATCGATACCGCGGTTTCTGGCTTCCATGGCGGCCGGTCGGATTTCATCGATCTCTTCGCGGCCGAAAGCACCGCCTTCTCCGGCATGGGGATTCAAGCCTGCCAGCACCAGACGGGGATGGGGAAAGCCCAATCGGCATAGGGTGTCATATCCCATTTCAATGGCTTGAAGGACCAGATCTTTTTTAACGGCCGCCACCGCTTCCGCCATGGATAGATGGGCGGAAATATGGACAATGCGAAGGCGTTCATGGAAAAGACTCATGTGGCAATGCTCTACGCCGGCAATGGATTGAAGCATGGGCGTGTGGCCGGGAAATTTAGAGCCGGAACGAAGGAGTCCCTCTTTGTTGACCGGACAGGTTACGACGCCGTGGATTTGTCCTGCCATGGCGAGGCGCGCGGCTTTTTCAATCCACACTGCCGCTGAGCGCGACGCTTCCGGATCCAGTACGCCCGGCTGGATTGCGGGAGCGGGAGCGCCTGCATTCATGATGGGTACAGCGGGAGAAGACAAATCAATTTCTTTGACGTCGGTAATCTCGTAGAGGGGCGGCATGGAACGTATTGTTCTGCCCGCATTTTCCAGAGCCGCCTTATCGCCGATCACCAGAGGCAGACAGCAGTCTTGCCAGTTTCGAGACGATAAAGCTTTGGCCAATATTTCCGGGCCAATGCCGTTGGGATCACCCATAGTCAGGCCAAGTATAGGCCGAATTAAAACCGGTTTCTTATCCTGTTGCATGGTAGGGCACTCCTCTGACAGATTGCTGCTTTGTCAGGCGCACCGGATAAACCTATGTTCAGGTGTGCTTGTCTCGACAGCCGAACTGTTTTTGTTAAGGCTTCTTGAATGTCCTAAATAACGAATGGTTCATTCTAACACGAGTATTATCTTTCCGGGTAATTACTGAAGTGCCCTGCAAATTTTGCAGCCTCCTATAGACGGGGTTCCGGATTTTGCAGACGCTTCATGCAAGTGCGGCGTCCTATAAAGCTTCAAAATACAAAACACTATTGCAGAAAATTACGGTCATAAGGGCTTTCCCCTTGTAAAATGGCTTGAACCTTCGGTTGTGGTTGTCATTACAGCAGCGATAAGAGAGCCGAATAGAGAGATGGCATGTATCTTGCTCATTACTATTCAGAAGCTTAGAAGAAGAAAAACTTAAGATGCCGGTAAGGCAAGAAAGGAGTCAGTTATGACTATGAAACATTTAAAAATTGTGTTGGTCCTAATGCTAGTGATAAGCGGGTTCGCTTGGGCAGAAGGCAAGAAAGACACCGACCGAACAGAGACGGCGCCCGCTGTGCGCGGTCAAGGTCGTGCTTACAATTGTCCGCAATTTGTAGATGCTGACGGTGACGGTGTTTGTGATCGTTTTGTGGACGCTGACGGCGACGGTATTTGTGATTATTGGCAGAATCGCGCCGGTCGCGGTTATGGGCAAAGAATGGGACGCGGCAGGGGCGCCGGCGGCGGCTATGGCCGTTTCAGAAATGCTGATGTGGGCATAGACACGGACGGAGACGGCATTATCGATAGAAGACCGCAGCGGCTGGGTCTTGGCGGCCGTGGCCGTGGTGTAGACTGCCCCAATTTTGTCGACGCTGACGGCGACGGTATTAACGATAACTTTGTGGATGCCGACGGGGACGGTATCTGTGATCGATGGAAGGAACGCCGTGGAATGGATGGACGGGGCAGAGGAATCTTTTGTCCCAATTTTGTCGACGCTGACGGCGACGGTATTAACGACAACTTTGTAGATGCAGATGGTGACGGTATTTGTGATAATTGGGCTGCCGGTGGACGGAGCGGCATGGGCCGTGGCGTAGGCAGAGGCATGGGTGGCGGAGCGGGCGGAGGCTATGGCATGGGGCGTGGCGGCGGTGGTAGGGGCCTGGGAAGGGGTGTGGGCGGCGGCGGTAGGGGCTATGGCATGGGTCGCGGCGCAGGCTGTGGCATGCGCACGGGAGTTGGAAGCGATGCCTGTCAGTACGGCACACCCTCCACAAAATAAGCTGAGAATCTTTGTTGAAATCGAATAATGCGGCGGCCGCGGGATCCCCTTCCTGCGGCCGCATTTTATGATGGTTCTACGAGAATGATGAGAATTCGAGTCTCTGTGCACATACCCCGACTCTCTTCCCTATGTTTTTGATTCCGCTGCTCCGGTACAAGAAGAAATCTCCGAGACGGCAGACGTGATTAAGACCGCGGGAAATGCAGACAAGATAACCGTATAAGTACAGCAGTTTTTTTGCTGTTGACCTATTTCCTTGGGTAGGATCAAGTTTCGTTGGTACCAGCCTGTTGTTAAGAAAGAAAAAATAGTGTTTCCGTATACGTTCCTTAGCGGGGGCATTATTTTTTATAGGGTTCCGTCCTAATTTTTTTGAACCGCCGATTAAGATTGACGCGATGCCTTGTCGATAGGGTACAATCAAGGTGTAGGGTGAAGGACAATTGAAAAAACATTTGTACTGTTCAAGTATTTACCCTGTGTGAATGAAGTATCCATACGAAACGGCTCGCGGCTATGTGGCGATTTATTCAATTAACAGATACGCATTTGGCAAGTGAACAGAATGGGATTTGGAACAATCGTTTTCTGTGCTCCATGATGCCGGACATCATGGCGTGTCTGAAACGAGATTTGAAAACGCTCAACCCCGATTTTTTATTGGTTACGGGGGACATTGTCAGTCACAACACGCGGGAAGCCGTATTTCACGCACGGAATATGCTGGACACCCTCGGGCGGCCCTACTATCCGGCGGGAGGCAATCATGATTTTTTCAGTCCGGAATCCCGAGGCTGGTTTTTAGAAGCCTACGCCCATCGTTTGCCGACGAGCAACACCGTCTACAGTTTTCTTCATAAAAATCTTCGCTTTTGTGTGTTGGATCCTTGGTGGCTTTGGCGTGACGGATCCATGATGCCTTTTAAAGAAATACAGGATGAAGGACAAGAGGATGAGCAGGAGGCGCCGCCGCGTTGGGCACTGCCGCCCGAACAATTTGTCTGGCTTGAAAGTGTATTGTCTGCCTTTCCCAAGGAACCTGTTTGCGTGGTCACCCATTACCCTGTTTTTTCTTTGGAAGAACGCTTCAGCCAACCTGATTATAAATTCGCCGGCGCCTTAGAAAATGGTGATATGTTGGTGAGCCTTTTAAAGCGTCATCACCAGGTCAAAATTGTGTTTTCCGGGCATGCCCATACCAATGCGATTATGGAATACGGGGAGGTGATGTACGTATGCACCGCTGCTTTGCCGGAGTATCCCAGTGAGTTTAGGGTGGTCTCTGTTTATGACGATCACATCAGCATAAAAACACAGGGACTGAGCAACCAAGATTTCGCGAAGCAATCCCTTATCCCGGGGCATGAATACACGGCAGGTACGGCTGAAGATCGAAGCGCAACGATTTATTTCGACAAGAAAGTTTAGTTCTTAGAACCAAAGATACGTCTGAAATAATCAGGATTATCCAAACACTCCAGATCGATTTTTATAAACTGATCCATCTCTTGATCTGAAATTGGCGTTCTTGGTAAGCGCTTGTGATATTTATTCTCCAGTATACGTTTTATGGAGGGAGGGATGGTAGGTCGTCCGCCTGCGGGCGGAAAGGAAATAGACCCTGACTCAAGGAAAGCGGCGATCACCTCTGCCAGATGTTCTTTCTTTTCATCCAGGGTACCATGTTCGAGGACCTGCCTTTTTAAGGGAATGATTTTGTCGCGAAACAGTACGGACAGTTCTTCACAGTGGCGGCACGCGAAAACAGTGATGATCTCTTTCGGCATTCCGTCTTTATGCTGAACGATTTCGTTGCAATGTGGGCAACGTAAAGACTCCATATGATATCATTCCTTATTGACAGTTGTTTCTACCCTTTTACTTTAACGTTTATTGAGGGTAAAATTCAAACTTTAGTGTTATTTAACACGCCATAAAAGCAGAACACTCAATGAAAAGGATTTATTGCGTATTGTTCGAGTATGTGCAAATCCTGCCTGTGCTTTCACAGTAAAGGGTGATCTTAGGCTTTAAAAAAGAGAAGAGTATACGACGCTATACGAAGAAAGGAACGTAAATATGAAATCGCGACAGATCTGTGATCGTGTAAGTTTGATAGGGGCTGTGGATTGGAACCGCCGGCTTTTTGACTCGCTGATTCCTTTGCCCGATGGCACCAGCTATAACGCCTATCTTGTCAAGGGATCCGAGAAAACCGTTTTAATTGATGCCGTCGATCCGCCGATGGCTTCGGTGCTGATGCGCCAGCTTGAACCTGTTGAACAAGTTGATTATTTCATATCACAGCACGCCGAACAGGATCATGCGGGCGTGATACCGGAAGTTTTAAACAAATATCCCAATGCCATTTTATTGTGTACGCCCAAAGCGAAAGACTTGCTCTTGGATCATCTGGACATTTCCGAAGAACGTATCCGAACCGTTGCTGACGGAGAAGAACTTTCTCTAGGCGATCGAACACTCAAGTTTATTCATACACCTTGGGTACATTGGCCGGAAACAATGTGCACCTATCTGCCTGAGGATAAGATTTTATTCTCCTGTGACCTTTTCGGTTCTCATCTCGCCACTTCACGCTTGTATGCCGGTGACGATCCCTATGTGGTGGTGGCGGCAAAACGTTACTATGCAGAAATCATGATGCCTTTCCGAAAAATCATTGCCACCCATCTCACCAAATTGAGCGCCTATGATTACAACTGTATCGCGCCCAGTCATGGTCCCTTGTATGACAATCCCGACCTGATTCTAAATGCGTACAAAGAATGGATTTCTGACGCTGTCGCCAACAAAGTGGTTATCCCCTATATTTCGATGCACGGCAGCACGGAAATCATGGTCAACTATTTGGTTTCCAGTCTGGCTGAATACGGTATTGAAGTCCAACCTTTTGACTTGACCGTTACCGACATAGGTAATCTTGCCATGGCACTGGTGGATGCAGCAACGATCGTTATCGGCACGCCCACCGTTCATTTTGGACCCCATCCCAATGTTTACGCGGCCACCCACCTTGCCAACATGCTGAAGCCAAAGCTGCGCTATGCCGCCATTATCGGGTCTTATGGATGGGGGACGAAAGCAATTGAACAGATTGCTGCGCTCATCCCCAATCTTAAGGTAGAAGTGCTTGACTCGGTCATGTGCAAAGGAGTGCCCAGAAAAGAAGCGTTGGCGCATCTTGATGCCTTGGCAGCGGCGATCAATGAAAAGCATCAGCAATTGGATTGATTATCGGCTGCCTGCTCTCTTTTGAGCCCGAAATTCTTTGCCCGCTGCCGTAAGGGCTAAGCCTGTTTATTACACGCGTTTAGAGTCACAAGCGCAATATGTAGGGATTGTGTGCAGCACCACCCACAACATTTAGTTGCAATTCTCCATGGCATCTGCTAGAATGAGTCTGATGATTTAGCCGCAGCCACGGGAGAATTTGACAGTGGATGAAGATGGAATAGTCAGTCTAAAAGTCAAACGGTTTTTGTGGGGAGTTATCTTACTCGTTGTCAGCCTTGCGCTTTTTTTTGCGTTGCTGTCTGATTATGATTATTCCCAACAAAACGCTGATAACACCATGATCGGCGTTGAGCCTGCTGTAAATTGGTTGGGACCCGTCGGGGCGACAATCGCAGGTCTTCTAGTCATCTTTTTTGGAGATGCGTCCCACATCATCTATGCCATTACTTTTTTATGGGCATTGAGACTCATTGCAAACAGGCCTTTCGGTTTTATTTTGCTTCGGTTTTTGGGGCTCAGTTTATGTGTTATCAGTGGCGCCAGTTTCATCGAGATGATCCCTTTTAGTAATGCGGCAGGGGATCGCGTGGGCGGCGCTTTTGGTTCCTTTTTCACACAACATGTTACAGATCAAAATTTTTGGCTCTTCGTTTTCATGTGGAGTGCCTTGGTACTGATAGGCTTTTTCCTTTCCACGGGAGGTCTCGGAACCATATTTTCTACTGTTACGGGTACTTCTTTCCGTATCATCGCAAAAAGCGGCATGCTTTTTCTTTCCCTGATTTGGAAAGGCTTGCTAAAGATTAGCGGATTGAAATCAGCTAAGGCGCAGGACGACGCATTGACTCCTATTACAGATTTTTGTGAACAGATTCCCGAAGGCGCTTTTCCGCCGGAACCTCCCCAAAAATGGTTTCGAAGAACCCGTAAAGTGCTGCGTTTTCTGCTGCCGCAAATTACGGTGGAAACGGTTACCGTTGAGATGAAGGACAATCCTAAAGGAAAGTACGCGCAGATTTTGGAAGAGGACTTCCAAGAAGAAGTCTTTGATTCAGAAACAGAAGTGCCCGCCGCTCCGGCGCAGTCCACAGCCGCGCCTGAGTTGATAGATCAGGAGGATGTTCCCTCCCAAGCGCCCATCATTGAGACCTACACTCCCGATGATTTTGAAGAAACAGAGTCGGAGACGGAAGAGAGCGACAGCGATTTCTCCACAGAGGACAGTCCTTTTGGTGAAATTCCTGATCTGGATTTTTCTGCTGATGACGGCGCTGCTCTCGATGAAACATTGGGGATGGGAGATGAAGAAGCCCTTACAGAAGAGACGGGCGGGCTTCTTTATTCTACAGGCGGCGATGAAGTAGAAGCGTCCGCGGCAGGAAAAAAAAGCGAGGAAACGAGCGCTGCCCTCCGGAATGCCGGTCTGCATAAGGGTGCGGCTGTGAGCACGGGTCAAAAGGAAGGTCCCGCAGGATTTACACGTCTGCGCAGAAAAAAAGAGGCGGGAGCAGCGTTGGCGGAAACGAACAGCTATCCTGCCCGCTATACGCCGCCGGCGCTGGATCTATTTAAACATGGTACGCGAAAAATTATCCCAAATCTCCATGAGAAATTGGGTAATTTGGCGACAAAACTTGAAGCCTGTCTCGCCACCTTTAATACTGAAGCCAAGGTAACCCATGTAAGCCGAGGGCCGACGGTAACCCGTTTTGAGCTGGAGCCGGCACCGGGCACCTTGGTAAACCGCTTTACGAAGCTCATCGATAATATTGCCCTCGCTTTGAAAGCCAAAGGGGTGCGTGTCGAAGCGCCCATACCGGGAAAAGGCCGTGTCGGTATTGAAATTTCCAATGACGAGCGGGATCCCGTCGTCATTCGCGAACTTTTGGAACACAAAGCCTTTAATAAACGCAGTACCGGTTTAAATTTAGCCTTGGGCAAAGATATTGCCGGTGAGGTGTGCATTGCTGATCTGACACAAATGCCCCATTTACTGGTGGCGGGGGCTACGGGCGCGGGTAAAACCATTTGTATTAAAGCCCTGTTGGCAAGTCTTTTATATCAACACACCCCCGATGAATTGCAATTGATGCTTGTGGATCCGAAAATGGTTGAGTTGTCAATTTTCAATGACATTCCGCATTTGATCACGCCGGTCGTGACGGATCCTAAAAAAGCGGCGACCTCTTTGCAATGGCTCATCACTGAAATGGAAGAGCGTTATCATCTTTTCACGGACTTGGGCGTACGTAATATTGAAGTTTACAATGACAGTGTTGAAAACGGCGAAATAGAGATGGAGGGCTCTTCAGAGCATTCGGCTCCCCAATCCTTCCATGTAGTTCGAAAATTACCCTATATTGTGTGTATAATAGACGAGTTGGCGGACTTGATGATTCTCGCGCGCGGTGATGTTGAAGAGGCGATTATGCGCCTTGCCCAACTTGCCCGCGCCGTGGGTATCCATCTTATAATTGCCACACAACGTCCCTCGGTAGATGTGCTTACGGGGGTAATTAAAGCCAATTTCCCTGCGCGAATTTCTTTTCAAGTTTCTTCGCGCGTGGATTCCCGGTGTATTCTGGATGAAATAGGTGCTGAACGCCTGATCGGCATGGGCGATATGCTGTATTTGCCTAAAGGTCAATCTAAACCCGTGCGTATCCAAGGCGCTTTCGTAAGCGACGATGAGATGACAGATTTGATCAATTATCTTAAACAACAAGCGCCGCCGCAATACCGGGATGAAATACAAAACTTTGGGAAAAATAAAGATCCTTTAGAAGATTTGGAGCAAGACGAAGACCCGCTATTGGAAGATGCCATACGCGTCGTTTTAGATACAGGGCAGGCATCGATATCAATGGTGCAAAGAAGGTTGCGAGTAGGGTATACTAGGGCTGCACGTTTGATAGATATGATGGAGTTAAAAGGCATCGTGGGGCCCCATACGGGCAGCAAAGCTCGTGAAATACTCGTGGCAACAACGATGAAGGAATAAGGTACATGAAAAAGCTACTCTTTCCTGGCGCGGTCTTGAAAGAGCAACGGGAACTGCTTGGGTGTAGTTTGCAACAAGTATCGCAAGAGATCCACGTTCCCATTGAATATATCGAGGCCTTCGAATCCGGGCGTATAGACAAGTCGCCGGGGCGTGCCTATGCCTTGGGCTTTTTACGTAGTTACTGTAGTTTTTTAAATCTTGATCCCGAACCCTTCTGTGATAAGTATCTCCTTTGTGACAGCAATTTAAAAGTCAACAGTCCCTTCCAACGCGGCGAAGGTTTCAACAAATCCAAGGCTGTGGACATGGCGCGTTCGCGGCGGCTCAATGAACTCATCAACTGGGGAACCGTCTGCGCCTTCCTGTTATTAGGCTGGCTCGCCTACACCACGATTATTCAACCCATTGCTGATTCTTGGAAAAGCCGTGTCGAAGCCGGTGCCGAAGCGATTGAAGCACCGATACATTTTAATGAAGAATTATAGTGCTTCATCTCCATCGCCGTATTCATTCCTTCACACCTTAAATACACGCTCCATTCTATCAGGCCGTACTATTTTTAATCCGCAATTTTCTGCATGCTGATTATCCGCTATATTGTGAAACATTTTTCCCTTCTGAGGGAGTCATAACGGTGGGGTGAGAAGAAAGGATGTCTGCCTTTAAGGCGGCATGATTATACTATGACACGAAAAAACCACACGTTTCACGCAGCCTCCCGCATCGGATTTATTCGAAAAAAAATGATCCTGTGGCTTAGCCTCATCGGTATCATTCTTGTTGTTGTCCTTGCCATCAGCGGCTATTTTGGAGAACGATCCCACAACCTTGCTGTTGGCGCTACCTTCACCGCCTTTGCCGGGCCCATGGAGATCACTGTTTTGGAAGGGGGCAGCATTGAGGCGAAAGACTCCTTGCAAATCCAATCGGAAGTGCAGGGAACCACACGAATACTGACGCTCATCGATGAGGGCTATTTAATCACACCGCAAGATGTGGAGCAGGGATTAATTCTGATTGAGCTCGATTCCAAAGATTTGGTGGATCGTCAATTAACGCAGGAGCTGGATTACCAAAGCTCACTCGCCGCATTTACAGAAGCGAGTGAAGAGTACGCCATCCAAGAAAATCAAAATGAAAGTGACATAAAAACGGCGGAATTAGCCGTACACTTTTCACGAATGGATTTGGAAAAATATCTGGGCGTTGGACTGTGCGAAAAGCTGCTCGATGAATTGGGACTTGTGGCTACTGAAGAGAAAGCAGCAGAAGCGGTAAAAGATGTGGTCTCTATTGATTTCGGACAGTACGCCGATCCTGAGAAATTAGGAGACGGCGAAGCACGCCAAAAGTTTAGACAACTCGAAGACGATCTGGAATTGGCGAATCAAGATCTCGGTTTGGCGGAAAATAAACTGGAAGGTACCAAGCGGCTTTACGAACGGGAATTCGTAATGAAGACCCAATTGGACACCGATGAAAGCGGATACAATCGCCGACTTATCGCCCGTCAATCGGCTGACACGAACCGTGACTTATACATTAAATATGAGTTCCCGAAAATGGCGCAGCAGTTGCTTTCTGATTATGAAGAATCGCTGCGTAAACTCGTGCGTGCTCAGAAGCTTGCCAATTCAAAAATTGCACAAAGTCTTGCCAAGAAGAATTCCGCTGAAGCGCGCCATGAATTGCAAGCACGGAAAAGAGAGGAATTGACGACTCAAATTGAAAAGTGTACCATTCGTGCGCCGCGTCCGGGTTTGGTCGTTTATGGCACAGGGGAACGCGGGTTCCGCGCAGATCCTATCGAAGAGGGCGCATCCGTTCGTGAACGGCAGGTCTTGCTGACGATTCCCGACACCTCCGTTATGGCGATGCGCGTTCAAGTGCATGAGTCCTTTGTGACAAAAGTTAAGCCGGGACAGCGGGCTCGCATCAAAGTTGATGCCTATCCGAATCAACAACTGACCGGCGTGATCCATCGTATCGGCGTGCTGCCCGATTCACAAAACCGGTGGCTGAGTCCCGACTTAAAAGTGTACAGCACGATCATCCATATTGATGATGAGGTGGACTGGCTCAAACCGGGGATGAGTGCAGAAGCAGAAATTATTATTGCCACCATCGACAATGCCCTGCAGGTTCCGGTGAATGCCGTGCAAATGGTCGATGGTAAAATGGTATGTTATGTTGCCACTATCTTGGGCACCGAGCAACGTGTTGTACAAACGGGAGAATACAATATTTCTTTTATTGAAGTTACCGAAGGTCTTGAGCCCGGTGAACAGGTATTGCTCCGTGCGCCTAAGCGTTCGGGAGAAGCTTCGGAAAACGGAAAAAACGGCCGCAATAACCAAGAAAAGTCCGAAGCCCCGGGCGTGTCACCGGCGCCTCCTGAAGGCGGCGGTGGTGACGGCGGCGGCGGCGAAGGAAGAGGCGGCGGCGGTCGAGGCAGAAGAGAGGCGGCGCCTGCTGCTGAGAGCGGTACCGTATAATGGCGCGAAATATTGTTACATTGCAGGGCGTCACGAAAACCTATCGAATGGGGGATACGATTCTGCACGCCCTGCATGATCTCAATCTGGAAATTGATGAGGGTGAATATGTCGCCATTATGGGCCCCAGTGGCTGCGGGAAATCGACCTTGCTGAACGTGCTCGGTTGTCTTGACCGCCCTTCACAAGGGATGTATAGCCTTGGCGGACAGGATGTTTCTACACTCAATGATGATGCTTTGTCCGAGATACGGGGAGCGCGTCTCGGCTTTATTTTCCAATCCTACAACCTTATCCAACAACTGAATGTGCTGGAAAATATTCAAGTGCCCCTTTATTATCAGGGCAGAAATGCCCATGAAAGCCGCAGCATCGCTTTAAAATTGGCGGAACGTGTGGGCTTGGGACAGCGGATTCATCATAAGCCTATGGAGCTGTCCGGGGGACAGCAGCAGCGCGTCGGCATTGCCCGTGCTTTGGTCAATGACCCAATTTTATTGCTGGCAGATGAACCGACGGGAAATCTGGATTCTGCTTCAGGCGTAGAAATATTAGAACTCTTTGATGAACTGCGCCGAAATGGAAAGACCATTATCATGGTAACCCACGATCCTGATATTGGATTGCGTGCAGATCGTATTGTGCGCTTACGTGATGGTTGTCTGGAGGAGGATGTGCGCAATGTCCACCACTAGACTAAAAAGCCTACGCTCCCTTTTCGCATTGGGAAAAATGCGCCGTGCCATCATCTTGGGCTTTAAAACGCTCTGGCTCCATCGTATGCGTTCGATGCTTACCATGTTGGGTATCGTCTTTGGCGTGTGCTCCGTCGTTGCTATGCTTGCTGTGGGAGAAGGCGCGGGCTATGAGGCACAAGAACAGATCCGCCGTTTGGGCAGCCAAAACATTATTCTCAAAAGTATCAAGCCAACAGAAACGGAACGTATCAGCACAGAACAAAGCCGTATCTCTGAATATGGATTACGGTATGATGATATCAAGCGTATCCAAGACACGATCCCGAGTGTGCGGGTCCTTGCGCCGGGGCGGATCATCAGAAATCATGTGTGGAATGCGACCAGACGCGTTGATGCTGAGATCATCGGCGTCGTGCCGTGGTATCTTGATATACGTAAACTGGCGATCACGGAAGGGCGTTTTTTTACGGACATTGAATTTGACGGCTATGAAAATGTATGCGTAATCGGCACCTCGGTGGCTGATCGCCTTTTCCCGCTTTCCACACCGATCAACCACAACGTGCGCATTGGCTCCGATTATTACAAAGTGATTGGTGTCGTAGAATCGGAAGCCTCTGTTTCCGCCGGCGCCTCGGGAAATAATCAAGAAGGGGACAATGCGAAAAACGGCAGCGGCAACGGATACGCGCCACGGGTATACATCCCCTTGACAGCGGCGAAGAATCGCTTTGGTGAAACCTTGGTTCGTCAAAGCCAAGGTACCTTTGAAGCGGAACGGGTGGAACTTCATGAAGCGATTGTGCAGGTTGCCCGCCTTGAAGACGTGGAAGAAACGGCTTTGGTCATAGACAGTATTCTGTCTAGTCAACGGCGCACCCGTGATTATGAGATGGTCGTTCCTTTGGAACTGCTGCGGCAGGCAGAACGAACCAAGCAAATATTTAATACGGTGCTGGGCGCCATCGCCGCCATTTCTCTTTTAGTCGGCGGTATCGGCATTATGAATATTATGCTTGCCAGCGTGACTGAGCGCACCCGAGAAATCGGTATACGCCGCGCCTTGGGAGCCAAGAAGCGCGACATTATCATCCAGTTCTTGATTGAGACTGTTATCTTGTCGGGAACAGGCGGACTCATCGGCGTGATTATCGGCGTTACCATTCCTTTGGGGATCAGTTATTTCGCACACATGATGACCATTGTCACGCCATGGGCGCCTATGCTCGCCTTTTCCATCTCCTGCTTCGTTGGGATTGTCTTTGGTATTTATCCCGCCTTACGCGCAGCGAACATGGATCCGGTGGACGCACTGCGCCACGAATAATCCAGGTGGTGGGTGTGCCTTATCCTTGTCTGCCCCGCAGATCCACGACGCGCACCGCTTTGCCCGTAGAACGTTCCAGCGTCTGGGGACCAACCAATTCGACACGGGTATGTATATTCGTGGTTGCCTGTATTCTCCGTACGATCTGATCGCGGAGCAGCTGCATATCACTCATTTTGTCGGAGAAGACATCGGGACACAATTCCACTTTAACGGTTACTTCGTCTAAGGTTCCCGGGCGCGATACTTCAATAAGATAATGGGGAGACAGTCCTTCCATTTTAAATAGGGCTTCTTCAATTTGGGAGGGAAATACATTGACGCCGCGGATAATGAGCATATCATCAGAACGGCCGATTACACGGGACATGCGCCGCGTGGTGCGTCCGCAAATACAGGGCGCTGCGTCTAGTGTGGCAATATCGCGGGTACGATAACGGATCATGGGCATCGCCTCGCGAGTCAGCGCTGTGATGACCAGCTCTCCGTATTCGAAGTCCATGACAGGATCCAGCGTATCAGGGTGAAGACACTCGACCAAAAAATGATCCTCTTGGATATGCATGCCTGTCCGTGCTGCGCATTCGCCGCTCACCCCGGGCCCGATGATTTCGGAAAGACCGTAGTTGTTGAAGGCGTAAAGATCCATTTCAGCTTCTATTTTGTGGCGCATATCTTCAGTCCACATTTCGCCGCCGAAATGGGCAAAGCGCAGGGAAAGGCTCCGAGGATCAATATCCATGGAGCGCGCCACTTCCGCAATATTAAGGGCGTAACTGGGCGTGCTGATCAAGGCGTCGGCCTGAAGGTCTTGAAGAATATGGATTTGACGCGCCGTATTTCCCGAAGATACGGGGATGATGGATGCGCCGATTTTTTCAATGCCGTAATGCAGTCCAAAGCCTCCGGTAAAGAGCCCGTAACCAAAAGAAACTTGGACGGTGTGGCAGGAACGTAATCCGCCGGCATAAAGGAAGCGCGCGCACATCTGCGCCCACATCGCCAAATCCTTTTGCGTGTACCCCACAAAGGTTGGCTTACCGGTAGTTCCGGAAGAACCGTGAATACGGGCAAGTTCGCTGCGATCTACGGCGCACAAGCCCAAAGGATAATAATCACGCATGTCCTCTTTAGTGGTGAAGGGCAGCCGCTTTAAATCATCTAAGCTTTTGATACTTTCCGGAGTAATGCCGTCGCGCTTGAAAATATTTTTATAAAAAGGAACTTTCATGGCCCGTGCCACTGTTTCACGAAGACGTACCAGTTGCAGTGCGTCCATTTCTTCGCGCGACAGTTGTTCTTCACGATCTAAGATTTGGTTGTCCACAACAAAATCATTCATGGAATAGACCTTTTTGAGAAGGGGTAGATGATCGCCTTCATGAGAAGTAGGATATGTTGAGATAGAACGATACCCGGTATTGATTCTTAAGATGATATATAAACACGCATCGACAAGCTCAGAATAGGCTGTTAATGGCTTCGGTCATAAAGTTCCACACCGTTAACAACATTGATATTTTGAGCCTGAAGTGCTGCAATGGCTTGATCAGGGTTATCGAAACGAAAGACGATGACCGCCTTGTCATCACAACGGAAAGTGAAGGCATACATATATTCGATGTTCAATCCGGCGTTTTCGATAATATCAAGAATTTTTATGAGCCCGCCGGGCCGATCTTCTACTTCTGTGGCAACCACTTCTGTAACGTTCACGACGCCGCCGGCACTTTCCAATACCTGCTTGGCTTTTTCCCAATCGCGCACGATGAGCCGCAGAATTCCGAATTGCTGCGTATCCGCCACCGACAAGGTCAAGATGTTAATACCCGCTTCAGCGAGTAAACGACATGGCTCACTCAAGTGTCCCGGTTTATTTTCTAGGAACATGGACAATTGCTGTATTTTCATCTCACGTATTCCTTTTCTTTTACCCGGTACAGACAAAGAGTATCAAGAAACGGCCGTACCGGTATGTACCGTTTTGTTAGACGCAATGAAAGGGGTTGCTTATGATTTCCGCATATCCAAAACCCGCTTCGCTTTGCCTTCACTCCGTTGTATAGAGTTCGGTTCCACCAAGCGCAGTTTAACCCTGATATTAATAATGCGTTCGATGGAAGCGGCAAGCCGTTTTTGAAGCGTTTCCATCGTGCGTATCGTATCACCGAATACTTCCGGCGTAACCTCCACATGTACTTCCACATCGTCCATGGTCCCGTCATTGGTCAACACGATCTGATAGTGGGGAGAAGTGCCTTCCACAGCGAGAAGCGCTGTTTCAATTTGGGATGGATAGACGTTAATGCCGCGAATGATAAACATGTCATCACTCCGTCTGGAAATGCGGCGCATTCGGCGGATCGTCCTGCCGCAAGGGCAGCATTCAGTTTCTAACGAGGTGATGTCACGGGTTCGGTATCGAATCATAGGCATGGCTTGTTTGCTTAAAGTAGTCAACACCAGCTCACCTTCTGTTCCGTCGGGAACAGGCAGCAGCGTTTCCGGATCAATGATTTCCGGATAAAAATGGTCTTCAAAAATGTGCAGCCCTTCTTGAACTTGACATTCATTTGCCACGCCCGGCCCGATGATTTCAGAAAGACCGTAAATATCATAAGCCTTAATATGGGCTTCCGGCTCAATACGTTTGCGCATCTCTTCGGTCCAGGGCTCGGCGCCGAATACGCCGGCTTTAATCGGCAGTGCACGAATATCTACGCCCAGTTCGGGAGCACGTTCAAGAATACGTAAAAAATAACTGGGCGTGCAGCAAATGGCAGTGGCACGGAAATCTTTCATGAGCATGATTTGACGGTCTGTATTGCCGCCGGAAATGGGAATGGCCGTTGCGCCGAGTGCTTCCGCGCCGTAATGAGCACCGAGTCCTCCGGTGAACAATCCGTAGCCATAGGCATTTTGGATGACGTCGCTTCGGTCCAGTCCGCAGGCGGCAAAAGAACGTACCATCACGTTGGACCAAACCCGTAAGTCTTCTTGCGTGTATGCGACCACAATGGGTTTTCCCGTGGTACCGCTTGAAGCGTGGAGGCGTACAATGTCGCTCATGGGACTGGCAAATAAACCGAAGGGATAGGTATCGCGCAAGTCCGATTTAACGGTAAAAGGCAAGTCTTTCGCATCGTCAAGGCTGCGGAAATCTTCGGGACTCATGCCTCGTTTTTGCATACGTTCACGAAACAAAGAAACGTGGTCGTAAGAACGTTTAACCACGGCTTGAAAACGATGTAACTGCAGTTGTCTCAGTTGTTCCAAAGGTAAATAATCCGGACCGCTCGCCGGATGAAAGGAACAACCTCCATCATGCCAGTATTCACCCATAATACACTCCTTTTGTGCCGATTTGTGAACACCTATAAAAGGCTTTGGCCCTTCGAACCGAAAACCCCATTACCCAAATGTCTGCTCATAGTATATACCTTGATTGCCTTGGAGGCAAACAACGGCGTTTTTCTTCTTTTTGGAGATAGGGATTTTCCATGACGAGCCTTTCTAAAAATACGTAATTTTGTCTCGTAATTACAAGGGGAAGTTGCATTAAATTCAACAAATTGATACACTTCATTTACATTGTGATTTGAAAGTATCGAAGGGAATTGCCTTCTCCTTTCTCCGTTTCGAATTGATATGACCCAAAAAAAGAGTGGTGGAATGCACGAACTTAACTTCATCAAAGACTTTATTCGCACTAATTCCAATTATGTAGTGGAAAAACATCGGGAAAAACATCTCGTAATCGTAACGGATAAAGCCAATGACCCCAATAATTTGCTTACTGAAGTGGATTTAACAATTCAAAAGCGCTTCATCGACGCTGTCCAAGAAAAATTTCCCGATGACCTGATTGTGGCGGAAGAAAATAATTTAGATAAAACGCCGGAGCGTACCAAAGGGCGGATATGGGTGATTGATCCCATTGACGGCACCTATAATTTTATTCGTGGATTCAATCCTGTTTTTGCAATCAGCATCGCCTTCATGGAAGGGGGCGTTGCCACGGCGGCGGGCGTGGGATTGCCCTTGAAAAACGCTATTTTTCATGCTGCTCTCGGAAAAGGGGCGTGGTGTGATGCACGGCGCTTGGCAGTCTCAAAAGTGCAATCCATGGACAAGGCCTGTTTTGAAGTTGATTTTGACGGCATGATCGACCGCCGCAATCTTTTAAAACAAGGACCTGCCATTTTAAAGAAAGCCGGGCGGATCCGTTGTTTGGGCTCCGCCGCTGTCGGTATTTGTCAGGTAGCATCGGGGGATGTGGATGGCTATTTACACATGTCTCTTCACCCTTGGGATTATGCGGCTGCCCAGCTCATCGCCGAAGAGGCGGGAGCACTGGCAACACGTCTCGACGGCTCGCCCTTGCACGTTTTCGATAATAAGAAGGGAGTTCTTGTGACCAACGGGGCATTGCATCAGGCGGCACTGGATATGATCACCTTATAGTGGATTAGCTTTTATTTTGTGAAGCCTGTCTTAACGGGTGCCGTTTTGAAATGCCGAGAAGAGGAAGACCGTCTTTCGCGCCCTGTCGCGCCGCAGCCACTGCACACAGAAAGGACTTGTTCGATGGATAGTACCTTGGTGGAATATTTCAAAGGGGATCAGTTGGCGGCAACACTGGGCATAAAAATCGAAGAGGTTAAGCCCGGTTATGCCGTCGTGTCTATGCCTATTCAAAAAATGCACATGAACGGTATGGGCGTCGTTCATGGCGGCGCTTTATTTGCCTTGGCTGATTTCTGTTTTGCCGTAGCCTCCAATTCTCACGGGCGGGCAGCCACTGCGATCAACGGGTCCATTTCTTTTTTCAAGGGCGTACGTTCGGGTACCCTTACCGCCACAGCACGCGAGCAATATCTGGGGAATCGGGTGGCGGGCTATCTCATGGAAGTGGTAAACGAATCAGGAACACTGATCGCCAGCCTCCAAGCACAAGTTTTCCGTACCGAAAAGACACTGGAACAGATGTTGGCGCTGCGCTCTCAAGAAGAGTCGTCCGAGTGACACTTATTCCTTGGTGTCGTGCATGGCGCGGATAGAGTCCAAGCCTTCCCAGTATTTTTCGAGTGCCTCCCTCCCTCCTGCAGTAATACGGAACTCGGTGTGGGGGATACGGCCGTTGAAGGATTTCGTTACCGACACGTAACCGGCTTTTTCCAGCTTGTCCATGTGTGATGAGAGATTGCCTTTGGTAAGATCCAGCGTGTTGAGCAGGAAATTAAAGTCAGCTTCATCTAAACCGGACAGCAACGTAAGGATACGGAGTCGGGCGGGTTCATGTATGGTGCGATCCAAATCACTCATGAATAGAATCCGTATCTTCAGGTTGATCTTCTTCCGCATCGGAAGTTGTCATATCATCATATTGGGGAATAGCGCCGCGGGTCAGGGTTTTTAATTTCCAGAGCGCATAACGACTATAAAGGTGACCGGTCAAAATGGCGATCAAGCCGTATCCGAAAATGGGAACGACTATATTGAGCAGCTCTAATTCTCCGCTAAAGCGAATGGGAGCGCCAAAGAATAGGGCGATACCATGGAGCCCATATAAGAGGGGCCAGATCCACGCCCAAAATCCCAAACGTTGATAAAGAACCATGAGAATGAGGTAGGGTGTCATGTACGCCGCGGACCAAGGCTGCATGTGCCTTATGCTCACATAATTAAAACTGATTAATAAGGCTCCTACAAGGTGATACACCAAAAGTCCGCCGCCGAGCCCGGTCAGCCAAACGGGCATGGGGCCGTCTTGCCCGCTTCCGGAATAAGAGGCGTAGCCTTCGCGGCCATACAGCCAGTTCGTGATGTTATAGATTAACTCGCTGCTCCAACGGGATATGGAAAACCAAACCAGCGCGGCAGCAGCAAATACCATGGCCATAACGGATAGGTAAAAGGTGGCGATTTTCCCCTGCTGGTGAGCGGTGTGGGTCAGGCTGGCGGCAATGCCGATACAGATTACCATGACCATAATAAACACCCATTGCACGAGAAAGGAGATAGTTCTGCTTTTTGCATAGCTCCTTGCCCAACGCATGATCAACCGGGGATCACCCGGTTGATAGGATTTTTTTGCAGTTGCGATCATCGTTGTTCTCCTAAACCTACAGTCTCTTTTATCATATTCGAGCGGTAAAAGGAAAATGAGCCCCTATAAAAGGGTGGATTTAAGCGTACTATATCATGGGCGGCATCGAAGAGAAACAGCGTGTTGGCACAGATTCAAGGGTTAAAGATCCATGCAATCTTAGGAGGTGGCGCGCTCATGAAACACGATAACGGGATAAAAAGTGAGGCTTGATAAAAGAGCGCTCGAGCTTTGGTTTACCCTAGCTGAGACTGAAGGATCTAGAGCATTTGAACGAGGAATGAATAGAACATATATGAAAAATAAACAACGGCACAACCGGGGAAAAAAAACTTCAGCGAAGGCAAGACTATAGTGATGCTGCCTTTGCCAATCTTTTCAGGAAACTTTTTGTCCGGATAAAAATACTGAAGCGTGAAACATGTCAACATACCTAGCACCGCGATGAGAGAAGAAAGCATGAAGATTGCAAATGCTGCTACGATGAAGTATGCCAAAAGTTGCGAGTCTCTTTTGACTATGGCGAGCAATACAACACCTAGGGCGAGCACTATATGCAACTTGATGTATACACGGTTTGCAAACTGTATGGGGACGTCTTCATCTTCTTCTGTTTCAGGGACGCCAGTTATGGTATTTAAGAGAAATTTGGACAAATACCACTGGCTCAATACGAATAAAGCTATTGCAGCAACTTTCAAGAGACTGAACATAGCTATTTCCTCTTTTAAGTGTTGCAGCCGTCTTTTTGTGCAGTGTTAGCTATCATGGCATTTGCATCCACGCTAACTACATATCAGTATACGCGTGTATTGGTACTATGTCAATCAAAAAATGAGCTTCTGGAGCCGAGTAAAAGGACGATTGCTCTTTTCACTCTTGATTAACAGGGTAGCCTTGTTCGCGATATTCCTTGAGGCGGTAGGTGAGGGTACGGCGGCTGATGCCGAGGGCTTTAGCGGTGTCACTTCGGTTATAAGCATGCTCTTTGAGCACGCGCAGTATAGTTGCTCGTTCCATGGCACTCATGACGGTGTCGGCGCCGGTTTCATTCTGGGGCGTTTCCGGCTCAAGGGATTCCTGTTGCACGCGCCGGGGCAAATGTTCGGTGAGGATGACATCGCCTCGGGCGAGAAGGACAGCTCGTTCGATGGCGTTGCGTAATTCACGCACATTGCCCGGCCACGGGTAGCGTTCCATGCCGGCGATAGCGCCGGGCGAGAAGCGGGGCTTGCCTTTGCTGAATTCGGCGGCGAAGCGTTGTGCTAGGAGCGGGATATCGGTAACACGTAAACGTAAGGGCGGCAGATGGATTTCCATGACGTTTAGCCGATAGAAGAGGTCTTCTCGGAATCTGCCTGATTCTACCTCGGCTTCGAGATCGCGATTGGTGGCCGCAATGATTCGAACATCGACCTGGATTTCAGTATTCGTTCCGATGCGGCTAAAGCGACCGTCTTGGGTGACGCGTAGGAGCTTTGCCTGTAGAGCAGGGGACATTTCACCTATTTCATCGAGGAGCAGCGTGCCGCCATCGGCTTCTTCGAAGTGCCCGATGCGCCGGGTGAGGGCACCGGTGAAAGCGCCTTTTTCATGGCCGAAGAGCTCGCTTTCCAGCAAAGCTTCCGGTATGGCGGCACAGTTTACTTTGATAAGACGTCCATTGGCGCGGGCGCTCCAGCGGTGAACGATGTCTGCGATGACCTCTTTGCCTGTGCCGCTCTCGCCCGTGATGAGTAGTCGGGTGTCTGATGGTGCGACCAATGCCACCTCTCGGAGAACTTCCTGCATAGCCGCACTTTGGGTGATGATATCTTCGGGGAGCGCGTATCCCTCTGAACTTACTTGGGCGGGACCGCTTTCCGACAGCGCCATGCCATGCCGGACGGCTTCAAGCAGTTGGTCTAAGTCAATGGGTTTCTCCAAGTAATCCACGGCACCGCTGCGGATAGCACCGACGGCATCTCGTATGTCTGCGTAGGCCGTGACGAGTAGCACGGGCAGGTCGGGGTAGCGCTCCGCCACGAAGCCGAGCAATTCGAGTCCGGTCATGGCGGGCATGCGCACGTCAGAGATGAGCATGGCGGGTTGGGAGGTTTCGAGCACATGCAGGGCTTCCGAACCGGAGGAGGCGGTTGTCACGGGAAATCCCTGGCCGGTGAGAAAGGAACGGAGCAGGCTGCGCTGTCCGGGATCGTCATCCACAACGAGAATATCCCGTCGTGCAGCTTCTTTATTCATGATCATCCTCCGACAGTGGCTTTTGTGCGAGTGAAATACCCATGACTCGGAACACAGTACCCCGGTCGCCGGGTCGGCAGTCCACCGTCCAGTTATGGGCATCGGCGATTTGACGCACTACGGCGAGTCCGAGACCGGTTCCTTTTTCAGAGGTGGTGTAGTAAGGCCGAAACACTTCCTCGCGGTGTTCTTTGTCAATTCCGGGTCCGTCGTCGCGTACTTCCAGCCACACGGTTTTATTGGGCATCATTCCTTGCGCCACCTCCACGCGCCCGCCATTGGGAACGGCTTGCACGGCGTTCAGGAGCAGATTGAACAGTGTTTGGCGCAGCATACCTTCATCGGCCTCTACGCATAGTTGCGGCCCCGTTGCCTTCAGCGTAACGTTATTCTCTTCGCAGTCAAAAGCGAGAACACCAAAAACGGATTGAACGAGCCCCGTCAAAGCCATGGATCGGAGTTGGGGGCGTATCGGCCGCGCATAGTTTAGGAACTGGTTAAGCCGGCCTGTAACGCGGTCGGTTTCCTCTGTTATTTTAGAGGCAGTCGCTCGGATGTCCCGGGGAGTGTCTGTGTTGCCGCCGATCATTTGCGCCATGCCTCTGATTAAGTTCAAAGGATTTTTAGTTTCATGTACCAATCCGGCCGCCGTCACATTCATGTCTCGGAGGCGTGTGGCCGCTTCCCGTTCATGGATAAGTTGAATCTCGAGGTCGGCGGAGTGTCTGGATGCACGCCACGCCAAGGCGAGCGCCAGACACGCGAGCAATGCGCCGCCCATCACAATTGCGCGAAGTTGAAAATCTTTTGCCAGAACTGCACGTAGACCGCTGGTGGGAAGGGTGACCAAGAACCAGTGTATACCATGTTCTTTGATCAAGCGTTCATAGTCCGGTTTGTTCATCCACGGTGGCTGTTCTGGCGGCGGTCCCTGTGGCGGTCCCAGCACGATCATAAGCAGATCGGTCAGTGTTTTAGGATTCATAGGTTGGCCGGGCAGGATACGTCGAAGCTCTTCCTTGGTCTTTTCACTGACCGCGCCTTCATTAAAGAGAGCCAGTATTTTCTCTGTTTGTGCAGCATCTAGCGGCTCTTGGGTCATCATTTCAAGAAGAAGATTTCGGCTAGCTTCACTGATAACGCTGTCGAGGTGAGGGTCATCAAGGCTGAGTACCCAGTGTCCCGGTGGAGGTGAAAGACCTTCGCCCGGAAAATCGCGGTTCAACCCACGCTTCCGATCCCCGGGATGACCGCCAGACCGCTCCATCGGCAACACTGCCGCCCTGCCGCCGGGCCACTCTGTTCCCGGCCCTAATGCGATGAGATTGGCGAAGGAAGCGGACTGCAGTGTTCGGTATTCATGCTTTTCGAGTAGGACGCCCAGAGCTACGGGCAGCGGTTTTCCGGCGGAAGCCACCGTATCTCCCGACGCGTTAAGTAAGACCACGGATTCCAGTTCTGTTGAATTCACCAGTTCGTTCAGAGCCGCTTCAATCCGGGGTCTGGGGATGAAGAGCATTCTGCCCTGAGATCGAATGACCACACTCAGTGCTGCTGAAAAATCATGGGCGCGATCAGCCAAATTCCTTCCCGCCAGTTCTTGTACGCGTCGATGTTCATATATCTGCCAGCCCGCTACGGACATCCATATTGCCGCCAGGAAAAGATATATCAGTTTTTTACGCATGGTTTGCAGTAATCCTGTACGCAGGTATCCCGCCTCCCCTCTCACTCATTATAGTGTATTCTCGGAAAAATTCATCAATCAGCCTCTATTTCTCTTGCCGATGAGAAATAGCCGCGGTTCTGATAGACGAGGAAGCTGCGACACATCAACTGGGGGGGACATGCCGCAGCAATGAAGACGGAAGTCAAAGAGATGCACGAAGACTTGGGATTTGCTTAGTCGGATTCGCTGCGTCGTTGACCTGATTCACCGCGTCGTTGGTCGGGGCCGCCTCGGGAGCCTCGGGGTCCGCGTGGCCCGCCCATAGAAGCTCGGGCAGCTCTTAATTGTTCAATGCTTAGCTTACCGGCGTCCTCGGTATCCAATTCTTTGAAACGTTCGCGGCTGGCTTGTTGGTGGACCTTCAAAAATTCTTCTTCGCTGATTAGATCATCTTTGTTCGTGTCATATTCTTCGAAGGTCGGGAAAGAGCGACGACCGGGAGTATAGGATCTTCTCGGTTCACGATCAGAGAGACGTTGCCCTTGTGCTTCCCTATCGGGCGGTGGGGGCGGCGGATTGGCACCGTCACCGCGGCCCATTGCCCTGCCGCGCGGGCGATTCCCTTGGTTGAAGGGCCTCTCAAATTCTTCTCGGCTCAGGTTGCCGTCATCATTGCTGTCCAGTTGTTGAAAACGACCTTTCATGAGCTTGTCGTTGCCGTCCACGTATTCTTGAGCACTAACAAAGCCGTCCTTGTCCGCATCAAAATCAGCGGGGTCAAGTCTCATCGGTCGGGTTCCACCTTCGAATCTGTCTTGTGCCGGTGGTGGCGGCGCTTCGCTCGAATCGGGCTGTGCCCACAGGCTGCCTGTAGCCAGTAAGGCGGCGGTCAGCATAAAACATCCGGTCACCATTACATTCACTTTCATGATGATCTCCTTTCTAAAGGGTTGAGATTATTTTCAAGAAATCGCCGTTGCAATTTCCCTTACACTATAGCAATTATTGTTCCAAGTCTTTTTTTATCAAGACTTAAAAGCGCCTTTCAGAAGTATGGATGTTTGAGAGGACTCGACAACCACCGCTTGCGCAAAAATTACCCGGGAAGAAAGGCGGCGCGGGTCGGATTTGCGCAACAAGATTAAGATGAAAGAAACAGTGCGTCTACAACCGCGTCTACAGTAAAGATAACTCTTCTTTCCGGCTTGTCATTCCTTGGATTCAAATAAAAGTTGGGGCTGGCGTGCCGACAATTTAATCGTGGGATCCAGAATCCCAACCGCCGCCAAGTGCCTTGATGAGTAAAACAGTGGAGACGAGGCGTTCTTTAACTGCTTGTACCTCCGACAGTTCATTATTCAGCAAGGTCTGTTCTGCGTTGATAACGTTCAGGTAGTCGATAATCCCTGTATCGTATTGTATTTGGACGAGGCGCAAGTATTCCCGTGCTGAGGCAACGGCTTTTTCTCTGGCTTCCGCTTCTTCACTTCGCCCGTGAATATCATTAAGCGAATCCTCTACGTCCTTGAAAGCGCTGAGTATACTATTGTGATAGACGGCCAAGAGTTCCTCATATCTTGCTTGGGCTTTTTGTAAATTTGCCTTGAGTTTTCCGCCCTGAAAAATGGGCAGGGAGATACTAGGCCCGAAAGACCAATTTTTGCTCCTCCAATCCAGGAGATCTTCGAGTTTAGCGCTTTGTACCCCGGCACTGCCCATGAGTTTAATACTCGGCAAAAAGTCCGCCTGTGCCATGCCGATTTCTGCGCAGGCAGCCACAAGATTTTGTTCGGCTGCCGCAATATCGGGACGGCGACTGAGCAGATCTGCAGGCAATCCTGCGGGCAGCACAGGAGGGGCTGTGTTCCGAGGATGGGCTTCCAGAGCGAATTCTACGGGCGCCTTTCCAAGCAAAATGGCGATAGCATGTTCTAGATCTGCGCGCTGTCTGCGCAGATCGGAGGCTTGGGCATAGGTCGCTTCCAGTTGAATTTCCGCCTGCAGAGCGTTGGTTTCATTGACGAGACCGACCTCATATTGTTTTCTGGTCAGCGTTGCCTGTTCTTGATACAGTTCCAGGTTTCGGTTCAAGATCTCCAGTTGCGCATCCAGTGCGCGCAGGTTAAAATAGTTACGGGCAACATCAGCCAAGAGGGTTTGTCGCATAAGCTCAAGTTCATATACGGACGCCTGCACTTGAGCGCCTGCGGACTCATAGGAACGGCGGACACGTCCCCAAAAATCGATCTCATAGGAAAGATCAAAAGGAACTTGAAAACGGTTGCTCGTGGTGGAGGAAGATATTTTTGCGCCCGTGTCAGTCCGAAGACTTCCCACATTGGGTCTTTCCCCTTGGGCAATGGCGGTGACTGCTCCCAGCATGGTTGATACTTGTCCGAGGGTAGACGAGACTTCTTCAAGTCCGCCGGATTGGGTTGTAACGGTCTGTGCGGAGGAGCCTGAACGGCTTGCTGTGGGACTCATGGAGATGACAGGATAAAAGCCGCTTTTAACGGATGCTGCCGATGCGCGTGCTTGGGTCAGTCGTGCGATGGCGGCCTGAAGATCATAATTTGTTTCCTGTGCTTCCTCGCACAGAAGGTTTAAATCGGGATCCTGAAAAAGACGCCACCAGTCAAGGTTCAACCCGGGCTGCTCTGATTCAATTTCTGTGGCGCGTTTGTAATCTTGGGGCAGATCTAATGACGGGCGTTCATAGTCAGGGCCGGTCTTGCAAGAAACAATACAAGAGGTCATGAGCAGCAGAAGAAGTGTCTTCAGATAAGAAAAACGTGCTGTGCCACGATCAGAATACGCACCAATTATCCGGAATAGTAGAGGGTGATTATTCATGGCGTAAGGCCTCGATAGGATTAAGCATGGCCGCTTTTCTGGCGGGAAAGAATCCGAAAACGATGCCGATGACTCCGGAAAATAGAAAGGATTCCAAGATGATCGGCACATTGAGGATAAAAGGAACTTGGAGCAGGTTGGACGCGGCGAGAGCGGTCATGACTGCTAAGGCGATACCGATAAGACCTCCAACGGAAGACAAGACAATCGCTTCAACGAGAAACTGGAGCAGCACTTCACGTTCGAGCGCGCCGATGGCGAGGCGGGTCCCGATCTCTCGGGTTCGTTCCGTAACAGATACCATCATGATATTCATGATACCGATACCGCCGACCAACAGACTCACTGCCGCCACGGCTCCCAACAAGCCGGTGAGCACTTTGGTGGTACCGGTGAGCATGGTCGATATTTCCTTCATGTCCATAACACTGAAATCGTCTTCTTCCACATCGGACAAATGGCGCCGTTCACGCATGAGGTAGCCGATTTCAGTTTTCATTTTGTCGGTAGATATGCCATCCTTTACAGACAGTCGAATCACATTCACATCCATGGTTCCTGAGATGCGGCGTTGATACGTTCTCAGAGGAATGATCACGGTATCATCCTGATCGCTGCCCATGGAGGATTGTCCTTTGCTCTCGAGCAGCCCGATGATTTCACAGGAAAGTTTATTCAGCCTGATCTTGCTTCCAATGGGATTTTGGTGTCCGAAGAGGTTTTCCCACACCGTTGCGCCGATAATGCAGACCGCCGCCCCCGATCGGATTTCCGGCTCGGTGAAGCTTCGCCCATCCTCTATTTTAAGATTGCTGACGTCAAAATAGCGTTCCGTTGTACCCGTGACCGTAGTAGACCAGTTTTCATTGCCGTAGATAGCGGTTATCGCGCTGGCGGATGTGGGAGCCACTGCCCTTATAGACGGTATTTCGCGTTCAATGGCTTCTGCATCGGCCAGTTTAAAGGGCGCGCCACCACCGCCTTGTCCGGGTCCCATGCGTCGTCCGGGCATGACCATCATCAGGTTGCTGCCGAGACTGGAAATCTGGTCGGTCACCTGCCGAGTTGCGCCGCCGCCAAGGGTGACCAAGCTGATTACAGCGCCTACGCCGATGATAATACCCAGCATGGTCAGGAATGAACGCATCTTGTTGCGGTAGAGTTCACGCAAGGCAAGTATGAATGCATTGGAGATCATCAGACCTGTTCCTTGTGGTTATGGTCTTGTTCAATTAGACCGTCCTTAAAATGAATGGTGCGCCCGGCATAGGCTGCCATGTCGGCCTCGTGGGTGACCATGACTACTGTGATGCCGTGCTCTCGGTTAAAAGATTGCAGCAGCTCCATGATTTCCACACTGCGCGCAGAATCGAGGTTGCCTGTGGGTTCATCGGCGAGCAATACGAGCGGCTCCGTAACGATGGCGCGTGCAATGGCGACGCGCTGTTGCTGACCGCCGGACAGTTCTCCGGGTGTGTGGTGTTCCCATCCCGCCAGCCCTACTTGAGCCAAGGCGCTTTTGGCAAGCTTACGGCGCCGGCGTCGGTGTTCACCGCGATAGACCAGCGGCAGCTCCACATTTTCTAATGCGGATGTTCGATTCAATAGATTAAATCCTTGAAAAATAAAACCGAGATAATGACGTCTTAGCTGTGCTCGCTGATTGCGGGTGAGTTTACTTACTTCAATGCCGCAAAACTTGTACGCGCCTGAAGTGGGTGTATCCAGACATCCCAAGATGTTCATGCAGGTGCTTTTTCCCGAGCCGCTGGCGCCCATGATCGCGACAAATTCGCCGGGATACAGGGCAAGGTCAACGCCGCCCAACGCAGTCATCTTGGCGGTGCCGGTTCCATAGACTTTTGTGATGTTGCAAAGTTCTATGAGTGGGCTGTCATTTCCCAAGTCGAAACCTACTGCACTCATCGCGCCATTGCCATGTCGGTTATGAGTTCCATACCCGCTTCGATATCTCCGGCGATCACCTCGGTCATTTTTCCGTCGCTTAACCCTTTGGTAATAGCGATGGCGCTCATAGTACCGTTTTTCAAAATCCAAACTTCTTGCTCATTACCGTTTCCGTTGCTGTGGACACGGGGGATAGTGGAGCGGGATCGGGGTGGTCGGGGCATAATGCGGCTTAACAACATACCGCCGTCAGATGAATCCTTTTTTTCTTCTGCAGGCGGGCTAAAGCGCAGCGCCACGTTGGGCACGAGAAGGGCATTTTGGCGTTTGTCCACCACGATTTGGGCGGTGGCGGTCATGCCCGGTCGCAGATGGAGTTCGGAATTGTCCACACTCAAAATCGTCTTATAGGTGACCACGCCGCCGACTGTTTCCGAGCCGAATCGGACTTGAATAATTTTCGCCGGGAATACTCGGTTCGGATAGGCGTCCACGGTGAAGGTGGCGTCTTGACCTTCTTTCACCTTTCCTACGTCCGCCTCGTCTACATCAGCCTGCAATTCCATTTGGGTCAGATCTTCCGCGAGCGTGAACAAGACCGGCGACTGGAATTGGGCGGCGACTGTCTGACCGGGTTCTACGGAACGGTTTAGAACCATGCCGTCGACCGGGGAATGAACGACCGCCTTGGCGAGGTCTGTGCGGTTAGCGTCTACTGTTGCCTGGGCTTGAGACACGGCGGCCTTGGCACCCGCCTCATCGGCGCGCGCCCGGGCAAGCGCTGCCTTTTGCGCGTCATACTCATAGGTTGACGGCATTTTACCGTCACTGAGTTTTTTTATATCTTCCAATCGCGCCATTTGTAATTCCGCTTCCTTTACGGTGGCCTGTGCTTGCAGCAGTTTGGCGCGTGCCGACTCCAGTGCCGCTTCGGATTGTAAGCTTTGCGCCTCCAATTTTGACGTATCAATCTGGGCGAGCACTTGCCCCACCTCCACACGGTCATTATAGTCTGCTTCCACTGTTTTGACCGTACCTGAAACTTCAATGCCAACCTCTACGGTTTTGATGGGCTCCAAGGTTCCCGTAGCACTTACCGTTACCACCAGATCTCCCTTTTCCACAGTTTTTGTTTCGTAGGTAACGGAAACGGTGGTGTCTCGGTTCAACCAGAAGTAGCCGGCACCTCCCAAAGCCGCCAGCAGCAGACACCAAAAAAGAAATTTAAAGAGACGTGCAAAGAAAGCGCGTCTGCGACCAAGGCCAAGAGTCTTTGCCACATCGATTCCGACTGAATCTTTTGCAGATGCCATTTTTTAGTTCCTATTTATTTCATGATTCTGCAGAAACTTTTTAAAAGTATACCCCCGTTCTTTGTTAAATAGCAATTTCTGTTCCAATATACATCTATCGGAGAAAAATTCGTAATACGCCGTAAAAAGTACCGAAAAAGAGTTTTTCATAGACTTGTGCAGTCCACTGCGCAAAAATTGCCTCGATGAAACTTAGCCGATTGTTCCGGATTTGCGCACTTGGATGGATTCTGTTTCTTGGATTGGCGGGAACAGCACGATTCCAAATAGGTTAAGATACTGTCGTCGTCATAGGCGTCGACTCTAAGCGGTATTTTGGGGACAATTCTTTCCAATTATATGCGTGTTAAAAAATAGCGCTAAACAATCACAGTGTTTATTGAAGACGGAAAGAATCAAGGAAGGCAAAGAATTCATTACCGGGATCCGTTGAAGTTTTTTAGAAAGCGGTCTATTATCCGGTTTTGAAGCCACGGGTCACTCTGTGTATTCTAATTCGTGATCTCCGATACGTACCATTTGACCGGGCACTGCATCCATCCGTTTTAAGGCTTTGAATACACCCATTTTTTCGAGTCGTCTTTGGAGATGGTTGAGCGCTTCGGGATTTTCAAAATCAGTCATAGACACAGCTCTGACCACTTTTTCGCCGGAGACGCGAAATCCGCCTTCTTCCGAAGTAACTCGGAAGGGCGGCTCAAATACATATTCACGTTCGGGCGGCAGGGCATCTTCCCTAGCCGCTTCTTCAGCTTCTTTTTCTCGTGCCCGTTCTACATCTTTCCAAAGTGCTTCCAGCAAAGGCGGAACACCCCATCCCGAAGCGCCGGACAGGAGCCATGCGTTTTTAGGCAAACGGTCAGCGAGAGCTTCAAAGCGTTCCTTGTTCTCGGGGATATCGGCTTTATTGAAAACGTATTGACGAGGCCGCGCTTCGAATTCTGGACTGTACTGTTCCAATTCGTTTTCGAGGATTTGAAGAGTCTCCAGGGGATCTTCGTCTCCCAGATCAATCAAAAACACCAAGACCCGTGTCCGTTCTATATGGCGGAGAAAATCGTGGCCCAGCCCTTTGCCATCTGCGGCGCCTTCGATAATACCCGGGATATCGGCGATGGTGAGCATACGGCTTTCCGATAGCCATGCAACGCCTAAATTGGGGGAGAGGGTGGTGAAGGGATAGTCGGCTATTTTGGGCTTTGCCGCGCTGACCACGGAGAGAAAGGTTGATTTGCCGGCGTTGGGCAAACCGACAAGCCCAACTTCCGCAATAAGTTTTAATTCGACCAAAAATTCGCGTGTTGTGCCGGGCTCTCCTTTTTCTGCAAAACGGGGCGCGCGGTTGATGGGCGTTGCGAAGCGTGCATTACCCCGTCCGCCTCGGCCGCCTTGCACGGCAAGAAAGCGCTGTTTATCCTCGGTCAGATCAGCCAGCAATTCACCACTATGGTAGTCTTGGACAATGGTACCGCAAGGCACAGGGATGATAATGTCGGCGCCGTTCTTTCCATGGCGATCTTTACCCATGCCATGAACGCCGCGATTGCCGGTCCAATTGGGATGATATCGCAGACCGGTCAAACTGCTTTGATTGGAGGCCGCTTCCAAATAAATGGAGCCGCCATCGCCGCCGTCACCGCCATTGGGTCCGCCGCGGGGCACATAGGCTTCCCGCCTAAAACTGCAACAGCCATTTCCGCCGCCGCCACTGGTTAATCTGATGCGAACACGATCGACAAACATGTGCTTTAACAGCCTTTCCTAAAGCCCTGTTGGTAGGGGAATGCCAATAAAAAACACCCTCAAAACGGGTTGAGGGTGTTGAAAATCATGCCGTATAAACGTGCTGTCAGGATTCTGTGCTCGGTGTAGTTACGGGCAGAATATCCACACATTTTCGCCCTCGTTTAAAAAATCGAAAAGAAACGGTGCCGTCAATCAATGCAAAGAGCGTGTGATCATTGCCTACACCGCAGTTTTCTCCGGCGTGAAGGCGTGTACCGCGCTGACGCACAATAATATTGCCTGCGCGCACATACTGTCCACCATATCGTTTCACACCCAATCGTTGCGAATTACTATCGCGGCCGTTTCTTGAGCTGCCGCCTGCTTTCTTATGAGCCATATCGCGATCTCCTGTTAAGCCTTGATTTCATGAATTCGGATTTGGGTGTAAAGCTGCCGATGGCCTTGCGTACGCTCGTATCCTTTGCGTCTTTTCTTTTTGAACACCCGAATTTTTTTGTTTTTCCCGTGCTCTTCAATTTCAGCAATAACACGGGCAGATTGCAGCGAAGCGGCTTCCGTAACCACATCTTGGTTTTCGGTGATCAGCAGCCGGACAGAATCCAACTCGACCCGTTCACCAACAGGAAAATCCAGCTTTTCCACTCGCAATCGACTGTTTTCGGTGACTTTGTATTGTTTGCCACCGGTCTGAATCACTGCATACATTGTATATTCTCCATGATTCGTCTCCCCTGTGAGACGATGTTTAAAACGCTAACTCACGCGTGTTGCAAAGACCTTTGCCGCCGCTGCCACTTCCGCACAAGCGGAAAGGGAAGCCATATAACTTGACTTTGGATTTCTCGGAGAAGGCAGGTTTGATATCACCACGGTCAATTCTCCAAAGGCTCCTTTTGCACGGATTTCGTGCGTGTTGGCTGTCGCCGACGGATCCGCAATCACGCGCACCCGGGTTTGATCGGCGCCCAATCCTGCCAAGCTCAGCGTTGCTGCAACATTGACGTTGTTGGGGAAAGCTTTCACCGCTTCACGGGCGCTGCCGTCAAAAATGACTTGTGCTTCCGTGAGTCCGTCAAGTTCAATACCTTTACACAATAGGTAAGGCGCGCCCTTAAGCCCTTTAATCGGTTTGCGTGTAGTCAAGGTAACTTCATCAAGTCCTGCCTGCATGGCGTTACGTATACCGTCTATGCCGCAGATGGCGCCGGACGGAACATGCAGATTGATGCCCCGTTCTCGGGCAGTTTCAAGCAGGGAGGGATCTTGAAGAAGACCGCCAACACTCATGATCAGGCAGTCAATGTGATAGACCATGGCCGCTTCCACCACGTGGGAGACAACAGACGGTCCGGCACATTCGACGACAAGATCCACCGAAGCGACCACATCTTGGATCGTTCCGATCAATGCATTCAACTGGTATGTATCTCGCAGCATTTCTGCTTGCGAAGCATTAATATCACATAAGGCGACAATCTCGGCAGAAATAGATCTGTCATGAATTGCCCGGCAGATATCTGAAGCAATATTGCCGCATCCGATCAAGCCGATTCGCATATTGGCCATAAGGCCTCCAAAACAGCCTTCTCAGGCTGTACAGACATTAAAGTAATAACCAAGAACAGTGTCTTTCTGCTCGACCTCCCCATACATTTATGACACACCTCCCCCGAGCAAGAAACATATAGTAGCAAAATTACAGTATCAATGTCAATTCGTCTTTTGTGCGCCGCGGCCGGAAACACTTTTATAAATCGTCGAAAAACGAAGGGAGCCTAATTCTTCGGAGTCAGACTATAACCGCGTGCCCCTCGTGCCGTGAAAACTTCATATTGTTTTTTGAAAAGAGGGCGTTTAAGCCGTATCCCGCCGTGCCGATCCGTGCGGTACACCTGAATATCATGAGCCTTATAGCGTTCGGCTATATTAGGCGTCATCAAGGTTTGTCGGCTTCCTGCTGCCTGCATGGAGGCGAAGGCAACGGCAGGCTTCACTTCTTCCAAAAAACTGTCTGTACTGGAAGTAGGCGATCCATGGTGTGGTATTTTTAAAAAGGTTGCCTTTAGCGATTGGTTACCGGCAAGTGCTGCTTCCGCTTCCTTTTCTATGTCTCCCGTTAATAAAAGAGAGAGTCCGGGCCAGTCTATTTTTAATACAAGGGAATTATTATTTCCTTGGTGTTGCGCAGCCCATGAGGCGTCGGGATGAAGCACGTCGATTTGGGCGTCTTTTACCGGAATCTGATCTCCCGCGGCAAGGCGTTGAACGGGAACGCCGTGCTCTTCGCAGAGCTTCAAAAAACTCTTTTCGAGCTTGCTCATTTCCTTTCCTTCCGGAGCCATGAGCACTTGTTTTACCGGGAAGTTTTTGATGACCTGAAACAAGCCGCCTATATGATCGCGGTCGGCATGGGTGACCACGACATAGTCCAGCGATGGGATTCGGTTGGCGCGGAGGAAGGGAAGTACGATTCTTTCGCCGGCATCCGCGTAAGCGCTTGAGTCGCCGCCATCTATGAGGAGGGTGGAATTGCCCGGCGTGCGCAGGAATATGGCATCTCCCGTTCCCACATCAATGAAGTCTACGACAGGTTCTTTCCAGGTCAAATTCCATGTGAGAAGCGTGGCTATCAAAAGGGATAGGATAGTCAGTTTTGTCTTGCGCCCAAAATCGGGATGATAAAGCCATAAAAAGAAGCCGATCAGGGCGCTTACATAAAAGAACAAGGCGATCAACGACGGCAGCGCAAGGGTGACATAGGCCGCGGGCAGCGTCAACACAGACGCATTAGCGCCTTTAATCAATATGACCAAGGGAAGTATAGCGTGACCAAACAAAAGACCGAGCCCGGGAAGGAAAGCGGCAACCAGAGAAGAGAGCAGGCATAACCACAAAACACCGGTTAGCAAGGGAACGACAACAAAGTTTGCGACGATTCCCAGCACGGGAACGGTGCCAAAATGCCACGCGGCGATGGGGAAGGTGATCAGTTGCGCGGCAAGGGTGACCGCCAATGTTTCGCGAAGGAGGCGCGGCATAAAAAGCATTCGATCGGATAGACCTGAATAAAAAAGCAAAATGCTTGCTACAGAACCAAAACTGAGCAAGAAACCCGTATCAAAGAGAAGTTGAGGATTCCATCCGAGAAAAAGGCAGGCTGTCAATCCGAGCACGGAGAGCACATCTGTTTCGCGGTTGAAGAGTTCGGAAGATAAGTAGAGACAGATCATAAAGGCGGCTCGGGCGGTGGAGACCCGTGCGCCCGCCATGAAGGTGAAGAAGAGCACCCCGATGATAAGCGCGACATTGCGCGGGCGCCGCGGCACGCGCAAAACTTGCAGCAGCAATCCCAAGCTCAATGTAATGATCGCAACATGGAGCCCGGACACAGACAAGACATGGGCAGTGCCGGCACATACGAACTGATCGTATTCTGCCGCCGTGATGTTGCTGCGCTCGCCGAGCCATACGCCTAAGACAAAAGGGAAAGCATCTTCAGGAACGATGGTTTTCAATTGATCGTGCTGCCATTGTCGGAGTCGTGCCGCCCAATATCGAAATGAATAGGGGGACGCTTCTGCTATAAGGAAGACCGCGTTTCCGCTAGCACTTACGCTGGAATATATCTGTCGCGAACGGCTGTAATCTTCGGTGCCCCGCATGCCGTGATTGACTACGCCAAGGTGGGGGCTCAGACGGCCCGATACGCGCAGTGTCATTCCGGGAAATACAGGGCCGGAAGGTCGTGTCCAACGTACCCGTGTCCGCCCTTTTATAGGCGCGCTTTCCCCTCCACGGTGGACGCTATGAACATCCATGACAAACTGCGTATACTCCTGTTTGGGTTCAAAGGTGGAACTGCTGACCACGACCCCTTCAAACTCTTGTCGTACCCGCATTTCGCCAAGTGCATAGCGGCTTAATGGGTCGCCCTCTTTATTTTGCATATAGAATCCGTAACGTGTCGCGCCGAAGGCGAAGAAGAGAAGCGCCAAAATGAGATGGCTTTTCCTCGGAATTCGCAGCGGTAAAAGGAAGAAGCTTAGGGGCGCGATGATGAAAAGAAAGGTGAGCCATAGGGGGAAATCGGGGAGGCAGGCAGCAACACAGATGCCGATACATAGCCAGAGCAGTATCCAAACCCAGTGCCGATTCAGCAGCTGCATGGACACAAATCCGGTAGAAGCCTCATCTCTTTTCATAAAAACGCGCCTGCTACAAAATCAATAAAAATAATGTGGATTATCCTACGGGAAAGCGTGTTGGGATTCAAGACGAAGATTTATCCGGCTTGGCGCCGCCCGTGTTATAATCGCTTCATTCAACCTCCCCGGAGAGAACACCCCAATGTCTTTATCGCTCTATATTCTTAGCTTACTCGGCTACACAGGCGCCTTCCTATTTTACGGCCGTTTTTATTTGCAATGGCTGGTTTCTGAAGTGCGCCGTGAAAGCGTGATGCCCCGCGCCTTTTGGTATATGAGTATGGCAGGCTCTGTTTTTTTGCTGCTCTACGGTGTCTTTGTACTAAACTCTCCCCTCGGCGCGTTGAGTCATTGTTTTAACAGCGTCATTTATGCGCGCAACATGGTTCATATTTGGCGGCGCGAAGGGAACTTGTCGAAGCGCCAATCGCTCCTGTTCCAATCCGCTGTCGCTGTGTTTGTGGGCATAGGCTCTTTGCTGGTGCTCTATACGCTCTTCAAAGAATACGACGCCTCGAAAGAGGAGGCGCTCAGCGTACAATTGACAAATTGGATTTGGATCGCTGTGGGCGTATTCGGTCAAGCTTTGTTTGCGCTGCGCTTTTTTATTCAGTGGATCGTCACGGAGATTCGAAAGGAGAGCGTCATTCCCGCTAGTTTTTGGTACCTGAGCGTTGCCGCCTCTTTGCTCATGATTTGTTCTCACGGACAGCGTCATGAATGGTTGTATACCGTTGGTATTGCGTCGACACTTCTGGTGTATTTTCGCAACATTTATTGGATACGCCGGGGCGCAGTGCCGCCATCGTCGGAATAAAGCGCACTCATGGAGGGGATGGTGCAGTCTTTGCTGAAAATGACCACGCCGCCGTTTTAAGCTTTGGGGGATAATCCTTTGCCGTAATGGAACACAGCGATATTCTCTTCATGCACTTTTTTAGGCAAATTATTTTTGATGGCATTTTCCCAGACGGCATCTTCGAAAGGCAGGTGGATGCTTAACAAGCCGAGGAGGGCGATATTACAATTTCTTTCGGTAATGGGGATGGAGGGATCGGTGTCAAAATCACTGAGTTTTTCGAGCCCTTCTTTGAGATCACCTACAGTAAAAAAGCGCTCGGCCCTGTCTGTATGGTAGCGGTTATTTTCCACCTGGTCGGGATGCAGGATGAGTACATAATCTGCCTCACCGGTGGGCACCATGGGACTGTACACCTTTTTGCCAAACCGGATGTCGCTGGAGACGCTTCCGCCCCGTTGACTCATGCCGTGAATTTCGCCTTGCTTCACGTCCAATCCCGAACGAAATGCGGTTTCCGCCAAGATGTTGGCGGCGCGGATGACGCCCTGCCCGCCTAAACCTGCAATGACAATGTTGGTAATGGTGTTGATATCAGTCATATTATGATTCCGTAGCCAGTAGGTATTGTTTCAGTTTAGGTTCTGCGAGGCGGCAGACTTTTCGTAGAACAAGAAAGCTTAATTCATCTTTGGCAAGACTTTCGCGGAAGGCTTTTTCAAAGCCGCTCGTATTATGAATTACATGGACATTGGGCACGCCCATGGCACGCGCCACATCTTCAATTAGAATTTGATTGGTTTGGTTATGATCTAAGGTGCGCCCGGTGCCGGGGTGTTCCTGCATACCCGTCATGGCAGTGGTGCCGTTGTCGAGAACCACCACGACATGACCTGTCTTCGGCGGGTTATAGACCATTTCCGCAATGCCTGTGAGTCCGCTGTGCATGAAGGTGCTGTCACCGATCACGCTGACCACGCGCCTGGCTTCCGCGTCGGGAAGGACGTGGCGCATTCCCAAGCCCACGCCGATGCTTGCGCCCATACATACACAGGAATCTTGCGTTTCAAATGGCGGCAACACGCTCAAGGTATAGCATCCGATGTCCCCGGAAATGATGCAGTCGAATTTTTTCATGACCGCGAAAGCCATGCGATGGGGACAGCCAGAACAGAGTTCAGGAGGTTTGCCTTTGGGCAAAGCCGCTTCTTCGCTCGTGTCATTCGCCAAAATGCGGCGTACCCGCGGTATGTTCAGCTCACCGAAACGGTATTGTTCGGGCTTGCTTTCGCATTCAATGCCTGCTGCACGTATGGCATCCGCCATGTAGGGATCGCCTTCTTCAATGACAATGCAGCGCTTCACCGAGTTCCGAAATTCGCGGATTAATTCGACGGGCAGTGGATAGGTCATCCCCAGTTTCAAAACTTTTGCGTGAGGGGCTGCTTCGCGTACGTGTTGAAAAGAAACCCCGGCGGTCACAATGCCCAAATCTGCATCGCCATCGACGATCTTATTCAAGGGGGTGCTCTCATTCCATGCCAAGATAGCGTTCATTTTTTCGCGCATACGTTTATGGGCAGGCCGTGCATAGGCGGGGATCATCACATAGGCTGCTCTGTCGCGTACGAAATGGGGTGATTCAGTAGGGGGCTGCGGCGCGCGGGGCTTGACGATTCCCCGGGAGTGGCAAACACGGGTGGTCATTCGGAATAGAACCGGCAGTTTCCATTTTTCGGACAAGGTGAAGGCGTCAAAGAGAAAATCATAGGCTTCCTGCGCGTCGGCAGGCTCAAGCATCATCACGCTTGCCGCCACGGCATAGCGTCGATTGTCTTGTTCATTTTGACTGGAAGAGAGTCCGGGATCGTCAGCGGAAATTAATACTAAGCCGCCCTGCACGCCCGTATAGGCAACGGTAAACAAAGGATCAGCTGCCACATTCACGCCCACATGTTTCATGGTTATGAGGGCACGGGCGCCGCCGAAAGCAGCGCCGATTCCCACTTCCAACGCCACTTTTTCATTGGGCGCCCATTGCGCTTTTCCGCCTAAAAGAGAAAAATTCTCCAAGATCTCAGTGGAAGGGGTGCCGGGGTATCCTGTACCCAAAGCAACACTCAGATGGGTGGCAGCCCAGGCTACCGCTTGGTTACCACTTAATAAACGGGGGTTCAAATCACTGCTCATAATTGGCTCCCGTGGCATAGATGCACGATTGATTTTAGATTGATTATAACTCCTGACGGCGCGCTGTTTGCAGCACGCCGTCCGCCGGCGCATCAGCCGGGAAGTATAAAATTCTCAATAGTATATCTGAAATTTGAAATAAAACAGCAATCCGGACTTGATTGCAAGCAAATCCGGATTGACAATATCATCTGCTGTTCAGTTTTCACTGAACTTTATTTGTAGGGTATACGTACCGCTTCGGAGCGTGTAGCTTATATCATTCAATTTATGCTCTTATTATATGACACCTTGCGCGACCATGGCCCGTGCGACTTTAAGAAATCCGGCGATATTTGCGCCTTTCATGTAATTGATATAACCGTCGCTTTCGGTTCCATATTTCAAGCATTGCTCATGAATGTTGCGCATGATTTGTTTCAGTTTGTTGTTCACATCTTCGGCAGACCAAGATAAGTGCATGGCATTTTGGGTCATTTCAAGACCGGAAATCGCTACACCGCCTGCATTCACCGCTTTGCCGGGGCCAAAGAATACTTTGTTCTTAATAAAGAGATCCACGGCTTCGGCTGTGCATCCCATATTTGACACTTCGGCAACAAATTTTACTTTGTTGGCAATGATCTTCTCGGCGTCTTCTTTATTTAATTCATTTTGCGTGGCGCAGGGCATGACAATATCCACTTTTAATTCCCAAGGCTTTTTACCCGGGTGGAAGGTGGCGCCGAATTTCTCCGCATAGGGAGCAACGACATCATTTCGTGAATCCCGCAGGGCAACCATGAAATCAATTTTTTCTCCCGATACGCCCGCTTCATCGTAGATGTAGCCGTCAGGCCCGGATATAGACACCACTTTAGCGCCCAATTCCTTTGCTTTCAAGGCGGCGCCCCATGCGACAAGACCGAAACCGGATAGGGCGATTGTTTTGCCCGCCACTGTATCGTTCCGATTTTCGAGGGCATTCTTGAGGAAGTACATAGCGCCGAAGCCCGTCGCTTCCGGACGGATCACCGATCCGCCAAACTCCAAGCCTTTGCCGGTGAAACTACCTGTATTGGCACGGGCCAATTTGCGATACATACCATACATATAACCGATTTCCCGTGCGCCGACACCAATATCTCCGGCAGGTACATCGGTTCGTTCGCCGATATGACGCCACAGTTCCAACATAAAGCTTTGGCAGAAGCGCATGATTTCTACGTCTGATTTGCCGCGGGGATCGAAATCAGAACCCCCTTTACCGCCGCCCATGGGCAGCGTGGTCAGGGCATTTTTAAAGGTTTGTTCGAAGCCCAAAAATTTTAAAATGGAAAGGTTGACAGAGGGATGGAAGCGAATGCCGCCTTTATAGGGCCCAATAGCATTGTTGAAATGAATGCGATAGCCCAGATTGACATGAATTTCATTTTGGTCATCCATCCACGGAATTTTGAAGGTGAATATGCGGTCGGGCTCTACGATTCTTTCCGCTATTTTAGCTTTTTCAAATTCGGGGTGTTCATTATAGACCGATTCAATACTGGTCAACACTTCATAAACTGCCTGCAAATATTCGGTTTCGCCGGCGTGCTTCGCCTCTAAATGGTGGAGTATCTTTTTTGCGTCCATATTCGTAGCTTCTCTAAGTCGGGGTCAGGGTTATCTTAATCCAACTTGGGGTACACCTTTGCGCCCTAGGTTGGATTACAAGTCGTTTTTTGGTATCGCCCTACACACAAGACAGGTAAATACAGATATCGTTTCGCTTGGCGGTGATAGGCTGTTTTTCAAATGTGCGTACAGCGCTTTAGTGTGTGGACGGACTCTACTCCTGATGGAGTGGTCGGACTGGAGAAAAGTGTACTGAGTACACTTTTTTCACGCTTTTGCCAAACCGAAAAGTGGCATTCCCCGGTGGGCACACCCAGGAAAGCCCGCCGATGCAAGGATACCATAACCAAGCGCAGTTGTGCAATCTTTCCGTGCTGATGGGGCGGCGCTTGGATTCAAGTTCTAATTGCAAGCAGACGTTGTTGTCGTATTTCGTTGAAGACTTCGTTTGGTGTTCGGTATAGGAGGCACTTTCTTGGTCTGTTGTTTATTTGTTCGGTGATATTGTCAA
>Ga0172382_10000448_pt1 | contig 77544 bp, 83 predicted proteins | sample Leawel138RmetaG_FD_122245 | JGI IMG/M metagenome (GOLD analysis project Ga0172382, IMG submission 122245) | Leachate microbial communities from a municipal landfill in Southern Ontario, Canada - Leachate well 138R metaG | ecosystem: Engineered > Solid waste > Landfill > Unclassified | place...
ACCATCGACGTCGCCTACCGCTACTTCTCCACCGGCACGCGCAAGTACATCATCGCCGACGCGCCGGGCCACGAGCAGTACACCCGCAACATGGTCACCGCCGCGTCCACCGCCAACCTGGCGATCATCCTGGTCGATGCGCGCAAGGGCGTGCAGGTGCAGACCCGGCGCCACTCCTATCTCGCCAGCCTGGTCGGCATCCCGCACCTGCTGGTAGCGGTCAACAAGATGGATCTGGTCGATTACGACCAGGCCAGCTTCGAACGCATCAAGGCCGATTACCTCGCCTTTGCCGGCAAGCTCGGCATCAAGGACGTGCGTTTCATCCCGATCTCCGCACTGGCCGGCGACATGATCGTCGACCGTGGCGAGCGCCTGGGCTGGTATGAAGGCCCCACCCTGCTCGAAATCCTCGAAGCTGCGCCCGCCGCACATACCGAGCAGGCCGAGGACTTCCGCTTCCCGGTGCAGTTCGTGTGCCGCCCGCAGGACTCCGCCAACCCGGAACTGCATGACTATCGTGGCTTCATGGGTCGGGTGGAATCCGGCGAAATCGCCGTGGGCGATGCGGTCACCGTGCTGCCCTCGGGTGCGACCAGCCGCGTCAAGGCCATCGAGCTCGGCGGCACGCGCCTGGACCGTGCCATCCACGAGCAGTCGGTGACCCTGCTGCTGGAAGACGAGATCGACATCTCGCGCGGCGACCTCATCGTCAAATCGGCCGAAGCGCCCGAGCCGGTCAAGCAGATCGACGCCACCGTGTGCTGGCTGTCGGAAACTCCGCTGTCGCCCGCGCGCACCTACCTCGTGCGCCATACCACCCGCGAAGTGAAGGCCAAGGTGGCCAAGATCGACTACCGCCTGGACGTGAACACCCTCGCGCACGAAGAGGCCAGCCAGCTGGCGATGAACGACATCGCGCGGGTCACCCTCAAGCTCGCCCAGCCCATCGTCGCCGACCCCTACGCCGACAACCGCGCCACCGGCGCCTTCATCATCATCGACGAGAGCACCAACAACACCGTCGGTGCCGGCATGATCGCCTGACACCGCCCGCCGGGCCGGCCCCTGCAACACGCCGGCCCGGAACGCTTGACAGTCGTGCCACAGGCACACGACCCTGCCTTCAACCCCTCACACACCCCTCATCGGGCAGTCCACTCGGGCAAACTGCCCCCAGAACGGGTATCCTTCACCCCGGAGAGGAGAATCTTCGGGCACCGGCGGCCATTTCGTTGGTCTGCGCGGAGCCCTCCACCGTGAATTCATAATAATCAGCAGGACATCATGAAGCGTGTAGACGACTTTCGTCTGAAACTGGGTAAACAGGAACTCGTGCCGATCATGATCGGCGGCATGGGCGTCGATATCTCGACGGCCGACCTGTCGCTGATCGCGGCAAAGCTGGGCGGAATCGGGCATATTTCCGACGCAATGCTGCCCACCGTCAGCGACCGGCGTTACGACACCAAATATGTGCGCGACAAGCTCAAGCAGTACAAGTACAACGTCGCCAACACCGACAAGTCCGACGTCCAGTTCGACCTCGGGCTGATTGCCGAAGCCACCGAAACCCATGTGCGCCGCACCATGGAGCGCAAGCAGGGCGACGGGCTGGTGTTCATCAACTGCATGGAAAAGCTGACCATGAACAGCCCGAAGGAAACCCTTCGGGTGCGCATGCGCTCGGCGCTGGATGCCGGCATCGATGGCATCACCCTGGCGGCGGGCCTGCACCTGGGCTCGTTTGCGCTGATCGAGGATCACCCGCGCTTCCACGATGCGAAGCTGGGCATCATCGTGTCCTCGCTGCGCGCGCTGCAGCTGTTCCTGCGCAAGTCCGCACGCACCGGCCGTCTGCCCGATTTCGTGGTGGTTGAAGGCCCGCTGGCCGGCGGACACCTGGGATTCGGGCTGGACTGGGCAAAGTACGATCTGCATGTCATCGTCGCCGAGATCGCCGCCTGGCTGAAGTCCGAGCAGCTCGATATCCCGCTGATCGCTGCCGGCGGCGTGTTTACCGGCAGCGACGCAGTATCCTTCATGGAAAACGGCGCAGCAGCGGTACAGGTGGCCACCCGCTTCACCGTCACCCGCGAATGCGGCCTGCCGGACGATGTGAAACAGCACTACTTCAAGGCCCAGGAAGAAGAGATCGAGGTCAACATGATCTCGCCCACCGGCTACCCGATGCGCATGCTCAAGAGCAGCCCTGCGATCGGCTCCGGCATCCGCCCCAACTGCGAAGCCTACGGCTATCTGCTCGACGCGAATGGCCACTGTGCCTACATCGCGGCATACAACCGCGAGCTGGCCCTGCACCCCGAGGCCAAGCGCCTGAAGGTGATGGACAAGACCTGTCTGTGCACCCACATGCGCAATTTCGACTGCTGGACCTGCGGCCACTACACCTACCGGCTCAAGGACACCAGCGTACTGGGCGATGACGGCAATTACCGCCTGCTCGACGCCGAGCATGTGTTCAAGGACTATCAGTTCAGCACCGAAGGCCGCATCGCCCTGCCGGGCAGCGCCTTCTAGAGGCGCTACCCCTTCGGCAGCACCATGCGCCGCAGCCCCGCACAGGGGGCCCTGCGGCGCATGTCAGGCGCCCGGGGCCGCCCCGCGCGCTCAGGGCAGCACCAGTGCCAGTGCAATCGACAGGAACACCAGCGACATCACATTGCCGACCAACACCATGGACGCCACCAGTTGCGGCTCCTGGCGGTAACGTTCGGCAAAGATGAAGTTCAGCACCGCCGGTGGCAGCGCCCCGAACACCAGCAGCAAAGCTTCCTGCAGGGGCGGCAGTTCCATCAGCGCGATCAGCCCCCAGGCCAGTGCCATGCCGAGCAGGGGGCGCACCACAGCGACCATCAGACCCAGCCCCACAGCCGAAATGCGCGAATCGGCAATCCGCACGCCCAGCGAAATCAGCATCAGCGGAATCGCGATGTCTCCCACCATTTTGATCGCCACCATCAGCGGCGGCCAGATTTCGACCCCCAGCAGCGCCACCGCGATGCCGGCAAGGGTGGCCAGCACCGACGGCACGGTCCACACATTCCACAGCCGGATGTTGTGATCGAGCAGCCAGGCCCCGTAGGTAAAGTGCAGCAGGTTCGACACCATGAACATCATCACCGCCGGCGCCAGTGCAACATCGCCAAACGCGAGCACCGCCAGCGGCACCCCCAGATTGCCACAGTTGTTGAACATCATCGGCGGCACCAGCGTCTTCACCTGCAAACCGGTGGCTCGCGCCAGCAGCCAGCCCGCCAGCCCCGACACCAGCACGATGACCAGCGTCGCCAGCGACAGCGACAGATATTCGGCAATCCGGAACTCCTTGCTCGCCAGCGCTGCAAACACCAGCGCGGGCACGAACACGTCCATGTTCAGGCGATTCACCTGGGACAGGTCGGGCTTCAGGCGCCGGCCAATGAAATAGCCCAGCGCGGTGATCGCAAACAGGGGGAAAAGAATCGAAAGAATGCGGATCAGCATGGCCGGGACACAACGAAACAACGCCCATCAAACAGAACGCCGGCCCGGGGCCGGCGTTCCAGCAGCACACGAGACAGGTTCAGGACAGCCGCCTGTACCTCACAGTACTCACAGTACGTAACGCGCCAGGTCTTCGCGCTGCGACAAACCCTCGAGACGCTCATCGACGTAGGCGGCATCGATGTCCACCCGCTCCAGCCCGGCCTTGCCGGCGGAGAAGGAAACCTCTTCGAGCAGCTTCTCCATCACCGTATACAGGCGACGGGCGCCGATGTTCTCGGTGGTTTCATTCACATGGAAGGCAATCTCCGCCAGCCGGCGAATGCCTTCCGGTGCGAACGCCACCTCCACCCCATCGGTCCCCAGCAGGGCCTGGTACTGACGGGTGAGGCAGGCATCGGTCTGCGTCAGGATGCGTTCGAAATCCTCCACCGACAGGTTTTCCAGCTCCACACGGATCGGGAAACGCCCTTGCAGTTCGGGAATCAGGTCGGAGGGCTTGGACAGGTGAAAGGCCCCACTGGCGATGAACAGGATGTGGTCGGTCTTGATCATGCCGTACTTGGTGGACACCGTGGTGCCTTCGACCAGCGGCAGCAGGTCGCGCTGCACGCCCTGGCGCGACACGTCGGCGCCGCCCACATCGGAGCGCGCCGCAATCTTGTCCACCTCGTCGAGGAACACGATGCCGTTCTGCTCCACTGCACGCACCGCCTCGCCCTTCACTTCCTCGTCATTGATCAGGCGTGCGGCCTCTTCGTCGGCCAAGACCTTCAGCGCATCGGCGATGCGCAGCTTGCGCTGCTTCTTGCGCCCGCCCCCCATGTTCTGGAACATCCCCTGAATCTGCTGGGTCAGCTCCTCCATGCCCGGAGGTGCAAAGATTTCGGCGGACATGCCGGGCATGGCCACTTCGATCTCGATTTCCTTGTCGTCAAGCTCGCCCTCGCGCAGTTTCTTGCGAAACTTCTGCCGTGTGCCGGAATCATGCGCCACGGGCTCGGCATCGAATGACACCGGACGGGCCGGCGGCAGCAGGGCGTCCAGCACCCGGTCCTCGGCGGCATCCATCGCGCGGTCGCGCACCGAACGCATCGCCCGCTCGCGCACATCCTTCACCGCGATTTCAGCCAGATCGCGGATGATGGTGTCCACATCGCGCCCCACGTAACCGACCTCGGTAAACTTGGTCGCCTCGATCTTGATGAACGGCGCATTCGCCAGCCGTGCCAGACGACGGGCGATCTCGGTCTTGCCCACCCCGGTGGGGCCGATCATCAGGATGTTCTTGGGCGTGATCTCGCTGCGCAGCGGTTCATCCACCTGGGCACGGCGCCAGCGGTTGCGCAACGCAATGGCCACGGCCTTCTTGGCCCTGTTCTGGCCGACAATGTGCTTGTCCAGTTCGGAGACAATCTCCGGCGGCGTCATCTGCATGGTCATGCCTCCAGCACCTCAACGACATGGCTTTGATTGGTATAGATGCACAGATCCCCGGCGATCGCCAGCGACTTGCGCACGATCTCTTCCGGCCCCAGATCGGTATTTTCCCACAGGGCCCGCGCGGCGGACTGGGCATAGGCCCCGCCGCTGCCGATGGCCACGATGCCCTGCTCGGGTTCGAGCACATCGCCATTGCCGGTGATGATCAGCGAGTGCTCGGCGTCGGCCACGGCCAGCATCGCCTCCAGCCGGCGCAGCATGCGGTCGGTGCGCCAGTCCTTGGCAAGCTCGACCGCGCTGCGCAGCAGGTTGCCCTGGTGCTTCTCAAGCTTGCCCTCGAAACGCTCGAACAGCGTGAAGGCGTCGGCCGTACCGCCGGCAAAACCGGCCAGTATCCGGCCATGGTAGAGCGTGCGCACCTTGCGAGCGGTGGCCTTGACGACAATGTTGCCAAGCGTGACCTGCCCATCGCCCCCCAGCGCAACATGCCGGCCCCGGCGCACCGACAGGATCGTGGTGCCGTGATATTGTTCCATCCGAAATTCCTTGAATGATTGATGCTGCAGGCCGGCCGCCGCTCAGGCGCGCACCATGACCTGCGCGACCTGATCGACCCCCATCACCCGCAGCAAGGCCGCCACCATCGCGTTGACGTTCTGCAGCTTGATCTGCTTGCCCTGCGTGCGCAGGGTGGACAGGATGTTGAACAGCGTGCCGGCGGTGACGAAGTCCATGCGCCGCAGGTCGGTGCAATCGACCTCCACCGCACTGCGTTCTGACGCAAAGGCGGCCAGATTGCGCAGGGTGTCGCCACCGGCATTGATCAGTTCGCCCTCGAACACGAAAGTGGACTCGGAGCGCGCCTGCTCTTCCTCGATCTCGCGCAGCTCCTCGGTGGCGATGCGTTCGACCGCCTCCCAGGAAGGCGGCGACTCCTCGAAGGTAATGGCATAGTCGAGCGCAATCTGCTCGAAGCGCTCGAACTCGTCGGTGTGCTGCAGCATTTCCAGCAGCAGCAGCCAGCCTTCCTTGTTGCTTGCCTCGCCCACCTTGACCTGCGCCGCGAGCAGCTCGGCCAACTGCGAGGCATTCAGGATGGTGAGCTTGGCACGTTCGGCACGCAGGTCGCGGATGAGCTGCAACAACAGATGACAGCCCTCCTCATCGCAGCCGCGCAGGCGCTTGAGATCGACCCGGATCGACCCGGAGCGCTCGCCAATGACACGGATCTGGCCGATCTGGTCGGCCGTCTTCGCCGACAGCACCCCTACCAGATTGATCAGCGGCACCACATCGGCCTTGGCACGCCGCACCTTGTTGGACAGGTCGGTCCACGGCGGCGGCGAACGCTCGAAGCGGGTCGCATAGTCGAGCACCCGAGACTCGAAACGATCCTTCTGTCCGGTCAGACGGAACAGATCCAGCAGCATCATCCACAGCCCTTCACCGGCCGCACCATGCCCTTCGCCAAGCACCGACTCCAGCGCGGCCTCGGCCTCGCGCACGTCGCCGTTGGCGTACAGCACGGCAGCTTCCTCGAAAGCGGCGCCCAGGCCGGGGCCCACTTCCTGTACTTCAACCTGCCCGGCACAATCGGACAGCGCCACGGATGCATCACCGAAGTCAATGGTGGACAACTCGGTAGGCGCGGGTGGTTTCTTGGCTGCGGACGCACGCGCGACTTCCCTGCGCCGGGAAGCGGTCGGTTTTTCAGCAGCCGGTTTCTTACCAAAAATCGGCGAAGCCACGATATGCACAATCCACGTTAAGGAGCCAGAACAAGGCCTCCGGAAGGCCCAAGCATAGCATTTAGCGAGATATTCTACCGTGGTGCGGGCAACAACCAACTTGCGACGGCCGGGCCATGTCAATAATTCTTGCAATCCCCGGCGCATCTGTCACGGCACGCAACACGACCCGCTCGGCTAGAATGCGCTGCATGCATGCATCGTCCCTCCCCCTGACCCGGCCCGCTTCCGCCACCCCGCCCGCCTTTGTCTGGCCGGTGCGCGTGTATTACGAAGACACCGACGCGGCCGGCGTCGTGTATTACGCCAACTATCTGCGTTTCTGCGAGCGCGCGCGCACCGAATGGCTGCGCAGCCTGGGCTTCGAGCAGCAACGCATGCTCGAAGAGGCACACACCGGTTTCGTGGTCTCGTCGGTGCAGGCCCACTATCGGCGCCCTGCACGCCTGGACGATCAACTGCAGGTCATCAGCACGGTCGCCGAGATGCGTGGCGCAAGCCTTTTATTTGCACAAAACATCCTTAGAAATGAGGAACTTATCTTCGAATCCAGAATCTGCATCGCCTGCATCGACACCCTGAGGAACCGCCCGGTCGCACTGCCCCCGGCACTGCGCGCCCAACTGCTCACCCCCGATCCATCATGACCGTCAACCAAGACCTCTCGATTCTCCACCTGATCAGCCAGGCCAGCGTCCTCGTTCAGCTCATCATGGCGCTGCTCGTGGCACTTTCGCTGCTTTCCTGGTATTGGATCTTCCGCAAATGGTTCCAGATCCGCAGCGCCCGCAGCAGTACGCAGGACTTCGAACGCGACTTCTGGAGCGGGGGCGACCTCAGCACCCTGTACCAGTCCGCCGCGTCTGCACGTCACGAAACCGGCGGCATGGAACGCATCTTTGAAGCCGGCTACCGCGAGTTCACCAAGCTGCGCGCCAAAAGCCACGACAACGCGGCAATCATCGACGGCGCCCGCCGCGCCATGCGCGCCACGCACCAGCGCGAGATGGACGACCTGGAGGCACACCTCGCCTTTCTGGCCACGGTCGGCTCGGTGTCCCCCTACATCGGCCTGCTCGGCACCGTGTGGGGCATCATGAACGCCTTCCGTGGCCTGTCCAGCATGACCACCGCCACCCTGGCCACTGTCGCACCGGGCATTGCCGAAGCACTGGTGGCCACGGCCATCGGCCTGTTTGCAGCGATTCCGGCCGTCGTGGCCTACAACCGCTACACCCATGACATCGACCGGATCGGCATCCGCTTCGAAAGCTTCATGGAAGAGTTTTCCAACATCCTGCAACGCCATCTGCGCTGAGCATTCGAGGACATCACCATGCGCTCGCGTCGCCTGATGAATCAGATCAACGTTGTGCCCTACATCGATGTGATGCTGGTTCTGCTCGTCATCTTCATGGTCACTGCCCCCATGATTCAGACCGGCACGGTGGACCTGCCCACCGTGGCCGACGTCCCTCAGCCCCCCTCCGAGGCGATGTATGTCATCGTCAAGGAAGACGGCAGCCTGGCCTTCAAGACCACCGCTGCAGCCACACCAGTGGATATCGGCAACACCGAACTGGTGCGCGAGCTCAATCTCGCGATTGCCCGCGACCCCGCGCAGGCCGTGGTGGTCGCCGCCGACAAGCGGGTGTCCTACGAAAAGGTGATGGACACCCTGAACGGCCTGCGCCAGGCCGGCATACAGAAAGTGGGCCTGCAGACCCAGAGCGGATCATGACCGACAAGCCGTATCTCGAACACCGCCCACTGCCGGGCAAATGGCTTTCGCTCAGCCTGACGGTGGCGGTGCACCTCGGGCTGGCCGCCTTCCTGTTCTTCGGCATTCGCTGGCAGAGCCAGCCACCGGCTGCCATGGAAGTGGCACTGGTGGCCGCGCCTGTACCCGCCCCGGCCGTGGTCACGCCCCCACGCCCAGCCCCAAAACCGGAACCCAAACCCGAACCCAGGCCCGCACCGAAGCCAGAGCCCAGGCCCGAGCCCCCAAAGCCCGCGCCAAAGCCTGAACCGAAGCCCGATATTGCGACCAAGGCGCCCGAACCCAAGCCAGAGCCGAAACCTCAGCCCAAACCAGAACCCAAGCCACAGGCCAAGCCCGAGCCCAAGCCTGAACCGAAGCCGGAGCCAAAACCCCACCCCAAACCAGAACCGAAACCCGAGCCGAAGCCCCAATCCAAACCAGAACCCAAGCCTGAGCCCAAACCACAGGCCAAGCCCGAGCCCAAACCGGAACCCAAGCCAATCACGCCGCCCAGGGATGACTACATGGCCCAGATGCTCGCGCAGGAGTCCGAACGTCTGGCCATCGAGAACATGATGCGGGCAGACGCCCGTCAGGCCGGCACGCCCGGAACCGATCCGGGCTATAGCGACCGGATTGCCGCCCGCGTGCGCTCCCGGCTGGTGCGCCCGCCCGGCATCGCCGGCAATCCGGAAGCGATCTTCAGCGTCGAGCAAATGCCCGACGGCACGATCCTGAGTGTCAGGCTGCGCAAATCTTCCGGCATCCCGGAACTGGATGCGGCGATCGAGCGGGCCATCAATGCCTCCAATCCGTTGCCGACGCCCGCCTCAGGCCCTACCGAGCGTTTGCTGGAGCTGAAGTTCCGACCCAACGAGGATTGATTCGCAGCATCAAAATTTGTATAAAACAATTGTAAAATCAAGGATTAACAACCTTCAAAAATCGTTTGACCTTCTCAGGAATCGCTATAATGCTGCAACGCAAAGAACACACTGCCATGCACTCAAGACCTGCTCTCCTTCGTGCCGCCTTCCATGCCGCCAGCCGTGCGCTGCTCGCCGGACTGCTGGTGTTCGCCAGTGTCGGCGCACAAGCGCAGCTGTCGATCGAGATCACCGGTGCCGGGGCCACGCGCTTTCCGGTGGCCATCCCGATTTTCGAGAACGAAGGATCGCTGCCGCGCAGCGTCACCGACGTAGTGCGGGCCGACCTTGAGCGCAGCGGGCTGTTCAGCCTGATCGACATGGGACTGGTGGCCCTGCCCGAGTCGGTCATGCCCGATCTGGCCGGCGTACGCAGCCGTGGCGCGGATGCGGTGCTCACCGGCAGCATCGTGCCTCAGTCCGACGGTCGCCTGGATGTGCGCTTCCGCCTGTTCGACACCCAGCGCCAGACCGAACTGGGTGCCATGGCCATGCGCATGGCTCCGGCGCAGTACCGCGTGACAGGGCACCGCATTGCCGACTTCGTGTATGAAAAGCTCACCGGCCAGCCGGGCTACTTCTCCAGCCGGATCGCGTATGTGGTGAAGAGCGGCGAGCGCTACGAACTGCAGGTGGCCGACGCCGACGGCATGAATCCGCAGACTGCCCTGGTTTCGCGCGAACCGATCATCTCCCCTGCGTGGGCACCGGATGGTCAGCGCCTGGCCTACGTTTCCTTCGAAGCCAAGAAACCGGTTGTGTACGTACACAACCTGCCCACCGGCCAGCGCAACGTGGTAGCCAACTTCCGTGGCTCCAACTCCGCCCCGGCCTGGGCGCCGGACGGGCAGCGATTGGCCGTGGTGCTGACCAAGGACGGCAACTCGCAACTGTATGTCATCAACGCCGACGGCTCGGGCTCGCGCCGCATCATGTCCTCGCCCGGCATTGACACCGAACCGGCCTGGTCGCCGGACGGCGCATGGGTGTATTTCTCGTCCGACCGGGGCGGCGGCGCCCAGATCTACCGGGTGCCTGCAGAGGGCGGCAGCGCCCAGCGGGTCACCTTCGAAGGCAACTACAACGTCACCCCGCGCATCTCGCCAGACGGTCGCAGCATGACCTTCATCACCCGTAACAGCGGCCGCTTCCAGGTTGCGATCATGGATCTGGTCTCGCGTCAGGTGTCTGTCCTCACCAACTCCGCACGCGACGAGTCGCCCAGCTTCGCACCGAACGGCCGGATGATCCTGTACGCATCGGAAAGCAACGGCATGGGCGTGCTGTCGGCCGTCTCGGCTGACGGACGCATCCGCCAGAAGCTGACGATCCAGGCCTCGGACGTGCGCGAGCCGGCCTGGGGGCCACAGCCCCGCTTTTGATTTATGATAAACACATGATTCCGTGTTTCACCCCCCTCAACGACTGCTATCAAGGATAGTGAAATGAAGAAGTTTCTCCTGCCCGCCCTTCTGTCCGCCATGCTCGTCGCTTGCGGCAGCACCGGCCCGGCCACGGACTCCGCAGCCGGCGTCGAAGACCGCTCCGACACAGGCGTGGCAACGGTCACCGCACCGGGCATGTCCGGCTCCGGCATTGCTGCGCTGACCGACCCGAACAACATCCTGTCGCGCCGCAGCGTGTATTTCGACTTCGACAGCTTCATCGTCAAGTCCGAATTCACTCCGCTGGTCGAGGCCCATGCCCGGTTTCTGACGCAGAACCCCGACATGCGCATGATGGTTCAAGGCAATACCGACGAACGTGGCAGTCGCGAGTACAATCTCGCCCTGGGCCAGAAGCGTGCGGAAGCCGTGAAGCAGGCCCTGTTGCTGCTCGGTGCCCGCGAGTCGCAGGTCGAAGCTGTCAGTCTCGGCGAGGAAAAGCCCCGCTGCTACGACAGCAACGAGAGCTGCTTCTCCGAAAACCGGCGTTCGGACATGCTCTACACTGGTGAATTCTGATGACTAAGCTGCGCCTGGTTGCTGTTGCCCTCCTTTCGGTTTCCGTCACATCCGCCCACGCCCAGATCTTCGGGGGCGACGATCAGGCCCGCCGCCAGATCATCGAACTGCGTGAGCAACTGACTTCCCGCATCGAGACCACCAGCCGGGCGCAGCTCGACCTGACCAACCAGAACGAAACGCTGCGGGCCGAAGTCGCCCGGCTGCGCGGTCAGGTCGAAGTCCTCAGCCACGAACTCGAATCCCTCAAGCAGCGCCAGCGCGACTTCTACGTAGACCTGGATCAGCGCATCCAGCGTCTGGAGGGCGGCGGCGCCCCGGTCGACGGCATTGCCAGCCTGGGCGGAGCAACGCCAGCCACCAGCGGCCCGGCCACTGCAGCACAGCCGAGCGCCGATCCGGCCGCCGAAACCGCCGCCTACCAGGCAGCGCTGAATCTGCTCAAGGAAGGCAAGCACAACGAAGCGCTCGCCGCTTTCAACCAGTTCATCGCCCAGCACCCGCGCAGCAGCACCTTGCCGAATGCCCATTTCTGGGCGGGCAATGCCGCACTGCAGGCACGCGACATCGCCACCGCGCGCCGGCACTTCAACACCGTCCTCGACAACTGGCCGCAGGATCGCGTGGCAGCCGATGCAATGCTGGGCCTGGCCAACACCCAGCAGGCACTGGGCGACGGGCGCGGCGCTCAGGAAACTTTGCGCAGAGTCGTCTCCACCTACCCCGACAGCTCCGCCGCACAGGTGGCCAAGCAACGCCTCGGCCAGTAAGCGCGATGTCGTCCCCCACCTCCACCCGCGCCCCCCGCCTGCGGGTGAGCGAAATTTTTGCCTCGGTGCAGGGCGAGTCCACCCGCATCGGACTGCCCACCGTGTTCGTGCGCCTTACGGGCTGCCCCCTGCGCTGTGTCTGGTGCGATACCGAATACGCCTTCTCGGGCGGCGAGCAGCGCTCGCTCGACGACATCGTCGACGCCGTGCGCAGCCATGGCCTGAACACCGTTTGCGTCACCGGCGGCGAGCCCCTGGCGCAGAAAGACTGCCTCCCCCTGCTGCAGCGCCTGTGCGACGAAGGGTTCTCGGTCTCGCTGGAAACCAGCGGTGCACTCGACATTGCAGCGGTCGACCCGCGCGTGTCGCGCATCATGGACCTGAAAGCACCGGGCTCCGGCGAATGCGAACGCAATCGCTGGGACAACCTGCCCCTGCTGTGCGCCCGCGATGAAATCAAGATCGTGCTCAACGGCGAGCAGGACTATGCCTGGGCCCGGGAGCAGATCACCCGGCACCGCCTGCATCAACGCTGCACCGTACTGCTCTCCCCGGTGCACGGACAGTTGGCCGCCACCGATCTGGCCGAATGGATCGTGCGCGACCGCCTGCCGGTCCGTTTTCAGCTACAGTTGCACAAAATCCTCTGGCACGACGCCCGCGGCCGCTGAAACGTCCGCCCGCGCCGGCTCCCTGACCATGCCCCCTTGCCCTGGCGTGCCCCCTCGTGCGTGGCGGGCCTGTCGAACTCCCCCCCTTCGACAAGCCTGCCCTGAGCGAAACCGGAGGGCTCAGCGCGAACGGTTGCAGGACCGGGGGCCACTGACCGTTACCCTTTACTCAGACCCACGTCCACCATGACCCCTGCCCCCCTCTCCTCCAGCTCACCCGCCATCCGCCCCCGCGCCGTGATCCTGCTGTCCGGTGGCCTTGATTCCAGCACCTGCCTCGCGATTGCACGTGACCGGGGCTTCGACTGCTACGCCCTGTCCGTTGCCTACGGCCAGCGTCATGCGGCCGAGCTCAGCGCCTCCCGCCGCATCGCCGAGCAACTGGGGGCGATCGAACACCGTCTGGCCAGCGTCAGCCTGGGCCAGTTCGGCGGCTCCGCCCTCACTGACGCCTCCATCCGCGTACCCACCGACCAGGAAAGCGGGGGCATTCCGGTCACCTACGTCCCCGCGCGCAACACGGTCATGCTGTCCATGGCCCTGGCCTGGGCCGAAGTGCTGGGCGCCAACGACGTGTTCATAGGGGTCAACGCAGTCGATTACTCCGGTTATCCGGACTGCCGGCCAGAGTACATCAACGCCTTCGAGCGCATGGCCAACCTCGCCACCCGGAGGGCCGTGGAAGGCGAAGCCCTGACCATCCATGCTCCCCTGATGCACATGAGCAAGGCCGAAATCATCCGCACCGGCAGCGCGCTGGGGCTGGATTACAGCCTCACCGTGACCTGCTACCAGGCCGACGATGCCGGACAGGCCTGCGGTCACTGCGACGCCTGCCGGCTGCGCCGGGCGGGCTTTGTCGAAGCCGGTGTCGAAGACCCTACCCGCTATCAGGCATCGACCGGCAGGCGCTGAGTTAAAATCCCCGCTCCCGTCTCTTACACACCACCCCCAGAGCCATGATTGACGAAGCCATCGTTGCCACCTCCACCGTCGCCTGGATCACCTTTGCCCTCGGCGCCCTGTTTGGCTATGTCGGCAACAAGACCAGCTTCTGCACCATGGGCGCAGTGTCCGACATCGTGAACATGGGCGACTGGACACGCATGCGCATGTGGGCACTGGCCGTGGCGGTGGCCATCTTCGGCACCACCGCCCTGCAGTTGACCGGCCTGTTCTCGGTGGCCGACACCATCTATACCAGCCCGAGGCTGATCTGGCTGTCCAACGTCCTCGGCGGCGCGCTGTTCGGCGTCGGCATGACGCTCGCCTCCGGCTGTGGCAGCAAAACCCTCATCCGTATCGGCGGCGGCAACCTCAAGTCGCTGGTGGTGTTCGTCTTTCTCGGCATTTCCGCCTACATGACCATGCGCGGCCTGTTCGGCGTGTGGCGAGTCAATTACATCGACACGGTGTCCACGACGCTGGAAACCGCACAGGACATCCCCTCCATCCTCGGTGGCCTGGGCATGGGTACGCACACGGCCCTGCTGCTATCCACCGTCCTCATCGGCGGCGGTCTGCTGGCCTTCGCCCTGGCTCGTCGCGATGCCTGGCAGACCGACGTCCTGCTCGGCGGCCTGGTCATCGGCGGGCTGTCGGTGGCCGCGTGGTATCTCACCGGCGTGTTCGCCTTTGTCGAGGAGCACCCCAACACCCTGGAACGCGCCTTCATCGGCACCAACAGCGGCAGCGCAGAATCCTTCACCTTCGTCGCCCCGATCGCCTACACACTTGAACTGCTGATGCTGTGGAGCGACAGCAGCCGCATTGTCACCTTCGGCATCGCCGGCACCCTTGGCGTGATTGCCGGCTCGCTGCTCTACGCCCTGATCAGCCACAGCTTCCGCATCGAAGCCTTTGCCAGCGCAGGCGACCTGGGCCGCCACCTGGTCGGTGCAATCCTGATGGGTTTTGGCGGGGTCACCGCCTTCGGCTGCACCATCGGCCAGGGTGTGAGCGGCTTTTCCACCCTCGCGATGGGCTCCATCCTCACCACCGCCGCAATCATCGCCGGCTCGGCAGTCACCCTCAAGATCCAATACTGGCTGATGATGCGCGAAGCCTGAACAAAAATACGCCCGAAACTTGACGAACCCATCATCAGTCTCTAGAATTCGAATCCTTCGTTTTCGGGGGTCGTTAGCTCAGTTGGTAGAGCAGCGGACTTTTAATCCGTTGGTCGCAGGTTCGAGCCCTGCACGGCCTACCAGAAATCGGGGGTATAGCTCAGTTGGTAGAGCAGTTGACTCTTAATCAATTGGTCCAAGGTTCGAGTCCTTGTGCCCCCACCAGCAGAACACAGCAAAAAGGCCAGTCCAAAAGACTGGCCTTTTTGCTTGCATGCCGACCATCCGGAAATTCACGCCTTCACCCCTCCTGCCACAACGTTTCAAGCTGCCGGAAACCCCATTTTTCGGGTGGTTCAGTGCTGACGATATGATCCGCCGTCCCCGGACGGGCCAGATCCATAACTTCGGGTGCAATGTGGGCGTTTGAGCGGGTGGAAAAAAACACTTTCACGGTCGGTTTCAGCAGCGAATCCCGGCCCTGCTCGATGACCACGCCCAGTCGCCCCGAAGCCAGCCTGACCAGGGAGCCCACGGGGTAGATGCCCACACAGCGCACAAATGCCTGAAACACCCGCTCGTCGAAATGCCCCTTGCACCATTCGGCCATGCGCCTGATGGACTCTGCAGGGTCCCAGCCGCTCTTGTACGGCCGGTTGGAGGTAATGGCGTCATACACATCGCACACGGCGCCCATGCGCGCAAACAGGCTGATCTTCTCTGCCGGAAACCGGCCCGGATAACCGGTTCCATCCATCTTCTCGTGGTGACGCAGGCACACATCGAGCGCCACCTCACTGACCCCGCGCGATTTGGAAAGCATGCGGTGACCCCGTTCCGGATGCGATTTGATCACCTCGAACTCCGCATCGGTGAGCTTGCCCGGTTTGTTCAGTACGGCATCGGGAATTGCGGCCTTGCCCAAATCATGCAACAGCCCGGCCATGCCGGCCTCACGCACGGCATCTTCGCCCAGCCCCAGCTGGCGAGCGAGCGACATCATCAAGGCTCCAACCGCCACGGAGTGCAGATAAGTGTAATTGTCTCGGGTTTTCAGCCGGGCCAGGCTGATCAGGGCACTCTGATTGCGCTGCAGGGAGTCGGCAATACGCTCCACCAGCGGCGCCACATCGCCAGCCCGAATGGCGTTGCCCATGCGCGCTTCGGAAAACATCGACATCATCGCCTTGCGCGCGTTGTCGCACAGCAAACTGGCGCGAGCAAGCTCCTCGCGCATCAGGTAACGCCCTTCGGCGGGAGCCGCCGCCGCTTCGCTCAGCGTACGCTCGATTTCCGCCACCACCGCATCCTGCTCCATCACCTGCAGGTCTGCTGGATTCTTCAGGTCACAACCCTTCGAGGTGTCGATCCACACTTCGTGAATGCCACATTCACGCAAGCGGGCAATGTCCTGTGGATCGTTCAGCAGAAAGGTGGTTCGCCAGAAAGGATGCTCCATCCACGATCCGCAGATATCGCTGATGAACATGCCGGGGATGAGCAGATCGACAGGAATGCGTTTGAGCATGGGCAATGCACAAGGCGAAAGTGACAGGGCGTCCACTCATGGCAAACGCCCTACCGGAAAGGTCAGTAATAGACTGGCGCAGTCCGACTCAGGCCGGCACGCTCGGCAACCCGGACAAGGCCATGGCCAGCTCGGCCTCGTCGTAGTCCAGATCGACCAGTTTACCTGCAAAGTAGTCGGTATAGGCCGCCATGTCGAAGTGCCCGTGGCCGGACAGATTGAACAGGATCACCTCCGACTTGCCTTCCCGCTTGCAGCGCAGCGCCTCGTCGATGGCCCCCCGCACCGCATGGTTGGCTTCCGGTGCAGGTACGATACCCTCGGCGCGGGCAAACATGACACCCGCCTCGAAACACTGGGTCTGGTGATAGGAAACGGCCTCCATCAGGCCAAGCTCCATGACGTGCGACACCATCGGGGCCATGCCGTGATAGCGCAGCCCGCCGGCATGAAAACCCGGTGGCGTGAAGCTCGATCCCAGCGTGTGCATCTTGGCAAGCGGCGTGAGCTTGGCCAGGTCACCGAAGTCGTAGGCGTACTTGCCGCGCGTGAGCGTGGGGCAGGCCGAAGGCTCGACCGCCACGATGCGACGCTTGCGCCCGCCGCGCAGGCGCTCGCCGATGAACGGGAAGGCAATCCCGGCAAAGTTGGAGCCGCCCCCTGCGCAGCCGATGATCACATCCGGATCGTCGCCCGCCATCTCCATCTGCTTCATCGCCTCCACACCAATGATGCTCTGGTGCAGCAGGACATGGTTGAGCACGGAGCCCAGCGCGTACTTGGTGTCATCGCGTTGCGCGGCCAGTTCCACCGCTTCGGAAATCGCAATGCCCAGACTGCCGGGGTGGTCGGGCGTCTTCGCCAGGATGGCGCGACCACATTCGGTCAGCTGCGACGGCGAGGCCACGCACTGCGCACCGTAGGTTTCCATCACCGCCCGGCGATAGGGCTTCTGGTTGTAGGACACGCGCACCTGGAACACCTGCACCTCGATGCCGAACAGTGCGCCGGCAAAGGACAGGGACGTTCCCCACTGCCCGGCACCGGTTTCGGTGGTGAGCTTGCGGATGCCGGCTTCCCGGTTGTAGAAGGCCTGGGCAATGGCCGTGTTGGGCTTGTGGCTACCGGCCGGGCTGACGCCTTCGTACTTGTAGTAGATCTTCGCCGGGGTATCGAGCATCTTCTCCAGCCGGCGAGCCCGGAACAGCGGCGCCGGACGCCACTGGCGGTACACCTCGCGCACGGGCTCGGGAATCTCGATATGACGCTCGGTGCTGACCTCCTGCATGATCAGGCTGTCAGGAAACAGGGGTGCCAGGTCGGCCGGGCCGACCGGTTGCAGGGTGCCCGGATGCAGCACCGCCGGCAGCGGCACCGGCAGGTCCGCAGCCAGGTTGTACCAGTCCCTGGGCATGTCCTTCTCGTCGAGCAGGTATTTGATCTGATCGCTCATAAGCCTTTTCTTCCTCCCTCCGGTATGCAGGCAAACCGCTGTCTCGCGGCGGCATGAGGGTAGCAGATCAGGCCCACAAAACACATGCCCCCGGGCGCAAAGGCGCGGCGCCAGCCCCAGCCTGAGGTAAGCTTGCCCCCCACCCTTGAAGAACCGCTCATCAACTCATGACCTCGGAATTCGAGCTGATCCAACGCTATTTCAAACGCCGCACCCTGCACACCGACCTGGACGGAGGAGACGATGCGGCGCTGATTTCGCTGTGGCCCGGCAGCCAACTGGTGGTGTCGACCGACATGCTGGTGGAGGGCACCCATTTCCTGCCTGGCACCGACGCCCGCGATCTGGGCTGGAAAACGCTTGCGGTGAATGTGTCGGACCTCGCCGCCATGGCCGCCGAACCCCGCTGGGCCCTGCTCGCAATGGCACTGCCGGAGGCTGACGAGGACTGGCTGGAAGCGTTTTCCGAAGGCGTGTACGAATGCGCCGCCGCGTTCGGCGTGGACCTGGCAGGCGGCGACACCACACGCGGCCCGCGCACCCTGTGCGTGACCATCATGGGCGAAGTCCCGCATGGCCGGGCGGTGACCCGCGCCGGCGCGCGCCCGGGCGACGAGGTATGGATCAGCGGTCAACCCGGCCGCGCCGCCCTGGGGCTGGCCCACCTGCGCGGCACGCTGCGCCTGCCCGACACGCTGCGCGATGCGTGCATTGCCGCCCAGCAGCGCCCACAACCCAGGGTCGCGCTGGGGCTGGCGCTGCGCGATGTGGCCACGGCGATGCTGGATGTCTCGGACGGTTTGCTGGGCGACCTGGCCCACCTGCTCGACCAGTCGGGCGTGGGCGCCTGCATTGTCGAAAACGCGCTTCCGGTGCAACATCTGGCCAATGGCGGGGTCGACCCAGCCACCCTCCGCCAGGCCGTACTGGCGGGCGGAGACGACTACGAACTGCTGTTTACCGCCCCCCGCGAAGCGCGTGAGCAGATCGCCAGCCTGTCCGACCGGCTGGCCCTCCCCCTGCACTGCATCGGCCACATCCTGCCCGCAGGCAGCGGGCTGCAGCTACAGACGACAGACGGTCGGCCGGTGCCGACCGCGTGCGCCGGTTATGACCATTTTCGCTAGGACACCATGCGCCCGACCCTGACCTTCATGCTCAGCCACCCGGCCCACTTCATCGCCCTCGGCTTTGGCGCCGGTCTGTCGCCGCGTGCGCCGGGCACCGCCGGCACCCTGCTCGCCTGGCTACTGTATCCGCTGATCAAGACGCCCCTCTCCGACGTGGTCTTCCTGTGCCTGCTCGCCTCGCTGTTCGTCGCGGGCGTGATTGCCGCCGAGCGTACCGGGCGGGCGCTGGGCGAATCGGACCATGGCGCCATCGTGTGGGACGAAATGGTCGCCATGTGGCTGGTGCTGCTGTTCGCCCCCGCCACCTTCACCTGGCAGCTCATTGCAGTCGTACTGTTCCGCTTTTTCGACATCGTCAAACCCCAACCCATCCGCTGGGCTGACAGCCGGATCAAGGGCGGCTTCGGCGTGATGCTCGACGACATCATCGCCGCCGGTTATGCCATTTTCTGCATCGCGGTGCTGGTGCACTTCTTCGGAGCCACGCCATGACCCCGCAGGACTGGGCACGCCTGGACGCACTGTCCCGCAGCACCGGCCAATGGCTGGAACAGCACGCAGCGGTACTGTGCACCGCCGAATCATGCACCGGCGGCTGGATCGCACAAACCGTCACCGCCACGGCAGGCAGCTCCGCGTGGTTCGACCGGGCCTTCGTCACGTACTCCAACCAGGCCAAACAGGACATGCTCGGCGTGCGCGCCGACACCCTGCTCGCACACGGTGCGGTGAGCGAGGCCACCGTGCGCGAAATGGCCGAAGGAGCCCTGGCGCGCAGCCAGGCCAGCCATGCGCTGGCCGTGTCGGGCATCGCCGGTCCGGGCGGCGCCACCCCCGGCAAGCCGGTCGGCACCGTCTGCCTGGCCTGGGCGGTGCGTCACGGCCCCACCCTTGCGGAAACCTGCCACTTCTCAGGCGACCGCGAAACCGTGCGGCTGCAGGCCGTCTTGCGCGCGCTGGAGAGACTCCCCCAGCTACCGCGATTGCCCGACAGCGAAACCGATCACACCCACGGCAGGTGACTGCATAACTGCAAGCTCTGTGCCATAATCCGCCAATCTGACTGAGGAGTTTTCATGGACGACAACAAGGCCAAGGCCCTGCAGGCTGCGCTTTCTCAAATCGAGAAACAGTTCGGCAAGGGTTCGATCATGCGCATGGGCGACGGCAACGTCGAGATGGACATCCAGACGGTGTCGACCGGTTCGCTGGGGCTGGACATCGCGCTCGGCCTTGGCGGCCTGCCGCGCGGCCGGGTGATCGAAATCTACGGTCCGGAATCTTCCGGCAAGACCACCCTCACCCTGCAGGCCATCGCCGAGATGCAAAAGCTCGGTGGCACCGCTGCGTTCATCGATGCAGAACACGCGCTCGATGTCGGCTATGCCGAAAAGCTGGGCGTGAACATCCAGGACCTGCTCATCTCGCAGCCCGACACCGGCGAACAGGCGCTGGAAATCGCCGACATGCTGGTGCGCTCCGGCGGTGTGGACATCGTGGTGATCGACTCGGTCGCCGCGCTCACACCGAAAGCCGAAATCGAGGGCGAAATGGGCGATCAACTGCCCGGCCTGCAGGCCCGCCTGATGAGTCAGGCGCTCAGGAAGCTCACCGCCAACATCAAGCGCACCAACACCATGGTGATCTTCATCAACCAGATCCGCATGAAGATTGGCGTGATGTTCGGCAGCCCCGAAACCACCACCGGCGGCAATGCGCTGAAGTTCTACTCCTCGGTGCGCATGGACATCCGCCGCACCGGCGCGATCAAGAAGGGAGACGAAGTGATCGGCTCCGAAACCCGCTGCAAGGTGGTGAAAAACAAGGTCGCCCCGCCCTTCCGCGAAGCGCATTTCGACATCCTGTACGGCGAGGGCATCTCGCGCGAAGGCGAGATCATCGACCTGGGCGTGCAGCACAAGATCGTCGACAAGTCCGGCTCGTGGTATGCCTACAACGGCGACAAGATCGGTCAGGGCAAGGACAATGTGCGCGAATTCCTGCGCAACAACCCCAACCTGGCCAGAGAGATCGAGAACCGGGTCCGCGTGGCGGTCGGCCTGCCCGAACTGCCAGCCACCGGCCTGAGCGCCGCCGCCTCGGCCGACGACGCTGCGGCCTGAGCGGAAGCAGCATGGCGGAGGCCGACCGTTCATTGCGTGAACGCGCCATCCGCCTGCTGGCCCAGCGGGATCATGCACGCGCCGAACTCGCGCGCAAACTTGCCCCGCACGGCAGCGCCGAAGACATCGAGGCCACCCTGGAGCGCATGGTCGAACTCGGCCTGCAGTCCGATCAGCGCTTCGCCGAAGCCTGGGTGCGCAGCAAGGCCCGGCGCCACGGCAGCGCCCGCCTGCGCCACGATCTAGCCCAGCGGGGCGTGGCCCGGGAGCTGATCGAGGCCGCCTTGGCCCATGCCTGCGAGGACGACGAAATCGAACGCGCGCGCAACGTGTGGGCCAGCCGCTTCGGCCAGGCCCCGGCCGACCGCAGGGAATGGGGCAAACAGGCGCGCTTCCTGCAGGGGCGCGGATTTTCCACCAGCGTGATTGCGAGACTGCTGAAAGAGGTTCCGGATGAGTCTGCTTAAAATCGCAGGCCTTCGCAAAAGCTACAAGGCACGCACCGTCGTTCACGATGTCGGCTTCGAAGTCGGCAGTGGCGAAGTGGTGGGTTTGCTCGGCCCCAATGGCGCGGGCAAGACCACCTGTTTCTACATGATCGTGGGGCTGGTGCGCGCCGACGACGGTGAAATCACGCTCGATGACGCCCGCCTGACGCATCTGCCCATCCACCAGCGTGCGCAGCTCGGGCTGTCCTACCTGCCGCAGGAAATGAGCGTGTTCCGTCGCCTCACGGTGGCCGACAACATCCGTGCAGTCCTCGAACTGCAGGGGCATGCGCGCAAGGAGGTCGACCGACAGCTCGAACAACTGCTGGACGAACTGGGCATCGCCCATCTGCGCGACAGCACCTCGATCTCACTGTCGGGGGGCGAACGGCGCCGCTGCGAGATTGCCCGCGCGCTGGCCACCAGCCCGCGCCTGATCCTGCTCGACGAACCTTTTGCGGGGGTCGATCCGATTGCCGTGATCGACATCCAGAAAATCATTCGCTTCCTGAAGGAGCGCCAGATTGGCGTGCTGATCACCGACCACAACGTGCGCGAGACGCTGGGCATCTGCGACCGCGCCTACATCATCAGCGAGGGGCGCGTGCTGGCCAGCGGCCACCCGGAAGACATCGTCAGCAATGCTCAGGTCCGCCAGGTCTATCTCGGCGAGCACTTCCGTCTCTGACCCGGAAAGCAACGAAATATCATGAAACCGACACTTCAGCTCAAGCTCTCGCAGCACCTGACACTGACGCCACAGTTGCAGCAGTCGATCAAGCTGCTGCAGCTGTCCACGCTTGAACTGAATCAGGAAATCGAGCGCTTCCTGCTGGAGAACCCGATGCTGGAGCGCGACGATGGCGGCAGCGATGGCGATTACCGTCCTCCCCCGCCCGACCAGTCCCCCACCTCCACGGCGCAGGAAGCCCGTCAGGAAGAATCCGCACCGGCCAGTAACGAGCGCGAGGATGCGCCGGACACCACCAGCTTCGAAGACACCGGTGACTGGGGCAACACCGGCAGCAGCACGTCCGGCAAATCGCGCGACGACGAGGATGTCGACTTTCAGGAATTCCAGGCCGCCGAGGTCAGCCTGCGCGACCATCTGAACCAGCAGGTAAGCCTCGCCCCGCTGTCCGACCGCGACCGCGCACTGGTGCGCTTCCTCATCGAGGCGCTCGACGACGACGGCTACCTGCACCAGTCTCTGGAAGACCTGTACCCCCTGCTGCCGGAAGAGGCGGAATACGACCTCGAAGACCTCTGCATCGCCCTGCACCATGTGCAAAGCCTGGAGCCTGCCGGCATCGGTGCGCGCAGCCCGCAAGAATGCCTGGCCCTGCAGCTGCGCACCCTGCCCGACAGCCCGACCCGCAAGCTCGCACTGACGATTGTCGAGCAGCACCTGGAGCTGCTCGCCGAACGCAACTTCGTCCGCCTCAAGCGGGTGCTGGGCTGCAATGACGAAGGACTGCGCGAGGCCCATGCGCTGATCTGCAGCCTTGACCCGCACCCCGGCTCGCAATATTCCGCCTCCGAGACCCGCTATGTGGTCCCCGATGTGGTGGTGCGCAAGCTGCGTGGCCGCTGGACTGCCAGCCTCAACTCCGACGCCATGCCCCGCCTGCGGGTCAACGCCCTGTACGCCAGCATCCTGCAGCAGAACCGGGGCTCGGGTGGCGCCCTCACCAGCCAGCTGCAGGAAGCCCGCTGGCTGATCAAGAACGTGCAGCAGCGCTTTGAAACCATACTACGGGTTTCACAGGCGATTGTTGACCAACAGCGCCAGTTCTTCGATTATGGTGACGTGGCGATGCGACCCCTGACCTTGCGCGAGATCGCCGAGCAGCTTGAGCTGCACGAATCGACAATATCGCGGGTCACCACCCAGAAGTTCATGGCAACCCCCCGTGGCGTATACGAACTCAAGTATTTTTTCGGCAGTCATGTGTCCACCGACACGGGAGGGGCTGCCTCATCGACCGCAATCCGGGCCCTCATCCGCCAGCTGGTCGATGCCGAAGACCGGAAAAAACCCTTATCGGACGCAAAAATCGCCGACCTACTCGGCCAGCAGGGTATCGTGGTCGCACGGCGAACCATTGCCAAATACCGCGAATCACTGAATATCCCGCCGGTCAGCCAACGCAAGACGATCTAATCACAAGGAGTCATCATGAATCTCAAAATCACCGGCCATCACATCGAAGTCACCGACGCAATCCGCGAATACGTGAACAGCAAGCTTGATCGCGTCATCCGTCACTTCGACAACGTGACCAGCGTCAATGTGATCCTGTCGGTCGAAAAGCTCAAGCAGAAGGCCGAAGTCACCCTGCACGTGCGTGGCAAGGACATCTTCGTCGAGAGCGACGACGCCGACATGTACGCCGCCATCGACAGCATGATCGACAAGCTGGATCGTCAGGTCATCAAGTACAAGCAGAAGAATCAGGACCACGGTCACGAAGCACTGAAGCATCAGGAAACCGAGTCCGAGTGAGTTCCGGTCAGGCCTGAATCGCTCATGACCAGCATGCGTGCGTGCGGGCCATGAGCGATCATGTTTTTTTATGCCTCAATCATCGAAAGGTATGTTTATAATCGCGCCTTTCGCTTGCGCCCTGCGCACCCATTGACGTTTTCGGGCCGGCATCACGCTGCGCACCACACTGCGTGATTCGGCCTCAAGCAGAATGAGCCTGATAGCCAATCTTCTCTCATCGTCCAACGTCATCGTCGATCTCGAGGCCAGCAGCAAGAAGCGCGTCTTCGAGCAGGCGGGACTGTTGTTCGAGAACAATCAGGGCATCGGTCGCAGCGATGTCTTCGACAGCCTCTTTTCGCGCGAGCGCCTCGGTTCCACCGGACTGGGCCAGGGCGTGGCGATTCCGCACGGCCGCATCAAGGGTCTGAAGGAAGCCGCCGGCGCCTTCCTCCGGCTGAGCACGCCGGTGCAGTTCGACGCCCCCGACGGTCGCCCGGTGAGCATGCTGTTCGTGCTGCTGGTGCCCGAACAGGCCAACGAACAGCATCTGCAACTGCTCTCCGAGCTGGCGCAAATGTTCAGCGACGCCACCTTCCGTGAGCAACTGGCCAGTGCGCCGGATGCCGGAGCGGTGCATGCGCTCTTCACCTCGTGGGGTTCCGATGCGGCGAACGAACGTCGCGCGGCTGTTTGACACCTACCGCGAGTGGCTGCAGCTCACGCACCTGTGCGGCAGGCTGGATCGTGACATCACGGTCACCGAGGAACGCATCTGGCCTGCCGACCTGGTCGGTCACCTGAACCTGATTCACCCCGAGCGACTCCAGATCGTCGGCGCAGCCGAGTTGGCCTGGGCCCGTCGCCAGTCCCGCGACAAGATTCTTCACCACCTCAACGGGATATTTTCCGCCCATCCTCCTGCGGTGATCCTTGCCGATGGCTGCGAAGTGCCGGGCATGGTGCGCGCGCTGTGCGAAGAGCGGCAAATCGCCCTGTTCACCACCCCGCTGGCCAGCGCCAGCGTGATCGACCAACTGCGCTTGTACCTCTCCCGCCAGCTGGCCGAAAAGATCTCCCTGCACGGCGTGTTCATGGATGTGCTCGGCATCGGTGTGTTCATCACCGGCGACTCCGGTGCAGGCAAGTCCGAGCTGGCGCTCGAACTCATCTCCCGCGGGCATGGCCTGGTGGCCGACGACGTGGTCGAGTTCTCGCGCATCGCCCCCTCGGTGCTGGAAGGCCGCTGCCCCGAGTTGCTGCAGAACTTCATCGAGGTACGCGGCCTGGGCCTGCTCGACATCCGTACCATCTTTGGCGAAACCGCCTGCCGGCGCAAAATGCGCCTGCGCCTGATCGTGTATCTGCAACGCCGCACGCCCGGGCAGGACGACCCGCCCAGACTCCCGATACAGCAGGAAACCGAAGACATTCTCGGCGTGCGCGTACCGCGCAGCGTGCTGCCCGTGGCCGCAGGCCGCAACCTCGCAGTGCTGCTCGAAGCGGCCGTGCGCTCAACCATCCTGCAACTGCGCGGCATCGACTCCACCCAGACCTTCATCGAACGCCAGCAGGCAATGATCGAACGCGACGCCGACCGGCACCCCTGAGCAACGGCGACCACCGCCCTTGCGGGCGGGCGCGTCCGGCTGCTACCGTGCACCTTTTGCCCGCAGTGCAGCATGCACATCCCTGCCGGGTTCCTCCTTTCGCAAGGCACCGCAATGAGCGCAGCACACCCCGACTATCTTGAACGCATCCTCAACGCCCGTGTGTACGAGGCCGCAGAGGAAACCCCGCTGGAACTGGCCAGCAGCCTTTCGGAGCGCATGCACAACCGCATCCTGCTCAAGCGCGAGGACATGCAGCCGGTGTTCAGTTTCAAGATTCGCGGGGCCTACAACAAGATGGCCAACCTCTCGCCACAGGCCCTCAAGCGTGGCGTGATCTGTGCCTCGGCCGGAAACCATGCCCAGGGCGTGGCGCTGTCGGCGCAAAAACTGGGCGTACGTGCGGTGATCGTGATGCCGGTGTCGACACCACAGATCAAGGTGGATGCAGTACGCTCGCGCGGCGCCGAAGTGGTGCTCGCCGGCGACTCGTTCTCCGATGCCTATGCCCACGCGCTGGAACTGGAAAAAAGCGAGAAGCTCACCTTCGTCCACCCCTTCGACGATCCGGACGTGATCGCCGGCCAGGGCACCATCGGCATGGAAATCCTGCGCGTGGGCAGCAAGCCGATTCACGCCATCTTCTGCTGTGTCGGCGGCGGTGGCCTGATCGCCGGCGTGGCCGCCTACGTCAAGCGGCTGCGCCCGGAAATCAAGGTGATCGGCGTCGAGGCCGCCGATGCCGACGCGATGACCCAATCGCTGAAGCTCGGCGAACGGGTGAATCTCGAGCAGGTTGGCCTGTTTGCCGATGGTGCGGCGGTCAAGCAGGTGGGCAGCGAAACCTTCCGCCTGTGCCAGCAGTATGTGGACGAGATGATCGTGGTCGACAACGACGCGATCTGTGCCGCAATCAAGGACGTGTTCGAAGACACCCGTTCGATTCTCGAACCCGCCGGCGCCCTGGCAGTGGCGGGGGCGAAGGAATACATCAAACAGCACCGCTGGCGTGACAAGACGGTGGTGGCGGTGGCCTCGGGCGCGAACATGAACTTCGACCGCCTGCGTTTCGTGGCCGAGCGCGCCGAGCTCGGTGAACAGCGTGAAGCGGTGATCGCGGTCACCATCCCGGAGCGGCCCGGCTCCTTCAAGAAGTTCTGCACCCTGCTCGGCAACCGCAGCATCACCGAATTCAGCTACCGCTACGCCGATCCGGACAACGCGCACGTCTTCGTCGGGGTCACGGTGCACAACCGGGGCGAGGCCGGCCGCATCGTCGAAATGCTCGAACGCCATGCACTGCCGGCCATCGACCTCACCGACGACGAAATGGCCAAGACCCACATCCGCTACATGGTGGGTGGCCGGGCACCGCATGTGGAGAACGAGCGGCTGTACCGCTTCGTGTTCCCCGAGCGTCCCGGCGCCCTCATGAATTTCCTCGCCAACCTGCGCTCGGACTGGAACATCAGCCTGTTCCACTACCGCAACCACGGCTCGGACTTCGGTCGCGTGCTGGTCGGCATGCAGGTGCCCGCCGAAGACTCGGCCGCTTTCCAGGACTTTCTCGACCGCATTGGCTATGCCTGCCAAGAGGAAACCGACAACCCGGCCTACCGCCTGTTCCTGGGGCACAGCTGACAGCCGGCCTCAGGGTCGTTCAGCAGGCCAGGCCCCGGCTTCAGTAACGATCCACTGCATCGGCCGGTCGTGGGCCTGTGGCCACACGCTGTCCACCCGGCCCAGTTCGAAGCCCACGCCAATCGCCACATAATCGTGTGCGGCCAGCGTGCGGTCGAAATAACCGCCACCGTAACCCAGCCGGTAGCCTCGCGCATCGAAGGCATTCAGCGGCACCAGCAGCACATCCGGTTGCACCGCTGACGTCCCCTCCGGCACCTCGATGCCATACACGCCGGAACGCATCGGTGTTTCCGGCGTCCATTCGCGGAAGTGCAGCGCTTGCCCCCGACCGGCAACCTCCGGCAGGGCCGCACGGTGTGCGGGATTGTGTCGCAACCAGCGGCTCACCAGCGGCCGCAGATCGGGTTCGGCCCGGTGAGGCCAGCAAAAACCCAGGCATGCTGGCGACAGGCGCAGCAACAGTGGCCACAAATGCACCTCCAGTGCGCTCAGCGCCCGGGCATACTGTGCGTCATCGAGCGCCTCGCGCGCAGCCAGCACACGCTGGCGCAAAACGGCACGCTCCGGATTACTTGCGTGCTCCATCGTTCGGGATGTCATCTCAGGTTCAACCGCCTCAGGATTCGGGGGAAAGGCAATGAAGTACAGGGCACTGCCCACACTGGCAATGGTAATCGCGATTGCGCTGCACTGGGCGGCCGGCAGTGCTTTCGCGCAGAGCGGCGATGCCCGCATCCTGGCCGCGCGCGAGGCGCTGCGCACCGGCGACCGCAACACCCTGGAGCGTCTCGCCGCCCAGCGTGAGCCGCATGTGCTGGACGAATACGTGCAGTACTGGCTGCTGCTCAACCGCATCGCCCGCCCCGACCCTGCCCCGGTAAGCGATCTCGCCGCCTTCTTTGCCCGCAACCCTGACTCGGTGATGAGCGAACGCCTGCGTGCAGCCTGGCTCAAGCGCCTGGCCAACGAATCCCGCTGGCAGGACTTCATCCGCGAATACGCCGGCCTGAACCGGCCCGACAGCGAACAGCAGTGCCTCTGGTGGCAGGCTCGCAACGCCACCGGAGACCGCACCGTGCCCGGCGAAATTGCCGCCCAGTGGGCCGAGGAGGTCGACAACCACGAGGCCTGCGCTCCGCTGTTCGCATCGCTGGCGCGCAACGGCAGCCTTCCGGTCGACGACGTGTGGTGGCGCCTGCGCCGCCAGGTGGACAGCCGCAACCCGGATGCCGCCTACACCACCGCCAGCTGGCTGCCCGCCGGGCACGCCCCGGAGCGTGCAGCGCTGCGTCAGGCGATGACCGCCCCGCAGGCTTACCTTGACCGCCTGCCCGCCAACTTTGCCACCCAGCGCCCCCAGCGGGAACTCGCCCTCGCCGCGCTCACCCGGCTCGCCAGGCAGGATGTGCCCGCCGCCCATGCGCGACTGGCGCGCATCAGCGACCGCCTCAACCACGAAGAACGGGCCTACGCCCACGCCCTGCTCGGCTTTCATGGTGCCCTGTCACGCTTGCCGCTGGCCAGCGACTGGTATCAGGCCGCCGGTGACGTGGCGATGACCCCGGCACAGCGCGCCTGGAGAGTTCGTGCCGCCCTGCGCAACGAGGACTGGCCACGCGTGGCCGCAGGCATCGCCGCCCTGCCTGCCAGCGAAAGGAACGAGGCAGAGTGGCATTACTGGCTGGCCCGCAGCCACGCTGCCCAGGGCCGGCAGGCCGAAGCCGAGACGCTGTACCGTGCCATCGCCGGCCAGCCGCACTTCTACGGCATTCTCGCCGCAGAGGAGTTGGGTGGCGCTTTCCTGCCGCCTCCCGAAGACGAGCAGCCCAGCGCCACCGACCGGCAGCGCGCCCTCGCCGACCCGGCGATTGCGCGCTCACTGGCCCTGTACCGGCTCGACCTGCGCACCGAAGCCGTGCGCGAATGGCTGTGGGGGGTACGCGGCAAAGACCGCGCCCTGCTGGTGGCTGCGGCCCATCTGGCCCTGGAGCAGGGGCTTTATGACCGGGCCATCAACACCGCAGAACTGGCCGATGCCCAGGCCAACTTCGGCATCCGTTTCCTGATGCCCTTCCGCGACGTGATCGAACCGCATGTCCGCCAGCAGGGCCTGGACATTGCGTGGGTGTATGGTCTGATGCGCCAGGAAAGCCGCTTCGTGGTGCCTGCCCGCTCGCACGCCGGCGCCCAGGGCCTGATGCAGGTGATGCCGGCCACCGGCAAGTGGGTCGCCAAGCAAATCGGCCTGCCCGGCTATCGCCAGTCCATGCTCAACGATCCGGACACCAACGTGCTGCTGGGTACCAGCTACATGCGCATCATCCTCCAGGACCTGGACAACCACCCCGTCCTGGCCTCTGCCGGCTACAATGCCGGACCGGGCCGGGCACGCCGCTGGCGCGACGCCCGCCCGCTGGAAGGTGCGATCTACGCCGAGACCATCCCGATCGACGAGACCCGCGACTATGTCAAGAAGGTACTCGCCAATGCGGTGATCTATGCCACGCTGCTCGACGGAAAGCCGCACTCCCTGAAGGCCAGGCTGGGCGTGGTCGCCCCCATGTGAGCGCGCCCCCAGCCATTTTTCTGACACTGGACAGGATTCATGAAACTTCAACGCGTCGTCATCCTTGGAGGCTCAGGCTTTGTGGGCCGCAGCATTGCAAACCGGCTGTCGCGCGCCGGCATCGACCTTCTCGTTCCCACCCGCCGCCGTGCCCGGGCCGCGCAGGTTCTGCTGCTGCCCACCGTGGAAGCCGTCGAGGCCGACATCCATGACCCGGCCACCCTGCGCGGGCTGCTCAAGGGCGCCGACGCCGTCATCAACCTGATCGGTGTGCTGCACTCACGCAGCGGCGCCCCCTACGGACCCGATTTCGCACGTGCGCATGTCGAGTTGCCCCGGCAGCTTGTGGCGGCCTGTCGCGAAGCTGGCGTACGGCGCCTGATCCATGTCAGCGCACTGGGCGCAGACGCAAACGGCCCCTCCGAGTATCAGCGCTCGAAGGCCGCCGGAGAGACCGAAATCCGGGCAGCGGGCGAAGCACTGGACTGGACCATCCTGCGTCCCTCGGTCGTCTTCGGACGCGAAGACAACTTCCTCAACCTGTTTGCCGGCCTCACCCGCCTCTTCCCGGTGCTGCCGCTGGCCGGCGCCGGCACGCGCTTCCAGCCGGTATATGTGGAAGATGTCGCAGAAGTGGTGTGGCGCAGCCTGAACGACACTGCCGCCATCGGCCAAACCTGGGAACTGGCCGGTCCGCAGGTCTATACGCTGCGCGAACTGGTGAGTTATGTCAGCGAACTGACGGGCAAGCGCCGGCCCATCCTGCCCTTGTCCGACGGTCTGGCCATGCTGCAGGCCCGCCTCATGGAGTTGGCGCCCAAGCCCCTGATGAGCCGTGACAATGTACGCTCGATGCAGGCCGACAACGTGGCCAGCGGCACGCCGCTGCCCTTCGGCCTCGCCCCCACCCCACTGGAAGCGGTGGCACCGGGCTACATCGGCCTGTCCAACTGCCGTGGCCGCTACTACCCGATGCGCACCCGCGCACGGCGGGGCCAGCCCTGATGCAGGTGTATGTCGTCGGCGGAGCGGTGCGCGATGCACTGCTCGGCCTGCCGGTGCAGGATCACGACTGGGTGGTCGTCGGCGCCACCCCGGAAGACATGCTGCGCCAGGGCTACCGCCAGGTGGGCAAGGATTTTCCGGTGTTCCTGCATCCCGACACCGGCGAGGAATACGCGCTGGCGCGCACCGAACGCAAGACCGGGCGGGGCTACAAGGGCTTCACGGTCGACAGCTCACCCGATGTCACGCTGGAAGAAGACCTGCTGCGCCGCGACCTGACCATCAACGCGATGGCGCGCGACGCCCGGGGACGGCTGATCGACCCCCACGGCGGGCTGGACGACCTGCAACGCCGCCGCTTCCGCCACGTCAGCCCGGCCTTTGCGGAAGACCCCTTGCGCATCCTGCGGGTGGCGCGCTTTGCCGCGCGCTATGCCGACTTTCATGTTGCCCACGAAACCCTGGCCCTGATGCAGCAGATGGTGGCCTGCGGCGAAGTCGACCATCTGGTGCCCGAGCGCGTCTGGCAGGAGTTTGCCCGTGGCCTGATGGAGGACGCCCCACAACGCATGATCGAGGTGCTGCGCGAGTGTGGCGCCCTCGCCCGCCTCCTGCCCGAGCTGGACGCCCTGTTCGGCGTGCCGCAACCGGTCGCACACCACCCGGAGATCGACACCGGTGTGCATGTGCTGGCCGTTCTCGCGCAGGCCGCCCGCACCCGCCAGCCGCTGGCCGTGCGCTGGGCCTGCCTGCTGCACGATCTGGGCAAGGCCGACACCCCTGCCAGCCTGCTGCCACACCACTACGGCCACGAAAAACCCAGCGCCGAACACGCCCGGGCGATTTCCGAACGGCTCAAGGCGCCCAACGACTGTCGTGACCTGGCCGTGCTGGTCGCGCGCGAGCACGGCATCATCCATCAGGCCGGCGCGCTGAAACCCGGCACCGTGGTGAAGCTGCTGGAGCGTTGCGACGCCTTCCGCCGCCCGGAACGCTTCGGCCTGATGCTCGACGCTGCAGAATGCGATGCCCTCGGCCGCCCGGGCCGCAAGGCCGCCATTCCGCCTGCATCGCCCTATCCCCCTGCCGACATCCTGCGGCGAGCACTGCAGGTGAGCAGCGCGGTGGACACCGGCGCCATTGCCCACGCCTGCGCGGACAAGCGCGCCATCCCCTCACGCATCCATGAAGCACGGGTTGCCGCGATCAAGCTGCATATTGCAGAAATACAACACAATTGAAAAAAACATGACTGTTCAGTGAGTCACGCGGCTCAAAGCACGCGCAAAATGAGCCCTGCAAGCAATGACAACAGCACAGTGCTGGTAAACGGCAGGTGACATTCCCGGCCACGCACCCGGAAGTGCATGTCTCCGGGCAGACGACCCAGGCGCAGCCGGCGGCTCAGTTCACTGCGGAACAGGCCGGTCACCAGCACCAGCAACATGACAACCACCACCCATTTCAACATGCCCTGCTCCGCCGCAAAAAAGGCATTAGACCCCGCGCCCGAGGCATGTGCAAACACCCGTCCCCGCTGTCCGGGCCTCCAGCCCCCGGCGCTCACTTCCTCTGCCACACACAACGCTCATGATCACGCTGTACACCTGGCGCACACCGAATGGCTGCAAAGTCTCGATCGTTCTCGAAGAGCTGGGCCTGCCCTATCAGGTCAGGCCCATTGACATTACCCGAAACGAGCAATCCAGCCGGGATTTTCGGGAACTCAATCCGAACGGCACGATCCCGGTGATTGTCGACGACCAGGGGCCGGACGGAAAGCCCGTAACAGTGATCGAATCGAGTGCCATCCTGCTGTATCTGGCCGGCAAGGGCGGACGCCTGTTGCCAGCGCGCCTGCGCGAGCGCATGGAAGCCCTGCAATGGCTGATGTTCCAGACCGGCAATGTCGGCCCCACCCTGGCTCAGGCGCATCACTTCCTGCGCATCGCCCCCGATCTGATCCCTTACGCGATGGAACGTTACTCAAAGGAAACCAGCCGGCTGTATGGTGTACTCGACAAGCGCCTGACCGGCCACGAATGGCTGGCGGGCAGCGAGTACTCCGTGGCCGACATTGCCACCTACCCCTGGATTGCCCATCACAACTGGCAAGGCCAGGATCCCAGAAAATATCCCGCGCTCAGGCGCTGGTTCGAGCGCATCGGCGCCCGTCCGGCAGTACAGCGCGGCATGGAGATCCCTGCATGAATTCATCCCGCTTTGGCGAACTCGAAGTCATCGTACGCGCCCCGGAGGGGGCGCCCCGGGTTGACACCCCCCTGCTGTTCATCCACGGCGCCTACACCGCCGCATGGTGCTGGGACGAACACTTCCTGGCGTATTTTGCCCGCCGGGGCTTCACCTGCTACGCAGTCTCCCTGTCCGGCCACGGCCAGAGCCGCCGGCACAAACCCCTGGACAGCTTCTCGATCAACGACTACGTCAACGATGTGCGCGATGTGATCGAACAACTGCCCACCCCGCCCGTACTGATTGGCCACTCCATGGGGGGCATGGTGGTGCAGAAGTACCTCGAACAGGCCACCGCGCCGGGCGCCGTGCTGCTGTGCTCGGTGCCACCGCAGGGGCTGCTCGGTTCCGCGCTCGGCCTGATGTTCAGCAAACCCGGTCTGCTCGCCGACCTGAACCGCATCATGGGCGGCGGCCAGCCCGACCTGGATACGGTACGCGATGCGCTGTTCCACCAACCGATCGACATGCAGTTGCTGATCCGCTACGCCCACACCGCACAGCCCGAATCACACCGCGCGATCTGGGACATGACGCTGTTCAACCTGCCACACCCCAGCCACATGCACCGCCCGCCGATGCTGGTGCTGGGCGCCGAGCACGACCGCCTGATTCCACCCTCCCAGGTGCACATGACCGCCACCACGTACGGCACCAACGCCGAGATCCTGCCCGGCCTGGGGCATGGCATCATGCTCGAACAAGGCTGGGACAAGGCCGCCACACGCATCGCCGAATGGCTGGACACGCTGGATCTTCCCTCGTCCGAAAGCTGAATGCGGGAGCCAGCGCATTGACCCGGCCTGAACCGGGCGCCGTCACTGCGGCCAGCAGTTACAGCGTGTGTGTCCTGTCACCCCGGACAAAGCCGGCCACCGGGCCGGCAACGCCCTTGCCCAATGCCAGAACCTTGAACAATTCGCCCATTTCCTGCGGCGTGGTCAGGCGCTGCACTGCGCGGGCGGCCCGGATGTAGTCCGGGCGGGTTTCATCGCCCCGGCGCGCCAGGCATTCGAGAATGCCGCAATTGAACAGGAAGGCGGCCTGGGTGGTGTAGCCCAGCACCTCGAAACCCGCCTCGAAGCCGGCCTCGGCCACGGCGGTGAAATCCACAAACGCCGTGATGTCGTTCAGGCCCGGCCACAGGAAGGGGTCGCCATGGGCGTGGTGGCGGTAGTAGCACAGCAGGGTGCCGCTGGCGCGCGAAGGCAGATAAAACTCGGACCGTGGATACCCATAGTCGATCAGCAACAACGCGCCACGCTGCATGCACCGCGCCCACTCGGCCACCCAGGCACGCGCGGCCAGGCCGATTTCGGTCACATACTCCCCCTCGACCGGCTCGGGTAACTCAAGCGCCTGCGCGGCCTCCAGCACTGCCCCTTCGGTCGGCACATCGGCCCAGCGCAAAGCCCCGTCCGCATCCAGCGCCACGCCGCGCTCGAACAGCCCGCCCGCCCGCGACACCACCAGATGCACCGGCATCACATCGAGCACCTCGTTGGCCAGCACCACCCCGTCGAAGTGCTCCGGCAGCGTGTCCAGCCACACCACCCGATCGGCCAGATGCGGCACCTTCTCGGCCAGCGTCTGCGCCTGGCGTTCGCGCAGCTCCCCCGACACTTCCAGAATCGCATAACGCCCGGGCAAACAGCCCAGCCGCTCCAACTCCAGCAGCAGATCGGCCGCGAGCAAGCCGGTGCCGGCACCGGCCTCGACCAGTTCGGTCAGCCCCTGCGACAACCACTGTGCCACCTGCACCGCCAGCGCCTGACCAAACAGCGGCGTAAGCTCCGGCGCGGTGATGAAATCCCCTGCCGGTCCGAACTTTCTGGCCCCCCCGCTGTAATAGCCCAGACCGGGCTCATACAGCACCTGCGACATGTAGTGCGCAAAGCTGATCCAGCCGCCTGCCGTGCGTACCGACTCGTGCAGCCGCTGGAGCAGGTGTTCGGACTGCGCGAGCGCATCGGCAGACGGGACGGGCAGGTGCTTCATGGGCGATTCGTTTTTCACACTCTTCACTTTCCACTTTTCGTACAGGGGGAGACATCGGACAGGACGCCACAAGCCGGGCATGCGCCCCGCGTGGCGGTAGTATTCTATCGTGTCCGCTGCAACCTTCCGCCCGATCGACCCACCACAGACGCCACCATGCTCCCACCCCCTGCCCGCCCCGATGCCCCCCCTGTCATGCTGGTCACCGGCGCCGCCCGCCGAGTCGGGGCCGCCATCGCCCGCGCCCTGCACGCCAGCGGCGCCCATGTGGTGCTGCACTACCGCAGTTCAGCCACACAGGCACAGGCCCTGGCCAACGCCTTGAATGCCCTGCGTACAGACTCCGCCTCGCTGGCGGCAGGCGACATTGCCGAGGACGGCGAGCCCGAACGTATCATCGAACACCTCATCGAGCGCCACGGCCGGCTGGACGCCCTGGTCAACAACGCCTCCACCTTCTACCCCACCCCCATGGGCAGCATCGACCTGGCCGCCTGGCATGACCTGATCGGCTCCAACCTGAAGGGGCCGCTGTTCCTGTCGCAGGCGGCCGCCCCACACCTGCGGCGCCAGCTGGGCAGCATCGTAAACATCATCGACATCCACGCCGAACGCCCGCTCAAACATTACGCCACATATTGCACCGCCAAGGCCGGGCTGCTCGGCCTGACCCGCGCACTGGCCGTCGAGCTGTCGCCCGATGTGCGGGTCAACGGCATCGCCCCCGGCCCGATCGAGTGGCCCGAAGACCAGCAGTTTTCCCCCGACGAGCGACAAGCCATCATCGCCCACACCCTGCTCAAGCGCGAAGGCCGCCCCGAAGACATCGCGCGCACGGCCCACTTCCTGGTCTGTGAGGCCCCCTACATCACCGGGCAGGTGATTGCCGTCGACGGCGGACGCAATGCTCACCTGTAAATCACCCTCAACGCCCGACCAACCCTCTTCGCACATCGACCAGTCGCGCACTTTGGGCATTACGTCACAGGGCGTGACGACGTGATGACGTATAATTCAACGATTTGCAACAGGATATTGTCAGTGAACGCCGTGCCGGCCCCGATACCCGAGACTACCGAAAGCCGTTTTTCCAACACCTTCCTGCGCCTCAAGAAGAAGCTTGAGCGCGGGGTGGGCGAAGCGATCGCCGACTTCAACATGATCGAAGATGGCGATGTCGTCATGGCCTGCGTATCCGGCGGCAAGGACTCCTTCACCCTGCTGTCCTGCCTGCTGGCCCTGCGCGAGCGCGCACCGGTGGATTTCCGCATCATCGCGATGAACCTCGACCAGCGTCAGCCCGGCTTCCCGGCCGATGTGCTGCCGGCCTGGTTCGAGTCGATCGGCGTGGAATACCGCATCGTTACCGAAGACACCTACTCGATCGTCAAGGACAAGATCCCCGAGGGCAAGACCACCTGTTCGCTGTGCTCGCGGCTGCGCCGGGGCATCATCTACCGCACCGCGCGCGAACTGGGCGCCACCAAGATCGCGCTGGGACACCACCGCGACGACATGCTCGAGACCCTGTTCCTGAACCTGTTCTTTGGCGGACGCATCAAGGCCATGCCGCCCAAGCTGGTGAGCGACGATGGCAGCAACATCGTGATCCGTCCGCTGGCCTACTGCACCGAGAACGACATCGAGCGCTTCGCCCGGACGATGGCCTTCCCGATCATTCCCTGCAATCTGTGCGGTTCTCAGGAAAACGCCCAGCGCAAGCAGATCAAGGCCATGCTGCGTGGCTGGGCACGCGAGCATCCGGGGCGCATCGAGTCGATCGCCACTGCCCTGGCCAACGTGGTGCCCTCGCACCTGGCCGATTCGAGCCTGTTCGACTTTGTCGGCTTGAGCACTGCCAGCCCGCTGCACGACGGCGAGGGTGACATTGCCTTCGACCCCCAGCCCCTGCCCGCTGCCGAGCGGGGCGTGATCAGCATCAGCCACCTGGGCGGAGAGCGGACCTTGAACGAACAGCAGACGGACTGAGCATCATGGTGGCAGCAGGACCACTCAAGCGAATACAAGCGTTCGCCCTGGGTGGCTCGACATGCTCACCACGCACGGCAGCATCACCGCGAGCGGTGGTGTTTCACGGTAACGCAAACCATCAAGCAACCAATCGGGTCATGCACGAGCGAACATGGGCGAAAAGAAAAACCTCTGCCTGATGGCAGTCGACATCATCGGCGCCGCCAGCCTGGACGCCGCCATCGGTGCGCTGGAAGCCAAGCATGCGGTCGATCGCGCAATGCGCCGGGTCGACCTGGCCGTCGAGGCCAACCGTGGCGAAGTGGCCAACCGCAACGACATCCGCGTGTGCGCCAGTTTCGAGCGCCCGGAGCTGGCGATGCTGGCCGCCTGCGAAATTCTCGACCGCATCCGCAACCTGCCGCCGCTGGCCGGCAAACGCCTGGGCACCCGCATCGGCATTCACTACGGCGAAGTGGATGGCCAGACCAACGTGTGGGAGAGCGAAGCATGCAACATTGCCGGCCGGCTGATGCGGGCCGCAAAGGGCAATGAAGCCCTGGCCAGCGCTGCCGGCGTGATGCTGCTCCCACCGTCCCTGCGTCATCTTGCCGAACCGGAAAGCGAAACCCGTGCAGACCTGCTCGCCCTCGGTTTTCCGGTCTATTCGGTCGGCCGCAACAGCAGCGCCGTCATGTCCATCCCGCCCGCCACCCGCATTGGCAACAGGATGACGATCCGGCACCGGAACAAGACCATCACGCTCGACGAGCACCGCCCGGTGCTGCTGCTCGGGCGCGAGATGGCCAACGACATCGTGATTGTCGATCCGCGCGCCTCCCGCCAGCACTGCCGCATCGAATACCGTCAGGGCGGTTTCACCCTGATCGATTACAGCTCTAACGGCTGTTATGTGTTCGAAGACGGCAGCGAAGAAAGGCGAATCAGGCAGGGAGAAACCGCCATCGTCGGCCCCGGCCGCATCGGCTGCGGCTTCAGCGCCCACGATACGGACGGCGATCAGGTGCTCTTCGAACTGACCTGAAACATGCTTGCCCGTGCCTGTAGCGGCCCTCCTCCCCGGACCCCGGACAAGGGATGATCCCCTCCGGCGGCTTCTCCGGCTGGCTCCCGGACTGGCTGTCCAGCGGACTGTTTCCTGGCCCGGAAAGCGGACTGCTGGCGCTGTTCCTGTCCAGCTTTCTGTCCGCGACACTGCTTCCGGGCAGTTCAGAACTGGTACTGCTCGCCCTGCTCGCTGCCCACCCCGAGCAATGGCCCGCCGCACTGCTGCTGGCCACACTGGGCAACACCCTGGGAGGCATGAGCACCTACCTGCTCGCACGCCTGTTGCCCGCCCGCGCCGATCTGAGCCGACAGCACTGGGTCAGGCACCACGGCCCACCGGTGCTGCTGCTCTCCTGGCTGCCCGTGGTGGGCGACGGGCTGTGCGCAGCGGCCGGCTGGCTCCGGCTCAATCCGCTGAGCAGCCTGCTCTGGATGAGCGGTGGCAAGTTTCTGCGCTATGGCGTGCTGACCCTGCCCTTCCTGTAATACCGGACAACGCCCCACCGGCAGGAACCCCAGCGCGCACCTGCAGTCCCAATTGCAAATTTAGATATTCAAAATCAAAACCTTAAATCAGAAATGGTTTTAAACCTCACGTCTATTGCGGCGCAATAAGCTACAATTTGGAGCTTTTCCGCCGCTTGAGTATCGGAACACGCCATGACCCAGCGCCTGCGAGAGATTCCCTACAACTACACTTCGTTCTCGGACCGCGAGATCGTCATCCGCCTGCTCGGGCACGATGCATGGAACACCCTGCAGTCGCTGCGTGACGAACGGGTCACCGGCCGCTCTGCGCGCATGCTCTACGAGGTGCTGGGCGACATTTGGGTGGTGCAGCGCAACCCCTATCTGCAAGATGACCTGCTCGACAACCGCAACCGCCGCGATGCCCTGATCGACGCCTTGCGCCACCGCCTGAGCGAGGTGGAGAAGCGTCGTCAGGAAAGCGCCAGCGAAGACCCCGAGCGCAGCGCCAAGGTGGCGCAGTTGGTGCGGGCCGCCGAGCAATGCGTGCAAAGCTTCGCACGCTTCTTCGACGAAACGGCGGCCCTGCGCAAGCAGGCCCTGCGCGAACTGGTCCGGCACACCCACAAGGACAACATCTGCTTCGATGGACATGCGCGCGTGTCGCATGTCACCGACGCCACCGACTGGCGGGTGGAGTACCCGTTTGTGGTGCTGTACCCCGACACCGAGGACGAAATGGCTCCGCTGGTGCGGGCCTGCATCGAACTGGGGCTGACCATCATTCCGCGCGGAGGCGGCACCGGCTACACCGGCGGCGCCGTACCGCTGGACGCACGCTCGGTCGTCATCAACACCGAAAAGCTCATCGATCTCGGCCCGGTCGAGGACACCCTCCTGCCCGGCCTGTCCGAAGCGGTGGCCACCATCCGCACCGGTGCCGGCGTGGTCACCGACCGGGTGTCCGAAGCGGCGGCAGCGGCCGGCCGGGTGTTTGCGGTCGACCCCACCTCCGCCAGCGCTTCCTGTATCGGTGGCAACATCGCAATGAACGCAGGCGGCAAAAAGGCTGTCCTGTGGGGCACTGCGCTGGACAACCTCGCCTGGTGGAAAATGGTGACCCCCGATGGTGACTGGCTGGAAGTGGAGCGCCTCAATCACAACCTGGGCAAGATCCACGAGCAGCAGACCGTCGAGTTCCGGCTCAAGCGCTTCGACTCCAGCGGACACAAGCTGCTGTCCGAAGAAATGCTCTCCATGCCGGGCGCGCACTGCCGCAAGGACGGGCTGGGCAAGGACGTCACCGACAAATTCCTGGGGGGCGTGCCGGGCGTGCAGAAGGAAGGCACCGATGGCCTGATCGTGGCCGCGCGCTGGGTGCTGCACAAGATGCCCCCGGTGACCCGCACCGTCTGTCTCGAATTCTTTGGCCAGGTGCGCGAGGCCGTGCCGGCCATCGTCGAGATCACCGACTATTTCAAACCCGGCGGCGAAGGCCACAAGGCCGGGGTGCAGTTGGCCGGCCTTGAGCACCTGGACGAACGCTATGTGGCCGCCGTGGGGTACACCACCAAGGCGAAGCGGCACGGACGGCCCAAGATGGTGCTGATCGGTGACATCGTCGGCCATGACGAAGCCACGGTCATGAGCGCCGCCTCCGAGGTGGTGCGCATGTGCAACCTGCGCTCGGCCGAAGGCTTCATCGCCGCCTCGCCGGAACAGCGCAAGCGCTTCTGGCTGGACCGCTCGCGCACGGCGGCCATCTCGCGCCACACCAACGCCTTCAAGATCAACGAAGATGTGGTGATTCCGCTGCCGCGCATGGGCGATTACTGCGACGGCATCGAACGCATCAACATCGAGCTGTCGACCCAGAACAAGCTCGCGCTGTGCGACGCGCTGAGCGAATTCCTGCAGGGTGAGTTGCCGCTCAATCTGGCCGACGCCAGCCTGTCCCGCGACGAGATCATCGGCGACCGTCGCCAGGCGGCACTCGACTATGTCGCCATGGTGCGCCGCCGCTGGCAATGGCTGCTGGACAGTCTCGACATCCCGCTGGCCGAGGCCGAGCAGCACTTCGAAGCCTACGGCGTGCAGGCAGGCGAGCTCACCAACCGTGCCGACAACCCGGTACTGTTCCACCGCTTGCAGGACTACTCCGTGCGGGTGTCGTGGAAGACCGAACTGCGCCCGCGCCTGGAAAAGATTTTCGACGGCCTGCTGTTCGCCCCGGTGCTCGAGCGCATCCGGGCCATCCATAAGGACGTGCTGCGTGGCCGGGTATTCGTGGCCCTGCACATGCATGCCGGCGACGGCAATGTGCACACCAACATCCCGGTCAACTCCGACAACTACGAGATGCTCGCCACCGCCAACCGCGCAGTTGACCGCATCATGGCGCTGGCCCGCTCGCTGGACGGGGTGATTTCCGGCGAACACGGCATTGGCCTGACCAAGCTCGACTATCTCACCGACGACGAGATGGCCAGCTTCTGGACCTACAAGCAGAAGGTGGACCCGAAAGGCCACTTCAACCGTGGCAAGCTGATGCGCCGCTCCAGCCTGCCGGGGGTCTCGCCCGGCAACCTGGACAACGCCTACACCCCCAGCTTCAACCTGATGGGCCACGAATCGCTGATCATGGAGCAGACCGAGATCAGCGACATCGCGCACGACATCAAGGACTGCCTGCGCTGCGGCAAGTGCAAGCCGGTGTGCTCCACGCATGTCCCGCGCGCCAACCTGCTGTACAGCCCGCGCAACAAGATTCTCAGCACCTCGCTGCTGATCGAAGCCTTCCTGTACGAAGAGCAGACCCGGCGGGGCGTGTCGCTGGCGCACTGGTCGGAATTCGAGGATGTAGCCGCACACTGCACGGTCTGCCACAAGTGCGAAAAGCCCTGCCCGGTCGACATCGACTTTGGCGACGTATCGATCAAGATGCGCAACCTGCTGCGCAAGCAGGGCAAGAAATCCTTCAACCCCGGCACGGCCGCTGCAATGGCCTTCCTCACCGCCAAGGATCCGGCCACGATCAAGCTCATTCGCAAGGGCATGATCGACTGGGGCTACAAGGCGCAGCGCCTGGGACACCGCATCGGCAAGTCGCTCGGCCTGATCCAGGAACAGGTGCGCACCCCACCGGCCACCGTCGGCAAGCCGCCCCTGGTGTCACCCACGGTGAAGGCGCAGGTGATTCACTTCATCAACAAGCCGATGCCGGGCAACCTGCCCAAGCGCACCAGCCGCGCCCTGCTCGACATCGAGGACGACAAGATCATCCCGGTGATCCGCAATCCGCAACTGCGCCGCGACGAGTCGGACGCCGTTTTCTACTTCCCCGGTTGCGGCTCGGAGCGCCTGTTCAGCCAGGTGGGGCTGGCCACGCAGGCGATGCTCTACCATGTCGGCACCACCACCGTGCTGCCGCCGGGCTACCTGTGCTGCGGCTACCCGCAGACCTCGGCGGGCTTCGAGGACAAGGGCCAGCAGATCACCACCGACAACCGGGTGCTGTTTCATCGTGTTGCCAACACGCTGAACTATCTGGACATCAAGACTGTGGTGGTGTCCTGCGGCACCTGCCTGGACCAGCTCGAAAAGTATCAGTTCGAGAAGATCTTCCCCGGCTGCCGGCTGGTGGACATCCATGAATACCTGCTGGAGAAGGGCGTCAGGCTCGACGGTGTCACCGGCACCCGCTACATGTATCACGAGCCTTGCCATACGCCGATGAAACACCACCAGGGCATCAAGGTGGCCAACGAGCTGATGGGCACCCGGGTCGACCTCTCCGACCGCTGCTGCGGCGAATCCGGTACGCTGGCAGTGAGCCGGCCGGACATCTCCACCCAGGTGCGCTTCCGCAAGCAGCAGGAAATCGAGAAAGGCGCGGCCGCACTGCGCGAGGACGCCCCGAACGCCGCCGTGAAGGTGCTCACCTCCTGCCCGAGCTGCCTGCAGGGTCTGTCACGCTACGCCAATGACGGCAATGTCGACGCCGACTACATCGTCATTGAAATGGCGCGCAAGATTCTGGGGGAGGACTGGATGCCCGACTATGTGGCCCGCGCCAACAACGGTGGCATCGAGCGGGTGCTGCTGTAAGCCTCACCCAACAGCACTCACCGCACGCTTCGGCGGCCCTGCCCGACGCTCAGTCCGGCAGGGCTTCGTCCGGGTAAAGGCGCTGCCACAGCGCCCGCAGGGCCGAAGCCGCGCCGCTGCGCAGGTGATGATCCACCACCTGGCTGATGGTGGTGCGCTCAGGGTTGATCTCCACCGTGGGAATGCCGTTCTGGTGTGCCCACACCACCGGCCCGGCAATATAGGCAAACACGCTGGTGGTGCCCACCGACACCACCAGATCCACCCCCGCGTTCAGAATCGCCTCCAGTTGCGCCATTTCGCGCTCGGGCAGCATCTCGCCGAACAGCACCACATCGGGCCGCAACAGGCTGCCGCACACCGGACACTCCGGGGGCAGCTTCAGGCCAGCATAGCTTTGCACATCGCGCGCATGGTGGCACTCGGTGCAGCGCAGGCGGTGAATCCGTCCATGCACCTCGATCAGGTGCTGCGAGCCGGCCTCCCGGTGCAGGCCATCCACATTCTGGGTCAGCACGAACAGTTCGGGCTTGCGCCGTTCCAGCGCAGCAATCACCTTGTGCGCATCGTTCGGCCGCGCATCGCGGCAATTCGCCTCGATCTCGCTGATGTATTTCCAGGTCAGCTCCGGCCTGTGTGCCAGCATCGCCCCCGACAGGGCCTCCTCAATGCTCAGGCCATCATCGGTGAGGCGTTCCTGATACAGGCCGCCCACACCGCGATACGTGGGCAGCCCCGAGTCGGCCGAAATGCCCGCACCGGTGATGAACAGGATGCGCGATGCCCGCTCGATGCACTGCGCCACCCCGTCCAGCGTGCTTTCCAGCGTGTGCGCTGGCTCATGTTCCCTGGCATCCATTCGCGCTGCCCTCCACTTCGACCAGACAATCATGAAAGGTTGCCCCGCCCCCCATGTCGGACAGGGCATCGGACGTCACCGCATTGGCATTCTCGCCGTCGCCCGAGTGCTTGCGCCACCAGATCGACGGGCACACCACCACCCCGGGGCGGCAGCGCTCGGTAATGCAGGCGGTAGCGTGAAAAGCCCCTCGATCATTGAAGATGCGCACCCGCATGCCGTCGCTCAAGCCGCGCGAACGGGCATCGTCAGGATGGATTTCCAGCCTCGGCGCCCCCTCCTGCTCCAGAAAGCGCGGCAGGTTGGCAAAGCTGGTGTTCAGGAAATTGCGGGCGGGCGGCGAGATGAAGGCCAGCGGAAAACGCCGTGCCAACTCAGGCTGACGATGGGGCGACTCATGCGGCGGCACCCAGGCCGGCAAGGGGTCCAGCCCCTGATCGGCCAGCCACTGGCTGTGGAATTCGCACTTGCCGGACGGCGTGGGGAAGCCGCCGTTGGCAAAAGGCTTGAGCGGGCGGGGCAGATTGAGCCGCGCCCAGCCACGTTCGGCAAGCGTTCCGGCATCCACGCCCAGCGCCCGCAGATCGCGGCGGCGCAAGGCCTGCGCACCGATGGCCTCGTCGGACGCCTGGAAAGCCGCCTCTGCAAAGCCCATGCGCTGCGCCAGCCGGCGGAACACTTCGCTGTTCGGCAATGCCTCGGCGAGCGGGGCAATCGCCGGTGTGTTCTGCACCATGTACAGATGACCGTAGCTCTTGTGCACATCGAAGTGCTCAAGCTGGCTGGTGGCGGGCAACAGAATGTCGGCGTAGTCGGCCGTATCGGTCTGGAACAGGTCGTGCACCACGCAGAACAGGTCCTCGCGCATGAAGCCCTCGCGCACCCGCCGCCCATTCGGGGCCACCGCGACCGGATTGGCGTTGTACACATGCACGGCACGGATCGGCGGGTTGGCGGTGCTCAGCAGGGCCTCGCCAATCCGCGACATGTTGATGCTGCGTGGCGGGCGACCCTCCACCTGCGGATACAGGTCGGGCCGCTCCAGCGCCTCGGCATCCACCGGAAAATACCCCGAGGTCGAGAGCAGCGCCCCACCGGCCGCATCGCGCCAGGCGCCGGTCAGTGCGGGCAAACAGGCAATGTTGCGCACCGCCATGCCACCGCCGTGACAACGGTTGAGACCGTAGTTGAGCCGGATCACCGAAGGCCGGGTACGGCCATACTCGATGGCCAGCGCGCGGATCACCCCGGCAGGCACTCCGGTGAGCGGCGCGGCCCACTCGGGCGTGCACAGGCACACCCGCCCGGCCAGCGCCTCGAAACCGAGGGTATGGCGGGCAATGTAGTCGTGATCGAGCAGATCCTCGGCAATCAGCACCTGCATCATGGCCAGTGCCAGGGCGCTGTCGGTGCCGGGCATGGGCGCAATGTGCTGGTCGCACTTTTCCGCCGTCTGGCTGCGCCACGGATCGATGCACACCAGCCGCGCGCCGCTGCGGCGTGCAGCCTGCATGTAGCGCCAGCCATGCAGGTTGGTCACCACCGGATTGCCGCCCCAGATGAGAATCAGGCGCGCCTCCGCGAGCGCCTCCGGATCGGTTCCCATGGAGGCCCCCACCGTGGCCCGCCAGCCCGCGCTACCGGCCGATGCGCAGATCGTCTGTTCCAGCCGGGAAGCCCCCAGCCGGTTGAAAAAACGCTGATCCAGGCTGGCCCCCTGCACAAAGCCCAGGGTGCCGCCATAGTGGTAGGGCAGGATCGCACGCGGATCGTCCGCCGCAATCCGCGCATACTGCTGCGCAATGGTGTCCAGCGCCTCATCCCAGCCGATCCGCTCGAAACGTCCCTCGCCCTTGCGGCCGACGCGCTTCATCGGATGGCGCAGACGCTGCTCCGAATACACCCGCTCAAGATAGTGTGCCACCTTGGTGCACAACACTCCGGCGGTGAAGGGATGATCCTGTGCGCCACGCACCTTCACTGCCCGGCCATCGGCCACGGTGATTTCCATGGCACAGGTGTCCGGGCAGTCGTGCGGGCAAGCCGCCCGCACCGTGATGTGCTCGGGCGGCGGCTTCATCAGCGCACCGAGAAGCCGGACGCCAGCAACTCGGCGTAGCGCCTGCGGTCAGCGGCAAAACGTTCGCGCACGGCGCGCTTTTCGATTTCCTTGCTCTCCAGCACCCGGCGATAGCTCGCCATCTCGGACTCAATGGAAGCAAACGCGTTTTCCAGTTCGCGCGGCAGTTGCCTGCCCTCGTAGAACTCGGCCTCCTTCCTGAGCACCGCCCGCTCACCGATCAACTCGCGCTCGCGCTCAAGAATCTCCGGCACCCCTCGGTCGATTTCTGCCAGTGCGCGCAGTTCAGCCTCGTCTATCGCCTCCAGCGACGGGTAGGTTTCGAACAAGGCTTCATCCAGACGGCGCTGCACCAGGCGACGCGCCTCTTCCTCACGCTCCAGACGCTCGGCCTCGGCACGGCGTTCGAGTTCTTCCCTGGTGAGCGGCGCCGACACATGCCGGCGCACCGTGCCCTGAGGCGATATCTCGCGATAGGCCCTGCCGAAGCAGGCTGCCGGCAGCACATCGCCACACACCGGCCGGCCAGCGTCATTCTCACAGCAGAAAATCGTCTGGCCTCCGGACGAAGACTGCGCACTGCCCATCACTGGCAGCAGCAGCGTCAGCGCCAGAGCGCCCATGCTAAGCGTTTTCAGCGGTCCCATATGTGTCCCGATAGGCTTGTACGGCATCCAGGTTGGCGACCAGTTCGGGGCTGTCCGACAGAAAACCGATGAGATCGCTCAATGTCGCCACGGCCACCACCGGAATACCGAAGGTTTCGCGCACTTCCTGCACGGCAGACAAGGCCCCCGTGCCCCGCTCCATCCGGTCGAGCGCAATCACCACGCCCGCCGGCTCGGCGCCCTGCGCCCTGATGATGTTGACCGATTCACGCACGGAAGTGCCCGCCGAAATCACATCGTCCAGAATCAGCACCCGCCCCGCCATCGGCGCACCGATCAGGGTGCCGCCCTCGCCATGGTCCTTCGCTTCCTTGCGGTTGAAACTGAACGGCACATTACGCCCGCGCTCGGCCAGACACATCGCCACGCCCGCCACCAGCGGAATGCCCTTGTACGCCGGGCCAAACAGCATGTCATACTCAAGACCGCTGTTCAAGATTGCTTCGGCATAGAATCCGCACAGCGCGCGGAACGACTCACCATCATCGAACAGGCCGGCATTGAAGAAATACGGAGACTGGCGCCCCGCCTTGGTGGTGAAGGCGCCAAAGCGGAGTACCCCCTTGCGGCAGGCCAGATCAATGAAATCGCGGCTGAAAGTCATGCGTTCTTCCTGAGTGACAATACATTCACCCTCACGTCACGCCAATTTGCGGCTATAGTCGCCAGCCTGTTGCAACACAAGGGATTGAGCTGGAATGTTACGCGTCATCACCGCCAACCTCAACGGCATTCGTTCGGCCTCGCGCAAGGGTTTTTTCGACTGGCTTGGACAACAGGACGCCGATTTTGTCTGTCTTCAGGAGCTCAAGGCACAGGCGGCTGACATGAGCCCCGGGATGCTTGCCCCTCCCGGCTATTCCGGCCATTTTCATTACGCCGAGAAAAAAGGGTATAGCGGCGTCGGCATTTACACGCGTCACGCCCCGGATGAAGTCATTGTCGGGCTGGATGTGGCGGAATTCGATGCCGAAGGTCGTTATATCGAAGTGGTGTGCGGCAATCTGTCGATCATTTCGGTTTATCTGCCTTCCGGTTCCAGCGGTGAGGTACGGCAGGAAGCCAAATTCCGTTTCATGGAGCATTTCTACACCCACCTGGCCGAACTCGCGCAACGCGGCCGCGAAGTGGTCCTGTGCGGCGACTGGAACATCGCCCACAAGGAAATCGACCTGAAAAACTGGAAATCCAACCAGAAGAACTCCGGCTTTTTGCCCGAGGAACGCGCCTGGCTGAGCCGGGTCATCGACGAACTGGGCTGGGTGGACGTGTATCGCCGCCTGCACCCGGACGCCACCGACGCCTGCTACACCTGGTGGTCCAACCGTGGCCAGGCCTGGGCGAAGAATGTCGGCTGGCGTCTGGACTACCAACTCGCCACCCCCGGCATCGCCGACCGTGCCCGGCACGCCTCGGTGTACAAGGAAACGCGCTTCAGCGACCACGCACCGCTGACCATCGATTACGACAACAGTATCTGAGCGCCCCGTACCCGTCACGCACTCGGAACCTCAGTAATCAATGATCTCGCTCCACGCCGAAATCGTCGCCGGCCGTGCTGTCTCAATAGGCAGCGGCAAGGTACCGAAATCGTCGTATTGCACGTAATTGAAGACGCCGTTTCGCCGGATGCGCCCCTTGGCCACAATGGAACCGCCAAGCACTGAACTGCCATTCTGGACCAACTCTCCGTCGGTCCAGAACACACCGTAGGTGGTATTCCTACCGTTCACCGTGATGTCACCCTTGGCAATGATTGCCACGGTCAACGTCGTTCCGTGCTCGCCCCCCAGTTGAGAGGCTCCGCCATGCGTGACATTGCCGTCGACCAGGATCGTGACATTGCTGAACTCACCGCTGGTGGTCAGGTCGCCACTGCAGTAATACACCGCTCCGCCGAGATCGCCGGACGGAATGGTGCAGGAGTTGATGACGCCTGCCCCGCCCTTGTTGGCGTCGATATAGTCCGAAGCGCTTGGCACTTCAACAACACCGGCATCGCCGACCACCTGCCCCTCGTCTCCTCCGCGCACATCAGCATTGCCCGAGGCCGTCACCGAAGTACGTCTGCTCAGGCTATTGTTGCCCCCGGTGACGCTTACATTCCCATTCGAATGCACATTGCCGTCGAAATTTGCATTCCCCCGGATATCGATCAGGTCGTCCGAGAACAGCCCCATCCCGAAGGCCGAATGCCCCCCTGAGCCTATCGGCGCATCGAATCGCAGCAGCACCACGGTTTCAGCCAGTTCTGCGCTACCGTCCGGAGTGCGGGCTTGCCCCCTGACGCGCACCGTCACACGCTCGTCGGTCCAGCTCACCTCTGTCGGGTCGACCCAGTAATAACCGTACGCCCCCACATTGTTGGCTGCGCCGGCCGTCGTCGGAATCGGGTTGTTACGCCACTCATCCTTCCAGTTGTCGCGCTGGCCCCAGTCCGACGGGCTCTGAGCCCGGTTCTGCAGCCAGTCCCAGAACGCCGCCCCACCCGCTTCGGCCGCCATGTGTGAAATCGCCTTGTTGTTGACACTGGCGGTCAGGTTTTCCTGCAGGCTGCTGCCACGCATCGAGGACATCGCCACAATGGAGGCGACCAGCATCAGAATCAGGCCAATGATCAGCACTGCGCCCGATTGCCGCGATGCCCCGTTGCTCCGTCTCATCCCGTTTCTCCTTGCACTCAGTCGGCCTGCGCCGGATAACAGGCTGTCGTAAAGGTACACGGACTGTTGCCTTTACATACAGATCCCTCGGCGGCCGCCTCGCTACAGCACCCGGCATAGCCTGCCGGGGTGGAGGTAAAACCCCTGTCACGCCTTCCTGTGCACGACACGCTTACAGGCAGCCGCACAGCGGGCCCGGATGGACCGTCCCCTGGCTCATCTGACAAAGGCGGCTCTGTATCTGTGTCCGTGTCATCATCCTCCGGCGTGCCATCTCCCGGCGCCGGGCTGCTGGTGTCACCTTCGCTCCCGGTGTCTTCGTCACCGGGTTCAGGCTCCACCGGAACACCCGGCCCCCCAGCCGTATTCAGGGCCAGCGCCTTGCTCCTGAGCGTCGCGACAAACCTCAGCGTTCGGCTGGTGTCATTTTGCGCCTCATTCAATTCCAGACGCGTGCGCACGCTGCGCACCTCGCTCCATTCACTTTCGGTCCAGCCGCCCACATCGGCGGCGCCAAAGTACTCTCCGGAAGCAATCAGACCGTCATCGTTTGCATCGCGCCCATACTCGAAGACGAGGCTGCCGACCGCGCGGAACAGCACATGCTCGACCCCCTCCACATCGCGGCACAGCAGGCCGCCATTGTCGATGTAGAAAGTGTTGGTGCCCGCTTGCGCATTGCCCGGACCGCCACAGTCGGGCGTATCGGGGCGGCGGCGCACCTGAATGACCAGGGTGCTGCCATCGCTGCCGGATTCGACCCCACCGGCCTGACGCACCATGCGGGTGATGGTGTGTGCGCCAAAGCGCAGATGTTCCTGACTGCGGTCCAGCGCCTGCTTGGCCGTGGAGGTGGCCTGATTGGACAGGAAAACGGACATGATGCCCCCCATCAGGAACAGGCCCAGCACCATCCCCAGCATCAACTCCACCAGCGTGAAGCCCCGGCCGTACCGTGCGTCAGGGCCTGCCTGCCACCTCATGCCACGCCTCCCGCCCCTGCAGGACATTCGGCCGGTCTGGGGACCACCAGTTCATACACGAACTGCTCGGCCAGTGCCGCCTGCTGCTGCCCCTCGCCACGCCCGTGCTGCCCGACGCGCTCATCCATCCAGCGGATGTCGATGGTGAGCGTGCCCGCGTTGTAGGCCAGCGCGGGGTTCCAGTCGGGCAGGCGACCGTCGTTCGACCAATCCGCCTGCCAGTCGTCAAAAATCTGCGTGCGGCGGGCGCTGTCCCCCAGCACACAGGCCCCTGCCCACAGCCGCTCGGCCAGGTCATTGGCCTGCACCACGGCCACGCTGCGCTGGTAGCTGGCAAACGAGAACTGCAGGGATTTAGCCTGCATTCCGGCCACCCCCAGCAAACCGATGCTCATCACTGCCATGGTGACCAACACCTCGATCATGGAGAAACCCCGCAACGGCTGCTGGCCCCGCAAAGACTTTTGCACAAGCCCCGGCACCCGAGGCATTCCGCGACTGTTGCTGCCCTGCTGCATGTGCTCCGCCTCCCGATTCACTCAAACATCACAGGCATCACTTGCTTCACCTTCCCTGACCACTTCGCTCCGGCCGCTCATCTGCACGCACACCTGGCGCAAACCGGCACGACCGGCGCGCACCTCGAACACAGCAGACGAAATGGCCGTTCCAACTTCGCTGAACCCCAGCCCTTCGGGGCCGGACAGCGTCACCGCTCCGCCCAGGGGATTGACCACACGCAACACCTCGTCCGCGTCCAGTGCGTCGTTGCGGTTGCGATCGATCCACACGATCCAGCCCCCCTCCCAGGCCGTCCCGCCGGTACAGGCGGCCGCATCGCTGCTTGGACAGAGGCGCACCGCACGCGCGTGCTTGACCGCCTCGCCACGCGCCAGCTGGGCACTGAACAGCATTTCATTGGCCGCTATCGCAGCCCGGTTGTTCTGGATCAGGCGGACGAAGCTGGGCACCGCCAAACTGAGCAGGATGGACGCCACAGAAAGCGCGACCATCAACTCGATCATCGAAAAACCGCGACCGAGGGTCCGCTGCATGTGCCGCATACTCTCCACACTCATTTTCCCGGTTACGCTCGCTTTGTACTTTTCTTTTGTTTTTCACACATTTGCGCTTATGTCGATGATTTCATACGCCGCCAATGCAGTGTGAATATTTGCAGCTGTCCGTGAATTACGTCACACATTTCCGTCATCGGAAATCAGGGTCACCCCGATTGCCTGACGGACACGCTCCGGCCCACCGTGCCGTCCTGTCCGCGCAAAAATGCTTGAATACCCGCATGTCGAAAGCTGCGGGTTTGCAGTAGGATTCCGGGAACGTGCCCTCGTTTTCCTTTCCCCGCTGCGGTCGTGACGCCGGTTGTTTTTTCACTGGCGCACCTCCGGGAGCGGTTTTCGCGTGCCTGCCAGCCTGCCCACATACCGCTCGATGAACCCTGCCCCACTCCGCCCCCGCACACTGTCCAGAAGGCAGTTCCTGCACGCCTCGCTGGCATGTGCCGGCACGGCGGCGCTTGGGCTGGGTGGATGCACTCCGCAGCCTCCGCCACTGCGCATCGGAACAAACCTGTGGCTGGGTTACGAGTTCATGTTCCTCGCGCGCGACCAGCACATGCTGGATACGGCGCGGGTGCGGCTGGTCGAATTGCTGTCGGCCAGCGACTGCCTGCAGGCCCTGTCGGCCGGCACCCTCGAAGGGGCGGGGCTGACCCTGGACGAGGTGCTGTCGGCACGCGCCGAAGGGTTGGACCTGCAGGTGGTGATGGTGTTCAACACCTCCGACGGAGCCGACCGGGTGCTGGCACGACGCGAGATCAGCGGACCGCGCGATCTGATCGGGCGCAGGGTGGGCGTGGAACAGAGCGCGGTCGGCGCACTGATGCTGGCCGCCATGCTCAACGAACACGGCATGCACAAGCGCGACATCGAGGTGGTGCGGCTGACCTCGGACGAGCATTACCGGGCCTTTGCCGACGACGCGCTCGATGCGGTGATCACCTTCGAACCACACGCCACACGCCTGCTGCGCGACGGGGCCCATGTGATTTTCGACAGCCGCATGCTGCCCGGCATGGTGCTGGATGTGCTGGCGGTGACCCGCGCAAGCCTGCAGGCGCGGCAACAGGACATCTGCCATCTGGTGGACGCGCACTATGCGGGGCTGGCACGCTACCATGCCGACCCGCTGGGCACCGCACAGCTCCTGTCGCTGCGGCAGGGGCTGACACCGGGCGAGCTGATGGACAGCCTGACCGGCATGCAACTGCTCGACCGCGAGGACAATCGCCAGCTGTTTTCCGGCGACGCACGTCCCCTGCGCGACACCGCTCTGGCCCTCCACCGGATCATGATGGACAACGGACTGCTGGGCAGCGGACAGCACACCGACGCCCAGGCGCTGCTCCAGGGGCTGTTCGATGCGCGCTGCCTGACCGGCACGGGAGGCTGACATGCGCCTGCCCGGCATTCAAATGTCCCTGCGCACCGGTCTGCCGCTCACCCTGCTGCTGACACTGGGCCTGATCATCGGCGCCTCGCTGCTCAACACGTTGTGGCAGCAACAACAGGCGCTGGAAGAAGAGGCAGTGGCCGATCTGGTGGCCGAGGCCGGGCGGCTGGCACGGCTGGCCGAGCGTGAGCTGCAGCGTGCCCCGGCATCGGTGGAGTCGGCGCTCACCCACCTGAGCACCGATCATCGGGTATCGGCCGCACTGCTGATCGACGCCCATGGCACGATACGCATGGCGCACCGTCTGGCCTGGCGGGGTGAAACCGCCGCAGAGGCGATGCCCGGGCTGGACTATCTCGAATCGCCCGTGGTCGAATCGCGCAAACCTCATCTGGTGTTCAGCGAGGACCGGCGGCAGATGGGCGTCTGGATGGCCTTCTACGCAGACGATGGCGAGACCACCGGCCGTGCCCTTGAGCATGGACTGATTCATGTGGCCTACGACCTGACGCAGGCGCTGCAGGCCGGCCGGCAAGCCGCCTTGCGTGCGCGTTTGCCCGACATCCTGGCCACCATCGGCCTGGTGCTGCTGCTGGGGCTGTGGCTCAACCGGGCGGTGTTCCGCCCGCTCTCCGCCCTCGAACAGGCCAGCGGCCGGCTCGGCCGGGGAGCGCACGCCCCCTCCGGGGAACAGCGCTCCGCCCCCCCTCCCAAGCTGCCCGGCACCCGGCCACAGGACGCAGTACCGGGCGATGAAGCTGACCGATATCCGCCCGCCCGAAGACATTCCTGCGCTGCTCGACAACATCCGCAGCCGCCGCACCGGCAGCGCCGGCATCTGGCGCCATGTGTGCGCCGACGGCCACCCGATCCAGGTGGAAGTGATTGCCCACCGGCTGGAATGGCAGGGGTGCCGTGCCGAACTGGTGATGGCGCTGGACGTGACCGAGCGGGAAAGAACCGCCGAAAACCTGCGCCTGGCGGCAGCGGCGTTCGAAACGTCGGAAGCGATCACCGTCACCGACCGCAGCGGGCGCATTCTGCGCATCAACCAGGCCTTCACCCGCATCACTGGCTACAGCGCCGAAGAGGCCGTGGGCCAGAACCACAAACTGCTCAAGTCCGGCCGCCACGATGCCGCCTTTTACCGGGCTTTCTGGGAGAGCCTGCGCCAGTCCGGCCACTGGGAGGGCGAAATCTGGAACCGGCGCAAGAACGGCTCGGTATTCCCGCAGTGGCTGTCGATCCGGGCGGTCACCAACAGCGCGGGGGAGATCACCCATTACGTTTCAAACTTCTTCGACCTGTCCGAGCGCAAGGAGGCCGAGGCAACGATACACCGACTGTCCTCGCGCGACCCGCTGACCGACCTGCCCAACCGCAGCCTGTTCCGCGACCGCCTGTCCCAGGAGTTTGCGTCCAGCCGTCGTGCCGGACACTACGGAGCGGTCCTGCAACTCGACATCGACCGCTTCAAGGCGGTGAACGATGCCCGTGGCCATGCAGTGGGCGATGAACTGCTGCGGCGCATCGCGCTGCGGCTGCGCGAAAGCATTCGCGAAGGCGACACGGTGGCCCGGCTCGGTGCCGACGAGTTCGCGGTCCTGCTGTGCGATCTGCCCAGAAGCGAGCAGGCCGCCGCGCGGCATGCCCATCAGGTGGCCGAAAAACTGCGCAGCCTGCTGGAGCGTCCTTTCCATGTCGACGAGCGCGCCTACCATCTGGTGGCCAGCGTGGGCATCACGCTGTTTCCCAAGCAGACGCAAAGCGAATCCGACGATGTGCTGCGCGAGGCCGATACGGCGCTGTATCGGGCCAAGGAGGCTGGCCGCAACACGGTGCGCTTCTTCGAAAACAGCATGAGCGAAGAGGCGCGCATACGCTTCGAGCTGGAAAACGAGTTGCGCAAGGCGGTCGACAACAATGAGCTGCGCCTGTACCTGCAGCCCCAGGTGGATTGCGACGGCAAGGTGCTGGCGGCCGAGGCCCTGGTGCGCTGGCAGCACCCCGAGCGGGGGCTGGTGCCGCCCGGGGCCTTCATTCCGATAGCGGAAGAAAGCGGGCTGATCCTGCCGCTGGGCGACTGGGTGCTGCGCCAGTGCTGCCGGCTGCTGTCACGCCCCGAGGTGGACCGGCTGGGGTTGCGCATTGCGGTGAATGTGAGCCCGCGCCAGTTCCGCCAGCCCGACTTCGTGCCACGCCTGCGCACCCTGCTCAACGCCACCGGCACCGATCCCACCCGCCTGACGATGGAGGTCACCGAAGGGTTGATGCTGGAAGACATCGGCGACACGATCGCGAAGATGAACGAACTGGCCGACATCGGCATGCATTTCTCGATCGACGACTTCGGCACCGGCTATTCTTCGCTGGCTTACCTGAAGCGCCTGCCGATTCACGAACTGAAGATCGACCGCACCTTCGTGCAGGACGCCCCGACCGACCCCAACGATGCGGCGCTGGTCGATGCGATTCTGGCCATGGCCGGACACCTGAACCTGCAGGTTGTGGCCGAAGGGGTGGAAACCGAAGCCCAGGCCCGCTTTCTGCGCCAGCGTGGCTGCATGCTGTTCCAGGGCTATCTGACCGGCCGGCCCGAGCCGGCCACCGAGCTGCTCGCCCGCTGGCTGGAAGGCGGTGGCACGTAAGCCATCATCACAAGCGTGGGCTGGGCCTGGGTTGCGCATCTACCTGGCCAAGGACGGTCTGAAAAGTTCTTGATTTTTGCGTTGCCGTCGTTCAAATCGTGACCCAGTTTTCCAGCCGCAGACCGGGATAGTCGCGAAAATCGTCTTCGTTGTTGGTGACCAGCACCGCGCCGGCGGCGATGGCGTGGGCGGCAATGAGGCGGTCGAGCGCGTCGCGGCGGCGGTCGCGGATGGCGGCACGCAGGATGCCGAACTGCTCAGCAGCGGCTTCGGTGAAAGGCAGCACCGGGATGCGCTGCACCAGCAGGGCAAGCACCTTTTCATCATGGTCGCGGTTGCGTTCTTGTATCTCCAGGCCGGCACGCAGTTCGGCATAGGTGACGACCGACATCAACGCCTCGCCCTGCTGCAAGGCGGCGAGGCGCTGCAACACCTGTGGCGGATGACGCTCGATAAGGTGAATGCAGATATTGGTGTCGAGCATGTAGGGCATGGCGTTCAGAGCCCACCCGGTGACTGTGGCGTCCCATCGGCCTCGGGCTGCGTTTCGTTGTCGCTGGGCACGCCACGCCACTCGCGCTCTTTCTGCTCGTGAAACTCACGGCCACCGGCCATGAAATCCGGACTGAAGGACGCAAAAATTGCCGGTACGTCGGCCAGAGTTTCGCGCTCCACCGGGCGCAGCACCAAGGTGTTGCCCACGCGCTCGATTTCGACCTCCGAGGCAGGGTCGAGAAAGGCCAGCTCTTTGGGAATGCGCACGGCCAGCGAGTTGCCACTCTTGAAAATGCGGGTGAGCATGATTCACTCCTTGATGTATATACTGGATATACAAGCTTAGAAGATGAACGGCCCTTTTGCTACCCGGGTCAGCAGGAGTTGCTCGAAGGCCGGATTCAGCACTGCCGATCCATGAAAGTGCCATCACCAAGAAGGGCAAAGCCTCGTTGGGCGTGGCAGCCATGGCCTGAGGCGTCGCCGCAGCGCAAAGCTTCAAACACATTGAAAGGGATGCGCGCAAGATGCCCGTCCGGGGCACCGACCGTGCCGTGCGGACGGACGGAGACAGTTCAGGCCAGCGTGTCGTTCAGGATGTTGAAGGCCCACGCCACCGCCATGAAGGCCTCTTCCGAGCTGGCTTCGCGGGACACCCCGCCACCGCCCGGCACATCGACCATGGTCTTGCTGCCGGCATCGTAGCGATATACGGTGTTGATGTGCATGGCATCGCCCTCGCTGATGAAGCTGTAGCAGGTGTTGGCAAACATCGGCTGGTCGATCACCGGCCGGCCTGCGAGCATTGCAGCAATCGCGGCCGCGCACACCTTGGCCTGCTGGTTGGCCAGGTGGGCGGATTTCGGCATGCCGGGCGCCGAGGCAATCGCATCGCCCAGCACATGAATCCCCGGCACCACACGCGACTCGTACGTCAGGAAATCCACCTCGCACCAGCGGCGATCCACATTCGCCAGACCCGCCGAACGGGCAATTTCGCCCGCATGCTGGGGCGGGATGGGATTCCACACGTCGGCGCGCACGCCTTTCTGGAGGTCGAAGTCGACCGTATTGCCAGCCACATCCATGCGCTCGAAGGCGGCATTCGGCACATACTCGATGACATTCTTGTAACGCCCTGCAAAGGCATCGGAAAACAGTCCCCGCTTGGCCACGATCTGCGGATTGGCATCGAACACCAGCACCTTGGCGGTCGGATTGGTGCGCTGCAACGAACTGGCCACCAGGCAGGCACGCTCATACGGCCCCGGCGGACAGCGGTAAGGCGCGGCCGGTACATGAATCGCATACACCCCGCCCTTGGGCAAGGCACCGAGCATGCGGCGCATCTGGTGGGTCTGCTGCCCCGCCTTCCAGCCATGCGGGACACGCTGCTGTGCCGCTTCCGATTCGAGCCCGGCCATCGCGCTGTAATCCACATCGATGCCGGGCGCCAGCACCAGCCGGTCATACGGCAGGGCCGGACCGCGCGCCAAACGCACGCTGCGCTGCTGAGCATCGATGGCGGTCACCCGGTCATGCACCACGGTGATGCCATGCTTGCGCTGCAGGGCATCGTAATCCCGGGTCAGGTCGCGCACGCTCATCGCACCGCTGATGACACGATTGCTCATCGGGCAAGACACAAACTCCGAGGCCGCCTCGACCAGCGTCACCTCTGCACCGGGCGCCCAGCGGCGGATGTACTTGGCACAAGTGGCCCCGGCAAAGCTGCCCCCCACCACCACAATGCGGGCACCACGGCCCACCTGCGCACTCGCGGGCGAGATCAACCCGGTCATCAGGCCGGAAGCCGCCAGCCAGCGAATGAATTCCCTGCGTTGCATGGCTCTCCCCTCCGCTCAGTTCGATGCGCCGAGCACGTTGGCAATCCGGCGCAGTTGTTCATCGGTGAAGCCACGTGTCTGATGGTGCATGATGGTGGCTCTCCGCTCACCCTCACGGAACTCGATCAGGATTTTGTACAGCCCGTCGGCAGACAGGCCGGCAATCGACGGCATCCCGCCGTCCGAACGCCCTTCCGGACCGTGGCAGGCATAACAGGTGGATGCCCAGAGCACAGCGGCATGATCTTCTGCCGCCAGCCCCGGCGATGACAGGGCGGTCAGCCCCAGCGCGCACAGGACGGTGGCAACGCGAAAACGTTGTGGCATTCGGTTTCTCCTGACGGCCCGGTCCGCACGGCGGCCGGACGCTTGCGTGACGATCCGTGGATGCAGTCGTCTTGATACCTCAGCCGGATCAAATACGCAACCTGAGTGAGGACATTCGCCCTCAGGCATTGTGCTTGGTGCCAAAGATCTTGTCGCCCGCATCGCCCAGACCGGGGATGATGTAGCCCACCTCGTTGAGATGGCTGTCGATGCTGGCGGTGTAGATGTCAACATCCGGATGAGATTCTGCCATGCGCCGGATGCCCTCGGGCGCCGCCACCAGCACCAGCGCCTTGATCTGCGTGCAGCCCTTGCGCTTGAGCATGTCCACCGTGGCCGCCATCGACCCACCCGTGGCCAGCATCGGATCGATCACCAGCGCCATGCGCTCGTTGAGCTCGCCGACAAATTTCTCGAAATACGGGGCAGGCTGCAAGGTTTCCTCGTTGCGGGCAATGCCGACCACGCTCACCTTGGCACTCGGAATCATGTCGAGCACACCGTCGAGCATGCCCAGTCCGGCACGCAGAATGGGCACGACGGTGACCTTCTTGCCCTTGATCTGCTCCACCTCGACCGGCCCGGCCCACCCTTCGATGGTCACGGTTTCGAGCGGAAAGTCCTGGCACGCCTCATACGCCAGCAACCGGGCCAGCTCGGAGGTCAGCTCGCGGAATTTCTTGGTACTGGCATCGGTCTCGCGCATCAGGCCGATCTTGTGTCTCACCAACGGGTGTCGGATTTCATGAATGGGCATGGCAGGCGTCCTGTACGGCCAAACAAACGGAGTTGCCAGTTTAACCGCAAGCCCGCGCCCGGTGCGCTCCGGTAGAATGCACCATCGAATACAGCAAGGAACATGCGATGACGGTGGACATGCAGGAAATCATTCGCGCTCGCGAAGAGGCCGACTGCCTGGTGGATGACGCAGCGGTCGAAGCGGCGCTTGATCGCATGGCGGCCGAAATCACCGCCGAACTCGGGCACAGCAATCCGCTGGTGTATTCGGTGATGAACGGCGGCCTGATCCTCGGCGGGCGCATCCTGCCGCGCCTGCCGTTTCCGCTGGAGGTGGCCTATCTGCACGCCACCCGTTACGGCCATGCGCTGCAGGGTACCCTGCTCGACTGGCGGGTGCGCCCCACGCAGGACCTGCGCGACCGCACGGTGCTGGTGCTCGACGACATTCTGGACGAAGGCCACACCCTTGCGGCGATCATCGATTATCTGAAGGAAGAAGGCGCCCGCCGTGTGTATTGCGCCGTGCTCACGCACAAGGTGCATGAGCGCAAGGCGTATCCGGGCATGCGGGCCGACTTCACCGGCATCGATGTGCCGGACCGCTTCCTGTTCGGCTGTGGCATGGACTACAAGGGCTATTGGCGCAACGCGCCGGGCATCTACGCCGTCAGGGGACTTTGAACGCACAACGGGAGGGCACGGAAATGCTGGTCACCTTCAAATCGGCCGCAGCGGCCGACGTCATCATGTTTGGCGATGTTGCCAAAAAGCTCATCGAGATCATGGGCAAGGACCCGAGCGACGGCAAGGGCATCGTCACCGTGGAGCAGATTCCCGAGGCGATGGCCCGTCTGCGCAGCGCCATCGAGGAAGACAAGGCCCGCCAGGCCGCCCACAACCAGGAAGAGGAGGACGCCGAACAGGGCAAGACCGGCATGGCCGCCCCCGTCGGCCTCGCCCAACGCGCCTGGCCCCTGCTCGACATGCTGGAATATTCCCAACAGGAAGCCGTACCGGTGGTGTGGGGCGTATAGCCTGGACACCGGCGCAGTCGCACTGAATGGTTTTACCTGACGCTCACCGGCCTTGTGCCGGCGCACCGCGCAGCCGCCAGACCATGCCCCAGGCCACCAGTGCGGTGAGTACGCTCCAGAACCAGACGCCGTTGGTCATCGGCAGGCGGGTGTTGTCCATGTGTGTGCCCAGCCAGGCGCCCATGGCAAAGGCGGACAGCATCATCAGGAAGCCACTCAGGGCCGAGGCGGCGCCTGCGGCCTGAGGGAAAGGCCCCACGGCGCCGGCCTGGCCACAGGGCTGGTGGATGCCGTGCGCAAGCATGAAGAGATAAAACGGCAACATGATCGCCAGACCGCTGTCCACGCCAGCCAGCGCCAGCCCCCCCATCAGCGAGCCGCCCGACACCGACAGCAGGCCGCCAATGGCAACCGTACGGTGCGGCCCGAAACGCTGCAGCAGGCGACGGCACAGCACGGTGCCCAGCAGATAAGCCAGCGCCATGGTCAGCATGATGCCGCCGTACATCATCCTGGAGAGCCCCATCAGGCCGATGAACACAAAGGACGAGGCCGCCAGAAAGGTGAACAGCCCACCGTAGGACATCATCGCCAGCAGCGCATAGGCCCAGAACGTGCGATTGCCCAGAATCGTCCGCCAGGTGCGCAGCAGCACCCGTGGCTGCAGGGCATGCGGATTGGGCGTGCGCAGGGTTTCCTCAAAATGCAGCACGACCATGGCCAGCGCCAGTGCCCCAAAGGCGGCCAGCGCCCCCAGGGCTGCGCGCCAGCCCAGATACTCGGCCAGCACGCCCCCCAGGGGCAGGCTCAGGCAGGCAATCACCCCCAGACCGGACAAACCCTTGCTGATCACCCGCGCGCCCATCTCCGGCGAATACAGGTCGCGCACCAGCGCACGCGCGCACATTACCGACGCCCCCATCGCCGCCCCCTGCACGATGCGCCACAACAGCAGCATCTCCATGGACGGCGCCAGCGCACTGGCCAGCGCCGACACGGTATACGCAGACAGCCCGATGAGCAGCACGGGCTTGCGCCCATAGCGGTCGGACAGCGGCCCCCACACCAACTGCGAACAGCCAAACGCCAGCAGCAACCCGGACAGCGTCAGTTGCGCCTGGGCAATGCTCGCCGACAAGGCGTCGGTGAGGGCCGGCAGGGCCGGCAGGTAAAGGTCAGTGGTGACGGGCTGGATGCCCAGCAGCAGCGACAGCGCGAGCACCACGAAGGCTTGTGACATGCCGGAATCCGCCCGCGTGCGCCCGTCAGTGTTCCGCATCGGCCTGCTGCTGCGGGGCCGCCAGACGGAAGGCTTCGAGTGCCTCACAGCGCTCGGCGATGCGCTGGATCACCGGCATGGCGCCCAGATCGCACCCGAAGCGCCGCGCATTGAACACCTGTGGCACCAGACAGCAATCGGCCAGCGTCGGCGTATCGCCATGGCAGAAGCTGGCCGTGTCCGGATGGCCGGCAAGCATCTGCTCCAGCGCCGCCAGCCCCTGTGTCACCCAGTGCCGGTACCACGCGTTCTTCTGCTCGTCGCTGGCGCCCAGTTCGCGGGTGAGGTACTGCAGCACGCGCAGGTTGTTGATCGGGTGAATGTCGCAGGCGATGCTCTGCGCAATCGCCCGCACCCGTGCGCGCCCCAGCGCATCGGCCGGCAGCAGGGGGGGCGCCGGATGGGTTTCGTCCAGATACTCCATGATCGCCAGCGACTGGGTGAGCACATGCCCTCCGTCCTCCAGCGCCGGCACCAGGCCGGCCGGGTTCAGCGCACGGTAGTCGGGCAAATGCTGTTCGCCCCCGCTGCGCACCAGATGCACCGCCACCGGCGACCAGTCCAGCCCCTTGAGGTTGAGTGCGATCCGCACACGGTAGGCGGCAGAGCTGCGAAAGTAGGTATACAAACGCATGTCAGTCCTTGCTTGGTAAGTTTTGCAATCGGCATCAGCCGTTCAGCAGATGCACCAGCCACAGCGACAGCCCCGGGAACAGGGCCAGCAACACGATGCGCACCCCGTCCGATGCCAGAAAGGGCAGCACGCCACGGAAGGTTTCGCGCATCGGCACATCCTTGGCGAGACTGTTGATGATGAACACGTTCATGCCCACTGGCGGCGTGATCAGGCCGATTTCCACCACCATCAGCGCCAGGATGCCGAACCAGATGGCCTTGTCGGTCGGCCCCAGCCCCCAGAAATCCAGCCCCATCACGATGGGCAGGAAGATCGGGATGGTGAGCAGGATCATCGACAGGCTGTCCATCACGCAGCCCAGCAGCAGATACACCAGGATGATGCCGACCAGCACCAGCGCCGGCGACAGCCCGCTGTCCAGCACCCACCCGGCCATCGCCTGCGGCATCTGCGACAGGGCGAGAAAGGCGTTGAGCACATCCGCGCCCAGCAGGATCAGGAAGATCATCGCGGTCGCCTCGGTGGCGCCCAGCACCGCGCCGACAAAGCCGCGCCAGTCCATCTCCCGCGAAAGCAGCGCCAGCGCGAGGGTGGCGATGGTGCCCACCGCAGCCGCCTCGGTGGGCGTGAAGATGCCGCCATAGATGCCGCCGATGACCACCACGAAGACGGTCACGATCGGCCACACCCGGCGTACTGCCGCCCAACGCTCCGACCACGGCAGCGGCGGATTGGCCGGTCCGCTGCCCGGCACCACGCGTACCATGATGGCCACCACGATCATGTAGCCGAACATCGCGATCAGGCCCGGAATCAGCGCCGCCATGAACATCGCCGCCACGTTCTGCTCGGCCAGGATCGCGTAGATCACCAGCACCACCGAAGGCGGAATGAGGATGCCCAGCGTGCCGCCGGCGGCCAGCGCACCGGTCGACAGCGCCGGAGAATAGCGGCTGCGACGCAACTCCGGCAGGGCCACCTTGCCCATGGTTGCGGCCGTGGCCAGCGAAGAGCCGCAAATGGCCCCGAACCCGGCGCAGGCACCGATGGCGCTCATCGCCACGCCACCGCGATAGTGCCCGAGAAAGGCATTCGTGGCCTGAAACAGACGCCGCGACAAGCCGCCGCTGGACGCGATGTTGCCCATCAGCAGGAACAGCGGCACCACCGACAGGTCGTACATCGAGAAGCGCCCATACGCCAGATTCTTGAGGTAGTTCATCAGCGGATCGAAGCCCGACACCGCAATGTAGCCAATCGAGCCCCCCAACAGCATCGCCATGCCGATATGCACGCGCAGCGCGAGCAGCACCAGCACCAGCCCTCCAACCAGAAAACCGATCGTCACGCTGCTCATGATGCGTGTGCCTCCGCATGTCCGGTGCCGCGCCAGGCGGTGTACAGCGCGGTAAACGCCAGCAGCATGAAACCCGGCCCCAGCGTGACGTACGACCACCACAGGGGCCAGCCCAGAATCATGCCGGTTTCCCCGGTCTGGCTGGCCTCCCAGGCGCCCACGAAGCTGCGCCATGCAATCACCCCGGCTCCCAGCGCAAGCAGCAGCGCGGCGATGCGGTCGAGCACCCCGCGCACGGCGGGCGAAGCGGTATGCGTGAAGAAATCGACGATCACATGCGCATTCTTCATCTGAGCATACGGCAGACAGGCCGCAATCGCGATCGCGCAGCCCATCTGCACCATTTCCACATCGCCGAACACCGGCGCGGAAAACAGCCAGCGCCCGACGACGCTGTAAGCCGACACAGCACAGATGGCCAGCAACACCGCCGCGCCACCCAGCGCCGACAGCTGTGACCAGACGAACAGGAAGCGCCCGAGCGGATCGCGCGGACCGGGGTCGCGCTGGTCGTCGAGCTGAGGAATGACCTCTGCCATTGGGATTGTCTCCAGGATGAAGCAACAGGCGCTCTTCGCGACGCCTTGTGCCTATGAAACCCGGCCCCCAAATACCCTCTTTCCGTTCGGTCTGAGCCTGTCGAAGCCCAGTCCCGGCAGCGCCCTTCGACAAGCTCAGGGCGAGCGGGGGTCAGTCAATGAAAGGGCCGGATTAATAAAGGACCGGGTTAAATCATGCGCGTGCCGGGCGGGCGGGTTACTGGCTGTTCTGCTCGATCAGGGCCTTTGCGGTGTCGAGCATCTGCTGGCCGGGGTAGCCCTTGCCGTCCATTTCCTTCACCCACTCGGTGGCCAGGCGCTCGCCAACCTTCTTCCACTCCCCGGCCTCGCTGGCAGGAATGGTGTAGAAGCGGTTGCCACGCTCCACCGCCTGCTGGCGGGCGGCCGGGGCGGACTCATCCCAGGCACGGCCGATCTGCGCCGAAAAGTCGGCACCGGAGTTGGCGTCGATCACCGCCTTCAGGTCATCGGGCAGGCTGTCGTAGCGCGCCTTGTTCATCGCGATGGTGAAGAAGGTGGTGTACAGCGACGGCTCGGACGGATCCATCTCGGTGTGATAGCGGGTCATCTCATGCAGTTTCATGGTCGGAATCACCTCCCACGGCAGCACATAGCCATCCACCACCCCCTTGGAGACCGCATCCGGCGTTTGCGGCATCGGCATCGCCACCGGCGTCGCGCCCAGGTGCGCAATCATGCGGTTGGTGAGCCGGGTCGGCGCGCGCATCTTCAAGCCACGGAAATCGGAAATCTTGCGGATCTCGCGCTTGTTGTTGTGGATGTGGCCGGCATCATGCACATGAAAGGCCAGCGGCTTGACCGACTCGAAATCCTTCTGCCCGAACTGCTCGTAGTACAGCCAGGCCGCGCGGCTCGCCCCTTCCGCATTGCGGGTGATGAAGGGCAGCTCGAACACCTCCACCGACGGGAAGCGACCGGCGGTGTACCCCGGCAGGGTCCATACGATGTCCGCCACGCCATCGACCGCCTGCTGGATGAGCTGCGGCGGCGTGCCGCCCAACTGCATCGCAGGATAAATCTGGCACTTCAGCCGGTTATTGGACTCGGCAGCAATCTTTGCGCACCAGGGCTCCAGAATCTTCTGCTGGCTCAGTGCGGTGGAAGGCCAGAAGTGGGCCACCTTGAGGGTGATTTCCTCGGCCTGGGCCGGTGCGACGACGGCCATCAGCCCGATGGCGGCGGCAAGCAGGGTTTTTTTCATCATGATGTTGTCTCCTCCGTTGTTGTCGGTCCACGCGTGTGCTCGGGCCGGCTCAGCCCGGCAGGGCGGCGACCTCGTTTTCAATGCGACCGAACAGGCTGTTGCCCTCGGCGTCGAACATCTCGATGCGCACCCGGTCACCGGCGCGCATGAAGGGCGTGAGCGGCTTGCCTTGTTCGATGGTTTCATAGGTGCGCACTTCGGCCAGGCAGCAATAGCCCACCCCGCCGTTGTCGATGGACGACCCCCACAGGTTGCCCTGCTTGTTCGACACCGTGCCGGAGCCCACGATGGAGCCGGCTTCCAGCTCGCGGGTCTTTGCCACATGGGCAATCAGCTGACCAAAGTCGAAAGTCATGTCCACTCCGGCATCGGGCTGGCCGAAGAGCCGGTCGTTCAGATGCACCACCAGCGGCCGATGCACCTTTGCCCCCTGCCAGGCGCCCCCCAGTTCGTCCGGGGTGATCGCCACCGGGCTGAAAGCGCTCGCCGGCTTGCTCTGGAAAAAGCCGAAGCCCTTCGCCAGTTCGTTCGGAATCAGGTTGCGCAGGCTCACGTCATTCACCAGCATGAGCAGGCGAATCGCCCGCGCCGCAACCTCCGGCGTGGCGCCCATCGGCACGTCGCCGGTCACCACGGTGACCTCGGCCTCGAAGTCGATGCCCCAGCTTTCATCGGCCACCACCTTGTCGCGCGGACCGATGAAACTGTCCGAACCGCCCTGGTACATCAGCGGATCGGTATAGAAGGAAGCCGGCACCTCGGCGCCCCGCGCCCGACGCACCAGCTCCACATGATTGATGTAGGCCGAACCGTCGGCCCACTGATAGGCACGCGGCAGCGGCGAATGGCAGGCCGCCTGATCAAAAGGCTCGGACTCCAGCGCCCCGCTGTTGAGCGCCTCATACACCTGGCGCAGTTGCGGCTCGCACACCGCCCAGTCATCCAGCGCGGCCTGCAGGGTGCGCGCAATGGAAGGCACTGCACGGCAGCGCGCCAGATCGCGGCTGACCACCACCAGCGTACCGTCGCGGCCGCCGCTCTTGAGGGTTGCGAGCTTCACTGGAACATCTCCTTGTAGCTGCCATCGTGCATCCATGCGGCGTGGCGCGGGGCCTTGCGGGTCTGCGACCACTCTTCGAGCATCTCCCACTTCACCTTGTCGAGCGCTTCCAGCATGCCCGGGCGCAGGGTGTTGCAGGCCAGCTCCAGGCGATGGCCATTCGGGTCGTAAAAGTAGATCGACTGGAACAGCGCATGGTCGGTCGGCCCCACCACTTCGATGCCCGCCGCCTCCAGGCGCGCCTTGGTGGCCATCAGCGTGTCCATGGAATCCACCTCCAGCGCCAGATGCTGGGTCCATGCCGGGGTGTTTTCATCGCGTCCCATCGGGGCGCGGGTGGGCAGCTCGAAAAAGGCCAGCACGTTGCCCATGCCGGCATCCATGAAGATGTGCATGTAGGGGTCCGGCTCCTTGGTCGATGGCACCGCGTCCTCGGCAATCGACAGCACCAGCTTCATGCCCAGGTGCTGTTCATACCAGCGGGCGGTTTCCAGCGCATCCTTGCAGCGGTAGGCCACATGGTGAATCTTCCTGACGATGGCTTCCATTGTTGTCTCCTCCAGTCATTGTGCATCGCGAACGCGGCGCCCTCGTGGTCCGTGCCCGCCTGTGATCCTGTCGTGTGCTTGCCCGGTCTTGTGCGCGCCGTTTGGCATGGCCTCCATTTAAGGCGAAAACGAACTATCATTCAAACAGCTTTTTCAGATTCATTTATCGGATAAAGTAATTAATGAATATCAGCCTGCGCCAGCTCCGCGCCTTTGTCGCCGTCGCCCGTACCGGCAGCTTCACCCTGGCAGCCGAAGGGCTGTTCATCACCCAGTCCGCGCTGAGCGGCCTGATCAAGGAAATGGAACGCTCGCTGGGCGTGCGGTTGTTCGACCGCAGCACCCGGCGCATCCAGCTCACCGACATCGGGCGTGGCATCTATCCGCTGATCGACAAGATCCTGCACGACCTGGATGGCGTGCTCGAAGAGGTGGCCCATCTCAAGGCCCTGAAAAAAGGCGTGGTGCGCGTTGCCGCGCCACAACTGATGGCCAGCACCCTGCTACCGGAGGTGATTGCCGCCTATACCGCGCGCCACCCGGAGATCGACCTGCGCCTGATCGACTGCGCGGTGGAGAGCGTCACCTCGCGGGTGTTCTCGGGTGAAGTGGATTTCGGCGTCGGCCCGGAGCGCGACCCGAACTCCGACATCGACGCCACGGTGCTGTTCGAGCTGCCCTTTCACGCGGTGTTTCCGCCCGGGCACCCGCTGGCAGCGCTGCCCCGGGTTCACTGGGCCGATCTGGTCGACTACCCGCTGATCACGCTGCAGGGCCAATTCACCGAACGCCTGTCGGTGGACCTGCGGGCCGCCCTGCGCGAGCGCGATCTCGACCCCAACACCACGGTCACGTTCATGTCTACCGCCCTGAGCATGGTGGCCGCCGGCCTCGGCGTGAGCATCTGCATCCCCTATGCTGCCTCGCTGGTGCGCCTGTATCGCCTCGAAATGCGCCTGCTCCACGACCCGGAAGTCACCCGCCGCTTCTATGTCTTCACCCGCAACGGCCGCGCCCTGTCACCGGCCGCCGAAAGCTTTCGCGACTGTCTGTTCGAGCACATCCGGGCACATGACTGGATGGCCCCGCCTCGGCCCACGCCCGGCTGACCCCACCATGGAAGCGCCCACGCAGCCCGTCGCTCAACCCCCCTCACCCCCGAACAACACCTCGACCCAGGCATCCAGCACCGGATGCGGCTCGGCATGGCGACGGCGGATCAGCACCGTCGGCGACAACCCCAAATGCACGGGCAAGCGGTGACTGGCCACCTGATCGCCACGCGGATGCGCGGCCAGCAGGCTGGCCGGCAACACCCCCACCCCCAGTCCCGCCGCCACACATCCCAAAATCGCCTCCACCGACCCATAGCCCTGCTGCCCGGCAACGCGCAGCCCGCACTCGGCCGCCCAATTCAGCAGCCGGGCGCGGTAATGGCACCCTTCCGGAAACACGATCAGCGTCACCTCGTCGCCACGCTGCGGCAAAGCCGCATCCAGCGGCAGCACCAGGCGCAATTCTTCCTGCCACACCTCGTCGGTGAGCAGGCGCGGATGCTCGAACGGACCGGCCACCAGCGCCGCATCCAGCTCCAGGCCCAGCACCCGCTCGATGAGCAGGGCGCTGGTGCCGGTCTCCAGCTCCATCGCCACCTTGGGTGCATGGCGATGAAAACGCGCCAGCACATCCGGAAGGCGCGTGGCTGCGGTGGTTTCCATCGAGCCCAGCCGCAGGCGCCCCTGCAGCGTGTCCAGATGCACGCTGCGCCAGGCCGCATTGCACAGGCTGTCCAGCTGCCGCGCATACGGCAGCAGGCGCTCGCCCGCAGCGGTGAGGCGCACCTGCTGCCCCCTGCGCTCCAGCAGCGCGCAGCCAAGCTGCTCCTCAAGCTGGCGCAAGCGCGCAGACACATTCGAGGGCACGCAGTTGAGCCGGCGCGCCGCCGCACTCAGGCTGCCCAGTTCGACCACGGAATGAAAGTAACGCAACAGATGCGGATTGAAGCGACTGGCGGAAAGCATGGCACCCAACCTTTCACTTTTAGTGAACGCTGATGATACTACTATTCACTAACAGTCTCCGCCCTGGCTTGGGTAAAGTGCCCATGCCCCCCCGCCACGCAGCGGGCAACGCCCGCCCCTTGCACGGGCCTCTGCACACAGGACCCCCCCATGCCACACGACGACCTGACCCCCGAACGCCTCTGGCCCCCTCTGCTCGCAGCCGCGTTTGCCCTCATCGTGGTGCACGGCCTGGGCCGCTTTGCCTACACCCCGCTCCTGCCCATGCTGGTGGGCGACGGGTTCATGAGCCTCGACGCCGGCGCTGCCTTTGCCACCTGGAACTACGTGGGCTACCTCTTCGGCGCCATGCTCGCCATCCGCCTGCATCGCCCCGATCAGATTCGCCGCATCCTGCCGCTGGCCCTGCTCATCAGCGCACTCGGCACCACCGCACAGGGCTTCGTCACCCACCCGGACGCCTTCCTGCTGCTGCGCCTGCTCAACGGCCTCACCAACGGCATCGTGTTCGTGCAGGCCCCCGCGCTGGTGCTGGAATGGCTCGCCCGCCACGGCCGCGCCGCCATGAGCGGACTGATGTATCTCGGGGTCGGCTGCGGGCTGCTGCTCTCCAACGGCCTGGCCACCCTGCCGGCCGAATGGCTGCAAGGGGCCGCCCGCTGGTGGCCGATGGCCGTGTTCGCACTGCCCCTGGCCCTGTGGAGCGCACATCAACTCAGCCATCTCGACCGCCCGGCTGCCGGGCAAGCCGCCGCCCCGCCGCCCCCCACCGGTCCGTTGCTCGACCGCACCATCCTGCCGGTGTTTCTTGCCTATGCCGGGGCCGGGCTGGGCTACATCCTGCCCACCACCTTCCTGCCGGTGGTGGCGCGCGAACAGCTCATTGCCGGCCACTGGCTGCAGAACGGCGCCTGGCTCATCCTGGCCCTCAGCACCCTGGGCGCCGCCTGGCTCTGGAACACCCTGGGCAGCCGCATGGGCGATCGCAACGCCCTCGTGCTCAACTATGTCCTGCAGGGCGTGGGCGTGGCCGGGCCCTTGCTGTGGCCGGGGGCCACCGGCGTGTTCATCTGCGCGCTGCTGGTCGGTTCCACCTTTCTGGGCAGCGTGCTGCTCACCCAGCGGCTGGCACGTGCCCTGCATCCGCACCAGGGGCCGCGCATCTCCGCCGCACTCATCACCCTGTATGCCTTCGCCCAGCTCACCGGCCCCTGGCTGGCGCAGCACTGGCTGGAGCGCGGCGGCAGCATGAGCAGCACCTACTGGCTGGGGGTCGGCGCCCTGGCCTGGGCCACGCTCTGGTCCCTGCAAACCCGCCCCCCGGCTCGCTGAACCGGGGCCGCAACACCGGTACGCCGGCCCCGCGCTCAGCCTTCCAGCAGCGCCTGCAACTGCTCGCGCAGTTCGCGCTGCACGTAGGTGCGCCGGGCAGGCACCCGCAGCAGGGGCAATTTGGCAGTCTGACACGCCTCGTCGATGAAGGCGTCCCGCTCCACCCGGTCAGGACGCTGGTGCGAGCGGTCATCCAGCTCGATCACCGCCACCACCGACAGGTCGGCCGGGTCGCACAACACATAGTCGAAATGCTTGCTGCTGATGCGGGTAAACGCCCGCCACCAGGCCCGCCGGTCGCGCATCGGCTTCACATCGAGCACATCCGCCACCCGCACCTTGCCAAATACCCGGTAACGCTCGCCCGCGACCTTGTCCAGTACCACCAGAAAGGCCCGCTCAGCCGGCGTAAACAACGCCTCGCGGCGCACATAGGGCAAGGGCGGCGCAGACAGCAACCAGCGCAACAGCAGCAACAGCACTGCGCCCCCCACCACAACAAAAACCCAGTGTTCCGTTGTCACAGATTCATGCGCCTCCAGCGCAAACAAACAATCACAAGCGCCCTTCACCACGACAGCCGCACAGCATCAGGCCTTGACGATCAGCACGAAACCACAGCCCATCATCACCATGCCGGCAAGCGTGCGCGACACCCCGGAAGGCCCCCGGCCACGCAACTCATCCACAATCCGTGCGGCCAGCCCCACATACATCAGCTTCACGCCCCCCACCGTCACCGCCGTGATGGCCGCAATCAGCAGCATGTCCCAGCCCCCAAGCCTGTCCACCTCAACCAGCGCCGGGAACAGGCTGGCATAGAACAGGATGGCCTTGACATCCCCCAAGGTCAGCAACAGCCCCGCTGCAAAATCAGCCACAAACGATGCAGCCCGCCGCCCCGGGTGCACCATCGCCCGCGCAGGGGCAGACCTCAGCACCCCTACCCCCAGCCAGACCAGGTAGGCACCACCACCGTACTTCAACAGCGAAAACAAGGTACCCAGCCACCCTGCCAGAAAACGCATGCCCAGCAGGGCCACTGTCACGAACACCAGATCGCCCACCACGATGCCAAGAGCGGCAAAGGCACCGCTCGCCCGCCCCGCCCCCACAGACCGGGCCACCACCAGGGCAACGCTTGCACTGGGCAGCGCAGCCAGTGGCAGCATCACCAGGCACAGGGTCAATGCGCCCAGCGGGGTGATCGACATCCCGGCCCCCCCAGGCGTGTCAGGGTTTGTAGTATTGCCTGAACTCCGGGCTGGGCTCGCGTTCGGAGTAGATGTAGAGCACAACGCCGTTGGGGTCCTGAACGGCAAAGCCACGATCACCCCAGGGGTGATCCTCCAGCGGCATGACGGGCACCAGGCCCGAAGCCGTCAGTGCCTCGAACTCGGCATCCACATCGGCAACACTGAAGTTGTAGGTCAGCCCGGCGGGATGACAGGCGGGCTGATCGGGCTGAGGGGCCATGAACTGGAGGGCTGCCCCCTTGCCGAACTCGAGATTGACGTACCAGCCGCAATCAAAAGTCACCCTGGCACCGAAGTGCCGGACATAAAAGTCACGGGACTCGACCACCAGAGGGGTCGTGATGCACGGAGAGAGTGCGTTTGCAAACATGGGCGCTCCTGTTGGCATTGAAAGACAAGCACCATTCTCGCATGCCAAAGTGCTGATCGATGACCGTCATAGCCCGTCATATTGCGCAACGCTGTTCAGCTCCCGCTTCCTTCCGGAAAACGCATCGTACAGCGCCCGATGCCTGCGCAGCCCATATTCATCCGTGCGCTGTTCATAGGATCGAACCCACTCGATCAGGTTGTCCAGATTCGCGTCCTGCTCTTGGCTGGAGCCGAACTTTTCAGGCTCCCAGGGCCGTGCGCGGCAATGTGCAACGCAGGTCTCCACCCCGGGGTTGAGAAAGATCAGCTCCTCACACTCAGTCCACACGGCCTCAATGATGCTCGCGTAACAGCCCTCCATGATCCAGTGATCATGCTCCGCCATGAATTTCCGCACATCGGCCACGCTTTCCTCAAGCGGACGCCTTTCGGTGCCCTCCGCAAACGCTACTTCATCGAGTGACAACCTTGCCACAGGCGAACTGGCCATCAAGCGCCTTGAGAGGGTGCTTTTCCCTGAGCCGGCATTGCCAAGAAGGATGAGTTTCATGCATTTATCCTGGACAGAATTTCGCAAACGGGCGTCTCGGGTACGGACGGGGCGCTAGAAACTGATACCGAACGCACTGAGGATGACCGCGACAAGCAAAATGGCAATCAGCGCACCGGCCACCATGAGGCTGAACTGAAACACGATGGCCCCCACACCAAGCACCGCAGCCGCGCCAGCAAAACGCCAGGGCTCGCGCGCGACAAACGAAATTGCGCCGAAAACAAGCGCCAGCGCACCCAGCGTGACAGCCGCCGCAGAAAAGAGCCCATACCAGTCCGTTTTTCTTTCGGCCTCCTTGTACTCGACGCCCTGCGCCTTGGCGATCACCCGCTCCTTGATACTCTGAGCGGTGCTGACCACCACCCTGTCCACAGGCTCAGGCGGCATGACGATGGGCAACACCCATGTGGGAAGCACTGCCGCCAGAACGGCGAGGCATCCGAAAAAAGTACCCATCACTCCGAACCAGTGAAGCTTGGACGCATGACGCATGACTCAGCCCTTTGATCAGTCGTTCATTCTACTTTGTCAGATTCAGGCAGGCTTTCGGCATCAGTGCAAACACGCCCCAGCCCAGGTATTCGCGCGTGTAAGCCACGTGGCGCTCGGGCTCCGTGGTCAGCAGCGCCCGAACCTCCTCCGCCAGCTCATCGTCGGGATTGGCTTCAAGCCACCGGCGCATGGTGAGCCATTTGGCCGCTTCGTACCTGTCCCAACCGTCCTGGTTGGCGAGCACCATTTCAACAACGTCATAGCCCAGATGCCCGAAAGACGCGACAAGCTCCGGGAGCGCGAGAAAGTCCGAGAGTGCGTTGGCAAGACACTTCTTGGCAGCCTCTTCCGTGGGCGGCACGTGTCGCCAGTAAGGCTCGCCGACCAGGATGATTCCTCCGGGGTTCAGGCTTCGTGCCAGAAGCGCAATAGTGCCGGCAACGCCTCCTGCGATCCAGCTAGCGCCGATGCAGGCGGCCACGTCGACCTTCTCATCAGAGACATAACCCGCTGCATCGCCATGAATGAAGCTGACTTGATGGTCGACACCCAACTCCCGGGCACGGATTCTCGCTTGCTCGGTAAACAACGGGCTCATGTCGATGCCGGTGCCCACAATGCCATGGTCGCGGGCCCAGGTGCACAGCATCTCCCCTGAACCACTGCCGAGATCAAGCACTCGTGCGCCCGGCTCCAGACGTAATGCCGCCCCCAGCGTGGCGAACTTATCCGGCGTAAACGGGTTATGGATGCGATGCGCGCTTTCAGTGATATTGAATATTCTCGGAATATCCATCAGATCAAATCCCATCATCGTTGTATTCAGGTTTGGCTGTCTCAAACGCCGAGACGGCCCGCCGAAACCGCCTGCGGAATGGGCAGTATCGCGGGCCTGTGGCAATGACCCCCTGGGGGGCGGATCAAGGCGTTATCCGATGGCGGGCGCACCGGTGAGTTCATGCAGCCGCGTGACCGTACCGGCATCGAGCCGGAGGAGCGCTGCGAGTTGCTGCAAATAGGCCGCCTCTGCCGGCGTATCCAGATCGATCACCAGCAGCGAAGCCACATAGACTTCCGCCGCCACCACCGGATTCGGCACATCCGCAACCAGTGCCGCCAGATCGAGGGGGCGCCGAAGTTCATCGAGCACGAACTGCCGCTCCTCGGCAGTAATGCCGTCCGTGCCAATCTTGCCGACGATACGCTCCATCTCCCTGTCATCGACGTGTCCGTCGGCCTTCGCCGCCGAGATCATCGCCCTGAGCATGAGCGCTTCGTTACGCGGGTCGGCCAGTGCCTGGATCTGATCCTGCTGAATGCCCTGCAACCCCGCCACCGCACCCGCATTGCCGCTGAGGCCGCCCTGCAGCGCCTTGAGCGCAAGTGCCCCCAGGATGGCCATTGCGCTGCCCCCCACGGCGCCCTTGGCCGCACTGCCACCGCCGCCGAGCAAAGCCCCGGCGAGCGCGCCCAGGCCACCGAGTTGCGCGCCGCTCATGTTGCCGGCCTGCTGCTTGCCAAAAAAGTCCCGCGCAACACCAAGCAAGCCGCCCAGCGCATCCGCCGCACCGCCTCCCCGCCCTCCGGCACCGCCTGCACCACCGGCACCGCCCAGCAGGCCGCCCAGCAACTGTTCCAGGCCCCCACCGCCGGAAGCCCCCAGCCCCTTGGGACCCAGACCCTGTTCGAGCCTGGCGCGGGTCTGCCCCGCCATGCCCTGCTGCAACAACTGACCAACGATATTTGCAAAACTCATGAACGCGCCTCCTGGTTGGACCGGATCATTAACACGCCTTGCCGCAAGCCACGGGTCAGGCCTGTGCGGGAATGCGCAAAACCTGACCGGGATAAATCTTGTCCGGATGGGTCAGCACCGGCTTGTTCGCCTCGAAGATCACCGGGTACTTGTTGGCATCGCCGTAGCAGGCCTTTGCAATCGCCGAGAGGGTATCCCCCCGTACGACGGTATGGAAGCGCGCCTCGGGTTCGGCCTTGACCACCGACATGCGGTCATCGACCTGCGCCACCCCCTGCACATTGCCGGCTGCCAGCAGAATGCGTTCCTTGGTCGCCTGATCGGGTGCAGTACCCGTGACGGTGACTGTCTCGCTGGCCCCGTCGTACGCCACCGCGAAATCTTCAGGCGCAAGCTTGAGGGCATGAACATGAGCAGTAATCGCCGCGGCTGCCTGCGCATCGGATGCTGCCGGATCTGCCGCAGTGGCATCAGGCGTCTGCGCCGCACTGGCACTGCCCTTGCCGAAGAGTTTCTCACCCGCATCCTTGATGAAACTGAAAAAGCCCATGACACCCCCTTGATGACCACTGATGATAGAGGCATCAGTCTAACCCGCACCCCGGCAGCCTGAGCCACTTTTCTTGGCGCCCGTGAATTTTCCATGAGTCATGCGGGACGCAGGATGCGGGACGCGGGGCGTGGGTGCGATTGATGCACAGGAAGCCCGGTAAGCCGTTCACAGGAAGTTTTCCTACGTTCTTCCTGAGGAAACCCCGGCCACACAAGGGCTAAAAGCTTCTTTATGTGATGAAACTTTGTGGCAAGGGCTTACGCTTTACGAGGTGAGGGCTCTGCTAACAAGATGAACTGTCGCGACAAGATTGCGCGCGCAGATGAAACCGGACGAGATGAATGGCCAGGAGAACACATGGAAGCGTGAAAACAATGCCCATTACAGCAGCGTGAAACATATCTTCCATATCGAAATTTCCGATGGTTGAACCGACCATTGGCCACAACACCAACCCCAGGATACCGGCCAACGTACCATATACCGGAACCCATTTCGTGGCGGGTTTATCAAGCACCCAGTTCATGCTCATGACGACATGGCAAAGCCATGCAAAAAGAATGATCAGCCCCACCAGCGCACCGCTCACGGACTGGATGCCCGACAGGCCTGCCAGCATCAGAGAGATCAGGATGCCGTAGGAAGAGAGCAGGTAGCAGATGGCGACGACAGCAATACGTCCAGCGGTTTTCATGTAATTTTGAAGCCGCGAGCAGTGGAGAAATTGCCCGGCCACAGCGACTGGTCATGCATCATTCGTAGTGACTCCAGAGGCGGAGGACTTTTACCACTTTCTCGTCTTCGAGTACCTGGTACACCAAGCGGTGCTGGATATTGATGCGGCGTGAATAGGCCCCCGCAAGGTCACCAATCAGCTTTTCAAACGGGGGCGGCTTGCGGTACGGATCTTCAGCAATGAGTACCAACAACTCTTGGGCCTTTGGCTTGAGACCGCTGGAGGCCAGCTTCTTTGCGTCCTTCTGGGCTTGTTTGGTGTAAACCAACTGCCATGTCACCAGTTCAGTTCCTCATCGCATTCATCCACGGGGGTATCCATACCCTCACGAATAGACTCTCGCATACCCGGCACGGAGAGTAGGTAAAGCGTTTCCTGAATGGCGGACCAGTCATCCACCGAGATCAGAACAGCCTTGTTTCGCTTGCCCATGATGACGATTGGTTGATGGGATTCTGCAGTCTCGTCAATCAATCGATAAAGGTTGCTGCGCGCCTCAGTGGCGGTGATTCCGGTCATGACGCACCTCTTGCGTATTCAGCATTTCATCAAGTGTACGCCTTCAAGCACGTACGTCAAGACGAACGCTTCGCATGACGCCAAGGTACGCGGCGCTCAGCATGGAGCGATTGCTCGGGCAGAAATGGCGAAGCCATGCCCGAGCAAGTGCGGAGTGCTGGGCGTCCGAGTGGGCCGCAGGCGAACGGCTTGACCGCCTTGTAAGGCGCGACTATCATCATGTACAACTTCCTGTACATATTGAGGCAGCCTCTATGGACGCTATGACCTATACCAAAGCTCGCGCGAGCTTGGCACAAACCATTGATGCTGTTTGTGACAATCACGCACCGGTGATCATCACCAAGAAGAATGACCGATCTGTGGTGATGCTTTCGCTCGAGGATTATCAGGCGCTGGAGGAAACCTCCTACCTTCTCCGCAACCCGAAGAATGCCCGCCGACTTTTGGACTCCGTGAACGAACTTGATGCAGGCGGCGGCACCGAACGAGCGTTGACCGAATGAAGCTGATTTTTTCGGAGAATGCATGGGACGATTACCTATATTGGCAAAGGACCGACAAAAAGGTACTGAAGCGGATCAACCAGCTGATTTCTGACATTCAACGATCACCATTCGAAGGGGTCGGCAAACCCGAGCCATTAAAACATGCACTTTCGGGCTACTGGTCGCGCCGCATCGATAGCGAGCACCGCATCGTTTACCGAACTGATGATGACGCTGTGTTCATCGCGCAACTTCGATACCATTACTGAGCGCTTCATAAGCCTAACGCCAGCGCTCAGCCGTGCGAGGTACGAGCGTCGGTTGGCGCGCCTTGTTGGGCATGATTTGGGATATGCACAGCTTCCGCATGCAGCTTCAGACCTAGTGCTGTCATGACCTTCAGAATTGTGTCAAACCCCGGAGTCCGCTCACCAGAAAGCGCTTTGTATAGGCTTTCGCGTGACACACCTGCATCACGAGCCACTTGAGACATTCCTCGTGCACGGGCAATATCACCAAGAGCCTTTGCGATAAAAGCAGCGTCACCTTCTGCCTCTTCCATACAGGCTTCCAGATAAGCCGCCATTTCTTCAGGCGTACGGAGATGTTCAGCAACATCGTAGCGGGACGTAGCTGTCTTTTTCATCGGTCATCCTACAGATTGTGGGCGAGGCGTAGTGCGGTCTTAATATCTCTGGACTGGCTGCTTTTGTCACCACCAGCCAACAAGATCACCAACTCACGCCCTTGCTGTTTGTAGTACACCCGGTAACCGGGGCCATAGTTGATTCGCAACTCAGAGACTCCTTCACCTACTGGCTCAGCGTCTCCAGGATTCCCTTCGGCCAAGCGCTCGACTCTCGCCAATACTCGGGCACGAGCACGAATATCGCGCAACCCATCGAGCCACTTGACATAGACTTCCGTTTTACGAACCTCCATCATGCCACCAAGCGTAGCCTCCAGGATACATCCTGTCAATTTGGATTATTTGCCCAATCGGGATAGGAAGCCACCTCACGGCGCCTCCCTCCCACACCATCGGACATACGGATCACGTATCCGGCGGTTCAATGAATAACGGTTCATCTCACGCTGCCAATTCGGGCAGCCCCATGGCAAGAAAGGTACGGCGTGGCAAGGCCGGCGTCCTGCTGATGCGCCACGGCCCGTGGGCCGACCGGCATCGAGCCGGTCCGGGCTGCAGTGGTCGTGCTTTGCCAACT
>Ga0172382_10000449_pt1 | contig 77342 bp, 68 predicted proteins | sample Leawel138RmetaG_FD_122245 | JGI IMG/M metagenome (GOLD analysis project Ga0172382, IMG submission 122245) | Leachate microbial communities from a municipal landfill in Southern Ontario, Canada - Leachate well 138R metaG | ecosystem: Engineered > Solid waste > Landfill > Unclassified | place...
CAGATCAAATACCACTGTGTACTGAGGATACACACCGAACAGCAGTCCGTTTGGAGTATAGGTCATGTTGGAACTGTCGAAATGATAAGTCATTCCGGTAGAGGCACCAACACCGCCTGAGCCGTCGTCTTCGAAGATTTCAAGATCGAAGTTGGTCGGATTTCCTGACAGCGTAACTGTTTCGAATGTCATGGTCTGCATAGTGAACTGAGAATCTCCGGCCACGATCACGTCGTTAGCCACCCAGTTTCCTGAAGAGAACCCTGCACCTGAGATTGGATCTTCGGTGGTGTAGAAATCCTGCTCACAGTCTCCGCCCGGAGGAGGTGTACTGCTTGTACAGATAGAGAATGCACCGTCAACAAAGAATCCGAAGTTACCTACGTCTTCCCAGGTTGCATAACCGTCAAGAGATCCAAAGAAGTTGGTTCCGTTGTTCACACTTTCGGTATAATGCCAGTAGCTTGCGCCTCCCGGAGCAGTGGTGGTGATACCCATCCAGTACATACCGCCTGTCAGGCTGATGTTGTAAGAAGACATGTCGAGTGTAACTTCATAAACATCAGTACCCGATGCATTTCCAACGATTTCCTGACCAACAGGAGTAACCACAGTTGGAGCAAATATCTGAGTACCCGGCTGTCCTCCGCCATCCTGATAGAAAGAAATCTCAACATTTGTAGTTTCATACAGCAATTGAACTTTCACATCACCCAGATTCCAGGTTTCGCCTGAAGGAACAGGGAAGTCAGCTGCCAGAATGATTCCGGTTGCAAGGTTACCCAAACCGTCAATGAAGTCGCCTTCATATTCGATCGGACAGTCGCCGCTTACAGGGCCATCACCGCAAAAGCCTGAAACGGTAAAGATCATGTTCAGACCGTTGGCATCTTCATTCCAGGTTATACCGTCATCTGTACTTCTTTGAGGTAAAGCACCGTATGAAGCCAGGTCGGTAGCACCCCACCAAACAGTTTCGCCTGAAGGTGTTGACATTTTAGGATCGATCCAATAAGTACCCGGAGCAAAGTCAATTGCCGGAGAAACATTGAATGTCATATGGTGGATCGGGTCTCCAAATGCAGATCCAACCACTTCGGATGTGTCAGGTCCGGCAAATGTAAGTGTATGGATTACAGTACCAGGTTTTCCTGCATTGTCCTCATGAATATAGATAACTACATCATCAGGGATTTGCTGCTGATTGGTGTCAATTGTGATTTTGTCCATTGCAAAATCTTCTGTCAAAATAAAGTCATCAGCAGTTCTGAAAGCATTTGACAAATCAATATTGTATGCATTTGTCAAATCAGAGAATGATGGAATACCAAAATCACATTCTGAGCCTGTACCACCTCCGCTGCCGTAGTCGTAACAAAGCGTTCCATTAAAGACACGATTAGCGAAAAGAGTACCTGTAAACAATCCTGAGATTGAAGAACCCAAATCCATTGTCAGCTGGTCATTTTCAAAGTGCTGATTGGCTCCTGTACCATTGGTATATCTTGAAGAAGCATCCAGTACTATGGCAATACCATAGTTGGTAGTTGCACTCAGATTCAAAGGGGTATCTAATGTAATCGGAGTTGGATTGTCTTGTCCCATAGATGTACCGGTACCTGTAGCAGAAAGCGTCCATGCGCCGGGATTGGTTTCGTTGCCCAAATATGAGCCTTCCAGTGTGTAAACATCCATAGATACAGTAGTACCAGTGGCTGCACTGGTGTTAACAGAAATTTCAGTAATGCTGATATCGGATCCTTTGATGCCTACATCAAACATTTGTGTCCATCCTGGAGAACCTCCGTTGTTGGAAGCAAAGAGGGTGGTCAGACAATCACTTCCACTTCCTCCGCCACCGGCTTCAGTAATATTAACAGTGTAATCTTCCGCCTGACCGAAGCCGCTTGTATTACATGCATCGGTAACATATCCGCCCCATTTCTTCAATACTCTCATACGGGTCGGACCTGCAGTGGCACCCGATGGAACACTGATGTTTCCGGTTGCCTGAACGCCGTCTGTTCCTGTGGAATTATATATGGTGCCAATATTGGTTCTTTCACTTTCTTCAAAAGTACCGCTTTGGTCATAATCGATATAAACAGTTACATAAGTAGTAAACGCTCCGTTTGTATTTCCTTCAACCGCAATTGGATTGGAACTTCCCTGCTCAATGTCGGTAGAAATCGCAGTGAAATCTTCGTGTGCCGGTGAGCCGTTCACGGTTGGGTCAGAAGAATTGTCTATGTCGCCAAAAATAACTCTTGAAATAGGCTCAACATCGCTTGGAAATGTTACCTCACAATACGGATCAGGGAAAGGACCTCCGCCGCCTCCTGTTACTGTGAATTTATAGTCTTCAAATTCACCGTAGTTGTGTGTGGTTGAACAAGGGTCAATATCTCCCTGATTGTTCAGCCAGTGACCAACGATACGCATTCTCGTGTCTCCCGATAAAGCAGTTGAAGGTACTGTAACTGTACCGATTTGTGTGTTCTGATATGAAGTTGAGTGGTAAGCCACCTCTTCAGTAGTGTCAAACACGCCATCCTGATTCCAGTCTACCCAGATTCTGAATCCGTAAGTTTGACCGGTCGGGAAGTTTGCTGTAAAGTCAAATGAATCTCCAACCGCAGCACTTACGCCATGGGTACTGTAAAAATCACCGTAACCTCCTGGTGAGAAACCTGATCCCATGTTGGTGATATTGGTGTCAGCACCTGTAGTGAAGAAATCATTGATATAATAATTGGAATTGGTTCCTGCAGGAATACAGTAGTCGCTTCCGCCACCGCCAGTTTCCATGATCTCAATATCCCATCCCAGTCTGTTCACAACAGAAGATGCATGGAAGAAAAAGAAGAAATTGCCACTGGCAGCATTGAGAATGGTTCCGCTCGGCAGGCCATAATCGCCGTCATCCGGATCGCCTGCTCCGTTACCATACAGCAGAGTGCCTGATGTGCTTGTTCCGTCATAAATTCTTAAATAGTCAAAATTTGCAAATATGTCCATGTCAATCACCTTGATTTGGCTGACGCCGGTAAGGGTTGTTTGGGTGTCACAATTGCAATTTGGATAATTTCCGGCTGAGCCGTCCGCTCCGCCTCCCGGTCCGCCCGGATCAAAGAAATGATCACCGACAGCTGGTGCGAAAGTTTCGGTCGCACCTGCAACCGGAATCCAATTAGCCATTGTTCCCTCTGTCCCATAATCGAAATTATTGAACATCGGTTCAAACGGATTGGAAATTTTCATCACAGCCTGTATTTGCTGATTTGCCTGAATCTCGAGTAATTCTTCAGCCGTAAAGTTTTGGGCATTTGCAGTGCCCAAACCGAAAAACAGAGAAAAACCCGTGAGCAAGGCTCCTAAGGAAAATAAACAGTTTCTCATAATAAAAAATTTAGATAATATTCAGTTAATTATTGATTTTATAATACAATAAAAAGACACTGTGGTCAATCAGTAAACGAATTTTTAAAATTTGTTTACCGCAAAAGGACTTTACTATAAATTATGTAAATTATTCGGAAGAAAATAGAATAGTAGGTTTGTCATAAGCAGGAGAATTTATTCATTAGGTGTAAATATAACATAATATTTTTAAATATTTTAATGGAATTGAATGAATTAATATTATCAATAGTTAAAAAATTAATCAATACAAAATTTTTGGACAGTCCTAATTATTTTAAAAGTAATAACTGATTCAGTCAAAATAACAAAAGGAATCTCAGTCAAAGTCAATTCCAGAATTTTTCTTTTCCAAAAAACATAACCTGTTCTTTCATGGATAGTTGACAGAGGTTATTGTTGGGACTCCCGGACATTTTCTTAATTTTTTAAACAGCTTTGTAAATTCGTGATTTCTTGTATTTCTAACAATGCGCTGTTACCCAGTCTTGTGCAGAATCAATAGAGAAGATATTCAGCTGCCAAAAAATAATTGACATTTGTCTGAAAATTAAAAAGAAAAGAAAATGAAATTCATCTAAACCAGCATGGTAACAGGATTTTCCAGATAAGTTCTCAATGTCTGAAGAAATTTTGCGCCGGTGGCACCGTCAACCGTCCTGTGGTCGCAGGCAAGACTGAGCTTCATCGTATTACCGACTGCGATCTCACCGTTTTTCACAACCGGTTTTTCGATGATTGCACCCACTGACAATATACATGAATTCGGCTGATTGATGATCGAAGTAAAGGACTCGATACCAAACATGCCGAGATTTGAAACCGTAAAGGTGCTTCCTTCCATTTCGTTTGCATTGATCTTTCTTTCTCTCGCTCTGCCTGCCAGATATCTCACCTCAGTAGAAATTTCGGACAGGGTTTTGAAATCTGTACTGTTGATGACCGGAACAAGCAGTCCGTCTTCAACTGCTACTGCAACACCAATGTTGATATTCCCATGGATGATGATCTGCTGATCGGTCCAGCTTGAATTTACCTGCGGATGTTTTCTCAATGCCATCGCACAGGCCTTGACCACTATATCGTTGTATGAAATTTTGCTTTCAGAATCAGCTGCCTTGATTTTATTTCTTGAATCAATACAGTTTTCCATATCGATTTCAATATTGAGATAATAATGAGGTGCTGTGAATTTTGACTCGCCAAGCCGTTTTGCAATCACTTTTCTCATCTGAGAATTCGGAATGGTACTGTCTTCGCCTGCATTGAAATTAAATACTGCCGACGGTGCCGAAACTGTGGCGGCTTTTTCTGCCGGTTTGTAATTTTCAATGTCTTTTTTAACAATTCTTCCACCATCGCCGCTTCCTTTGATCTGACTCAGGTCGATTCCTTTTTCATCAGCCAGTTTTTTGGCGAGCGGTGATGCAAAAATTCTTCCGCCATCTGCAGTTGCTGTTTCCGCTTTTGTTTCCTGATTATTTGTAGGTTCAGCAATTTTTTCTGCAACCGGAGCAGTTTTTTCCTCTTTTGGTTTTTCTTCTTTACCAAATCCGGCAACGATACCCGAAACATCGGTTCCCTTTGGCCCAATGATCGCAAGGATGGCTTCAACCGGCATTGAATTTCCTTCTTCTGCACCTATATATAATAGGGTGCCTTCATCCTCGCTCTCAAATTCCTGTACCGCTTTGTCGGTTTCAATGTCTGCAAGTATGTCACCTTCAGAAATCTGATCACCAATTTTTTTGTGCCACTTTGCAACTGTACCCTCTTCCATGGTGTCGCTCAGTCTGGGCATGGTCACAACCGAAACACCTTGAGGAATTTCAGAAGTCGGTTGAGTTTTTTGTGTTGCTGAAACTTCAGCCGGTTTTACCTCAGTTTTCTGCTCAGTTTTTTGCTCGGTTTTATTTTCGGCTGGTTCTTCAATCGAAAATTTTTCACCTTTTTCTCCAATCACGGCCAACACTGCATCGACCGGTGCGGATTCGCCTTCTTTTACACCCTGATAAAGCAGTACGCCGTCAAATTCGCTTTCGAATTCCTGGATTGCTTTGTCGGTTTCAATATCGGCCAGCACATCTCCTTCAGATACCTTGTCGCCCACATTTTTGTGCCATTTGACTACAGTTCCTTCTTCCATGGTGTCGCTCAGACGCGGCATAGTGATTTGTTCAGCCATAATATTTTAATTGTTTTCGATTTGATCCAAAAATGGATAATCCGGTTGCGAATAGGTGTATTTGTACACGATGTCGGGTGAAGATACAGCAGATTCTTCAGCAAATTTTTCGCATTCATCAATTTCTGCTTTAATTTCCTCAACGATTTTGTCCAATTCTTTTTGAGTTGCATAATTATTTTTCAAGATGGTGTGCTGCACCAGAAGTAAGGGGTCTTCGTTTTTGTGTGCTTCTACTTCTTCCTTGGTTCTGTACGGCTCCGCATCAGACATTGAATGTCCTCTGTAACGGTAAGTTCTGATGTCAAGGAAAGTAGGGCCGTCACCTTTTCTTGCTCTTTCAATGGCTTCAAAAGCTGCCTCGGCAACCTTGACCGGATCCATTCCGTCCACCGGAAAAGAAGGCATATCGTAACCCAATCCCAGTTTGTAAATGTCATGCTGGTTGGATGTCCTTTCAATGGAGGTTCCCATTGCGTATCCGTTATTTTCACAAACAAAAACAACAGGAAGTTTCCAGTTCATGGCCATATTAAAGGTTTCGTGCAATACGCCCTGTCTTGCAGCGCCGTCGCCAAACAGACAAATCACAACTCCTTTTCCGCCATTGTATTTTTCGCCAAAAGCAATACCGGCTCCCAACGGAATCTGGCCGCCAACGATTCCGTGACCGCCATAGAAATTATGTTCCTTGTCAAAAATGTGCATTGATCCGCCCAAACCGAATGAGGTTCCGGTTTCTTTTCCGCAAAGTTCTGCCAGTATTCTTTTTGGATCTGTACCCAAAGCCATTGGCCAAACGTGACAGCGGTAGGCAGTAATCACCTTGTCGGTTTCAAGATTCATCGCATGCACAAAACCTGCCGGCAATGCTTCCTGACCATTGTACAAATGAAGAAAACCTCTGATTTTTTGTTTCAGATAAAGCGAACGGCATTTATCTTCGAACCTTCTCCAGAAGACCATATCCCGGTACCACTGGAGGTATGTTTTTTTTGTGACCTTTTTCATAATTGTAAGCGCAAATTTACTCGTTAATATTTATTTGTGCAAACCGGTTTTGACCGATTCCGGTTGTATTCAAAACAGTTTTTGGTTAAATTCAGATCAGTGATCGTTCAAACTCTCACTGTTAAAATGCAACGGGAGCAAAGTGGCGCCCGAAGGAATGACCAAAACGGTACCCGAACGGTTGTGAAGAATAATTTCAATCGGGTCTTTTTGTACCGTTTCATATTCAATAATCGTCTGCCGGCATAATCCGCAGGGTGAAACTTCCAAATCGGTATCCAAAACTGTAATTGCAAGGATTTTTTTCTTCTGATCCGGAAAGTTGGCATGAACATAAGAAAGCAAAGTGCGTTCTGCGCAGATTCCGACCGGATAGGATGCGTTTTCCTGATTGTTTCCGCTGATGATTTCACCGTTTCCGAGCAGAACTGCTGCACCCACATGAAAATTCGAATAAGGCGCATAAGCTTTTCCGGCTGCGTCAACCGCTTTTTGAATCAGCTCTTTTCTGACCGTATCCAGTTCATCGATTGATTCATAAAGGTCATATTCAAATTTGAAATTCAATTTTTTCATCATTAAATTAAAAAAGGACATGCAAGTTAGAAATAATTCTTAACTTTTAACTCTCAAAACTGACTCAACTATGCTGTCCAAAGTTTACGGAAGTGCAATTTATGGAGTTTCTGCCAAGACGATCACCATCGAAGTCAATGTGGAACGAGGTGTCGGCTACAACCTGGTCGGACTGCCTGACAATGCAATCAAAGAAAGTAATTTCAGGATTCGTACCGCATTGGCCAATTGCGGTTATCATTTTCCGGGCAAGAAAATTACGATCAATATGGCGCCCGCAGATCTTCACAAAGAAGGTTCTGCTTATGATCTGACGATTGCAATGGGGATTATGGCATCTTCAGGTCAGATGAATTCGGATGGGATTGAAGATTATCTGATCATGGGTGAACTGTCGCTCGACGGTGAAATCAGACCGATCAAAGGCGTACTGCCGATCGCGGTTCAGGCAAGAGATGGAGGTTTCAAAGGAATTATTCTTCCCGAACAAAATGCAAAAGAAGCTGCGGTTGTCACCGGAATTGAAGTCTTTGGCGTCAAAAATATCAAAGAGGTTATCGATTTTTTCCACAAAGGAACCGAGCTGATTGCTACAAAAGTCGATATTCAAAAAGAATTTTATGAACATCTGAATTCATTTCCTTTTGATTTTGCTGATGTCAAAGGACAGGAAAATGTAAAAAGAGCTTTGGAAATCGCTGCTGCCGGAGGTCACAACATCATACTGATCGGTCCGCCCGGAAGCGGAAAAACAATGCTCGCCAAACGGATTCCTTCCATACTTCCGCCATTGACGCTCGACGAAGCAGTTGAAACGACCAAGATTCATTCGGTGGCCGGAAAGTTGGGTGAACATTCTTCACTGATGACCGTCAGGCCATACTGTTCGCCTCATCATACCGTTTCTGATGTCGGTCTGGTTGGCGGAGGGTCTTATCCGCAACCTGGCGAAATTTCGCTGGCGCACAACGGGGTTTTGTTTTTGGACGAACTGCCTGAATTCAAAAGAACAGTACTCGAAGTATTGAGACAGCCGCTTGAAGATCGTGAAATTACAATTTCAAGAGCAAAGTTCACGGTGACTTATCCATCGAGTTTTATGTTGGTCGCATCAATGAACCCGAGTCCGAGCGGCTATTTTCCGGATGATCCGAACAATACTTCAACATTGTTGGAAATGCAGCGTTATATGAATAAAATTTCGGGTCCGCTGATGGACAGGATTGATCTTCACATCGAAGTCAGTCCGGTTCCGTTTGAAAATCTTTCTGCCGAAAGAGACGGTGAAAAAAGCATTGAAATCAGAAAAAGAGTTGAAAAAGCAAGAGAAATTCAAACCAAAAGATATCACGGTCTGCCCAAAATCCATTACAATGCACAGATGGGACCGACGCAGCTCGACGAATATTGTGTCACCGACGAAGCATCCAACAAACTGATCAAATCTGCGATGGACAAGTTGAATCTGTCTGCACGTGCTTATGACCGAATTCTCAGAGTTGCACGAACCATTGCCGACCTTGAAGAAAGTGAAGGTCTGAAAAGTCATCACATTGGTGAAGCAATCCAATACAGAAGTCTCGACAGGGAAGGCTGGGGAATTTGATTCGGATAATTTTTTAAATTCATTTAGAAATTAATTCGAAATTTGCCAAATGGTCAGACGAATTTGGAAAATCATCAAACGTATATTGATCATCCTTTTTATTGCTCAACTCATTTATATCGTTGCATTGAAATGGATCAATCCGCCAATTACAATCACTCAGCTCAACAGTCTGATCGAAGGTCACGGGCTGAATAGGGATTATATATCGTATAACCAAATGCCGAAAAGCGCAAAACTCGCAGCAATCGCATCTGAAGATCAGCTGTTTGCGATCCACAACGGTTTTGACCGAAAACAGATTGAGAAAGCGCTTGAATACAATGAAAAACACGATGGCAAAAAAATCAGAGGCGGCAGTACCATCTCTCAACAGGTTGCAAAAAATGTGTTTTTGTGGCAGAAAAGAAGCTGGCTGAGAAAAGGTTTGGAGGCATATTTTACTTTTATGATCGAGAAAATCTGGGGTAAAAAAAGGATTCTTGAAATGTATCTCAATGTTTCTGAAACCGGAATCGGTACTTTTGGAATCGAAGCTGCGGCTCAGCGGTATTTTCAAAAATCAGCATCAAAACTCAGTCGAAACGAAGCCGCACGAATCGTTGTGAATCTTCCCAATCCAAAGAAATACAGGGTCAATCCGCCAAGCTCGTATGTGAGCAGAAGAGCTGTCTGGACCGAACGGCAGATGAGAAATCTGGATGGAGTGCCGGAGATTAGGGCGATTGTTGATTAGATAATTTAAATACTGAAAATTAGATTATGCCCGAAAAAACCAATGCGGTCAGGATACTTGAAAACAACCACATCGAATACGAAATGCTGAATTTTGAAGTGGACGAATCCGATTTGAGCGCAGAACATATTGCAGAAGTCCAGGGAATCGAACCCGAAAAGATTTTCAAAACCCTTGTGCTCATCAACAATGAAAAACAGCATCTGGTGGTGGTCATCCCTTCGAACTGGCATTTGGATCTGAAGAAAATTGCAAAAGCATCCCATTCAAAGAAGTGCGAAATGATCCCGATGAAGGATCTTCTTTCGGTTACCGGATACATTCGTGGCGGCTGTTCGCCTGTAGGAATGAAAAAACATTTCCCGACCTATATCGAAGAATCTGCCCAGCTTTTTGAAAAAATATTTGTCAGTGCGGGTAAACGCGGTCATCTGATGAAACTGAAACCCGAAGATCTGGTGGGAGTGACCAAAGCGATTTATGCGGATTTGGTTGAAAATTGAATCCATTTCCAAAATTTAAAACCGAAAAAAAATCAGATTGAGGTTTTTACAGACTTTTTGGATTCCATTCAGTATTTTTGCACAAAAATCACACAATGACAAACGGAATCCTAATTCTTGATTTTGGTTCACAATACAATCAGCTGATTGCCAGAAGAATCAGAGACTTTGGCGTATATGCCGAAATCCTTCCTTTTAATGCTTCAATCGATCAGATTCTTGAAAAAAAGCCCAAAGGAATCATACTTTCGGGTGGTCCGTCCTCTGTTTTTGCAACTGATGCGGCATTGGTTGACAGATCATTATATGAATTGAATATCCCTGTTTTGGGCATTTGTTACGGTATGCAACTGACTGCTCATCTGTTGGGCGGAAAGGTTAAAAAAGGTGAGAAAGGAGAATACGGAAAAGCTGATTTTTCAATTCTTGAACAATGTTCGCTGTTTGACAGCGTACCCAAAAATTCAAGTGTTTGGATGAGCCATTTTGACGAAGTGGCGGAACTGCCGGCCGGATTTAAAATTGCCGGGAAATCAAATATTGATATTGCATCGATTTTTAGTATAGAAAAGAAAATTTACGCGGTTCAGTTTCACCCCGAAGTTTCCCATACCGAATTTGGAAGTAAGATGTTGGAGAATTTTGTATTCAATATTTGCCAATGTGAAAAAAATTGGGAATTGGATGATTTTATCACATCAGAAATTCAGCGAATCAAACAAGTAGTCGGCGATAAAAAAGTAATTCTCGGCTTGTCGGGCGGTGTGGATTCATCGGTGGCTGCAGTGCTGATCCACAAAGCGATCGGTGATCAGCTCAACTGTATTTTTGTGGACACCGGTTTGCTCAGAAAGGACGAAGGCAGAAAGGTTTTTGAGAATTACGGGATGCATTTCAATCTGAATATCAAAATGGTGGACGCCTCAGAACAGTTTTTGTCAAAACTGAAAGGTGTGAGCGATCCGGAAAAGAAAAGAAAGGTGATCGGTCATGAATTCATAGAAGTTTTCAATGCCGAGTCAAAGAAATTTGAGGATGCCGATTTTCTGGCTCAGGGCACGATTTATCCGGATGTGATTGAGTCTCAGTCTGTAAAAGGACCTTCTGCAACCATCAAATCACATCACAATGTGGGTGGATTGCCGGCAGATATGAAGTTGCAGCTGTTAGAACCATTGAGAGAACTGTTCAAAGATGAAGTCAGAAAAGTTGGTGTGGAGCTTGGTATTCCAAAGGAATTGGTGTTCCGTCATCCTTTCCCCGGACCGGGTCTCGGTGTCAGGATTTTGGGTGAGATCGACAGAGAAAAAGTCAAGATTCTTCAGGAAGCGGACCATATTTTTATTGAAGAATTGTACAAAAATGATTTATACGATTCGGTAAGTCAGGCGTTTGTAGTGTTGCTGCCGGTCAAATCGGTGGGTGTGATGGGCGATGAGCGTACTTATGAATATACAGCTGTTCTTCGTTCGGCAGACACGATTGATTTTATGACTGCGACCTGGTCAAAACTTCCGTATGAATTTTTGGGTAAGGTTTCAAACCGTATCATCAACGAAGTCAGAGGGATAAATCGTGTGGCATATGACATCAGTTCGAAGCCGCCGGCAACAATCGAGTGGGAGTAGAAAAAATTAAAATTCTTTTTTTGGAAGACCGGAAAATAGAATTATATTTGCAAACCAAAATTTAAGGCAGACCCGTAGTGTAACGGTAGCACACCAGGTTTTGGTCCTGTTAGTTGGGGTTCGAATCCCTGCGGGTCTACTAAAATGAGCTGACTATCAAATAGTTGGCTTTTTTTATTTTCGAAAATGACTTCTATTTGTTACTTAGGGTTTTTATAAATGAAATAGAGCGTAAAAAGTTTGCGCCCGATGGAATTTAAAGACACTTTCAACTTTGGTAAAGTTAATTCAAAGATGCAATGAGCGGCATTTTTACATTTACCGTTTTTTCTCCATTTGTTTAACGGATTTGATAATTTTTTTTAGAAAATCTCAAAAAAATTAACCCCGAGTGAATTCCATTTACCCGGGGTTATAGTTGCTGAATGCCAAGCGCATTATTTCTTGAAGTAATTGGTTTTTTTTATTAAACCATTTCACTTCTTTTAGAATTCAAAACTTTCGATTTTAAATTCACAAAAACCATTATACACTTATTCTTAAAGTTTAATGACTTTAAATGATTTTAATTCTTTTGATGTTTGAACCTTAAAAATATAAACACCGGAATGAATGCCTTCCATGTCTATTTTTGCGTTTTTGCTGTCGGCTTTAACGTTTTTTAATTCCTGCCCGGTCATATTGTAGATTTTCACACCGAGTATAGTGTCATCTGAATCAATGTTTAATATGTTTTTGACCGGATTGGGGTAGATAGACAAGTTATTTTTATTCCAATCATTTATTTTCATTTGGTCGGAATTATTGATATAAACTTTTGTGTACAAACTAAAATTATAACTTCCCGTTAAAATAAAATCAGGTATTTGGTCTCCGTTTATATCTGAAAACACAATTGAACCGTCTTCTATTGCGAAGAAAGGTATATCTTCAACTTCCACAAACATTCCATCGCCAATGTTATGAAATAGTTGCATATAGACATAGGCGTCTTCTGATGTTCCGGATACTACAAAGTCAGATTTTCCGTCTCCGTCAACATCAGCTACTGCTAAGTCTGAAAAATACAGGCCAACAAATGTGTTTTCTGAAGGTGTGAAGTTTCCATTTCCATTATTCAAATAAATTTGGGTTTGAATCTGGAAAGTGTCATCAAAACTAAACAGTAGTAATATAAGGTCTCTTCTAATTAATTTGGGTTTTCTGAAAAAGTTAAATCTCTTATAAACATTGGGTAAATCGTTAAGTCTTCTTGATTCGGTTGCAAGAAATTATCAAAGTAAACTAAAAAGAATGCCTTCTATTAATCCATTACCACATCCATTAATTTCATCTCCCAAACGGTTCTGGTTTTGGAACCGAATCTTTTTTCTTTGGGTTCGAAATGGATGATTTGTTTGACTTTAAAGTTGTTTGAATTGTCTTTGGTTTTAACCGACAAAACATAGGAATTTGTCCATTGATTCATTTTTGTTTTTCCGGGATTTCCCAAAGTTTTTATTTCAAATAAAACCAATTGATTTTCGATTTTGGAAAGGAATTCGGATAAATCAATTTCTTTTGAATTTTCAGACAGAAAGTCAGGGATTTGTATTCCGTTTTCGGTCATAGAAAAGATATTATTTCGAATTTGCTTTTTCAGATTTTCATCTTTTTCGGAAGAATACAAAGAAAGATATTCATAAAATTCATTGAGTTTGTTTTGTGAATTTTCCTGATAAGCCAGAATGCTTTTTTGTGAAAAATTTGCCTGAATGGATTTTGAATTCATTTGTGCATCCTGACCAAAAGCTATACCCGAAAAAATAAATAAAATTAATACAGATAAAACGCTGTCATTCCGGGGAACGAGGGATTTCACACCAAAAATAAAATCAATATTTATATAATCTTTCATAAAAGCTGAATTCTAATAAATGTTATTACTTTTTTTTCATTGGTTTCCAAATCCAGAATTTTCATCTTTTTTGTTTCGGAAGTCGGTACAATCAGTTTCCCCGAAAATTCTTCTTTATTCAAATATTCCGCACCGAGATTGTTCTTTAGCAGGATGATGACTTCCAGATCATCTGAAAGGATTTTATCTAACTTTTCCTTTCGGTTCTCCCAATCTTTCAAATCCGAGTGAATGAAATTCTTCAAAACCATTGCATAATCTTCTGGTTTAACCAGAATTTCATTTGTGGTTTTTGATATTTCAACTTCTTTATTTTCAAAATACGGACTCTCAATCACAATTTTATCTTTTTCATCTTTTAGTTCTACTTTGGAATCTTGAATTTCTATCGGTATTTTCTCATTTTCTTCTACTTTATAAACCTGAATTTCCTCTTCAGAAACGGGTTCTTTGGTGTATTCATTCTTTATTTCGATGGTTTTAGATTCGGATTTCTTTTTGAGTAGTAAATAAATTCCAAAACTCAGAATGGGAATCAGTAACAGCCAAAACCATTTTTTGAAAAAACTGTGGGCGGACTTACCAATCGGTTCCACCGGAATTTCTTCTTTTTCAATATTTTCAAAAACAAATTCATCCCAATTGGAATAACCTGCAAACTTTGAAAAAATATCCAGCATATCTTTCCTGGGTAATTTTTCGTTTGATTCGGGTTTCAAATGGGTATAAATCCATTTTTCACTCACGGTTTCTTTCTGATGAATTTCGATTAATTCAATGAGCTGGCGGATGTCTTTTGAGCTGAAATTCTTCCAGTTACCCTGAAAATACGGATAGGACTTCTGGTAAGTTTCCAAAACCCGTTTTTTCAATTCCTGAAAAACTTCGACTTCATTCATTTATCCGATTCAAATTTATTTGACTGCAAGGAATTTGACACTGTAAATCCACTGTAAAACTACTGAAAAAACTTTACAGTCAGTTGAAAGTCGTTTTACAGCCATTGATTTTTCAGTTCCCATTAATCTTGCTTCATAATTTAAAAATTCAAAAAAATGAAAACAACATTCAGTCTTTTATTCGGCATTTGTTTCTTAGCCGTTTTGGCGCAGGAATCGGGAAATGCAAATTATGGAAACAATTCTTATTCGGTGAACCAGGCTTCGGTTTATCAAACTGCTTTTGGCAACCGGAACGAAATGACGATTACCATCAAAGGAATTTATAACGAAAAAGCAACCTCAAAATTAGCGGTGTTCAGTGTTTTGCAATTGGGAAAAACAGCCGAAGAAGCGACCGGTTTAATCGACGAAAGAATTGGCAATGTGAAATTCGGTTTAAAAGCTTTCAAATCCGATATAGAAGTCGTCACCGATATGATTTCGTTTGTTCCGGTTTATGCTTTTGAAGAAGAAAAACGGATTTTCAACCCGAAAACTTACAATGAAAAGCCAAGTGGTTTTGAGTTGAGAAAGAATCTGATTATCAAGTTTAAGGAAACGGACGATTTGAGTCAAATTCTAAAAATATGTGCCGGACAGGAGATTTATGATTTGGCAAAAGTAGATTATGTTTCGGTCAACCACGAAAAAATATGGGAAGAAATACAGACAAAAGCGATGACGGAATTCGGGATTTTGCTTTCCAATTACTCTGAAGTGATGAATGTCGATTTAACCCAAAAAGAGAAGATATTGCAGGAAGGTTACAATATTATTTATCCGATGGAGAGTTACAGAAACTATCAGGCCTATTCACAGGCGAGTTTAAACCCGGGCAAAGGTGAAACGGTCAACAGGGTTACAAAAAACACAACTCAATATTACAACGCTGTACTGCCAAAACCTCACGCTTTTGTCATGAATCCCGATATAACTGAACCCACGATGCAATATATTTATGAACTGACCGTAAAAATTCAACTCAAAGAAGATTTATTACCAAAAAACACCATTCAAAAGAACAATAAATACTTTTTGGTTACGCCCAACGGTGATTTGAAGACTTTGGATTTGAATTGAATCTTGAAAAAGTTTGTTTCTGATTTGGATTAGAAGGTTTGGGTAAGTGAGGTTTGCTTGGGAGTTATTTGTGATTATGCAAAAAAAATCGGCCTTTTAATTATTCCTTATATCCAATTCCATATAAAACGAAAACAATCAATTTACAGGTAAACACATATATTGATAACATATCTGAATTGATTCATCTTTTACGAAAGAATACAAAGAAAAATATAAAAACCTGCTGGAAGAGAGGTGTGCAATTCTTTTTTCAAAGCGAGCCAGAAACCGGAGAAAGATTATTTGGATTTCTTTCTTTTCTTTTTTCCGATTTTTTGATCGATTCGACGGTTGAATTCCTCTAAAACCGAATCATTGCCGGTATTACAGTTGAGCCGTTTAATCTCTTTCAGCACTTTTTTTACCGATTTGAAATCTCTCAAAACTTCTTTCAGCCAGGCTTTTTTGAAAAGTATATTCACTTTGTCCATACCTTTTACCGTCAGCGCAAAATCAATCAGCTTTTCAGCCTCAGCAAAATCTTCGTTCAGAATCAGTGTGTCGATGTAGTACGGATACACTTCCAGCGCATGAATATTGTGCGAAATCGCTTCAGAAAAATATTCTTTTGCAGTTTCATAATCAAGCAGTTGTTCCGCATAAATCCTTCCCATCAGACAAATCGCCATCGTGTTTTTATCGTCATACGACAGTGCGTATTCCAACGACTCTATGGTGTCGCTCAGCGAATATGGATAATTATCCAAAGCATTCAGTAAATGTTTATCTATAGCTCTCATTTTATTAATCTTTTATTCCAAATCATTATCCAAGTTCCTTTTTAGTTTTTGTCTTTCCGATTTGTAATTCTTTTCAATTTTTTTTTGTTTTTTAAAATCCCTACCCTTAATTATTCGGGTCGGATTCCCTTTTTTCAATTCAATTCGGTGGTTACTTTCCAATTTCATCCGGTTTTGAATTTCCTTCAGATTTTCTTTATCCAGTTTCTGAAGCAGTCTTTCAACAGCCAGCTTCTTATTCTGATGCTGAGAACGGCTGTCCATTGCCGTCACCGCGATTCCGCTCGGTTTGTGAATCGCGCGAACCGCTGTGTTCACCTTGTTGACATGCTGTCCGCCGGCACCCGAGCTTCTCATCGTCTGAAATTCAAAATCCTTTTCGTTAAAGGCTTCGGGTTGAAATTCTTTCAATTCAATAACACCGATAAACCAGGTTCTTGATTTTTTCCCGGTCCGACTTCTGCCGATCCACTGAATCGTTCCTTTCCATGAATCCACAAATTGCTGAGCCGAAATTCCTTTCAGCATCACCGTTGCCGACAGTACAGTTCCGTTCTCCTGTCCGGCTTCTCTGTGGATTACAGTCGGATTCAGACCTGACTGCTGTGCTTCACCTATCAGGATTTTCAATACCTGAGCAGCAACAAAAGTGCATTCTTCGGGTGCGTTTCCAGCTGTTATTTGAATTATCTTTTTCATTTCCCCAATTGTTTAACGGTTGTGAATCAATTAAATCTCAAAAAACATTTGTCTGTACTGACTTTTGTCTTTTTTGAATAATTCCGGGAAATTTCTGAATGATTCCAACAAAAAAGCCCGGAGGTTTTAAATCTTCGGACTTTTCATATTTTGATAAATTTCTTGATCAGAAAAAATGGAAAGCACGAAGAAAAGCTGCACCAAACTTTGGTGAATCGCTTTGCAGATTGAATTCTAAAACAAACATTTTCTTCGTTTTTTGATTAAACTTTATTTTTAAGGCTGCAAATATCTGAATAAATTTATTTGAAAAGAAAAAAAATTCTTTAAAGCACCTTTAAAATTTCTGAAAAACAGCTTTCTGTAAATGATTAAAATGCCTGTTTAATCTTTTTTTTGCGGTTAAATTTTATAATTCCGATAATTGGGAGAGTCAAAGATACAGCGTGATTCACAGTGTATTAATTCCAATTTTTTGATTTGGTCAAATAAACTTCATCCAAATAATTTTCAAATAAAATTATGAATCGTAATTTTGATGTCCTTAAGTTCAATTGTCTTGAAAAAGGATATTTCCTTAAAAAATGCAGGTCAGGTTACTTCCTACTGGATTTTGTTTGGAATCAGTTTTTCGCATTTGCTGAATGATTCGATTCAATCTCTGATTCCGTCGATCTATCCGTTACTGAAAGATGAATTTGTGCTTTCATTTGCACAGATCGGTCTGATACAACTGACTTTTCAGTTGACAGCCAGCCTGCTTCAACCGATGGTGGGAGCATACACCGACAAACATCCGCAGCCCTATTCGTTGGCCGTCGGGATGTGTTTTTCACTTGCCGGTCTGATCGCAATTGCATTTGCACCCAATTATTTGGGAATTCTGATTTCGGTTGCACTGATCGGTTCGGGGTCTGCCATTTTTCATCCTGAATCTTCAAAATTGGCCAATATGGCTTCGGGCGGAAAACGCGGTCTGGCTCAGTCAATTTTTCAGGTGGGCGGAAATACCGGAAGTGCGATCGGTCCGCTGCTGGCTGCTGTGGTTGTTGTCGCATACGGACGAAGTCATTCTGCATATTTTGCTCTGTTTGCGCTTTTGGCCATCATCATTTTGGTATATGTGGGACGTTGGACCAAAGACAAAATCAAAGAAATGAATGCGCTGAAAAAAAGTGTTGTCATTGAAGATTATCACCCCTTGCTGACAAAACCAAAAGTTCACAAAGCCATTGGAATCCTGCTGATCCTTATTTTTTCAAAATATATCTATCTGGCAAGCATCAGCAGTTATTTTACATTTTTTCTGATTGAAAAATTTAAAGTTTCTGTTGCCAATTCACAGCTTTTCCTGTTTGGATTTTTGGCGGCAGCCGCTGTGGGAACTTTTTTTGGCGGACCTCTGGGTGACCGTTACGGACGGAAATATGTGATCTGGTTTTCAATCCTTGGTGCTGCACCATTTGCACTCGCAATGCCGTATCTCGACAGCTTGTTTCTGACTTCTGTATTCAGCATCATCATCGGATTTGTTTTGTCATCCGCTTTTCCTGCCATCATCGTTTATGCACAGGAACTGATGCCCGGAAAGATCGGTATGATTTCTGGCCTCTTTTACGGTCTTGCCTTTGGAATGGGTGGTGTAATGGCTGCGCTGCTCGGAGTTTTGGCGGATTGGAAAGATATCTATTTTGTATATCATCTATGTTCATTTATGCTGCTGCTCGGTGGCGTTGCCTATTTCCTGCCCAATCTGAGAGAACTTGCAAAACAGAATTCCGAAAATTAAAATCAGTATTTTTTAACAGCTTGTTTTGTTCAACAGCTCCAATTCTGAAGCATCAAAATTCAGTGAATTTGAAGATAAAATCTGTTTCAACTGTTCGGTGGTGATAGCGCTCAATACAGACGATCCGACAATCGGACTTGAATTTAGCCTTACGAGCGCAACCGTTGCAAAAACTGTAAAGTGGTTTTCTGCGATTTCGTCAATCTATTTTATGATTTTCAATCTTTTTTTATTTTAATATTTAGCAGCATCATGTCTAATTTTACTTTTTCCGAGTTCAGCTTCGATGCGATATTTTTTGTTTAAACATAGTATGGGAAACAGTTAATCCATATTTTCAGATGTTTCAATTGTTTCACCCAAACACCCAGGATTCAGATTGGAAACTGCGATGGTTTCGGACTGTCCGCCGACCCGTTATTTGTCCAATGTGGATAGCTGTCAGCGGTGCCTGTAAAGTTTTATCAAGCTTCAGCATAAGCATTCAATATATCAAATGATTTTTTCTCTTCCGGAATCTCTCCGAAAACATTTCCATCCAAACAAAATGATTCGACTTCCAACTCGGATTGACCAATCTTTACTAAGCTCATTTTTTGATTTTTTCTTCAGTTTGCATATCTTTTTAATCTATGATGATGAAATATCTTTAAAATTGAATGATACTCTATTTCGTTAATAAATTATTGCAACAGAAATAATTTCAATTTCAATTTTTGATTTGCCTAATTTAATTATACGTCCAAAAATAAATTTTGCCAACTTGTGATTGATCAATACCTTAGCCGTTTGAAAATTTTTATGATGAGAAAAACTTTACTGCTTATTTCGGCTGTTATTTTGGTATTTACACATACGCATGCACAGCAATTGGAAAAACTGTATGATTTTGAAATTCAGGATGGTAAATTTACATACAGCCATCTTGTCAGTGACGGAAACTATCTGTACGGTATGTCAAACGGCGGCGGCGAATTCGACAAAGGGACCATTTATAAGGTCAAAAAAGACGGCAGCGAATTTGTGAAATTGTATGATTTTGACGGTGTCAACGGCGATCGTCTGTATAATTCACTGACTTTGGTCGGCCAGGAATTATTTGGTGTAGCATACAGAGGAGGAGCAGCAGACAAAGGGGTTCTTTTTAAAATAAGTACAGATGGCAGTAATTTTCAGAAATTGATTGATTTTGGAATTGGCAACAATGGCATGTATCCGAACTGCACTTTGTATCATATGGATGGTTTTCTGTACGGAACCACTTACAGCGGCGGAAATACAGGCAGCGGAATATTTTTTAAAATTAAAACTGACGGCAGTGACTTTACTGAACTTCATTATTTTAACAATACGGATGTGGTAAGTCCGCACGGTAATTTTGTGTTTGACGGAGAATATTTTTACGGAGCCAGTTTCAATGGAAACGGTGTTTACAATTCAACCATTTACAAAATCAAACCCGACGGTACAGGTTTTATGAAACTCCATGATTTTCCGGATGAACTGACAAATACAAATGTCTCTCCAAATGAATTGCTGCTGGTGGATGATGTGTTGTATGGAACGACCATATATTCTGAAATTGAACAGGACGGCTATGTGTACAGCCTGAAAACTGACGGTACCGATTTTTTGATTCTTCATCAATTTGTTCAGCAATCGGGAATACAGCCGCGTGGAAAATTGACTTTTTCAAACGATTTTCTTTACGGAACAACCACTGTTGGAGGTGGAATTTTCAAAATTGGAAAAGATGGGACTGATTTTGAAAACATTTTTACGTTTAACAATGAATCGGGTTATAGCGCATTAGCAGGTCTTCATTTTGAAGATGATGCATTTTTTGGAACCACTTTTTATGGAGGAATAAACGGCTACGGTACGGTTTATAAATTTACTGAAGAATCTCTCTCCGCAGATGATTTAAATAGCATGCAGATTAGCATTTTCCCAAATCCGGTTCGCAATTTTGTCCAAATTCAGTCAGAAACAGAAGTGAAAACATTTCAGTTGTATTCGATTACCGGAAAACAATTGATGAAGAAAGCAGAATTGTATAAAAATAAATTGGATCTTACAGAGTTGCCTATCGGAATTTATATTCTAAAACTTCTCATGACTGACGGTCGAATTAAAGCATTAAAACTGATAAAAGAATAAAAATTCTGATGAATATGGCTTTTTAAGAATTCGAAATTTTTAAAATGTCTGAGTTTAATCTTGGTATAATTTTTTATTGGCTCGATGATTAATTCATCAACAAATTTTAATTGGAATCATTCTAAATTTCGTGATTTTCAAATATTAGCTTACCTTTACCCAAACTTTGTCAGATAGATTATGGACACTGTAAAACAAAGAAATTACGAGATTGTAAAACAGGTGTTTACCAATTTTTTGGAAGAACACGGACACCGCAAGACACCTGAGAGATACGCAATATTGGAAGAAATATATTCAACCGACGAACATTTTGACATCGATCGGCTGTATATCATGATGAAGGACAAAAAATATCGGGTCAGCCGTGCCACCTTGTACAATACCATCGAATTGCTGATGGAGGCGAAACTGGTCAGAAAACATCAGTTTGGCGAACAGCAGGCACATTATGAGAAATCATATTTTGACAAAAACCATGACCATATCATTCTTTCCGATACGGGTGAAGTGATCGAATTTTGCGATCCGAGGATACAGGTTATCAAGACCACGATTGAAGAAGTTTTTGATATAAAGGTGGAAGGCCATTCACTGTATTTTTATGGCAGAAGGAACAACTAAACAGCTGAAAGTATTTTCATTCATACTGCTGATGCTCACCGGTTCGATGCTTTTCGGACAGGTGCAGCGTGATTTGAAAAAAGATCCGCCAAAAAAAATCAAACATCTTCACTCGGATGTGATGAAGGTAACTCCCGAAAAATTTGAAGGTAATCCGTTTGCATACGGAAATGTTGCCTTTGAACACGATCGGACTTTTCTGTACAGTGACAGTGCCGTTTTTTATCAGAAAGAAAATTTCTTTCGCGCCTGGTCAAATGTGAGGATGATCAACGATACAGTCGCAATGACTTCGGATAGTCTGGAATATGACGGCAACACCAAGCTGGCAAAGGCTTTTGGACGGGTCCATATGAAAGACAAAAAGTCCGAACTGTTTGCAAATTATGTCGAATACAACCGTGAAACAGATATAGCCACCGCAACCGGGAATGTAGTGATGATCGATCCGAACCAGCGGATTGAAACACCTTATATGACTTATAACCGAAAAACAGGCATTGCCTATACAGATGCAGGTGCAGTCATCACAGGCAAAGACGGAACGGTGACCCACACACAGATCCTGACCTACAATGCAAACACGAAAGTGATTGATTTTGACCGGAATACAATGATCGAAACACCCGATTACCGAATCGTTTCCGACAAAATGAAAATGAATCAGGCGACAGATGTAACCGAATTCATTGGCCGGACTACTGTAACCGACCGAAAAAATCCAAGAAATTATATCGTAATGCCCGAAGGCGGCGGAACCTTCAACAAACGGACCGGCGAAGCAATACTAAAAAAAAGATCCACGATTTACAGAGACGGAAAAGAGCTTTGGGGAGATGAGATGTATTTCAACGACCAGACCGGATACGGCTGGGCCAAAGGCGATGTGTTTATCAATGATCCGGAGGAAAAAAGATTTGTCAGAGGCGAATACGGCGAAGTTTTTCGTGATGTGGATTCTGCTTATGTGACCGGTCGCGCCTATGCGGTCAAGGCATTTGCAGAGGATTCACTGTATTTTCATGCAGACACCATCATGGTGGTCAAAAGAGCTGATTCCACCAGGGTTTTGAAGGCATATTTCAAAGCGAGATATTTCAAAAGTGATGCGCAGGGCAAATCGGATTCAATCTTTTACAATGAAACCAAGGGGCTGATGAAATTCTACAGAGATCCGATCATGTGGTCGGGTGAGCAGCAGATAACGGGCGATACAATTTATGCCTATAACAATCCCGAGAAACAGGTGATGGATTCGGTTCGGGTTTTTAACAATGCATTTGCGATTTCAAAATCAGATTCGCTGACCGAAAAAGATTTCAATCAGGTCAAAGGAAAATTCATGACCGGATTTTTTCTGGACAATCAGCTCAATCTGGTCGAGGTCCACGAAAATGCACAGTCTGTGACTTATGTGGATGATGAAGATTCTGAAAGTCATGAAAAAGAAAGAATTGGAATCAATCTGTCGGATTGCGGCATCATAGAAGCTGAAATTAACGGAAACAATGTGGAAGTTCTTGCCTGCAGGATTCAGGCGACTTCAAAACTCTATCCCGAATCAAAACTGCCCGAATCAGCGAAATATCTGAAAGATTTCAACTGGCGCGGAAATGAAAAAATGCTCAGATGGCAGGATATATTTGATGATCCGCCTGATTATATCGAAATCAGAATCAAAGAAAACGGAGAGGAGGAAACACAGGAGAAAACCGAAATCATCGATTTGGACGAATTGCTGAATTCATCCGAACAAAAAGAAGAAAATCAGAAATAATCCGAAAGAGATTAGTATTTTTACAAATTAAAGAAGACCAAAAGAACGATCTGAAATGAAAAAGAAATTAATTCCTTTTTTGACTATATTATTTTTTACGGCAGGCTGCTATATCTACAAACCCTATTCTGAAAATACTGAATCAAGAACAGCCGATTCAGGTGCTGCACAGGCGAGATCGCTCAGAGATTCGAGGCCAAATACACCGATTACCGGAGAGTCAGATTCACAGGGAGCACCAAGAAATAAAAACCAGAGACCGACCGAGGAAGAAATAAAAATGAAGAACGAAAAACTAAAAGAAATCGGAGGAAATGAGGATAGCCAAAAAGTAAAAGAAGAAGAAACCAGAAGGCAAAAAGAGGAGGAAATTAAAAGGAAAAGAGAGCTGGAATCAGGCGATGACCGCGGAAAAGGAAAAGTTGTGCTGGATACAATGGATGATGGATCGATTTTACCGGAGCCAGTTGGAATATCACCGGCAGAAGGAGCTACAAGCGGTAGCCTGAAATCAAAAATTCAGCCCAACAAATATTATAAAATCAGCGTACAGGACAGACAATACAAGATTCAGGCGGATCAGTGGGAAGGAGATACGCTAATTTCACATGTGCTCAGAAAACCAAAAAAGGTTTTAAAATTTCATCAGAATCAGATCGATGAAGAATCGCTTGAAGAAAGAAGATTTTCAAAACCTTATTCTGACCTGATCACTGTCGGATCTTATGTTGCAGCCGGTGCGGCCGTATTATTGCTGGTATTGTGATGGTGGATGCTTCAGATTTAAAAAAGGATTTTTTCAGATATCAGGCAAAAACCACCCATTCGGCTTCGGGCTTTGAAGTCGATTATGCAAAAGGTTCATACATCTACGGTAAGGACGGAAGGGCATATCTTGATTTTGCAGCCGGTGTTTCTGCCAATACACTCGGTCATTCTTTTCCAAAAATTATTGATGCGATCAAACAGCAGGCGGAACGTCATCTTCATGTGATGGTCTATGGTGAATATGCACAGGAGATGCCGGTCAGATTGTGCAAACGATTGGCAGAGGTTTTACCCGATCCGCTGGATACGACCTATCTGGTGAATTCGGGAACAGAAGCAATCGAAGCCTCGATGAAACTGGCAAAAAGATACACAGGAAGAGAAGAAATCATCGCCTGCAAAGATGCCTATCACGGCAACACCCAAGGCTCGTTGAGTCTTGCCGGCAGAGAGGAGAAGAAAAGAGCTTTCAGACCATTGTTGCCATTGATCAGTCATATAGAATTCAATTCTGAAACTGATTTGAACAAAATCACCCGAAAGACTGCTGGTGTCGTGGTTGAAACCATACAGGGCGCAGCAGGATTCAGGACTCCTGAAAATGATTATCTCAAAAAAATAAAAAACAGATGTGAGGAAGTCGGAGCACTGCTCATTCTTGACGAAATCCAGCCGGGTTTTGGAAGAACCGGAAAACTGTTTGCATTTCAGAATTACGATATGGTTCCCGATGTGCTTGTAATGGGCAAGGGAATGGCAGGTGGCATGCCGGTGGGTGCGTTTACGGCAAGTGCAGAAATGATGGACTGTTTGTCACATCATCCTTCGCTGGGTCATGTGACCACTTTTGGCGGAAATCCTGTGATTGCAGCTGCGGCTTTGGCGGTGCTCGATGAATTGATTCAAGGTCCGTGGATGGGGCAGATTGATCAGAAGGAAAAACTGTTCAGACAACTGCTGGTCCATCCGAAAATTAAAGAAGTTCACGGTCGGGGACTGATGCTGGCACCAGAAATGGAATCTTCAGAATTTGCGATCAAAGCTGCCGAAAGATGCATGGACAACGGACTGATTATCTTCTGGCTGATGTACAGCGTTTATAATTTAAGAATCACTCCGCCGCTGACAATTTCTGAGGATGAAATCAGGAAAGGCTGTGAGATACTGCTGAATGTTCTTGATGAATAAATTTCGAAGCATTAAAAAATGTTAAGACAAAAAAAAGACCGGAAATTCCCGGTCTTTTTCATCATTCAAAATCCTATTATTTGATAATCAGTTTCTGAGTTGTTTTGCTGTCAGCAGTCTGAATCACAATCATATAAACTCCTGTAGGAAGTTTCAGATTGTATGACTGGCTGTAGTTACCTCCAAAATGGTTCAGATCCTGGCTGTAAACTGTTCTTCCGGCAGTATCAAAAATTGTGGTTGTCACATTTCCGGCTGAAATATTGGCAGCCTTCACAAAGAACTGTCCGTTGTTTGGGTTCGGATAGATGCCCACTGCGAACTGATCAACGTCTGAAACGCCCATCACACCTGAAAGGTTGAATTTTCTTGAAACTGCGTAATAAACATTATCGATGGCTTCCACCATAACTCTTGCATTTGTTCCCGCAACAGTTCCTTCTGGCAGTGAAATCACTTCGCTTCCGTCATTCGGAGTACTTTCTTTAACCACAGTAAAGCTGGTGCCATTGTCCTGAGAAAACAGGATTCTTACGTTTGCAGTACCGATTGGTGCAGCATCTGTTCCATTAACACTCCATTCAACCAGCATTGTACCGCTGTTGATTGCAACGGTCTGTCCTTCAATCGGATTTGAAATTTTGAAAGGTCCTGCATCAGTTACAGTAACTTTCATTGCTGAAGTCGCAGTCTGTGGTCCAGCAGGATTGTTGTCTCTTACTGTAAATTTAAAGTTGAAAGTTCTTGCAACTGTAGTAATCGCTTCCCATCTTCCTCTCCAATAGGTTTCATTTTCTCCCGGATCGGTTGTCAGAACATAGTCAAATCTTGGGAAATATCTGGTTGGAACGGTCAGATGCGGATTTGATCTGAAGTTTGGACCTACTGTTTTTGTGAGACTTACTCGGCTGTTATTACCTGTAGTAGCATTGGTTCCTGAGTCTGCCTGTTCCCAATTGTAAAGAAGCACGTCTCCGTCAGGATCACTTGCTTCACCGGTCAGTTTAAATGCAGTCCCTTTTGGAATGCTGTAGTTTGAGCCTGCATTAGCAGTCGGAGTTCCATTTCCTGTAATGGTAGTATTGTTTGCACAAGCTTTGTACTGCAAATTCGCCTGAATTTGTTCAATGCTTTTGTAAACAAAATAGTCATCTGAGTGAGCCTGTACATTTTGACCGGTGATACCCGCATACCCCATAATGGTCGAGCCGCTGCCGGGTTCAACGTTTGCTCCTGTTCCCTCATATCCGTGGGAAAAAGTATGGTTGGCACCTATCTGGTGACCGTATTCGTGAGCAACATAGTCGATATCAAAATTATCTCCTTCGGGGCCTCCTGTTCCTGGAGATGTATAGCCGGTTCCTTTGTTCGAATTGTTACAGATACATCCGATGCAGCCCGCATTTCCGCCACCGCCCGAACGACCGTAAAGGTGTCCAATATCATAATTGTCAACACCAATTACATTGTTCAGTGTAGTTCTCAACTGATTGGGCCAGCTGCCCATTCCTGAAGGTGGTGAGTAAGGATCTGTATTCGGGTCAACATAGACAACCAGTTCGTTGTTTGCAACCAAAATCAGGTTGACCGCCAGATCTTTTTCAAATACACCGTTTACACGTGTAAGGGTTGCATTGATTCCGGCCATTGCACCTGCAACGGTACCTCCAAAATAAACACCGTATTCACCGGTACAGGATTGAGCCAAAAGGAAAGTTTTGAATACACCGGCACTCGATTTTTTCGGGTTTTGGTCCACCAGATCCATCAAATCGTTTGACAAAGCCGTTGTTTCTTCGGTTGTACATTCAAAAGCCTGAGCACCCAATTCTCTGTGTTTCTTCGAATTGAATACGATGTATCTGCTGTTATCAACTGTATAAGGCTCTATAAATTCAGACTGACCACCTCTCAGTGTCATGGTCTGAATTCCTTGAGGAGAAAGACTGAATCTCAAATATGCATTCGGATCGTCAATACCTATACCGATATAAGATCTGATATCAGGAAACTTTGCCTGTAATTCGGGTTGAAAATTCGATGCTTCCCAAACTTCAAATCTCTCCATCATTCCCTCAACATTCGGAATTGAAATAATTTTTCCGGGCTGACCGGAAAATCGTTCCGGTACATTAGCCAATTGTTGTTTGAAAACCTGTCCATCGAAACTATAAAGACCTGCGGCCTCTATCTTTTCCTTTCCCTGCTTGACAATGGCATTCCCCAAAGAAGTAGTTTTCCACTGCGAGAAAACTGCTAAAGGCAAAGCCAAAGCCACAGCCAATAAAACTTTTTTCATGTGTTCTCTTTTTTTAATTGTTTGATTAATTAACTTTGCTAATATAAAAAATTACAACTTATGATAAGCCCTTTTTCAATAAAATTTATAACAATTGTTGGTGTTTTCTCATTTATACTTTCGTGCGGAACATCCAAAGATGCAGGCAGTAATCAACTGTTGAGCCTTGAAATGGAAACTACAGGTATGGGCGGAATGCAGCAATTTACGGCTTCAAATGCCAAAATGGTTGAGAAATCGGTAAATCGATCTGAAAGCAGTCAGGAAGTTACAAAATCTGTCAGCAAATCTGATTTGCCACAGCATTGGAACAAAATTAAAGGACTGGTTTCAAATCTTGATATTAATAATTTTGAAAATCTTGAATCACCTTCTCAGGACAGACTTTTTGATGGTGCCAGAGCAACGGTTATTACACTTCATTTCAAAGACAAAACGGTTACTTCTGCTGCTTTTGACGAAGGAAATCCACCTGCAGAATTGAAAGCACTGTATGATTATCTGGTGTCTGTGGTGAACCAGTAATCGTCTCGGTTGTCATTATCCTTTTTCTGATTTTCACCGTATTTTTCTTCCAATGATTTTCTTTCATTTTCAGGAAGGCTTTCTTTGTATTTTTCCCACAGCCATTTTTCGCGTGAATCAGGTTCTGAACGGTTTTCCCATGAATATTGTTTTTCGGCCGGTCCGTATTTTCTTGTGATAAATGCAAACAGCAAACCGACCAGACCGCCTGCCAAATGGCTTTCCCACGAAATTGGGTTGCTGTCTTCTTTGTAAAATTTGGGCAGCAGCTCTTCGGGAACCATTCCCCAAATCATGCTACCGTAAAGAAAAGCAACGATCAGCGAGATGGCTATCAGATTTCTTGATTTTTTGAGAATTCCGCTGAAAAATACAAACGAAGCAAGCATATAAACCACACCGCTCGCGCCGATATGACAACCGATCGGGTTGCCGAAAATCAGATTTCCGCCAAGCCAGACCAGTATTCCGGTGAGCAGCCAGCCAAAAATAATGACATAATAGGCGATTCGCTGGTAAAACAAAACCGCAAAAAAACTCAGTACGGCTAACGGAATTGAATTGTTGATGATGTGTTTCCAGCCCGAATGAAAAAGCGGTGCAAACAAAATTCCGCGCAGACCTACAAAATTTCTGGGTACGATTCCGTAACAGTTGTATTTGCCCAATCCCGCCAGCTGAAGTACAAATGTGCTCCAGATCAGAATCAGCAGTATCGCAGGGACGATCAGCGAATTTTTTGGGAAGGGATATTTCATACAGAAAATTTAATTGGGAAAGTCACAAATTGTTCCAGCCTCTTTTAACTGACAAATTTGCTGAATTTTAAAACAACCTATTTAGAATCGCACTGTAAAACTCTTTTGGAGAATAGGTCTTCGGATTATTTTTTGAAATTTTATACTGGACATCCAAATGGCGTTTGACTTCGCCGTATGCCTTCCACAGACTGTATTTTGAATCATAAATATGAGTGGGTTCAGAGTTGGAGCCGTTGACTTCGAGTATTTTAAATTGACCGTTTTTCAGCGCCTCAGGACTCTCGGATTTCACGTCCATCCGGCCGTAATTAAAACCTTTGATGGCAGAACCTGCCTTTTTAATATTTTCAATTAATTCTTCTGAAATCAAATCCGATGCATCAAAAAATCTTGTTCCCCGGTTGTGATTTCCGATTGGCTCCAAAAGAATTTCTTTTCCTTTGGGATGAATTTTTTCCCAGTCATCTTTAAATTTATTTGACAGATAATCAGTTCTGTGTGCACATCTTGGATTGGATTCTACAAAATCCTTCAGACTGGTTTTTCCATCCGATCTGAATTTTAAAAACTCTTTTCCGGTAATCGAAAGAATCACAGATTGGCCCGAAATCTTTGCCCAGAATACTCCGAATTCATAAGGAAGTCCGATGTATTCCTGAATGATCAGATTATCTTTGATTTTATAATTTTCCCAATCTTTTTTGTCTGAAATCAATTCTACATTTACACCTCTTTCCCCCATATCGGGTTTGACGATAAACGGAAAATCGGGCAGCTCAGACAAATCGTTTTTGTGTTTCAGGATTTTGGTTTCTGCTTTGAATTCATCCGGAATCTGAGCCATGATTTCTGACTTTGAATAATCCAAAAAACCGCCAAATCTAATGCCTGGATTGGCTCTGCAAAAATAGCTGAACGAGCCGGCACTGACCGATTTCCAAATCCAGTAAGGAACAAATGGCGCATAAAACAACTTATATGGCCAGTATTCATATTCTGTAATTTTTCTTTTCATTGTATGATCGCAAAAATAACAAATCAAAATTATCAATCCGAATTGACATTCTGTATTATCGGATCGAAAAATCCTAACTTTGTAAAAATTGATTGATTTTGTGCATAGTCAGTATTTTTTCAAAGGACAACGGAGATTTTCTTTTGACACACAACCGGGATGAAAGCCGGTTGAGACCTTTTTCAAATCAGGTTCATAACTCAGAATATCATCAAAAAAAATGGATTGGTCCGGTCGATCTGGTTTCAGGCGGCACATGGATTTATTATTCATTAAAATATGCGGCCTGCATATTGAACGGGGGTTATGTGAAACACAGCCATCGTCCGCCATACCGTATGAGCCGCGGTCTTCTGATCCTTGAATTGTTGAGATACAATTCAATCGACCAATTTATCTCTGTCACAGATTTGGAAGGAATCGAACCTTTTACGATGATGATGCTCAATATGAATTCGGCCGAAAAAAAAATTCTGGTCTGGAACGGAAGTCAAAGATTTGTCGAGGACAGAAGTTCAGAACAGCTGATCGTCCGTTCATCAACACCGCTTTATACGGTGCAGGAAAAATCGGTTCATTATAATTCATTTGAAGAAATTGAGAATCCAACACCGGAAAGGGTTTTTGAACTTCATGACCATTTGAAGATGTTGCCCAATCATCAGTTTGAAACTGTTCAAACCACTTCGATCACCCAAATCAGTCATCAGCATCATCAAACCGACCTGAAATTTTGTCCGATTCCGATATAGAAATTACCTGCTTTGGCAGTGATTTATCAACAACCAAACGTTAATAAATATGGCATTATTTATGCAGATTACGTTTCGAAGTAACTATATTTGTTTAGTTGAGATAAATAATGAACGATAATTTTTCACAAAAAGTAAAAGATGTAATCGCCTTCAGTAAAGAAGAAGCACTGAGATTGGGCCATGATCAGATTGGAACCGAACATCTGCTGTTGGGTATTCTGAGAGACGGTGACAGCAAAGCGGTTTCAATCCTGGAAAATCTAAATGTAGATTTGAAGGAAGTTCGAAACAAGATTGAACTGCTCTCGCCGCCAAGAGAAAATATCTCTGACCGAAAACTGAATCTGCAGCTGACCAAACAGGCAGAAAGAGCTTTGAAAACAACCTTTCTCGAAGCCAAACTCTTTAAAAATTCAACTGTAAATACTGTACATTTGTTATTGTGTATATTGCGCAATGAGAATGATGCGGTAACTAAAATGTTGAAAAAAATGGGAGTAGATTACAACAATGTCAAATCAGAATTTAATTTTCATTATATGAATGAAGAAGAAATCGACCAAAAACCAAGGGCAGAATCCAATTATGAGGATGACGATGACGGTGGAGGAGTCGGCGGTTTTGAAAAACAAAATCCAAAAGGACCGACCAAATCAAAAACGCCGGTTCTGGACAATTTCGGGCGAGACCTGACCCAGATCGCACTGGACGGAAAAATGGATCCGGTGGTGGGAAGGGAAAAGGAAATCGAACGGGTATCACAAATCCTGAGCCGAAGAAAAAAGAACAATCCGCTTCTGATCGGTGAACCCGGTGTGGGTAAATCTGCAATTGCAGAAGGACTTGCTCTGAGGATCATTCAGAGAAAAGTCTCAAGAGTTTTGTACAACAAAAGAGTGGTGACACTCGATTTGGCAAGTCTGGTGGCAGGTACAAAATACAGAGGTCAGTTCGAAGAAAGGATGAAAGCCATCATGAACGAATTGGAGAAAAATGACGACATCATCCTGTTCATTGATGAACTGCATACCATCGTCGGAGCAGGAGGGGCAACCGGTTCACTGGATGCTTCCAATATGTTCAAACCAGCACTGGCAAGAGGAGAATTGCAGTGTATCGGTGCAACGACTTTGGACGAATACCGTCAGTATATTGAAAAAGACGGCGCACTGGTGAGAAGATTCCAAACCGTGATGGTCGATCCGACTTCACCCGAAGAAACCATGCAGATTCTGAATCAAATCAAAGACAAATACGAGGCGCACCACAATGTGAACTATACAGAAGAAGCGATCAAAGCCTGTGTGAATCTGACCAACAGATACATCACAGACCGCTATCTGCCGGACAAAGCGATTGACGCAATGGACGAAGCAGGTTCGAGAGTTCACATCAAAAACATCAAGGTGCCTCAGGAAATTCTTGATCTCGAAGCCAAACTTGAAGAAGTTCGTCAGGAAAAAACAAAGGTTGTCAAAAGCCAAAAATATGAGGAAGCTGCCCGACTCAGAGATTCAGAAAAACAAATCGAATCGAGTCTGAAAAAAGCCCAGTCAGAATGGATGAAAGCATCTGAAGAAAACAGAGAAACGGTGACAGAAGAAAATGTTGCAGAAGTGGTTTCAATGATGACCGGAATCCCAGTCAACCGTGTGGCTGAGAAAGAACTCAAAAAACTTTCCCAGATGAATGAACTGATGAAAGGAAAAATCATCGGTCAGGACGAAGCAGTGAGCAAAGTTGTAAAGGCAATCCAAAGAAACCGAGCAGGACTAAAAGATCCGGGCAGACCAATCGGATCGTTTATCTTTTTGGGAACCACCGGTGTCGGAAAAACACAGTTGGCAAAAGTGCTTGCCACCGAATTGTTTGATTCTCCCGATGCACTGGTCAGAATCGACATGAGCGAATATATGGAGAAATTTGCGATCTCCAGACTGATCGGAGCACCTCCCGGCTATGTCGGTTATGAAGAAGGCGGTCAGCTGACCGAAGCGGTGAGAAGAAAACCATATTCTGTGATTCTTCTTGACGAAATCGAAAAAGCGCATCCGGATGTGTACAACATACTGCTGCAGATTCTTGACGACGGACATATCACAGACAGTCTGGGAAGAAGAGTCGATTTCAGAAATACAATTTTGATTTTGACTTCAAACATCGGAACCAGACAGTTGAAAGATTTCGGTGACGGTGTCGGATTTGGCACATCTGCCAAAAAAGACAGTTCTGACGACAGAGCAAAAAGTACAATTGAAAATGCGCTGAAAAAGACTTTTGCACCCGAATTCCTGAATCGTATCGATGACATCATCGTATTCAATTCTCTGACAAAAGAGGATATCATGAAGATCATCGACATCGAACTCGAAAAACTGTACAAACGACTGACCGATCTGGGTTACGAACTGGAGCTGACACCTGAAGCCAGAGATTTTATTGCAGACAAAGGATTTGACAAAGACTTTGGTGCAAGACCGCTCAAACGTGCGATCCAGAAATATATCGAAGACCCGATGGCAGAGGAAATTATCAATTCTGAAATCACTGAAGGCGACAAACTTCTTTTGGAACTCAATGATTCAAAAGACGGAGTGAAGATTACGGTAAAAGGCAAATCTGCTGAACCAAAATCTTAAGAATAAATATTGGATAATGAAAACTGTGCTTTGTGCGCAGTTTTTTTATGCAGTCACCAAAGCTTTTTTAGAATCAACATTTTACTATTTTTGCCAAATGAAAATACTGATTACAGGAACTGCCGGTTTTATCGGATTTCATCTGGCAGAAAAACTGTTGAAAAGAGGAGATCAAATCGTCGGCCTTGATTCGGTTAATGATTATTATGATGTCAATGTCAAGTACGGACGGCTTGCCAAAAGCGGAATTGATCAAGATAAAATTGAATACAACCAATTGATTCGAAGCTCGGTTTGGCCTAATTATAATTTCATCAGACTAAATCTCGAAGACCGCGATAATCTTGAAAACCTTTTTGAACAACAACAATTTGATCACGTCATCAATCTGGCGGCACAGGCGGGCGTACGTTATTCGCTTACAAACCCTTATGCCTATGTGGAATCGAATATCGTCGGATTTATCAATCTGCTTGAATGTTGCAGAAACCATAAAATCAAACATCTGACTTATGCGAGCAGTTCGAGTGTTTACGGTCTGAACAAAAAACAGCCGTTTTCCACTTCAGACAATGTGGATCATCCGGTCAGTCTTTATGCGGCAAGTAAAAAATCAAACGAACTGATGGCGCATACCTACAGCCATCTGTATGGGATTCCGACCACAGGACTGAGATTCTTTACAGTTTACGGACCTTGGGGAAGACCCGATATGGCACTTTTTCTTTTTACAAAAGCAATGCTTGAAAACAAACCGATTGATGTGTTCAATCATGGAAATATGCAGCGCGATTTCACCTTTATTGACGATATAGTGGAAGGAGTAATTCGGGTAAATGACAATGCGCCGGTTCAGAATCCTGATTGGGATCCAGATACCGGTGATGCATCAAGTTCGTCGGCGCCATACAGGATTTACAATATCGGAAACAACAACCCGGTCAAACTGATGGATTTTATAGAAGCAATCGAGGAAAAATTGGGCAGGACATCCGAAAAGAATTTTCTGCCGCTTCAGCCGGGAGATGTTCCTTCGACCTATGCAGATGTTCAGGGGCTGATCAGTGATTTTGATTACAAACCGCAGACAACAATTCGTGAAGGAATCAACAAATTCATTGACTGGTATGTTGATTTTTTCAAGGTGAAAATTTAAAACCAATCGGTATTAAGCTTTCAAAAACTTCGGTTTTCATATTTTCGGGCTAAATTTGCAGCTTACAAATTCAGGCTTTGAAAAAATTCTCAACGAAATTAAATGTACAGCTGATTGCAGAAGTGCTGAGCGCATTTGATATCGAACATTTCGTACTTTCGCCGGGTTCAAGAAACGGTTCGTTGGCGACTCATTTTTCACATCATCCCAAATTCAAAACTTACAGCATAGTCGATGAAAGATCGGCAGGTTTTGTTGCTTTGGGAATGGCACAGCAACTGAGAAAACCGGTTGTGGTCTGCTGTACGTCGGGTTCTGCGCTGGTCAATTATTATCCGGCAGTGACCGAAGCTTTTTATCAGAATGTGCCGCTTGTCGTACTTTCAGCCGATCGTCCCGAACATCTGACCGATCAGTTTGACGGGCAGACCATCCGGCAAAAAAAAGTTTTTGAATCACATATCGTCAGTGAGGTTCAGCTGTCTGAAGATGAATCAACAGAATCGCTGACACATAATCTGGGACTGATCAAAAAAGCGATTGGTGAATCGATTCAAAAATCGGGTCCGGTACATATCAATATGCCTTTTTCAGAACCTTTGTATGAATTTCAACAAACCATTGACATATATTTTGACCGATTTGAAATTCCAAAAAATCAAAAAACAGAAATTGATGTTTTGTCTTTTTCGGAAAAATGGAATTCGGCCCAAAAGAAGTTGGTGCTGGTCGGTCTGCAGTTTCCGAATCAGAGACTGAATGAGCTGATTCGTGAACTGTCTGATGATGATTCGGTGGTGGTCATGACCGAAACCACTTCAAATCTGCATTCACAAAGATTTTTTAATAAAATCGATTCTGTCATTTATTCGCTTTCTGAAGAAACGCTTGAAAATCACAAACCCGAAATCCTGCTGACCATCGGACAGAATGTGGTTTCAAAAAAAATAAAAGCATTTTTGAGAAATCACAAACCCCAACAGCACTGGCATTTGGATCCTTATTGGCAGCCCGATACTTTTCAGTGTCTGACCGACAGAATCAATTTGGATCCGGTTGAGTTTCTTGAAAAATTTGTCTCTGAAATCATTCAGCAGCCGTCACATTACTACAATGACTGGAATTCGCTGAGTGTCGAAAAAGAAAAACTTCAAAATCAATTTGCAAAAAATACCGGTTTTTCAGATTTCAAAGTATTTGAAAAGATCATTGAAACATTACCCGAAAATATTGATCTGCAATACAGCAATTCGTCTGCGATCCGTTATGCGCAGCTGTTTGATCATCGCCCCGACATTCGTGTATTCTGCAATCGCGGAACCAGCGGTATTGACGGATCGACTTCCACTGCTGCGGGTGCGGCAATGGCAGATGAGCGTCAGACAGTACTGATCAGCGGTGACATTGCATTTTTTTATGACAGCAACGGTTTGTGGAACAATTATATACCCAATAATTTCAGAATCATACTGATCAACAACGGTGGTGGAAATATTTTCAAAATCATCCCCGGGCCTGAAAATTCGGGTGTGGTCGAAGAAGTATTTGAAACCGCACACTGTCTCAACGCTTCGCATCTGGCTGAAATGTTTGGTTTTGAATATTTGAATGCTGACAGTCTCGAAACTCTTGGACAATCTCTGAAAGGATTTTATTCAAAATCAGATCGGCCAAAGATACTTGAGGTCAATACTTCAGAAATTAAAAATGAAGAAGTGATGAGGGAATATTTCAGGATTTCCTGAATTTAAAAGCTTATAAAACCCTTGTTGCTTTTACAAAACGTCGGTTCCAGTAAGTTTCTTCAAGTGAACTGACGATCACACCTTTTGAAGTCGAGGAATGAATAAAAAAGACTTCGCCTTTGTCCACCCGATCGACGATTCCGACATGATTGATATTTGAACCCGAAGTGATAAAAAACACCAGATCGCCTTCGCGTACATCTTTGAGTTTGATCTCGGTTCCGGTATTTGCCTGTTCTTTTGACATTCTCGGCATCTGGATTCCGGCTGCATTGTATGAATTGATGACCAGACCCGAACAGTCCAGACCGCTGCGTGTCACACCGCCGTATTTGTAAGGTGTGCCTAAAAATCCGTGGGCGGCTTTCAACACACTGTCAGCTTCTTTATGAACAGTTTTTGTTTTTGATTCCGATTTTGCTCTGACTCTGGATTTTGCTTTTGTATTGGTCTTTGCCACTCTGACTCTTTTGTGGTGGTCAGAAGACTTATAGCTGATTTTTCGTGGTGTGCTGCAGCTTGCGATCAGCAAAAATCCAAAGGTCAATCCCAAAATTCTAAAAAAGCGCATATCCCTATAATTCAATCTTTGTAAAATTAACTTGGGTAAAATTAAAAAGAAAGAAGATTATTAACAAGTAATTAACAAAGTTATTAACATTGTGAATTTGATTTTGGTTTGAAGCCTTCAGATACAGGAATTTACTGATCTGAATTCAAAACATCTTTGAGCAATTTTCTTGCTCTGAGCAACCGGACTTTGACATTTGCCATTGAAAGATTCAGTTCTTCCGCAATTTCCTTATAGGTTTTTTCTTCCAAAAATCTGAGTTCGAGGATATGTCGGTATTCGGGTTTCAGTTTTTGAAGCTGGGACTGCAGATCGTCGCTTGCCTGTTTTTGAATCAGTGTTTCTTCAGGCGTCGGCAGATCTTCCCGGATCTCGATCCGATAGTTTTCATCGTCAAGCGAAATATTCAGTTTTGGTGATCTGCGTATATGATCGATCATGGTATTGTGAGCCACCGAAATCAGCCAGGTTTTGAAATCAAAATCAGAATTGTAGAGTTTCAGTTTTGCAAAAACCTTTGTAAAAGTTTCAATTGCAATGTCTTCGGTTTCTTCTTCATCCTTGATTTTTGAAAGAACATATTCATAGACGTTGTTCCAAAACAGTTCCATCAGCAGGTTCTGTTCTTGCCGTCGTCCTTTTTTTGCTTCCGAAATCAGTGTCTGTAAATCTTCTGCCATTCCAAACAAATTATTTTCAAACCGAATTGAAAGTGATAAATCTAAGTCATATTTGTTAATTTTACAGCATGCGAATAGATATAATCACAGTGCTTCCGGAATTGCTCAAAAGCCCTTTTGAGGCTTCGATCCTGAAACGTGCACAGGAAAAGGGTTTGGTTGAAGTCTTTTTTCACAATCTGAGAGATTACGGTTTGGGAAATTACAAACAGGTGGATGATTATCAGTACGGTGGCGGCGCGGGTATGGTGATGATGATCGAGCCGATTGACGAATGCATTTCAAAGCTAAAATCAGAAAGAGAATATGACGAAATCATCTATCTGACGCCCGACGGAAAAACATTGAATCAGCGAATTGCAAATGAGCTTTCACTGAAAAAAAATATGATCATGCTTTGCGGTCACTACAAAGGTGTGGATCAGCGGGTGAGGGATTTGTTTGTGTCACGAGAAATTTCGATCGGTGATTATGTGCTGAGTGGTGGTGAACTCGCGGCTGCTGTTTTGGCGGACAGCATCATAAGACTGATTCCGGGTGTTTTGAACGATGAAACTTCTGCGCTCTCTGATTCTTTTCAGGACAATCTGCTTGCACCCGAAGTCTATACCCGTCCGGCTGAATACAATGGAATGAAAGTTCCGGACATACTGCTTTCAGGTGATTTTGCAAAGATTGAAAAATGGCGGCATCAAAATTCGGTTGAAAGAACCAAGTCCCGAAGACCGGATTTGTTTGAGAATTAACTGCGATTCATTGGGAATTTCTAAGGAGACAAACGGCCGTTTTCTCTTCAAAAAACCCTAAATCATCCCCTTTGATTTGATTTCCAGATATTTGTTGATCGTGTTGACCGTCAGATCTTCCGGCCGGGTCAGTATCGCCTGTATTCCGTGGCGGTTGAGTTCGAGAACGATTTGTTGTTTTTCATAAATAAATTTCTCAGCCATCGTCCTTTGATACACATCCGAATCTTCGGTCGGATTTTCAATAAATTCTTCGAGTTCGGTATTTCTGAAAAATATCGGAATCAGCAAATGGTTTTTGTTTATGCCAACCAGATAAGGCAGCTGTCTGTGAAGCGAATCCAGGCTTTCGAAATTTGTAAAAAGCAGAATCAGGCTACGCTGCGTGATCTTGTGTTTGATCGAATTGTACAGTTTTCCGTAATCACTTTCCTTAAAATCAGACGAAATCCCATACAGGCTCTCAGAAATTTTTCTGATCTGACTGGTCCTTCTTTCAGCTTTTACCAAATCTTCAAGCTGTGACGAAAATGTGAAAATTCCGGCTCTGTCGTGATTCTGAAGCACCACATTGCAGAAAATCAATGCCGAATTGATTGAATAATCAAGCAGCGTCATCCCGTTAAAAGGCATTTTCATTACCCTACCTTTATCGATAGCGCAATAAATCTGCTGAGATTTTTCATCCACATACTGATTCACCATCAACTTCTGTTGTTTTGCAGTCGCCTTCCAGTTGATGGTCCGTATGTCGTCGCCCGACACATAATTTTTGATCTGTTCAAATTCCATGCTGTGACCGAGTCTTCTGATTTTTTTCTGACCGATCTCGTTGAGATGCGCCTTAAAATTCTGAAGACTGTAATGGTGAAGTTTTAGAAATGAAGGATAAACCCTGATCCGGGTTTCTGTCTTCAGAACGATTCTTCTCTGCAGAAATCCGAGCGGTGAACTCACAAAAGCATTTGTATTTCCAAAACTGTAAACACCTCTTTCTTTTGGCGTCAGTTCATATTTCAGCGTGATTTCATTTCGGCCCGAAAGTTTCCCTTTCATATTGAAATCAAAAATCTGAAACTGAGCCGGCAGTTCCTCGATCAGACTGTAGCTGATTCGGTAGCCAAAATGATTTTTGAGCTTCAGCTGAACTCGGTTTGAATCAAAATTAGACAGTTTGTCATTTACGATTCTTTCACCCGAAACGCCTGTTCGGCTTGAAAAAAGCAGTATCAGATCGATCAGCACAAATAAAATCATCGCAAACAGCAGCATTTCCGAAACCGAAATCATTTCGGGAAAAAAGAAACCTGAAACAAAGCTTGCGACAACGATCAGAAAGCCGAAAAAAAACGGTTTGCCCAGAAATATGTGCCTGATCAGCTTCATCAGCGCGGGATTTCGATTCCTTCAATGATTTGCTGCACAACCGCTTCGGTAGTGGTTCCTTCCATTTCTTTTTCGGGCGAAAGCACAATTCTGTGTTTCAGTGCCGAAGGTGCGCTAAACTTGATGTCTTCCGGAATCACAAAATCTCTCCCTCTGATGGCTGCAACCGCTTTTGAAGCATTCAGAATTGAAATGGATGCCCTTGGTGAAGCGCCCAAAAACAGCGAGTGATTGTTTCGTGTGGCATTCACAATCTGTGCGATATAGGTGATCAGTTTGGGTTCTACCAGTATTTCCTGTACGATTTTCTGGAATTCCAGAATTTCATGTGCATTGAAAACCGGCTCGATCAGATTTGTCGGATCCTGATTCCGTCGGCTGTTGTTGCCTTCAATGATCTTGATTTCATCTTCGAGTTTTGGATAATCGACTACGATTTTGAAAAGAAAACGGTCGAGCTGTGCTTCGGGCAGACGATAGGTTCCTTCCTGTTCCACCGGGTTCTGTGTGGCAAACACCAAAAACGGCGGTTCCATATCGTATTGTTTCCCGTCGATTGTGATCTGACGTTCTGCCATCACCTCAAACAGTGCAGCCTGTGTTTTTGCAGGCGCCCGGTTGATCTCGTCAATCAGCACGATATTTGAAAAAACAGGTCCTTTTTTGAATTCAAATTCATTTTTCTTCAAATCAAAAACCGAAGTTCCCAATACATCTGACGGCATCAGATCGGGTGTGAACTGTATCCGGCTGAAACCGACATCCATGGTGCGTGCCAGCAGTTTGGCAGTCACCGTTTTTGCAACGCCGGGCACACCTTCGATCAGTGAATGGCCGTTTGCAAAAATGCTTACGATCATCAGTTCTATAAAATCTTCCTGTCCGACGATCACCTTCGAAAGCTGATTTCGGATTTCATATACACCTTTTTGAATCTTTGACAGATCGATCCGATTGCTGAAACTCAGATCTTCGCCGGCTGTATTCTCTGTCTGTGGATTGGTTTGCGGATCAGGCTGCTGAGGCGTTTTTGGCATATAATCACGGTTGTTATCCTGATTTTCTTCCATTGAATTTTATTTTACGGTTAAACGTTTCTATGATTGACTGGATTCTTACAAAATCCGTTTTGTTGAGATAATTTCTGGTTCGGTACGAATTGATCACATTGACAAGATTCTGACAGGTCTCTCGATCCGCACCCGATTTGGCGGCCAGCAGATCCGTGAAATCCTTTTCGGTGTCTCTTGCAGTGATGTTGTAATTCATTCTGAGCTGCTCCAAAAAATAATTGATCTTGTATTTTGTCATCGCGGTATGATCCGTATTGTAACGGTAAAGTTCAGCCAGCGTTTTTGTAAAATCAAGTGTATGATTGGAATAGGGCAGGATCACTTCCTGTGCACGCTGTCTTCGTTTTGAATTGAATAACAGATATAAAATTCCGAGTGCCAACAGCGTCAGAAATGCCATTTTCAGACTTTTGTGTTTCATGATAAAACTTAGACTGCTGAAAAATCCGCCGTCTTCATTTGATGAGACCTGATTTCTTCTTGCGGTTCTGTAATTGTCCCAAACGATGCCGGTATCGTCGATATATGAAAACGCATCGGTTACATATTTAAAATGGTCTGTTTTGAGCATTTCGTAATTTGAAAATAAAACCGGTTCGGCATGCAGAAGAAGATATCCTTTTCCGTAATAGACTTTTATATAATTGGGCTCTTTTTTCTTGTTTTCAAATTCTGCATATCCGAGAACTTCTGTGTTTTGTGGATTGTAATTGCTGAAATAAGAATAGTTTTTTGACTGTCCGGTATATACATAAGTTTTTTCGCCTTCCGGTTTTTTGACCGAATATCTGACCGATGATTCAGACTTCATCGGCATTGAAGGTTTGGTGTCAAAACCAAGTGAATCTGTTAATTCGGAACTGAAATTATAAGAAGAAATAAACGCTGAACCGCCCTGGTTGACTTTCCACATGACTTCTTCCCAGGTGTAATCCGGAATGATATATGTGTCGCTATGGATGAAAAAGTAATGTTCATCTGTCAGAAATTCATCCATAAAGAAATCAAGAGTGTTGCCTTTGATATCAGTGATTTCAGAATTTGGAAAAATTTTGGGCAATTCCTGTCTGAGTACATAAGTTCCCATCGGATTTGTGTCTGCAGATTCAAAAGTTTTGTACCAGCTGAAATCGTCAGAGCCGCAGCCAATCAGCATCAGCCCGAAAACAGACATCAGATATTTTCCAAAAATCTTTCTCATTTCAGTTTTTTCAGCGTTTTTTGAAATATTGATTCTGCGGTTTTGAATTCGGAGTCAGAAAGTTCAAAATTTCCGTACCATATATAATCGTAAATATGAGTGTTTTTGAAGAAGTCTTCGCTGATCGGGCTTTTTCCGAGTTCGGAAAAATAATCAAAATTTGTCTTGTCCTTGTTCCAGTCGATCAGTTTTTTGTCAAACATCGACTGAAGCACCCAAAGAAAATAATAACGGATCGCGAGTCTGAAATTATTTTCTGATTTTGCTTTTTGAATCAGTTTTGCAAAATCATTGTTTTCAATATTTTCCTTGTCCTCAAACAACTGTTCCACATCTGATGCATAATTGATTTTCCTGCGGTCTTTTCCAAATGCAAATCCGCCCGAATTTTTGATGATATAATAAATTATTGCAAAAACAATCAGCGCCAAAACCGTGTACATCACTGCTTTTGAAAAAAGAAACGACAGATTCAGAGAAGGGCCGCTGTATGGTTTGCGTTCCTTTTTCTTTCGGTCATAGTCAAAACGTTTTCCGGTGTAATTGTCTTTGAAATTCGGATCGAGCTGTCTTTGGCTGTAATTTGATTCGCCTCTTTCTTCGGCGGCCGGCGTGGGCAGATAATTTCTTTCGAAATCTGAAATCGTATCATCACCTTCGTCATAATCATCGTAATAATCATCATCCTGATATTCAACAATGACATCTTCGTCATAATATTCATCATTGGGTTCGCCTGCAAAACCAAAACCGAATCCGAACAAAAAAATGATTAAGAATAGTCGTTTAATTTTTTTCATGACCGATTTCGTTTAGCAGATATGAAAAATCACGATGACTTCTTTTGTAAACTTTCACCGGATAAATCAGATAATACCAGGCGATAAAACCGAATGTTCCGAGTACGATCAGCGCTGCGATTGCGATCGGCATTGATTTGGCATACTGGGTCAGATAACCTTCAATCAGTGCGGCAGCCAAAGTAAACGGCATGGTGCTGATCACGATTTTGAGCGCAGCTTTTCCTTTTTGAAAAAAGGCCTGTTTTCGGGTCAGGATGCCCGGAAATAGATAGCTGGTTCCCATCAGGATTCCGGCTCCGATTTCGATACACATTGCAAACATTTCCATTGATCCGTGCATCCAAATCGTTCTGAGTGACAAAAAGAAATGACCTTTTTCAAGAAACATATACTGGAAACTGCCGACCATCACACCGTTGACCAGCATGAAGTACAGCGAACCGACACCGCCAAAGAGTCCGTACAGAAAAGAAGTCAGGCCGACCCTGAGGTTGTTGAATGCAATAAAAAAGAAACTGTTGAAATTTCCGAGCGAACTGCTGTTGTTGTAAACCGCCAGCGGATCTCCGTTTTCTATATTTCTTTCGGTCATATCCACATACCCGTCGCCAAGAATTGAGCGGACAAATTCGGGTTCATAAATTGCAGAAAACACACCGATTGCGATCATCAGAAAAAATAAGGCAAACGAAAAATAAAAATATTTCCGGTAGCGGTACATGATCATCGGAATTTCATAAGTCCAAAAACTTTTGAAACCTTTTCCGGTCCGTCTGTGTCCGTATATCTTGTGATAGGCGGTGACAGCCAACGCATTCAGATATTTGATCACATTGCTTTTCGGATAATAAGTCTGTGCATAAGCCAAATCATTGTTGACCTGAATAAACAGCTCGGCAAGTCTTTCGGGTTTGTTTTCCGAAGATTTGTACAATGATTTTTCAAATTCCAACCATTTTTCTTTATTTTGTCGGATGAAAGCGGCTTCTCTCAAGTGCAGTATATTTTTCTGATCGGTTTGATTCTGTCAGCCCAAATATATAAAAATATAAATTGAAGAATTCGTTTGCCAAATTTTTTAAATCGAATGGAATTTATCAAAATCAAAACTCCTTTGAATGTAAAAGTCGATATCCGGCATGCGGGTGTGGGACGGCGTCTGGTTGCATTTCTGATCGATATGTTTCTGATTTTTGTGTATCTCTGGTCGATGAGTTATTTTTTCTTTTCGATTTTAAATATTGATTTTACTCTGTTTGACGAAAAGGAGGATTCGTTTTTTGATTTGGTTGCCTTTTATGAAATCCTGTATATGATACTTTTGCTTCCTGCAATCTGTTATTCACTATGGACAGAAATGCTTTTCAACGGTCAGTCATTCGGAAAAATGATCATGGGCATCAGGGTGGTGAAAATCAATGGTTACAGAGCAGGGTTTCCAGAATATTTCACCCGTTGGGTTTTCAGATTTGTCGATTTCTGGACCGGACTGTTTATGCTGCTTTTCCTGATTCCGATCTTTGGCGAAGAAAGAGCATTTATCCTTGCCTGGATGATGTTTATGATGAGTGGATTTGTTGCATTTATTTCAATCATCAGAACAAAAAATTCACAGCGAATCGGAGACATCGTAGCCGGAACGACTGTACTAAAACTAAAAGAAAAGGAATCAATCCGAATCACCATACTCGAAGACATACGCGAGAATTATATCCCGAGATACAGTCAGGTGGTCAAACTGACAGACAACGATGCGAGAATCATCAAAGACACTTTTGTACATGCCAAGAAGAGGAAGGATTACAACACGATCAAACGGCTGAGACAAAAACTCGAATCTGTGATGGAAATCAAAAGCGATCAGAGCGATTGGGATTTTGTGGACACGGTGATGAAGGATTTTAATTATTATACCCAAAAAATGTGATGGATTTATATTTAGACGAATTGAAATACAGACTTCAGAATTTTGAAGGCGAACTGCCCGGACAGAAAGCGCAGATGAAGCTTTCGCCGCCATATCGACACAGATTTGATATGGAAGAAATCAAAAAGACAAATCCAAAAGTGGCTGCAGTGATGATCATGCTTTATCAAAATGATGAAGGCGATATCGAATTTCCGGTCACACTTCGTCAGACCTATCAGGGTGTGCATTCCAATCAGATTTCGCTGCCCGGCGGATCTTTTGAACCTGAAGACATCGAACTTTCAAGAACTGCTATTCGTGAAACCTGTGAGGAAATAGGTGTTTTTGATGAAGATATTGAGGTGATCAGCCAGTTGACCGAACTCTATATTCCGCCAAGTAATTTTTTGGTATATCCCTTTATCGGTTTTTATGACGGCAATCCTGATTTTATTGCACAGATCCATGAAGTGGCTGAAATTCTGCCGATTGATCTGGGTGCATTTCTGAGAGCAGAACCTTCAAGTTTTGAAAGAAGTTTTTCTGATTTGAAAGTTGAAATCCCGGGTTATGATTTGGGTGGAAATGAGTATATTTGGGGTGCGACTGCAATGATTTTAAGCGAATTCGCCGAATTGGTGGAAATGCTTTAAATTTGTGGTCTTTAAACTAAGGGTGGGATAATGACAAAGCAAAAATCGGTAAAGAAAAACGTTTACAGAGATGCCTTCGGACATCTCTATTTTTTAAAGAGATCACTCATTTTTATTTTGGGTGGTGCAACTTATTTTCGTTACAGCGCATATAATCAGCTGATAATTAGCGGGACTGAGCATCTGACAAATCTTCCAAAAACCAATGTGCTCTTTGTTTCCAATCACCAGACTTATTTTGCAGATGTATTTGCAATGTATCACGTCTTTTGCAGTGTGAACAATGGTTTTACCAATACGATTAAAAATCCGGTTTATCTGCTCAATCCAAAGATTGACTTCTATTACATCGCTGCAGAAGAAACCATGAAAAATAATTTCCTGACCAAACTTTTTGCCTATACCGGTGCCATCACAGTTAAAAGGACTTGGCGCGCAAAAGGAAAAGATGTGAACCGTCAGGTGGACATGAGTGAGATCACAAATATCCAAAAAGCGCTTGAAAACGGCTGGGTAGTGACCTTTCCACAGGGAACGACGACTGCGTTTGCACCCGGAAGAAGAGGGACTGCGCATCTGATCAGAACCATCAAACCGATTGTGGTTCCGGTGGTGATCGACGGATTCAGGAGAGCTTTTGACAAAAAAGGATTGAAAATCAAAAAAATGGGAGGGAAGCCGACCATGAAATTCAAAGAACCGCTCAATATCGACTGGGAAAAAGACGATGCAGATTCGATTATGAAAATGGTAATGGACGCCATCGAGCAGTCGCCGGAATTTCTGAAAGTCAAGCCGATTGAGGAAATTATGCTCGACAACGAACCACAAGACTTTTTTAGCTGATGAAAAAAGTTCATTTTATCGCAATTGGTGGCAGCGCAATGCACAATCTTGCCATCGCACTCCATCAAAAAGGATATCAGGTGACCGGTTCTGATGATGCCATCTTTGAACCGTCGGCCGGAAGATTAAAAAAAAGAGGACTGCTGCCCAAAGAATTTGGCTGGTTTCCCGATAAAATTACTGCCGATCTGGATGCAGTCATACTCGGAATGCATGCGCACTCAGACAATCCCGAAATACTGAAAGCGCAACAGTTAGGTCTGAAAATTTATTCATACCCCGAATATCTGTACGAACAGTCAAAAGACAAAATCAGAGTGGTGATTGCCGGTTCGCACGGAAAAACGACCATCACTTCGATGGTTCTCCATGTGCTTCATCATCATGGAAGAGACGTCGATTATATGGTGGGCGCACAATTGGAAGGTTTTGAGGTGATGGTGAAACTCACCCATGGAAATAAATATATGGTGATGGAAGGTGACGAATATCTTTCATCCGCATTGGACAGAAGGCCAAAAATTTTGCTTTATCATCCGCATATCGCACTGATTAGTGGTATTGCCTGGGATCATGTCAATGTCTTCCCGACTATTGAAAATTATGTTCATCAGTTTGAATTGTTTACAGACAGCATTGTAAAAAACGGTTCTGTGGTGTACAATGTTGAGGACGAGAATGTAAAGAAAGTCGTTGAAAATTCCGAAAATCATATTGAAAAGATTCCGTATTCTGCACCCGAACATTCGATCAAAGACGGAATCACTTATCTCGACACCGAAAATGGGCAGATTGCTCTGGAAGTCTTTGGCAGACACAACTTGAGCAATCTGGAAGGTGCGAGACTGATTTGTCTTCAGATGGGTATTTCAAATGATGAATTTTATGAAGCCATCCAATCATTCAAAGGCGCTTCAAAAAGATTGGAACTGATCAAAAGAAATCCGGATTTTGTTGCATACAAAGATTTTGCACATGCACCAAGCAAGGTGACTTCGACCACTGCGGCGGTCAGAGAACAATTCCCAAACAAAAAACTGATTGCCTTTCTTGAACTGCATACCTACAGCAGTCTGAATCCGAAATTTTTGACTGAATACAAAGGTGCACTTGTTCGGGCAGATGAAAAAATTGTTTATTACAATCCCGAAGCATTGAAAATCAAAAGGATGGAACCGATTTCACCTGACGATATCAGAAGTGCATTTGGAGATCAGTCAATCAAAGTTTTTACGGTTTCGTCCGAATTGAAATCATTTCTCAATCAAACCGACAAATCCGGAAAAGTTTTTCTGATGATGAGTTCTGCCAATTTTGGCGGAATTGATTTGAAAGAGATTTTTGAGTGATTTTGTTTTCTGTCAACTTCTTCTTTTTTAGCATTAAGAATTTCTTTTGAATGATGAGTTTGTTTTATTTCAAATGTCAGTCAGGAAATTCGTGCATTAAGAAAAAAAAGCCCCGCTGTACAACAACGGAGCTCTCTGTCTATGAAAAAAAACTAATTATTTCACCTCTTCGAAATCGACATCTTCTACGCTGTCTCCTTCTGTTTTACCGTCTGAATTTGTATTGTTTCCGGCTGAACCGTCTGTTGAAGCGCCGTCCTGCTGCTGACCTTCATTCATTGCAGAATAAAGTTCCTGCGAAGCTGCATTCCATGCCTCGTTCAATTTATCCATCGCAGTTGTGATCTGTGTCACATCCTGAGCCGTATGCGCAGTTTTCAGACTTTCAAGTGCAGATTCAATGGCTGATTTTTTGTCTGCCGGAATTTTGTCACCATACTCTTTCAACTGTTTTTCGGTTTGGAAGATCAGTCCGTCTGCAGCATTCACCTTCTCGATTTTCTCTTTTGCTTCTGCATCTTTTGCTGCATTTTCCTGTGCTTCTTTTTTCATTCTTTCAATATCCGCATCGCTTAAACCTGATGAAGCTTCGATTTTGATCGACTGCTCTTTTCCGGTTCCTTTATCTTTTGCAGACACATGTAGGATACCGTTTGCGTCGATGTCAAAGGTAACTTCGATCTGAGGAACACCTCTTGGTGCCGGCGGAATATCAACCAAATCAAATCGGCCGATCTCTTTGTTATCGGAAAACATTGATCTTTCACCCTGACCGACTCTGATGGTTACTGCCGGTTGATTATCGGCTGCAGTTGAGAAGGTCTCTGATTTTTTGGTTGGAATGGTTGTATTTGATTCAATCAGTTTTGTGAACACGCCGCCCAGGGTTTCGATACCCAGCGAAAGCGGTGTCACGTCCAAAAGAAGAACGTCTTTTACATCGCCTGTCAGTACACCGCCCTGAATCGCTGCACCGATCGCAACCACTTCGTCAGGATTCACACCTTTTGAAGGAACTTTTCCAAAGAATTTTTCAACTTCTTCCTGAATTCTCGGAATACGTGTTGAACCGCCAACCAGAATCACTTCGTCAATATCTGAAGCCTGAAGGCCTGCGTCGCTCAATGCTTTCTTACATGGTTCCATTGATCTTCTGATCAGATCATCACCCAATTGCTCAAATTTTGCACGGGTCAAAGTCTGAACCAGGTGTTTCGGCCCGGTTTCGTTTGCAGTGATATACGGCAGATTGATTTCTGTTTGTGAAGAAGCAGACAATTCGATTTTTGCTTTTTCGGCAGCTTCTTTCAGTCTCTGCAAAGCCATCGGATCTTTTTTCAGATCAACGCCTTCAGCAGCTTTGAACTCGTCAGCCAGCCAGGAAATAATCACATTGTCGAAATCATCACCACCCAAATGGGTATCACCGTTTGTCGACAAAACTTCAAAAACTCCGTCACCCAATTCAAGGATAGAAATATCGAATGTACCGCCACCCAGGTCATAAACCGCAATCTTTTTGTCGCCTGTTCCTTTGTCCAGACCGTATGCCAAGGCAGCCGCAGTCGGTTCGTTGATGATTCTCTCAACCTTCAGACCTGCTATTTCGCCCGCTTCTTTTGTTGCCTGTCTTTGTGCATCATTAAAGTAGGCCGGAACTGTAATCACAGCACGGCTTACTTCCTGACCCAGATAATCTTCTGCTGTTTTCTTCATTTTCTGAAGAATCATAGCTGAAATTTCCTGAGGTGAATATGCACGACCGTCAATTTCCACTCTCGGCGTGTCATTGTCACCTTTTACAATTTTGTAAGGAATGTGTTCAATTTCTTTTGTATCGTTTGAGAACTTGGTTCCCATAAATCTTTTGATTGAAAAAATAGTCTTTGTAGGGTTGGTAACCGCCTGTCTTTTTGCAGCATCGCCCACCTTTCTTTCTCCGCCTTCAACAAAAGCGATGATAGAAGGTGTTGTTCTCTTTCCTTCCGAGTTTGGAATCACGGTCGGATCGCTGCCCTCCATTACGGCTACACAGGAATTGGTTGTACCCAAGTCTATACCTATTATCTTGCTCATATTTTTTGGTTTAAATTTTTATTTAATTTTTTCTCTTAAAAGTCAATGATTGTGCCAATGAACGGAAAGGCTTGATTTGACATAATTTTATGACAGAATGACAGAATCGATTCAATTCGGCTGAATTTACGGTTTACGGTTGGCTTATTTATTGATGAACAGTCAACTGTCAAATCAAAATTCAACCCAAAAATGAGAATATATTTTACACTTCTGATTTTGATTTTATCCTTTGATTTATTTGGACAAAAAGTTTTTTCGGTCGAATATGAAAGCCAGTCAGATGTCAAAGTTTATGTGGTCGATTATGAAAGTCAGGCTGATCTTTTGATTTATAAGGTAGAATATTCAAGCCGGGCAGGAAAAAACGACGGCAAATGGTTTTTCACCGAATATGCTTCACAGGCAGACAAGAAAATATATTTTGTTGATTATGAAAGTCAGGCAGATTTGAAGATTTATTTTGTCAATTATGAAAGTCAGGCAGGTTGGAAAAACAGGTCAAAGATTTATCTGATGTATTGAATTTTTTAATTTTCTGAATTTAATTCATACAGATTTGATTCACCCGTAATCGGCTCAAATTTCATTTCTTTTTGTTCATCAATTCGGTCTGTCAGCAGGATTCCGTCCAGGTGATCTCTTTCGTGCTGAAAAATTACAGCCGTAAAACCTTTGATGGTTTCTGTAATTGTTTCACCTTTCAGATTCTGATAACTGACATCTACCGAAAAATGTCTCATCACCTGACCTCTTTGGTCAAATGACAAATCTCCTTCAGGTCCGCGCTGCCACTCTTTTGAAGCCGAAATAATCTTTGGATTCAGAAAAACTTCAAACGGATAACCGGTTTTGTCAAATCTCTGAACAAGAATCATCCTTCGGTTGATTCCGACTTGTGGAGCAGCAATTCCGACTCCCATATTATCAGGATCATTAACTGACATCAGCATTCTTTCTGCAAGCAGTTTTGTGATTTTATTTTTTGGCCGGATTGGTTTTGAAATTGATTTCAGCACGATCGAATCAGACGGATTTGAAAGATTGTAAACCCGCATCATTTCGGTCCGATTGGTTTTGATCAGCCTTTTTTCGGTTTTTGAATACTGACCTGCTTTTTGTGCATTTGAAATCCCAAAAAGAAAAAGAATTGTCAATATTGAAAGCAGCTGTTTCATGTCAGTTTCTGTATTTCAAGATCAGAGACTGAAGGATTGCCCAGCTTTCAGCATCCATCACACCGTCGCATCTTTCGGGTCTGAAATGATACTGAAAAGCCATGATCACCTTTTTGGTCTGATCGTCCCAAACGCCTGTTTTTTGAATTTCATAACCGTATATGTTCAAATCGTTTTGGACGGTTTGGATGAATTCAAAGTCATCAATTTGATCGTACGGAAACTTGGGCAGATAGATGTTCTTGTGTGCATCCTCATACCAGGCGCCGATTCCGTAATCCTGATACAGCTGTTTCCAGGGGAATTTCGGACCCGGATCCTGTTTTCTTTGAGGTGCCACATCAGAATGGGCAAGCACATTGACCGGATCGATTTTATATCGGTCTATGATGTTTTTTGCCAGTTCAGCCACTTTTTTGATCTGCATATTCGGATAACCGTAAAAATACCAGCCGGTGGGATTGTTCTCTGTAATTTCACCAACATAATAACCTTCATTTACAATTTCGATTCCGATCGACGAAAAATTGATATTGTTGATTCCCTTCCAATAACTCTGTCCGGCATGCCAAGAACGTTTGGTCTCATCAACAAGGATATAGATCGAGTCTGAAAAATCATTTGGCACCAGATAATGTGCGCTTACCTGCTGTGTAGTCAGCACATTGAGCGATTTTTCATTGTCGAGCGCGGTATAGTGAAGCACCAGAAATCTGACTCTTTCATCCTGTCCGACGGCCGGATAATAAGAACTTGAAATTTTGTATTTGTCGAGATTGGCCATTCTGACCGATTCGTATTTTTCTGTGATTTTGTTGATTACGACTGTATCTCTGATAATTTTATTGACAATTTTGGGCTGACGGCTTGCACATGAAGTAAGAATAAAAATAAGAAACAGCGGGCACAACGATTTAAATTTCATAGGATTATTTTTATGAAACAAAATTAGTTAAAAAGAAATGGAATTTAAAAAACAAAAAAGTGTTCAAACAATTTGCAAATACAAAAGTATAGGGCTATTTTTGCGTCCGCTTTTGGAATAAGATTCAAAAGTTGGGGAGAGGTGCCAGAGTGGTAATGGAGCAGATTGCTAATCTGTCATCGGGAAACCGATGCCAGGGTTCGAGTCCCTGTCTCTCCGCAGAATTTGAAATACACGGGGTGTAGCGTAGTCCGGTCATCGCGCCTGGTTTGGGACCAGGAGGTCGCAGGTTCGAATCCTGCCACCCCGACAGAAATCTCAAAATTATGAGTAACAGACATGTGATTTGTGAAAAGGATTTTGAGATTTTTTAGAGGTCCAGTAGCTCAGCTGGATAGAGCAACTGCCTTCTAAGCAGTAGGTCTCAGGTTCGAATCCTGACTGGATCACAAATAAATACAAGCACTTGCAGAAATGTGGGTGCTTTTTTTATTCAGATTAATGAATATTCTGCATGATCCGCAAGTTTTGTTTCTGATCCTTCTTCATCCATTTTAATTTTTAGGCATAAAAAAACTCCGGAGAAACCGGAGTTTTAAAAAGTCATTTTTAGACTTTGTGCCCATGGCCGGAGTCGAACCGACACACCCGAAGGCACTACCACCTGAAGATAGCGTGTCTACCAGTTTCACCACATGGGCTCTAATAGGGATGCAAAAATAAATATTTTAACCGAATATGAAACAAAAAATCGAAAATCTTTATTGAATTTTGAAAGAGTTTTTCAGGTTATATGCCTCAATGATTTCTTCCATCGGATAATCAAACCAGTCAGTCTGTTTTTTGATTTTGTAATCTTTGTCCAAATCGAGCCAGATTACAAATTCATTTCCTTCTACCGGTTTGCCGTTGTAGGTATAGGGCATTGATTTTCCGGTAACTACGATTGTTGAATCGTTGGTCACTATTTTTCTGATTTCAATGCTCTGATCTGTTTCGTATTTGAAGTTATGATCTTTCCAGCCGTAAAACTGTTCAAACAAAAATTTAGGATCATTGGTATCGGATTCAAAACTTACATTTCTGTATATAAAATCGGTTGAATAAAATGATAAAATCCGATCGAGTTCTTTTCTTTTTGAAAACAGGTCAAGATAATTTTCTGCGATTTTTTGGGTTTTATTTTCATTTGTACATGAAAAAATAAATGCAGTTAGAAACAAAAACAATATCGTTCTTTTCATTATTTTTCGACTCTTTTTAAATACTGTTCGGGTTCAAAATAAGTCAGACTGTCGGTCAGCGCCACCCAGGTGTTGCTGTCTGAATAAGCGAAATTCTTCACCGAAATCTTTCCACTTTTTACTGACAGACCCATGATGGTGCCGTCATTTACCTTTTGCCAGGATCCGTTGGCATGTCTGCCGTTCTCACTGATATTAAAGGTTTCGTCATTGATAATCAGTTCAATCTCTTTTCCGTTGATTTTGCCTTTATAAGTTCCTTTGTATTGAATGTTTTCAGGATTTATATTTTCCTCATCCTCGTCTGCTGCAAATTCGACATTTCCGGCCGAATCTGTCTTTTTCTGATCTTTATTTCCGCACGAAAATGCAAGGAAACCTATAAACAATAAAGTCAGGATTTTCTTCATCTTTTTGATTTGTATTTTCAACGGCTGCACGCCGAATTTATTACATTACTTTTTTACAAAATTCTCAATGTCTTCTTTTGAAACCGGATTTCCGCCCAGGATCAGCATCCGTTCCACCACATTTCTCAATTCTCGGATATTTCCGGTCCAGTCGTATTCTTTCAAGATTTTGATGGCATCTTTTGAAAATTCTTTGACAGGCATACCCGAATTTTCTGACAGCTGAATTGAAAAATGTCTGACCAAATTTTCAATGTCTTCTCTTCTGTCATTCAATCCCGGCACATCGATTACGATCACCGCCAGTCTGTGATAAAGGTCTTCTCTGAAATGACCATCTTTGATTTCTTTTCTCAGATTTTTATTGGTCGCCGCAATTACACGCACATCCACTTTGATTTCTTTGTCTCCGCCCACCCTTGTGATTTTGCCTTCCTGAAGTGCTCTGAGCACCTTTGCCTGAGCAGAAAGACTCATATCGCCGACTTCATCCAAAAAGATGGTTCCGCCGTCTGCCAGTTCAAATTTCCCTTCTTTGTCTTTGTAAGCACCTGTGAATGAGCCTTTCACATGGCCAAATAATTCGCTCTCAATCAATTCGGAAGGAATTGCGGCACAATTTACTTCGACCAATGATCTTCTGTTTCTCGAACTTTTCTCATGAATCTGATGCGCAACCAATTCTTTTCCTGAACCGTTCGGACCGGTAATCAAAACTCTGGCATCGGTATCTGCAACTTTGTCGATGATCTCGCGAATTTCCGAAAGCGCTTTTGATTCGCCGACCATTTCATACTGTTTGGCAACTTTTCTTTTCAGCGCCTTGTTTTCGGTGGTCAACTCACGGTTTTGTGTAATCAGCACTTTTTTGTCAAGCGCATTTCTGACGGTACTCAAAAAACGGTTCAGATCGGGCGGTTTTGAGATATAATCAAAAGCTCCTTTTTTGATGCAGTCCACTGCGGTTTCTATATCGCCGTGTCCAGAAATCATTACAAAAGGCAGATCAGGATTGGCTTCAAGCGCTTCTACCAGCACCTGGACACCGTCCTTTTTTGGCATTTTTATATCGGTAATCACAAGATCATAATCATGTTCAGAAATTTTTGTCAGACCTTCTTCACCGTCGGCTGCCAGATCCACTTCATAATCCTTGCCCTCATCGAGCAAAATGTTTTTGATCACATTGCTGATTGCGGATTCGTCTTCAATAACCAATATTCTGGGCATATTTTTTCTTTTGGGTTTCCAAATATAACAGCTATTCGGCAATCAGAAAAATGAAGCGGTTATTTCCTGAAAATAAAATAGACCGCAAGCACCAGAAATACAAAACCGATCAGATGATTGGTTTTCAGTGTCTGGTCTTTAAAAACGATAATTGTAAAAATTGAAAAAACAACCAATGTGATTACTTCCTGTATCACCTTGAGTTCCCACAGATTAAAAGGTCCTCCGTTTTCGACAAATCCGATCCGGTTGGCGGGCACCTGAGCGCAATATTCAAAAAATGCGATCAGCCAGCTGAAGAGGATTACTTTGAAAAGACTAAAACCCGAAAACCAGGAATAGTCCTTTAATTTCAAATGACCGTACCAGGCAAGCGTCATAAAGCTGTTGGAGACGATCAGCAGGACGATGGTGTAAACTGCTTTCATTTTTTGTGAATTTGACAGCTAAAGATAAGACAGCCACCTTTAATTTTGATTTTTTGCTGTCAAAAAATTATTTGGAAATTTCAACGACTTACAAAAAGAATTTGAAATGAACCGTTCTTTGAAAATTCTCTTAATTTTTGTAACTATGCTCAAATAAAATCAAACCCTAAAACTCAGATCATGAAATTAAAGAAATTTTTGCTGATTCCGATCTTTATGGTATTTGTTTCCAGTTCGGGATTCAGCGGTGTTTCACAATCCGACAGCTTTGTGCATCAGGATCATACCGAACATATTGAAGCAACCTGCACCGGAAAGAAAAACTGTCGCGCATGCAAAAACTGCAAATATTGCAAACACTGCTCAAAGCAGGGCGGTACATGCGGAGTGTGCAATTAATGAAAAACAAGAAAGACAATCAGTCATCATTTTCATCAAAAAAATTCAATTCATCCGAACGCTGTTCATAGTCCGGCCCGATTCCGGGCGGATTGAACAGACCCCATTCGTCGGTTATAAAATGTTTGGGATTGAAACCGGCAACCCAATCGATAAACAACAGTCTGAATTCCTCAATCTGCTCACGGACAATCAGATAATACTGTGCATCCTTGAATCCGTACATTTCCAATGAATGATAACTGACCATCAGATCGCGTGCAGCCTTTCGGATCAGGGTTGCATTTTCCATCTTCTGGTCATACAGTTTCACAGCGAAAGCACCCGCCAGTTTTGCCTGAATCAGCATGCTGTCGCTCCTCAGCTGAGACTTCATATATTCCAGATGCTCATTGTCTTTGGGAAAGAGTTCCATAATCCGCTCGATGGTCTCAAAAATTTCCTGTGATTTTTTGAATATGGGGGTATTGCGGTAGGGTTTCATAATTGTTGTTTTTGGTAAAGATATGAAATGAAGAAGATAGAGCTTTGAGATTAAAAGTAATACAGATTCAAAATTTTGAATACCTCTTAACTGCAGCCGTTTTCACAAAGAATCTTCATCACATTGGTGAGATGGCTGATGTAGGGAATGTTGGTTCCTTCTCTGTAGTGCCCTTCGTGGGCTTCGGCAACGAATTTCATTGCTCTGAAAATCATATTTAAAATTTTAGGTTAAACTCAATAAGGATTCGATTGATTACATGATATATTGATCAACCATAAATTCGCTTTGTAATAAATTATTTTTTAATAATCAACTGCGCGATTTGTTCATCTGTAAAGTTAAGATGACATAATGTCAAAATGTGTCGTTGGAGAATTATTTAAGCAAAAAACGCCCCCACATCTCTGCAGGTACTTACTTTTTTAATTGAGACGGATTTGAAACGGAATTAAGTATTTTCAAATTTTAAAAGTTTTTGAAAAATCTATTTGCTCGATTGTATCAATCTGATGGAAATTTGAAAATATTGGAGAAGGCCGGTTCTTAAAAAAGATTCCCCAATATAATTACAATCGCACAATTGAAGTTCGAAGCAGATAATATTTTTCTGTCATTCCCCAACAAAATCAGTCTGAATTAAAAAAAGCAACTTTAATCTGCTTCAAATCCCCGGCAATTTGAATTTCATTACGACTTCACCGGTTTCTTTGTTGACCTCCACTTTACCGTCTTTTAATCCGCTGTCTTTTCCGGTTGCCATTTTCATCATCCCCGAGAGGAACTCCATTCCGCTGTTGAGGACTTTTTCTATATCCTCCGAAGATGAAACCTCCCCTGACTTTTCGGAAACGGAAGTTTCGATTTCGGGTTCAGATTCAATTTCAGCAGGTGAATCTTCTTCAGCAATTAAATCTTCCAATAATTCGGGATAAATCGTTTCCTGCTCTACTTCCAAATCCAATTCTTCCGTGACAGGCTCTGCAATTCCCGCCAATGCAGCTTCCAATTCCTGAATAAACTGTGCCCGACCCGAAGCCGAAAAATCAACTTCATCATAACCGTCCACATTCAGTACCCCATCAAACAGATTTTGTTTCAGGTTCAGACCCGATGCGATTTTCATTTCAAAAGAATTGAGGGTAACCAAATTAATGACCGTCAACTGGTTGCTTCTCTGCCCCAAACGGTCGATTCGCCCGATTCTCTGATTCTTTTTGGCAGGATTCCACGGCAATTCAAAATTGATGACTGTATCGGCCACCTGCAGATTTAGACCGCTTCCACCCGCTTCGGATGAAAGGAATACCTGACAGGAAGGCTCATTTTCAAACTTCTCAATCAGTTTCTTTCGGTTTTCTGCAAATCTTCCCTGATTTGAAATAAGGAGGCTGCACTCTCGGGTGTCCAATCCTTTTGAATCTTCTTTTGACTGCAATACCAATCATTTTCATCATAAAAAATCAGCCATTCTTCATCTTCTCCCTCCAGAGATTCCACCAAGACTTCCCATCGGTCTTTGCCGTAGGTCAAAACCTGACAGTTTCCCGAAAAATAAAATTTTTGGGCTTTTAAAAATTCCTCCTGCGGTAAAATTTTCTTCAGTTTTTTTATCTGCAAATTGAGGGATTCCAAAATTTCTTTCATTGTGTGATCTTCTTATGAGCTTCCAAAAATAAAGAAAAGGAATGAGGTGGAAAGTGTTTAAAGTTTGAAGTTTTTGACCTGATCCGAAAACTTTTACCATTCAAATATATTAATAAAAAAAGCACACTTGTAAATATGCAAACAATTGTATATTAATATAATTCTGTTAGGATTCAAACCCCACCCGGACTGGGCAGGTTCTAACCTGCATAATTCACCGCAAAAAGGATTAATTATTTAAATCACTGTAAATCAGTTATTTATTCTATTATTTAGAAAATGTTTTATTCTTAGAATTTAAATGGGATATATTCTTTTGCTTAGATTATTTTGCGCGTCTTCTGTATTGCAAGCCACTTGAAATATGAAAAAATACCTGTGCGGCTTGTGCCTTGAATCCTATCATGCTGAGTCGGTCGAAGCACACAAAATAATCTTATGTATTAAGCAGGCTAATATCTTCGGATTTAACCAATTTTAATTTGGCTCTTATTTCCCCAAAAACTTAAAAAAACTAAGCTTTTTTTGATTTTCAAATTTTGTTGATCTTTTATGTAATTACCATTCAGTCATAATGTTATAAGTAGCCTTGTTTGTCAAATTAAAATTCTGATTCAAAATAGATGTACTGATTCTTTACAAATGTAAAAATGCAAGACACTGTTTATTTTAATAAAATTTATTTTCGTGCCAAATAAATACTGAAAAACTTCCGTAATGGTATTTTAGAAACAGTCAGTAATTGCTCTTACATCAATAACTTTTACAACCAACCCTAATCAGAGCAATAAAATTATTACGGAAGTTTTATTTGACCTGAAAGCTCACAGTTAATGAAAGATCCGACTTGGCGGGTCTTTCGTTATTTTGAGAGAATCTGCCCACTGTTTAGTTTTTCCCTGTATTCTGAAGGTGTGAGCCCGGTAAATTTTTTAAAAGTGGAATTGAAAGTTGATTTTGAATTGAATCCAACTTCAAGACCGATCGAAATCAGGCTGTAATGATTGAATTTTGGAACAGACATACAGCTTTTTGCTTCTTCAATTCTCAATCGGTTGACATAATCCGAGAAACTGGTTCCCAATTCCGAATTGATGACCCTCGACAGATAGGATTTGTTCAAATCAAGCTCGGATGCCACGTCGTTCAGAGAAAGCGAAGAATCGGTAAATCTTTTGTTTTCTGTAATCAGATTTTCAAACGAAATGATCAGATCGCTTTTGTTTTCATTCTTTTTTGAAATTTCCGCAACTGTCTTCAAATTGCTTTTTCCGGTCGGCTGTTTATGCTGAAAATCTCCAAAATGATACAGACCAAGATGTCCCAAAGCATAGATGGTAATCGCAATTGCCACCCAGAGGATGTAATAATAATCGTAATGATTGGAATTGAAAAACAAATCCATCAGTGAAAACGCAGCCCAGATCAGACACAAACCAAGCAGGATCATTGTGATCGTCTTCATCCATTTCAGCTGATTTTTTCTGTTTTTTTTGATTTTCCTGCTTTCCCTGCTTCTCAAATGTTCGTATTTCGATATCAGCCTGAAAACAAAAATCATCACAAACAGAGAAAATCCGACCAGAAAGAATTCCTGAAAATCTACAAACCGCTCATAATCAAGATAATCGTTTTCGCCCGAAATTGAAAAGAAACTGCTAACTTTAAAAATCAGCGAAACCGACAGAAATATGATAAACGGGACAAACAGCAGTCTTTGTTTTCTCGAAATCAGTGCATCCGGAAACAGGAAGAGCAGCACGTACAAATAATAAAGTGATGCGATCAGAGCAGAATAAGGAAGATAAAAAATCTCAAAAAAACTCTGAGGACCGACCATTTCAGTATTTAGAAAATAATACTGAACATTATTCAGCGACAACACCAGAATCAAAAATACAAGTGCAATCGTGCTTCTGCTTCTCAGTCTTTTGGAATACAGAGCGATAAAAGAAAATATCAGCCCCTGTGCGGAACCAAGAATCAGGATGGTATCGAGAATTTCATAAAGCATAGGCCAATAAAAATAAACAAAATTTTGAATTTGCTTTTTTTGATGATAAATAAAATCAGAACCACAGAATCGGAGCAGGTTGTTGAAAATTAAAAAAACCGTTCACAAAAGGAACGGCTTTTTGAAGAAGTGCTCACGACCGGATTCGAACCGGTACATCCGTTCGGACACCACCCCCTCAAGATGGCGTGTCTACCAATTTCACCACGTGAGCATTTGGTTTGCAAAAATAATGATTTTAGCCAAAGTAAAAATTAATTTTTGGTATTTGTAGAAAGTTTTCGGCCATTTTCAGAAAAAAGACGGCCTCCAATCGGAAGCCGTCCCAAAACCAACTAACTATAATAAAAAATTTATCTCCAGCCGCCGCCGATTGCTCTGTACAGCTGAACGACAGCATTTAATTTTCCAAATTCCGAATTCACAAGACCCAATTGTGCATTCAGTGCATTTCCTTTGGCAGTCAATACATCCAAATAGGTTGCCATGCCATATTTGAGCAGTTCCTCAGAATAATTGTAAGCATTGTTGTATGCTTCGTATTCGCTTTGTTTCAATGTTGCTTTCTGACTGTTTGAGTCAAAAGTGTAGAGCGCATCAGAAACTTCACGGCTTGCGTTCAAAATTGTTTTTTTGTATGTCAACAGCGATTGTTCCTGTCTGGCAAGGCTCACTTCATACTGTGTTCTGACCTGACGTGCATTCAGTATCGGCTGGGTCAAAGAACCAACCAGTGATGCAAACAATGAATTTGCGTTGAACAATTTGTCAAATTCAAGACTCTGGAGACCGCCACCGGCGCTCAGTCTCAATGAAGGATAGAAATTGCCTCTCGCCGCATTGGTCAGTTCAAAAGCATTGATAAGACCGTATTCTGCAGCCATTACATCTGGTCGATTGCTCAGCAGTTCTACTGGAACACCGGTGTTCAGATCTCCGTTCAACTGTTGCTGTGCCAATGAATTTCTTTCGATTTGATGTGGAAATTCGCCAAGCAGTATGCAAAATGAATTCTCTGTCAGCTTGATCTGATTGTCAGTATCCACCAGAAGTGACTTGCCGCTGAGCAGCTGTGCCTCAGTCTGCTGTACAGCCACTTCGGTTACATTTCCGGCATCTTTCAGCAGTCTCATCGTTTCAAGACTTTCCTCTAAATTCTGAATGGTTTCCTGTATGATCTTTTTCTGTTCATCCAGTGCAATCAATTGATAATAAGAAGAAGCTACTGCAGCGACCAGTTCTGATTTTACCGCCTGATGTGCAGAAATTGTCTGCATATATGAGGCGGCAGCAGCTCTTTCATTGCTTCTGATTTTTCCCCAGATATCTGCTTCCCACGAAAGACCCGCCGACAGTTCGTACTGATTCAGATCTGTTCTTTTGTCAAGACCGATTCCCTGTGGTCCGTTCAGTGACGGATTTGCATAAGTATATGATGCATTTCCGTTGATCATTGGGAAATAAGCAGCTTTGCCCTGTTTGAGATAAGCTTCTGCAGCATCAATATTTTTGAGTGCGGTTCTGATGTCCAGATTGTTGTCCAGAGCCTGCTGAATGTAACCGGTCAGTTTGTCGTCTCTGAAAATTTCCTTCCACGAAAGATTTGCAGAACTCAAACTGTCCTGAGCGATATGATCGGTTCTAAACGCCTGTTCGCTGACCACTTCATTTTCGGGTCGCTGATAATCTTTCACAGCCAGACAGGAGTGGAGTACAGGCAGTACCAAAACGATTGCTATGTATTTTAAATTTCTCATTTTATTCTGTAATTTGCTTTTTGTCAAATTTAACCGGACTGATTTTTTCCTGAAGCCACTGGAACACCACAAATAATACCGGAATATTGAATAATCCGACGATGGTTCCGACCAGGAGTCCGAATGCAGCACCGGTCGCAATTGATCGGTTACCGATATGCCCCACACCGGTTGAAACCACCAATGGCATAATACCAAGGATAAATGCAAATGAAGTCATCAGGATCGGACGGAATCTCGCTTTTGCACCGTTCAGCGCAGCCGCAGCAATTGTCTCGCCGTGTCTTCTTCTCTGGATTGCAAATTCAACAATCAAAATTGCATTCTTGGCCAGCAGTCCGACCAGCATGATCAGTGCAATCTGGAAATAAATATTGTTTTCAAGTCCTGCAAGTTTCTGAGCCCAATAAGCGCCCATGACACCGCCCGGAAGCGACAGCAGCACCGACAGCGGCAGCAGATAGCTTTCATATTGTGCCGACAGTACAAAATAAACAAATATCAAACAGAGTATAAAGATCATCAGTGTCTGGTTTCCAGCCTTGATTTCTTCACGGCTCAGACCCGAAAAGTCGAATCCGTAATTGGTTGAAAGCGTTTTTGAACTGACTTCCTGTACGGCTGCCAACGCATCACCCGTACTGTAACCCGGATTAGGTGCACCCGAGATTTTGGCGGATGTAAACAGGTTGAATCGGGTAATGTTCTGTGGACCATAAATCTTTTTCAGACTCATAAACTGAGTAATCGGCGACATTTCACCCGAAGCAGTTCTTACAAAAATCTTTTGCAAATCACTTTCATTGGTTCTGTCTTTTGGCATTGCCTGAATCATCACACGATACTGTTTTCCGAATTTTGTGAAGTCAGCCGCATAAATTCCACCGATATAACCCTGAAGCGCATTAAAGATCGAACTTACCGAAACACCCGACTGTTTTGCTCTCGGAATGTTCAACTCGATTTCATACTGTGCATAGTTGGTGTTGAATGAAGTTTGTGCATACTGAATTTCCGGACGTTTCATCAATTCGCCGATAAAACCCTGAGCCACTTCGTCAAAATCATTCAGGCTACCGCCCGATTTGTCCTGAAGGTTCAGCTCAAAACCGGATGCAATACCAAATCCGGGAATACTTGGCGGTGTGAAGAATATCATCTTTGATTCCGGAATTTCGGCTGCGATACCAAACATCTGCCCGGTGATTGCATCCACCGATTTTGAATCGTCTTTTCTTTCGTCAAATCCGTCCAAAGTAATCCACGCCATACCATAGTTGGATCCCTGACCCGATACAAAACTGAAACCAGATACCAGTGTAATCATTCTGACACCCGGAATTTTTGATGCTTTTGCATAAAATTCTTCCTGAACCGCTGCCACACGATCAGATGATGCACCTGCCGGCAATTCAAAGTTCCCGATGATGAATCCGCGGTCTTCGTTTGGAACAAATCCGCTCTTCATGGTGTTGTTGGCAATAAAGATTCCGACACCGCAAAGTGCAAGAATCAGGAAGGTCACCCATTTGTGACGGATCAGAAAACCGAAACTTCTTGCATATCCGTGGGTGATTGATTTAAAGACTCTGTTGAATCCGTCAAAAAACCTTTTGAATATATTTTTCTTTTTGCCGTTGTCCTCTTCTTCTGGAACTCTCAGTACCAATGCACACAATGCCGGACTGAGCGTAAGCGCATTGACGGCCGAAATGATGATCGCAACGATCAGTGTGATACCAAACTGCTGATAGAACACGCCCGTCGGTCCCTGAATAAAGGTTACCGGAATAAATACAGATGCCATCACCAGTGTGATCGACACGATCGCGCCTGCAATTTCCTTCATTGCATCATAAGTAGCCTCTTTCCCTGCCCGCTTTTCCTTTTCAACCTTGGCGTGCACCGCCTCGACGACGACTATGGCGTCATCCACCACAATACCGATTGCAAGTACAAGCGCGAACAAAGTCAAAAGGTTGATCGAATAACCGAACAGATTGAGGAAGAAGAAAGTACCCACAATCGAAACCGGAACCGCAATCAGCGGAATCAGCGTCGAACGGAAATCCTGAAGGAAGATAAACACCACCAGAAACACCAGTATAAATGCCTCGATCAGCGTACTCACCACCTTTGAAATTGATGCATCCAAAAACTGATTGGTATCAAATACAACCGTATAGTTCAATCCTTCAGGGAAATTGACTTTCAATTCCTCCAGTTTCTTTTTCAAATTGATAATGATATCCTGCGCGTTGGAATCAGGTGTCTGATAAATTGAAACACCCACCGCATCCATGCCGTTGGTTTTTGAATAACCCACATAGCTCTGTGCGCCGAGTTCTATTTTTGCAACATCTTTCAGATAAAGCGTTTCGCCGTTTGGAAGCGCTTTGATTACGATGTTTTGATATTGTTCTTCATCACTGTATTTGCCGCTGTAACGAATGACATAATTAAAGGTTTCACCGCTGTTTTCACCAAATGAACCTGCGGCAGCCTCCAAACTTTCCTCGTTGATGGCACTTGTAATATCAGACGGAACCAGACCGTAATTCGCCATCTTGACCGGATCGAGCCAGATACGCATTGCATATGTACGGCTTCCCAAAACGTTTGCATCACCAACACCTGTTACCCTTTTCAATTCGGGCACAACGTTGATGTTCATAAAGTTTTGAATAAATGTTCTGTCAAATTGAGGAACCGTTGAATAGAAAGTGATGAACATCAGCGAGCTGGTCTGCTGTTTCTGAGTGACCACACCCACACGATTCACCTCTGCCGGCAGCAGCGGAGTTGCCCTTGCCACACGGTTCTGAACGTTTACCGCTGCAATATCCGGATCGATTCCCTGTTTGAAAAGTACCTGGATACTTGCGTTACCGGTATTGGTAGCGGTCGAACTGATATAGTCCATTCCCTCCACACCGTTGACCTGTTCTTCGATCGGGATGATCACACTTTCAAGTACCGTCTGTGCGTTTGCACCCGGATAGTTGGTTGAAATCTGTACGGTTGGAGGTGCAATTTCCGGATACTGGGTAACCGGAAGTGCGATGATCCCCAATATACCGAGGATGACGACTATGATTGAGATAACGGTGGAAAGGACAGGTCTTTCTATGAATGTTTTTAGCATCTTAAATTTTTTTACATAATCGGTTTAACGTTGACAATCGAATCAAATGCAGTTTTCACAGGCTGTATTGGCGCTCCGTTTCTCAATTGACCCAAACCTTTTGCTGCTACAATATCTCCTTTCTGCAAACCGGATTTCAGAATCGCAATATTGTTAAGCCGATGAGTCACTTCAACAGGCGTTGATTTGACCGTATCATTGATCACCTTATATACATATACGACTCCCTGAAGTTCATAAGTGGCATTTTCAGGCACCACCAGCGCATTTTCAAAATGCTGCGGAATATGGATAAAGCCGCTGTTTCCGTTGGTCAGTATTCCTTCTGAATTTTTGAAAGTTGCTCTGAATTGTATGGTTCCGGTACTTGGATCGATCTGACCGGTTACGGTTTTGATTTTTCCTTTTTCATTGTATGCCTTTCCGTTGGCAAGAATCAATTCAACATCGGGAAGTTTTAAGAGCTTGTCTTTTACAGTTTTTCCTTCTGTATCTTCAAGAAAATTCAAATATTCAGCTTCACTCATTGAAAAATAAGCATATACTTCAGATGTTTCTGAAACTGTAGTAATTGGTGTTTGGTCAGACGGTCCGACAAGGCTTCCTTCCCTGAAATTGATGGTGCCCACCACACCTGAAACCGGACTTCTAACAATTGCAAAATCCATATTTGCCTGGATTGCGCTCAAACCTGCCTTTGACTGCTGTTCTGCAGCTTTTGCCTGTTCGAGCTGACCTTTTGCTCTTGCCAGATTGGCTTTTGCAGTTTCTAACTGTACATTGCTGATTACATTTCTTTCAACCAGCGGTGCCAGTCTGTCCACTTCCACCTGTGCTGCATTTACGCCTGCCTGAGCTGCTGAAACGTTTGCTCTGGCTGCATTGATGGCCGAACGTGCCGCATTTGCATCCTGTGACTGAACATCAGTTTCCAATCTGAATAGCGGCTGTCCGGCATTGACTCTCTGGCCTTCGTCCACATACACTTCTTTGATGTAACCTGAAATCTTTGCTCTAACCGAGTTGTTGATCTTACCTTCTATATTGACCGGAAAGGAATTGTATCCTTCAAGATTCATATTGGTCACCTCAACAACCGGAATACCGGGAGGAGGGGCAGCTGCTGGTGCCTGTCTGTCGTTACATGATATTAGCGTTGTCAGTACAAACGCCAATGTGATGAATGTATTTGTTCTCATTTGATTTGTTATGTGTTTTGATTCAATGATTTTAATTTGTCAATGGTTTTTGCCAACTGTTTGGCAGCCAGCTCTAAATGTTCAATATAGATACCCGACTTTTGAATGCTTGATTCTTGCGGGTTTTTGTGCTTTTTCAGCTTGTAATCCATCAGCTTTCGGGTCAACTCCTTTTCGTTGTTCAGCATTTCCTGAATGCCCTGTAAACGAAGAATGATGTTGTCGGGTACGATCCTGTACAATCTTTTTCGTTCATCCAATTTTGTGTAATACTCGATGTATTTCAGCTGGGTCAGAAAAGTCAGACTGTTCGAAACCGAACTTTTGCTTGCGTTCAAAGTTTCGACCAACTCATTAAAAGTCACGCCCTTTTTTTCGCAGTCAAGCAGCAGATAAGCATAAATCTTGCTGGTCAGAGGCGGCAGTTTTTGAGTGGTTTCAAAATAATTTGAAAAGTCTCTGATCAGTAATTTCTTGTCTTCATCCATCTTGTTTTTTCAGAATTTCGTCTGCAAATTTACAATTAGTTCGGTAATTACAAAACAAACCGAATTAGAATTTTTTAAAATCATTTGATTGACCGGAATTCTTAACATACATCAATTCATATTTGTATGCTTCAGCCTAAATTTGCATCAAATTAATAAAAAAATACAACTATGTCAGTAAAATGGAATATCGATAAAGCACACTCAGAAGTTCAGTTCAAAGTGAAACATATGGTAATTTCTACCGTAAGTGGCGAGTTCATGGATTTTGAAGCACGGGCTGAAAGCGATGATGAAAATTTCAGCAACCCAAGATTTGAATTTGTGGCAAAAGTTGATTCGATCAATACCAGAATCGAACACAGAGACAATCACCTGAAAAGCGATGATTTCTTTAATGCAGCAGATCATCCGGAATTGATATTTAAAGGCGAAAAATTTGACGGCGACAGCCTGGAAGGTGAAATCACAATCAAAGGAGTGACCAAACCAATCAAACTCAATGCTGATTTTGGAGGTGTGATTACCGATTTTGACGGCAACAAAAGAGCCGGATTTGAATTTTCGGGAAAAATCAACCGTAAAGATTTCGGTCTGAACTGGAGCGCAACCACAGAAGCGGGAGGCTTGGTTGTTGCAGATGATGTGAGATTGTCTGTAAGCCTTGAATTCATCAAACAATAAACCAAATAGCTCTCATGCATATTGGGCCCGGTTCGATTTTTCGAGTCGGGCTTTTTTTGATTTAAATTGTTAATATACAGTCATATCGTTTTCGATTCCGAGGGTTTGGAAATTATCTGAATGAAAAAACATCAAGAAACATGATTAAAATGCCAATTATTTTTTTATAATGGGGTATGACAAAAGAAATAATCTTTAACAAAAACAATCCGCCGTCAGCAACAGAAAGAAAAAGCATTCTTGATTTTCTGTTCAGTCATCTTCAGAAATACGGTGATCCGGTCGAAGACATTGAAAAAGCGATTTCCTACTCGCTTGCAGAAAACGGAAAGCCGGGAGGGTTTATACTGGAATTGAGAGATGAATCGGATGAAATTGCCTGTGTTGTCGTTGTGAATCACACCGGTATGAGCGGTTATATTCCGGAAAATATACTGGTTTATATTGCTACTCACGACCAAAAAAGAGGTCGCGGTCTGGGAAGAAAAGCAATTGAATATACAATTGAAAAAACCAAGGGAGACATTGCACTTCATGTAGAACCCGATAATCCTGCCGGAAAGCTGTACCGGAAACTTGGGTTTGAGAATAAGTATTTGGAAATGAGATTGAAAAAATAAGAATTGTGGCTGTCATAACATTAAATCGAAACAAATTGGCTCAGAATTATTTGCAACTCGACCATTTGTTTAAATCAAACGGAATTGAATGGGCACCGGTAGTCAAAGTGCTTTGCGGAAACCGATTGTTTATTGAAGAAGTAATCAGGCTGGGAGCCGAAGAAGTCTGTGATTCAAGAGTTTCAAACCTGAGAACGGTGAGAAATCTGAGCAGTGCGGTAAAAACAGTTTATATCAAGCCACCACCAAAAAAAAGCATCAAAAACATAGTTCGGCTGGCCGATACCAGTTTTAATACCGAATTTGAGACCATCCGCATGCTGTCAGAAGAAGCGCAGAAAATCGGTAAACTACACAAAATATTGATTATGATCGAATTGGGTGAATTGAGAGAAGGTGTGATGGGTGAAGATTTTGTTGATTTTTATGAAAAGGTGTTCAGACTGCCCAATATAGAAGTGGTCGGAATCGGGACGAATCTCGCATGTATGTACGGCGTACTGCCCAGCAACGACAAACTGATACAACTCGCATTGTATGTACAACTGATAGAAGCGAAATTCAATCGAAAAATTCCATACATTTCTGCTGGGACATCGGTCACCATACCGCTGATCGGAATGGGGATGCTGCCAAAGGCAATCAACCATTTCAGAGTGGGAGAGACCCTGTTTCTGGGAACCGATGTTTACAACAACCGGCTGTTTGAAAATATGAATTCTGATGTGTTCAAACTGTCTGCCGAAATTATTGAAATCAGCGAAAAACCCAATATGCCAATGGGTGAACTTGGTTACAAAATGAGCGGAGAAATAAAAGAATTTGATCTGAGCAAAGGTAATGGATTCTCACAAAGAGCAATCATCGACATTGGTCTGCTTGACATTGAAACTGATCATCTCATCCCAATTGACAAAAGACTGAAGATTGTTGGTGCGAGTTCCGATATGCTGGTAATCGATCTGGATAATAATGAGCAAAATTACAAAGTTGGTGATTCTATCGGTTTCAGATTGGATTATATGGGACTTCTGAGGGTGATGAATTCAAATTATATTGAGAAAAGAGTTGAATGAAATCTTTTGATCAAAAACTTCATGGAGCACTATTACCGTCCATTTCCTTCAGGATTTTATTGACATCTTCTTCGGTTGAACTCAGTTTTTCTTTGCAGATTTTGATCAGTTCCGCTGCCCGTTTTACTTTTTCAGACAATTCGTCCACCGTTATTTCGCCTTCTTCAATTTCTCCGACTATGGTTTGAAGTTCTTCAAAGGCAACTGTGTATGCGATTTTTTGTTCCATTTTTATGATTATTTTTTGGTTGATTTGACTTCACTTATGATTTTTCCGTCAAAAAGTAGGGTCTCTATCGTATCTCCTTTTTTGACCTTTGATGAATCGCTGACAGATTTTCCGTTCAACAGGCTGATGCTGTATCCTCTTTTCAGCACATTTTGCGGACTCATATTGTCGATGTTTTTTTGAATAAATTCAATCCTCTGATTTTGTTCTTTGATCAGTCCCAATGATTTTTCGGCGAGTTTGACTTCTGTTCCGTACAGTTCGGAATGCTCATTTCTAATTCGGTTTTTCAGACTGATTTCGCATTTTTGAATCATTCCGCTGATCAGTATCCTCGATCTGCTCAGCATGGTCAGACTGTCTTTTTGGATTCCTATCGACAACCGATCCAACGCATTTTTATGTCCGTCGGTATGATTCTGAACGGTTGATCTGAAAATTTTGAATGTACTGTCGAGTTTTGATTTTTCATCTGTCAGAATTCGAATTGGAATTTCTTTGATCCGATCTGAAGCTTTTTGAACAGGCACCGAAAAATCATGAAATTTCTGAATCAGGAATTCAGCCAATTTCGTTGGTGTGATATTGTTTGAAAATGCTGCCATCTCTGCAACCGTCTCATTTGTTGAATGACCGATCCCGGTCAAAACCGGCAGCGGAAAAGTTGCAATTTCTCTTGCCAGCAAATAATCATTGTAACAGCTCAACCCGACATCACCTCCGCCACCGCGAATGATAGCCGCCGCATCAAAATGATGACTGACTTTTTTGATCCGGTTCAACTGACCGATGATCTGAGCAGCAGCTTTATCGCCCTGAAGCAGTGACGGGAAAAGCATATAAAAGAATCTGTAACCCCAACCGTTGTCGTCAATCACACTTTTGAAATCTGAATAACCTTTACTGGTTTCGACCGAGATGACCGCAATCCGTTTGGGCAGCAATGCGAGTTTCAGAAGTTTGTTCCGATTAAAAATTCCTTCTTCTTTCAGTTTCTGAATGCTTAACTGTTTTTCTTTTTCAAGATCACCCAAAGTATAACTCGGATCGATGTCTTGAATCCAGAGCGAAAGACCGTGAATCGGATCAAAAGTCACTCTTGCCAGAAACAGTATTTTGATTCCGTCTTTGAGCGGTTCTTTCAGTATTTTGACAAAATTTTGATTGATTCTTTCATAATCGGGTCGCCACAAAGTTGCTCTCTGCTGTGCAATCACTTTTCCGTCCTGCTTTTCGACCAGATCGGGATAACAATGACCTGAATGCTGATAGAAATTGAGTTTGTTCATCTCAGCCTTGACCCAAAAAGCACTGCCATAACGATTGGTGATTGTTGACTGTATGCTTCTCAAGACTTCAAACAGACTGAAAACCTTTTTATTTCCAATTTCTTCGGACATGATTCAAAGATAGAGAAAACTTTGGCAAAAAACTTTCGAATGATTGAACTCATTTTTAGAATTAAAACAAAAATATCAGCACCTCTTTCTGACAAAATCCATAACTTTAAAACTCCAAAAATTTTAAGATGACAACAAAAGAAAAAGTGACTTTTCTGAGGGAAGAGATGAAGAAAAGCAATATTGATGCATTTATCGTTTTTTCGGCAGATCCGCATATGAGCGAATATCTGCCCGAACAGTGGAAAGAACGAGCCTGGCTTTCGGGGTTTACCGGTTCTGCGGGTTTTGTGGTGATTCTTGCCGACAAAGCAGGTCTGTGGACCGACGGACGATATTTTACGCAGGCACCGATCGAGCTGGCCGGATCGGGAATCGATTTGTTCAAAGACGGTGTGGAAGGAACACCCAATTATATCGACTGGATCATTTCTGAAACCAAAACAGGAGCAACCGTTGCGGTCAATGCACTTGCAACTTCGCATTCAAATTGGGAAGCGCTTGAATTAAAATTGGAAAATTCAGGAAGAAAATTGGTCGATCTGCCTTTGCTGAAAAATGTTTGGGCCGACAGAGGAACACCGGTCAAAAATCCGGTTTTTGTACATCCGGTCGAGAGAGCCGGAAAATCGGTCAAAGACAAACTGAGAGATATCCGAAAAAAAATGAACGAAGACAATGCCGGTCTTCATATCGTTTCGAGTCTTGACGATGTGGCCTGGACACTGAATCTGAGAGGAAGCGATGTGGAATGCAATCCGGTTTTTCTGGCTTATCTGATGATCGGCTCAAGTGATGCAGTGCTGTATGTTGATAATGAAAAACTGACCGATGAGTCAAAAAAACTGATGGCAGATTCGGGTGTTCAATTGAAGGAATACAATTTATTTTTTAATGATCTGAAATCATTGAACAATCAAATAATACTAATATCACCCAATACCAATCAATCCGTATTCGATGCGATTAAAAATCAAAATACACTGATTCAGAAAGCAGTACCCGGAAATCTGATGAAAGCGGTTAAAAACGAAACTGAACTCGAAGGTTTCAGAACTGTGATGGTACGTGACGGTGTTGCAATGGTGAAATTCCTGTACTGGCTGACACACAACGCGGGCAAAATCGAGATGGACGAATTTGGAATAGGTGAGAAGCTTCAGAATTTCAGGGCGGCAGAAAAGAATTTTGTCGGTTTGAGTTTTGGCAGCATCATCGGTTTTAAAGGAAACGGTGCGATCATCCATTATTCGGCGCCGAAAGACGGCAGTGCAAAAGTGACCAATCAGGGAAGCATACTGGTTGACTCTGGCGGTCAGTATCTGGAAGGGACCACCGATATCACACGAACATTGCCTCTGGGTGAGGTAACCGAAGAATTCAAAAGAGATTCAACACTGGTGTTGAAAGGAATGATTGCACTGTCGATGGTCAAATTTCCAAAAGGAACCAGAGGTACCCACCTGGATGCGTTTGCCAGAATGCCGCTCTGGATGGAAGGAAAAGATTACAACCACGGAACCGGTCACGGTGTGGGCAGTTTTATGAATGTGCACGAAGGCCCTCAAAATATCAGAAAAGATCTGAATCCTGTGGAACTGCAGCCGGGAATGGTGGTTTCAAACGAACCCGGATATTATCTTGAAGGAAAATACGGAATCAGACATGAGAATCTGGTGGTGGTCAGAGAATGGAAAAAGACCCAGTGGAATACTTTCTATGAATTTGAAACTTTGACTTTCTGTCCGTTTTTTAAAAGCACGATTGTCAAAGAATTATTGTTACCCGAAGAAATTAGCTGGCTAAATGATTACCACAAACAATGTGAAGAAAAACTTAGTCCGCACCTGGAAGGAGAAGTTAAAGAATGGTTTCTGGAAATGGTGAAACCGCTTTAAAATATAACCCCTCAAGGGTTCAAAACCCTTGAGGGGTTACTCTATTTTTCAATCGCGTCGAGCTTGTCAATTATCTGACTAATCTCTTCGTGAATTCTGTCAAGTTCGGGTATGTAACGGTCGGTGTCTTCCGAAATTGATTTTTTGAACAATTCAAAAGCTTCTATTTTCAAATCTGAATATTTGCTGAGCAATTGATTTTCAAGTTCATCATTTTTATTTTTACTTTCCTTTTTCAAAAGATTCTCAGCGATCTGTTTATTTTCTTGCCATTTGGCGAGATTGATTTCAATTTCTTTTAGTAATTCTTCGTCTGATTTGGTGTCGAGATGTTCATAAAATTCAAAAGTTTCGTATTCATTTTTATAGAACTTTGACTTTTCACTTCCAAAAATTAAATCACCTGAAATAAAATAAAACAAACCCATCAGTAAGAATGGAAGAGCAGATACAAAGCCGACTCCGATTGAATTCCAGACTGAATAAAAAGCATTTCCTCTTTCTTTATGTTCTTTGAGTATTTCGCCAAAATATTTTTCCGAAAGCCCTAAAGCAACTGCTCCCATCAATACCGGAAGAAGATAATTTGGTGTCCGTTCAACTATATTGTCAGGTAGATTAAAGATTAATACGAAAAGCAAAACAGTGAAAACAGAAACTAAAATAAGAGTGAGATTTGCTTTTCTTTTCTCGCCTAGTTCTTTGAAGTTTTTCCACATCATATAGCCGAATGCAAGCGGTCCGGCTAAAAATGTAGTGGTGTAAATCGCCATTTTTGAATAAAATTTCAAACCAATGGTCGGGTTGATTTTTTCGATGTTTTGATTTTCTTCCATGGGATTCAGTTTAAAAGAAAACCCTTCAAGGGCTTTGAGCCCTTGAAGGGTTGGTTGTTTTATCTTTATCTTATAATCTCCATTTCATCGAGTAAGTAAGCAGCATCTGCAAATTTATCGATGATGAAAAGAATGTATCTCGCATCCACCATGATGTTTCGGCAGATTTCGGGGTCATAATTCAGATCGCTCATCGTTCCTTCCCAAACCCGGTCAAAGTTCAGACCGATCAGATTTCCGTCTTTGTCAAGAACCGGACTGCCCGAATTTCCGCCGGTAGTATGATTGGTCGCAATAAAGTCAATCGGCATTCTTGCTTTTTTTCCTTTGCCCACACCATAAGGTCCGAAATCTTTTTTTGCTTCCAAATCCATCAGTTTCTGAGGAAGGTCAAATTCATAATCTCCCGGAATGTATTTTTCCATCGCTTCATCCAAATAAGTGATTGGTTCATAACGGGTCGGTTTGTCATCAGGCTGATAACCATCCACTTTTCCGTAAGTAACTCTGAGCGTTGAATTTGCATCAGGAAAAAACAGTTTGTCTGTAAACACTTCCATCTGAGCTTTCATATATTTTCGTTGTAGATTGCTCAGTCTGGACTGAATTCCAGTATAAATCGGTGAAACTTTTTCGCCGTAAACTTCTTCAATATTTGAAATCTGCTGAACCAGCGGATCGTTCTGAAGTGCAGTCAGCAGTTCAATTTCATTTTCAAACGCCTTTGCAGTATCGTCGACAATGCTCACTCCGTTGATGGTCGCTTTTCCGGTTACAAATGAATTTTTAAAAGTGTCTGCAGTTATATTGATTCCGTCTGTGGGCAAAAATTCTTTTGACATTTCTTTTTTGTAAACATCAATCAGTGCCAGTGAACCTTCCTGATCCAAATCCGGATCATAATCTTTGTACAGACCGCTCAGATAATTCTGATATCTGTCTTTGAGCGAATTGAAATTTGTTGAACCGTAAGATTTCAAAAGATTGTTCATCAGCAGCGCAACACGGAAGGTCTCTGAATTCCCGTAAATCGCTTCATTGAAATAATTTTCAGCTTTTTCATATTTTCCGCTTTCTTTGTAGAGTTCATCAAATTCAGAAAGCAGACCGCCGTATTTTGACTGCAGTTCTGGATTCTGACTGATTCTTTGGGTAAATTCGGCTTCGTAATCCTTTTTCTTCTGTACCGCATTTGATTTGATTAACCCCAGACTTTCGCCTGTCCATTTTTTGTGATAATTTGAAATTCGTGCATATTTTGACGCATATTTGATACGGGTTGCATCATCCACTTTCATTTTGCTCATCAGGATTTTGAGTGCGACATCCCGGATTCCGATTCGTGTCGGATTGGTTATTTCCAATATTTGTTCTATGGCTGAAGACGGCAGATATTCATTGGTGGTTCCCGGAAAACCGAATACAAAAGTAAAATCACCTTCTTTGATTCCTTTTGAATTGACCGGCAGAAAATGTTTGGGTGTATAAGGGACATTGTCGGCAGAATATTCAGCCGGTTTGTTGTCTTTATTTGCATAAATTCTGAACAGCGAAAAATCACCTACATGTCTTGGCCACGACCAATTGTCGGTGTCCATTCCGAAATTTCCGATTGAACTTGGCGGCGCACCTACCAAACGCACATCACGATAGGTTTCTGTGATGAAGAGATAGTATTTGTTCCCTTTGTAAAACGGACGAATAAATACATCCTGATAGCTTTCTTTGACCGTATTTGCAGAAATAATATCAATATTGTCCTTTACAATTTCCTGTCGTTTCTGTTCATCCATTTCGTCATCGATTCCCTGAAGAATGCTGTCGGTCACATCTCGTATATCGACGATAAAAGTTGCCGTCAGCCCCGGATTTGGAAGTTCTTCGGAATGATTTTTTGCCCAAAAACCGTCTTTGATATAATCATTTTCTAAACTCGAATGTTTCTGGATCTGTCCGAAACCGCAGTGGTGATTGGTCAGCAGCAGACCTTCGGGCGAAATCACTTCAGAGGTACAGCCGCCGCCAAAGTGTGCAACCGCATCTTTGATGCTCGGTGCATTTGGATTAAAGATATCAATCGCCGAAATCTTCATTCCCATCTGTTTCATCTCAGCTTCGTTTAATTCGGTCGGAATCCACATCCCGCCGCTTTTCTGGGCAAATAAAAATCCGCCGTACAAAAGCAGGCTCAGTACCGATAATTTCAGTTTTGTCATTTCTGTTTGTTGTTATTGTTTTCGATTCCGCCAAATTACGGAAAAATCACCAAACTGAAGATGAATTGAGATTTTTGAAAAGAAAAAGGTCTTCTGCCGTGAAAGAGAACACAAAAGTTGGAGAAAGCACTCAATCTGCCATTTCGCCCATCTGATTTTGAACCAAACCTTCGGTAGCTTTTCTCCAATTATACGCAAATTTGCAATTCAAATTTAGAATCCATTAAATGACTTAAAAAAAAGTTTAGATGAGCATCGAGAGTGGCCTGACCAAGACCAAAACTGCCGTCAAAAGCTTTTCAGCCGAAATGCTCCTGCTGCAAGGTTGGCCATTTGGTGACCATTTCGATGTTTGACAAACGGGGCCCGCCACAGTGGTTTTTGGAGATGAGCCAAAATATACTGCGCCTGAGAATTAAATTTTTTGGGTAGGGAATTTTGTACTCTGAAAACTCCACAACCCTGACCAAACCTGCCAAAACCAGCCAATCCGGGCATAAAAAAAGAGACCCTTCTTACAGTCTCTTCCAATTCTTTAAAATCTTTTGTCGATCAACCCATAACCGATTGAAAAAACTACCGAAGCTTCCGTTCAACAGGGTTTTCATTGTTGGCTTTTCAAGCCCAACGAAAACTTGGTTATTAGTGGTCGGTCTTTTATTTATCATTTTGCAAAATATTGTGCTGTTAAAATTATTCCGTAAATCCAAAAGTTGTAAACTAATGTATAAAACAAACCGAAACCAACACTTTTCAAAACACTTCCTTTTGTTTTTTGCGAGTGTTTTAGTCCGAATCTTAAGGCTCTATAAAAAATCCAATATAACATTGCTGCAAAAACTAAGATCATTACCCATAAAAAAGCTCCTAAAACACTGATGATAAAAACCAAAACAATTGAAATTAAAATCCAAGCTAGTATGCCAACAATAAATCCACCAATTCCATCTCCTCCGATGTCAGGTATTCCTCCACTTGATAAATCAATGTTTGAAAAGACTGGAATATTTTTTCGATTTATTTTGTCAGTTATTTTCCCTAAGTCATCTTTTAGTTTAACTCCTCGATATAAGTTTAATGTCAAAAAAAAGAAAAAAGTTATTGAAAGGATAGAAGTTGATAAAATAGAATTTTCAAATAATGTTCTTTTTTGACCAATTCCAAAAAGCCAAATTCCAATAATTGTTAGAGCAATTACAATCAATGAAATTGTAAAAGTATTTTTTGTCGTTAAATATTTTCTACTTGAATTTTGCAAATTGATTTTATTCACGGTTCGGTTTTTTTCAAAAGTTACAACTAACAGACGGTGGCTTGCCGAAGGCGGCATTTTAGCACTACTGTTGATGCGAGAACCGAACTTCAAATATAGCACAAAAGTTCAAACGGTACAATTCACCTCTGCTTGTGGCAAAACCCTTGTTCAAGCGACACCTCCGGTGAGTGTTCTAACGTACCAAAAGTAGTAAATTGCTGATAAACATTCAACTTTACCTTTCAATTAAAAATTCAAGATATGAAAGGAAATTCGATTTCAGTATAACCGCTGAATGAAAGTGGCGAATATTGGTTGCAGCAGACCTTGCAATTGATGAAAGTACAGGAATACGGTAAAGGCAGTGTGCGAAACTATATGCAGGAGCTGACTTTGCTTTTCAAGCATTATAATGATTTGGAGGTCGAAGCACTTCGGCAGAAACACATCGAACGTTATTTGATTTTTATCAAAGAAAATCACAAAGTAGGCAGAGCCAAATGCCGAAGTGTGGCACAAGCCTGCAGCTTTTTCTTTAAGAATGTGATGCCGGCGGATTATATCGTACCGAGTAATCTTTATCCTAAGAAACAATTTAAACTGCCGAACATTATGACGGAAAACCAAATTGAGCGGTTGTTCAATGCTCCGTTAAACCTTCAGGAACGCTGTGTTTTGGGCTTACTTTATGGCTGTGGTATGCGGATAAGTGAGGTTTGCAATCTGAGGATAAGCGATATCGATAGTGCTAATAAACGCATCAAAGTAGATCAGGGCAAAGGTGGTAAAGACCGTTTTACCTTGCTTCCGCCCACACTTTTAGAACACTTGCGAAAGTACTTTGTAGCGGCAGGGAGACCCAAAGAATATCTGTTCACCAGTCCTCAAACCAAACGGGCTTTGCATGTAAGGAGTATGCAGGTGATAGTCAATAGAGCGATGGAAAAAGCCGGTTTTGAATCGGGAAGGTTTACCGCTCATACGCTTCGCCATAGTTTTGCTACCCATATGCTCAATCAGGG
>Ga0172382_10000451_pt1 | contig 77286 bp, 75 predicted proteins | sample Leawel138RmetaG_FD_122245 | JGI IMG/M metagenome (GOLD analysis project Ga0172382, IMG submission 122245) | Leachate microbial communities from a municipal landfill in Southern Ontario, Canada - Leachate well 138R metaG | ecosystem: Engineered > Solid waste > Landfill > Unclassified | place...
GCCCGCCCCGTTGGGGCCGATGAGCGCGTGGATATGGCCCCGCTGGACCTTCAGGTTGACGTCATCGACCGCCACGAAGCCCAGAAAGGACTTCGTCAGGTGACGAGTCTCGAGAATGATGTCGGGCTTGGTTCCCATGATGCAGGGTTCCCTTTGAACTGCAGGTTGATCTCGGATAACCAGCGAATTATGAAACGTGCGCCGGGCCTTCTCCATAAGGGTTTTACAGGGTTGCGAGCTGGACAATTCTTGATTGGTGCGCTGCAGCAGGTGCCTTGAATGCCGTATTCATTTCAGGTAATCATTTGATTTTATTTGGATATTCGCACAGATCCCGAATCGGGCATTGGGGACATCTGGGCTTTCTGGCCAGGCATATGTGGCGACCATGGAGGATCAGCCAGTGGTGCGCATCGAGCAGATACTCGGCCGGAACCCGCTGCATCAGGTGGCGCTCGACCTCGAGTACGGTCTTGCCCGGGGCGATCCCGGTGCGGTTGGCCACCCTGAAGACATGCGTGTCCACGGCCATGACGGCGTGTCCGAATGCAGTGTTCAATACCACGTTGGCGGTCTTTCGGCCGACCCCCGGCAACGCTTCGAGTGCCGCGCGATCCTCGGGGACCGACCCCCCATGCCGCTCGATGATCAGCGTGCTGGTCTGCAGGATGTTGCGGGCCTTGGTGCGGTACAGGCCGATGGTCCGGATGGCATCCATCAGGCCCTCTTCGCCAAGCGCCAGCAGGCCTTCCGGGGTTCCGTGTTCTGGAAAGAACTGGCGTGTGGCCAGATTCACTGCACGATCCGTCGATTGGGCCGACAGGATGACAGCGACCAGCAACTGGAAGTGGGTCTCGTATTCCAGTTCGGTCACGGGCTTGGGATTGGCGGCCTTCAGGCGCCGGAAGCATTCGGAAACGACGGCGGGGGTCATGTGCGCAGCATGCGGGCGCGTGCCAGTGCGCGGGCGATCCGGTCTTGTTTGTCGTTTTCGTCGAGTTGCACGGGTGGTGGCTTGTTTGCGAGCGTGCGGGCTGCCGGGCCGTCATGCTCATGGTGCCGTGTGGCCAGCCGTTGCTGGCGGGCGGCATGGCGTTGGCCCGCGATGCGCTCGGCTTCGTCGGTCCATTGACGCGTTGTGGGCACCATGGTGATGCAGTCGACCGGGCAGGGTGCCAGGCACCGCTCGCAGCCCGTGCAATCGGCTTCGATCACGGTGTGCATGAACTGGCTGGCCCCCAGGATGGCATCGACCGGGCATGCCTGGATGCACAGGGTGCAGCCGATGCACAGGGATTCGTCGATGAGGGCGATGCGAAATGCCGGGCCGGCACCATGCGCCGGCCCGTAGGGCAGAGAGGGAACGTCGGTGTCAGGCATGGGCCCGTATGAAGCTGGAAATGCGCGGGTAGATCTGTTCGCGCCAGCGGCGCCCCGAAAAGATCCCGTAATGACCGCAATGCGCCGCCGTCAGGACTTCGCGCATGGACGGCGAAAGATTGGCGCACAGGGTATGGGCCGCGTGGGTCTGGCCCAGCCCGGAAATGTCGTCGAGAGCGCCCTCGACCGTCATGAGCGCGGTCTTGCGGATGGCACCGGGATCGACCGTTTGCCCATCGATCACCCAGGTGCCGCGCGGCAGGCGGAATTCCTGGAAGACGGTGCGGATGGTGTCGAGGTAGAACTCGGCGGGCATGTCGAGTACGGCGTTGTATTCATCGTAGAACCGGCGATGGGCTTCGACATCGCTGTCGTCGCCGCGCAACAGGTGCAGATAGTAATCGTAATGGGACTTGACGTGCCGATCGGGGTTCATCGCCACGAAGCCCGCGTGCTGCAGGAACCCCGGGTACACTTTGCGCCCTGCGCCCGGATAGCGTGGGGGCACCCTGTGGATGAGATTGTCTTCGAACCAGTCGTAGGGTTTGGTGGTGGCCAGGCGGTTGACCTGCGTGGGCGATTTGCGGGTGTCGATCGGCCCGCCCATCATCACCATGCTGCGCGGCTGGTTGGGGTCGTTTTCGGCGGCCATCAGCGAGAGGGCTGCCATGACCGGTACCGTGGGCTGGCAGACCGAAATCACGTGGGTGTCCGGCCCCAGGTGCCGCAAAAAGGCCTGCATGTAGCGCACGTAGTCGTCCAGCCCGAAGGTGCCGGCGCCGATGGGTACCATGCGGGCGTCGACCCAGTCGGTGACGTAGATTTCGTGATTCTGGATCAACGAGCGGGCGGTGTCGCGCAGCAGCGTGGCATGATGGCCCGACAGTGGCGCCACCAGCAGGACACGCGGATCCTTGCGCCGGATGTCGCGGTGAAAGTGCACCAGGCGGCAGAAGGGCCTGTCGATGGTGATTTCTTCCGTGACGGCGACTTCGCGGCCGTTGATCCGCGTGGTGTCCAGGCCCCATGCGGGCTTTTCGTATTCTTTGCCCACGCGGTGCGCGAGTTCATAGGCGGCCGCCAGCTGCCGGGACAGGGGCGTGTAGGCCAATGGGCTGTATGGATTTGAGAAGAGTTGTGAACCGGTTTCGGTAAAGGCCGAAAAGGGGCCGAGAATGGCTCTTTGAATCTCGTGCAGGTCATACAGCATGTGTTTTGGGCCTTTTGTCGTGGACAGCGTATACGGACAGGCGCACTCTGGATGTGCCTGGTTACAGTAACGTCAGTTCACAAAAACCCTATACTGGGATTTACCCGGATTCACAGGAACTCCGAAATGGGGGGGCCTGGAACAGCACGGGCCCTGTAGCGCCTCTGCGCACACCCCGGACAGGCCACCACGCTTCACGGGCGTTCGAGGTATTTCAGTTTGTCGGCCACACCGTTCCAGTCGTCGGCGCCGTCGAGTTCGCCCACCGAGCGGTTGATGGGCCCGAAGATGGGCGAGAGTTCGGCGTTCAGGGGGATGAAATCGACCTGGTCCTGGGGAACGTCTTCTTCGGCAAAGATTGCGTTTGCCGGGCATTCTGGCACGCACACGGCGCAGTCGATGCATTCTTCGGGGTCGATCACCAGAAAGTTCGGGCCTTCGCGGAAGCAGTCTACCGGACAGACGTCGACGCAGTCGGTGTACTTGCACTTGATGCAGTTTTCGGTAACGACGTGGGTCATGGTGGGTACTCCTGAAATGCTCGGACCGGCAAAGTCTTGCGACATTTTACCCGAATACTAGGGGTCAACCCGTATATCCCGCCCTGTTGTCAGGGATGAAACAAGGATTCCGGAGGCGGGTAGTATAGAGTTTTGTAACCCGGCCCGGAAATCTGGCCCTCTGGTTGGGGCAGCCTGCCATGAAATCCTCCTCAGTCTCCCTGTCGGCAGATCCTTTCGATACAGCCTGGCTCGAACGGGCGGCGCGCGGCCTGGATGCCGAAGGCCGCGGCGTGCTCCGACGCGCCCTCGACTGGGTGCGCGAGCCGCTCGAAAGCGCCCGTGCAAGTACGGGCGAACCGCTGGCAGGCCACAGTGCGGCCATGGCCGTGATTCTTGCCGAACTCGAGACAGATGCGGCCACCCGCGCTGCGGCGCTGCTGTCGGTCGAGCCCGAACCGGCAGGCGAACTCGCCCGTGATGATCCACTGCGCCAGGCATTCGGTGCCGAGGTCATCACGCTGGTGCAGGGGGTCAGGGCCTTGTTGCGGCTGAGCACGATGACCGGCCAGGCAGGCGCGCGCGGCGAGGGCAATCAGCAGGAAATGCAGCGCAAGATGCTGCTGGCCATGGCCGCCGACCTGCGTATCGTCCTGATCCGGCTGGCGTCGCGCCTGCAGTCCTTGCGCTGGTACGCGATCGGGCACGCGGCCTGCCCGGCCGAATTCGCCCGTGAAACGCTCTCGCTGTATACGCCGCTGGCCAATCGCCTGGGGATCTGGCAGCTCAAATGGGAGATGGAAGATCTTTCTTTCCGGTTTCTCGAGCCGGCAACCTACAAGGCCATCGCGCGTCAACTGGAAGAAAAGCGGGTCGAGCGCGAGGCCTTCATCGAGGCCGTCATCCGGCGCCTGCGCAAGGCCCTGGCCGAGGCCGGCATCCGTGCGGAGATCTCCGGCCGCCCCAAGCACATATACAGCATCTGGAACAAGATGCGCATCAAGCATCTGTCCTTCGACCAGCTCTATGACCTGCGCGCCCTGCGCGTCATCGTCGCCGACGAACGCGAATGCTATGCGGTACTGGCCCTGGCGCATGCGCTGTGGGTGCCGATTGCCGATGAGTTCGACGACTACATCACCCGGCCCAAGCCCAACGGCTATCGTTCATTGCATACCGTGGTGGCCGATGCTCAGGGCCGGGCCTTCGAAATCCAGATCCGTACGCACGAGATGCACTATTTCGCCGAGTACGGGATGGCCGCGCACTGGCGCTACAAAGAGGCCGGGGCCCAGGGCGGGCAGGTGGCGGCGTCCGGTGCGTATGACCAGAAGATCGCCTGGATGCGGCAGTTGCTGTCCTGGAAGGACGATCGGCGCCCGGATGACACCGCGGTCGCGGTCGCGCGTGATCCGCATATCTATGTCATGACACCGCAGGCGCGGGTGCTCGAGTTGCCGGCGGGGTCCACGCCCCTGGATTTCGCCTACCTGCTGCACACCGATCTGGGCCACCGTTGCCGGGGTGCGCGTGTCGACGGTCAAATGGTCTCCTTGTCCACACCGCTCAAGACCGGGCAGACGGTGGAGATCATCGCGGCCAAGTCCGGCGGGCCCTCGCGCGACTGGATCAATCCCCAGCTGGGTTTCCTGGCCAGCTCGCGGGCGCGTGCCAAGGTGCGCGCCTGGTTCAACGCGGTCGAGTTGCAGCAGCGCATTGCGCAGGGTCAGGCACTGGTGGAAAAAGAGCTGCAACGCCTCGGGCGCACGGCCATCAACCAGGAACACCTGGCGCAGCAGCTGGGGTTCGCGCGCGCCGATGACCTTTACGTGGCCGTCGCAAAAGAAGACTTCAGCCTGCGTCAGATCGACGCTGCATTCCAGGCGCCCGAACCATCGACCGCGCAGCCCGACGAACCACGGGTCTACGACAGTGGCGCAGGCAGCGTCTCGCGCACGGGCAAGAGCGGGGTGCTGGTGGTGGGCGTCGATGCCCTCATGACGCAGCTGGCGCGCTGCTGCCGCCCGGCACCGCCCGATGCCATCGAGGGTTTCGTGACGCGCGGCCGAGGTGTGTCCATCCATCGACGCGACTGCCCGTCCTGGGCGGTGCTGGCCCAGCGTCATCCGGAACGCTGTATCGAGGTGGCCTGGGGGGATACCGGCCAGAGCCTGTACCCCGTCGATCTGAGCGTGCACGCCCAGGATCGCCCCAACCTGCTGCGCGATCTGTCCGAAGTCTTTGCACGCCTGCGCTTGCGTGTGGTGCGCGTGACGACCCACAGTCGGCGCTCCCTGGCCCATATGGTCTTCACGATCGAGGTCCGCGATGGTGAACAGATCCGTGAGGCACTGGCAGCGGTCAATGAACTGCCCGGTGTCCAGGCCAGCCGTCATTAGCCCGCTGCTGCCACTGGCCAGCCAACGCCATTGACCAGCCACTGTCGTTGGTCCGCCACCATTGTTGGCTGATGGCGGCAAGCCTGCGTGGTACCGGTGCCGTGCGCAGCGGAGCGCAAGGTCGGCGCCGGGGGCGGCGTGCGCCACTCTGTCAGCCAGGCCGGTGGCTGGTAAAATGCCAGTTTGCCCGGCGGGTTCCTGGCTCGGGGCTCATTTTCGGAGAAACTGCACTTCATGTCCTATCAACTGCCCGATGCACACGGACACTTTGGCCGGTTTGGTGGGTCGTTCGTGGCCGAAACCCTGGTGCACGCCCTCGAAGCGCTGCGCGATGCCTATGCGCGGTATCGTGATGACCCCGAGTTCCAGCGTGAATATGCCTACGAACTCGAGCATTTCGTGGGCCGGCCCAGCCCGGTCTACCATGCGCGCCGCTGGTCCGAGCGCCTGGGGGGCGCGCAGATCTGGTTCAAGCGCGAGGATCTCAATCATACGGGTGCGCACAAGGTCAACAACTGCATTGGCCAGGCGCTGCTGGCGCGGCGCATGGGCAAGCAGCGCATCATTGCCGAAACCGGGGCGGGCCAGCATGGCGTGGCCACCGCCACGGTGGCGGCACGCTACGGCATGCCCTGCGTGGTGTACATGGGTGCCGAAGATGTGCGGCGGCAGGCCTCCAACGTCTATCGCATGAAGCTCCTGGGGGCCGAAGTGGTGCCGGTCGAGTCCGGTTCCCGTACGCTCAAGGATGCCCTCAACGAGGCCATGCGCGACTGGGTCACCCACGTCGAAGACACCTTCTACATCATCGGCACGGTGGCCGGCCCGCATCCCTATCCGCAGATGGTGCGCGACTTTCAAACCATCATCGGCCGTGAATGCCGCGAACAGATGCCCCGGGATGCCGGCCGCCAGCCCGATTACGTGCTGGCGTCGGTAGGCGGGGGGTCGAACGCCATCGGCATCTTCCACCCCTATATCGAAGAGGCCTCCGTGCAGCTGATCGGTATCGAGGCCGCCGGAGAAGGCCTGGGCTCGGGGCGCCACGCGGCGTCGCTCAACTGCGGGGTGGTGGGGGTGCTGCATGGCAATCGCACGTATCTCCTGCAGGATGAGCACGGCCAGATCATGCCGACACATTCGATTTCCGCCGGCCTCGATTACCCGGGCGTGGGGCCCGAGCATGCCTGGCTGAAGGAAAGCGGTCGGGCCCGCTATGTAGGCATCACGGATGCCGAAGCGCTCGCCGCCTATCATGATTGCTGCCACATCGAGGGCATCATTCCGGCACTCGAGTCGGCGCACGCGATTGCGCAGGCGATCAAGATGGCGCCCGAACTGTCCGCCGACACCATCATTCTGGTCAACCTGTCCGGCCGCGGCGACAAGGACATGCATACCGTGGCCGAACACAGCGGCATCACGCTCTGAGGGGGGCGGCATGAAGAATCAATCCCGTCTGGCTGCGCGTTTCGCCGCCCTGCAGGGGCGCGCCGCCCTGATTCCCTACATCACGGCGGGGGATCCTCTGGTGGGTTCCACGCCCGCCCTGATGCACGCGCTGGTTTCGGCTGGCGCCGACATCATCGAACTGGGGGTGCCGTTTTCCGATCCGGCGGCAGATGGCCCGGTCATCCAGCAGGCGGGCGAGCGGGCGATCGCGGCGGGTACCAGCCTGCAGACCGTGCTGGGCATGGTGGCCGAGTTCCGCACGCGCGATGCGCAGACACCGGTGGTGCTCATGGGCTATGCCAATCCGATCGAAAGCATGGGGCCGGGCCACTTCATCGAACAGGCCGCGCAGGCTGGTGTGGATGGCGTACTCACTGTCGATTACACGCCTGAAGAATCGGCGGATTTTGCGGCCGCCATGGAAGCCGCCGGTCTGGCGCCCATCTATCTGCTGGCGCCCACCTCCACGGTGGCCCGCATGCAGCAGGTTGCGCGGCTGGCGCGGGGTTATGTCTATTATGTGTCGCTCAAGGGGGTCACTGGCGCAGGTCACCTCGATACCGACGACGTGGCGCATCACCTGGCAGAAATCCGCCAGCATATCGATATCCCGGTCGGGGTCGGTTTCGGGATCCGTGACGCCGAGAGTGCGGCACGTGTGGCTCGGCACGCCGATGCCGTGGTCATCGGCAGCAGGCTCATCGAAGTCATCCGCGAGGCCGCCGGACAGGCCGGTGCCCAGGCCGCCATTCAGGCCGCTGCGGGCTGGCTGGCTCGGGTGCATCGGGCGATGGCCGGCATCACCAGGGAAAAATCATGAGCTGGTTCGAGAAAATCCTGCCGCCTCGCATCAATCGAAGCACCGATTCGGGTACCAAACGGGTGCCCGAAGGCTTGTGGGTCAAGTGCCCGTCGTGCGAATCGGTGCTCTACAAGGAAGATCTGCAGGCCACGCTCAATGTGTGCCCCAAATGCAACCACCACATGCGCATCGGTGCGCGGGCGCGCATCGACTCACTGCTCGATCCCGAAGGCCGAGAAGAGATCGGTGTGCGCATCCGTCCGACCGATCCCCTCAAGTTTCGGGATACACACAAGTACCCCGACCGGGTGTCCGAGGCGGTCAAGCAGACCGGCGAGTCCGAAGCGCTGGTGGTGGTCAGTGGCACGGTGCTCTCCGTACCAGCGGTCCTGGCGTGTTTCGAGTTCGCCTTCATGGGGGGCTCCATGGGTTCCGTGGTGGGTGAACGCTTTGCCCGAGGGGTGAAAGAGGCCATCCGCCGGCGCCTGCCATTCATCTGCGTATCGGCGTCCGGCGGGGCGCGCATGCAGGAATCCCTGTTCTCCCTGATGCAGATGGCCAAGACCACGGCCATGCTGCAGCAGTTGTCCGAGGCGGGCCTGCCGTTCATCAGCATCCTGACCGATCCCACCATGGGGGGGGTGTCGGCGTCGTTCGCCTTCATGGGCGATGTCGTGCTGGCCGAGCCCAATGCGCTCATCGGTTTTGCCGGGCCGCGGGTCATCGAACAGACCGTGCGCGAAAAACTCCCCGAAGGTTTCCAGCGGGCCGAATTCCTGCTCGAAAAAGGCGCCATCGATCAAGTGGTGGATCGGCGTGAACTGCAGGCCAGGGTGGCTCACTTGCTGGCGCTGCTCACGCGCCAGCCGATCGATGTCGTCAGCGGCTTTGCGGCACGACAGGGTGCTTCATATGCCTGAAGCCACCAGCGGGCAGGCACGGCCCGGCGGGCAGACACAGCGCCTGGTGCGCAAACACCCCGACGAATTGCTGGTGGGGCTGGTGTCGATATCCGATCGCGCGTTTGCTGGCCAGTATGCGGACCAGGGTGTGCCGGCCCTGCGGGCCTGGCTGCAGGACACCATCGTCGGTCCGATGCAGGTGGTCTCGTGCGTGCTGCCCGACGAGCGGGCACAGATTGCCGATACCCTGCGCGGGCTGGTCGACGATACGGGTTGCGACCTGGTCCTCACCACGGGTGGCACCGGCCCGGCGCCGCGCGACGTCACGCCCGATGCCACGCTCGATGTCGCCACGCGGGAATTGCCCGGCTTTGCCGAACAGATGCGCCAGGTCAGCCTGCACTTCGTGCCCACGGCCATCCTGTCGCGCCAGGTGGCCGTGCTGCGCGAGTGCCCGGATGGCCATGCGGCCCTGATCCTGAATCTGCCCGGCCAGCCCCGTGCCATTCGCGAAACGCTCGAAGGCGTGCACGCCAATGCCCAGTCGGCCGGGGTATCCGGGGTGTTTGCGGCCGTGCCCTATTGCCTCGACCTCATCGGTGGTCCCTATATCGAGACGCGTCCCGAACGGGTGCAGGCCTTTCGGCCGAAGTCGGCGCGGCGCCAGCAGTGATTCGCATTCCATCTTAAAATCAGCTCAGGCATTTTTCTTACACCATCATCTGGAGGTCTGATCATGGCTCTGGTTTCCATGCGCCAATTGCTCGATCACGCGGCTGAACACGGCTACGGGATCCCGGCATTCAACGTCAACAACCTGGAGCAGGTTCAAGCCATCATGGAGGCTGCGGCCGAAACCGACAGCCCGGTGATCATGCAGGCCTCCGCGGGTGCACGCAAGTACGCCGGCGAGGGTTTCCTCAAATACCTGATCCAGGCCGCAGTCGAATCCTATCCACACATCCCGGTGGTCATGCACCAGGACCACGGCCAGTCGCCCGATGTCTGCCGTGGAGCCATCGACCTGGGTTTTTCCAGCGTCATGATGGACGGCTCGCTGATGGCCGATGGCAAGACCATCTCTTCATACGAATACAATCTCGAGGTCACCCGCAAGGTCGTGCAGATGGCACATCCGCTGGGTATCACGGTCGAGGGCGAGCTCGGCTGCCTGGGATCGCTCGAAACCATGAAGGGCGACAAGGAAGACGGCCACGGCGCCGAGGGCACCATGACGCGCGAGCAGTTGCTCACCGACCCCGAACAGGCGGCCGATTTCGTCCAGCAGACCCAGCTGGATGCGCTCGCAATTGCGGTCGGCACCAGCCACGGGGCCTACAAGTTCACCCGCAAGCCCACGGGCGACATCCTGTCCATCCAGCGCGTCAAGGAGATCCACGCGCGCCTGCCCAATACCCATCTGGTCATGCATGGCAGCTCCAGCGTGCCCCAGGAACTGCTGGCAGAGATCCGTGAATTCGGCGGCGACATGAAAGAAACCTATGGCGTCCCGATCGAAGAACTCCAGGAAGCCATTCGGCACGGGGTGCGCAAGGTCAATATCGATACCGACATCCGCCTGGCCATGACCGGTGCAATCCGTCGTTTCCTGTTCGAGAGCCCGGCGAAATTCGACCCGCGTGAATACCTCAAGCCGGCGCGCGAGGCCGCCAGGAAGGTCTGCCTGGCACGTTACGAACAATTCGGTACGGCTGGTCATGCGTCCAGGATCAAGCCGGTCCCGCTCTCCGACATGGCTGCGCGGTATGCATCGGGCGAACTGCGCCAGCTGGTGAAATAAGTCGCGATGCGCACCCTGCTGCAGTCCGAAATCCGCTCCTTGCCGCTGCTGGGGCGCGGCAAGGTGCGCGACATGTATGCGGTGGGCGACGATCGCCTGCTGATCGTCGCCACCGACCGTATTTCAGCCTTCGACGTCATTCTGGATGATCCGATTCCCGGCAAGGGGCATGTGCTGACGGCGCTGACCGAGTTCTGGTTGCAGCGTCTGGGGCATCTGGTGCCTACGCATGCCACGGGCATCGCGCCCGAAGAGGTCGTGGCGCCCGATGAGCGCGATCAGGTGGCTGGCCGCGCCATGGTGGTCAAGCGTCTCCAGCCCATTCTGGTCGAAGCCGTGGTGCGTGGCTATCTGATCGGCTCGGGATACAAGGACTACAGGGCCGATGGGGCGGTGTGTGGCGTCGCGCTCCCGTCCGGCCTGCGTCTGGCTGACAGGCTGCCCGAGCCCATTTTCACACCGGCGGCGAAGGCCGAATTCGGTCAGCATGATGAGAATGTCGATTTTGCCTACGTGGTGGCCCAGGTGGGCCATGCCCTGGCCCACGAGATGCGCCGGGTCACGCTGGCCCTGTATGCCGAAGCCGCTCGCCATGCACTGGCGCGGGGCATTCTGATTGCGGATACGAAGTTCGAGTTCGGCGTCGACGCCCACGGTACCCTGCACCTGATGGACGAGGTCCTGACGCCGGATTCATCCCGGTTCTGGCTCGCGGAGGCCTGGCAACCGGGGGCCAACCCGCCCTCATTCGACAAGCAGTTCGTGCGCGACTGGCTCGAAACCCAGGCCTGGAACAAGACCGCACCGGCACCGCGCCTGCCGGCCGACATCATTTCACAGACGGCCGCCAAGTACCAAGACGCCCTCGAACGCCTCACTGGGGTCGACGCATGAGCACCCCCGCGGCGGTGCAGCCTGGCATGCCTGCCGATGGTGCCGTGGCCGTCGGGCTGGTCATGGGCTCGTCCAGCGATTGGGCCACCATGCAGCATGCCGCAGCCGTGCTCGATGAATTTTCCATTTCCTACGAGACCCGGGTGGTCTCGGCCCACCGCATGCCCCTCGATATGGTTGACTATGGCCGGCAGGCCCTGGCCAGGGGCCTGCGAGCCATCGTGGCCGGGGCGGGGGGCGCGGCGCATCTGCCGGGCATGCTGGCCGCCCTGACACCGGTGCCCGTATTCGGGGTGCCCGTGGCATCCCGGCACCTGCATGGTGAAGATTCCCTCCTGTCCATCGTGCAGATGCCGCGCGGGATACCGGTGGCCACGTTTGCCATCGGTGAGGCCGGCGCAGCCAATGCGGCGCTGCATGTCGTTGCCAATCTGGCCATCCATGATCCGGGCCTGATGCAGAGGCTGCAGGCGTATCGTGCGCGGCAGACTGAATTCGCACGGGCCATGGTCGTGCCTCCGGAGCCGGCATGAACGCTCTTGCGCCGTTGCCCTCCGGCAGCTGGTTGGGGGTACTGGGCGGCGGTCAGCTGGGTCGCATGTTCTGTCAGGCCGCCCAGGCGCTGGGCTACCGCGTCGCGGTGCTCGATCCGGCACCTGACGGCCCGGCTGCGCGCGTGGCCGATCAGCATCTGCAGGCCGCCTATGACGATCGCGCCGCGCTCGAACAGCTGGCCCGGCGCTGTGTGGCCCTGACCACCGAATTCGAGAACGTGCCGGCGGACAGCCTGCAGTATCTGGCCCGTACACGGGTCACGGCGCCATCCGCCCGGGCGGTGGCCATTGCACAGGATCGCATCCAGGAAAAGACCTGGTTCCAGGCCGCGGGTGTCGCCGTGGCGGCGCATGCCGCCATTGGTTCGGATGCCGATCTGTCCTCCTGTTCCCCAGCGCTGTTTCCGGGCATACTCAAGACCAGCCGCCTGGGATACGACGGCAAGGGGCAGGTCCACGTGCAGGATGCCGCCGCCGGTCGTGCAGCGTTCGCGCAGTTGCAGCGCGTACCCTGCATTCTCGAGGCGCTGCAGCCACTCGACCATGAAATCTCGGTGATCGTGGTGCGCGGTCGCAATGGCCAGGCTGTGGCCTATCCCGCCATCCGCAACCGGCACCGCGATGGCATTCTGGCGGTCTCGCTCTGTGATGGTTCGGTTCCGGCCGACCTGGCTGCTGAAGCCGGGCGCCTGGCGATGCAGGTGGCCAGGCATCTGGATTATCACGGGGTATTGTGCATCGAGTTCTTCGTGCTCGAGGGGGGGCGCTTGCTGGCCAATGAGATGGCGCCGCGGCCCCACAACAGCGGGCATCTGACGCAGGATGCCTGTCTGGTGAGCCAGTTCGAGCATCAGGCCCGGGTGCTTGCGGGTCTGCCGCTGGGCGACACGGGCCTGCTGTGCCCGGCGGCCATGGTCAATCTGCTCGGTGATCTCTGGCAGGGCACCGAGGGTGAGCCTGTCGAACCCGACTGGGCAGCGGTATTGCAGGTTCCAGGAACCCGTCTGCATCTGTATGGCAAGGACGCGCCGCGCGTGGGGCGCAAGATGGGGCATGTGAACATTCTTGCGCCTACGGCGGCCAGCCTGCATGAACGGGTCGCACAGGTCATGGGCGTACTGGGTCTGCCGCATGCCTGAGGTCGACGCCAGACGCATACTCGAAGCCGCCCAGCGTCTGGAGCAGGGGCGTCTGGTCGCCTTCCCCACAGAAACCGTGTACGGGCTTGGGGCGGATGCCGAAAACCCGCAGGCAGTGGCCCACTTGTATGCCATCAAGGGTCGGCCCGCCAGTCATCCCGTGATCGTCCATTTGTCACCCGAAACGGATCCGGCGTACTGGGCCGGTCACCTGTCGCCGGTGGCACAGCGCCTGATCTCGGCGTTCTGGCCCGGGCCGTTGACATTGATCCTGCCACGTGCCGCGCACATTCCGGATGTGGTCAGTGGCGGGCAGGACAGTATCGGCCTGCGCTGCCCTTCGCATCCCGTTGCGCAGATGCTGCTGCATGCATTCGCGGGGCTCAAGCCGCACGGTCAGGGGGGGGTTGCCGCGCCATCGGCCAATCTGTTCGGTCACGTGTCGCCCACCCGGGCTGCGCATGTACGACGCGAGTTCCCGACGCTGGATGAGCAGGCTTTGATGATTCTGGATGGCGGCGAGGCCGAGGTCGGTATCGAATCCACCATTCTGGACGTGTCGCGTCTGGAGTCCGGCCGGCCCCCCGTATTGCTCAGGCCGGGCCAGATCGGCACGGTGCAGCTGGCAGACATACTGGGTGAACCGCCGGCCAGCCCCGATGCGGGCGCGCCCCGGGCATCCGGTTCGCTCAAGGCGCATTACGCACCTCGCACACCCCTGCAGATCCAGTCCCGAGTGGCCTTGCAGGGGTGGCTCGATGCACGGCGAGGTCATGCTGCGGCCCGGGCGGCAACGGCACATCCGGGCCCCGAGGCGCATGTGCCCCGGGTCGCCATCATCGGCCTGGGGCCGGCCCCGGGCCCCTTGCCGCCCGGGGTGCAGTGGGTGGCCCTGCCTGCAGATCCGGCCGTCTATGCACACCGCCTGTACGCCTTGCTGCGCGAACTGGATGAGGCCGGTCTGCAGCAGATCCTGCTGCAGGAACTGCCTGACGAGGCGCTTTGGCAAGGTGTGAACGATCGCATTACCCGGGCGGCGGCCGCGTTTTCCTGAAACACGGCCCTGAAACCGCGCGCGGCCCAGGCGCTGGGGCAGGGCCTGACGAGGCTGGAAGGCTCGGCTGGCGCTTGAAATACGCCGGTATGCGGTTAAACTGATCTGTTGACCGCTTATTTTCACAAGGTATTCATAGTCAGGAAGAACATATGAAATTCAACGAATTCGAACCCGGCATGGTCATCAAGCATGGTCCGGTTACCGTCGATGAGGCCACCATGCTCGAATTTGCCCGGGCGTACGATCCGCAATGGTTTCATATCGATGCCGAGCGGGCCAAAAAGGGGCGCTGGGGTGGCCTGATTGCAAGCGGTTGGCTCACCTGCGGGCTGGCCATGCGTCTGGCGGCCGAGTCCGTCCTCGAGGGGTCCGAGTGCTTTGGCTCTCCCGGGCTGGATCGCATCCGCTGGATGGCGCCCGTGCGGGCAGGAGACGCGCTGCGCCTCGAGGCCACCGTCGATTCGAAGCGGGTGTCCTCATCGCGCGATGATCTCGGCATCATGCGCTGGACCTGGCGCCTGTTCAACCAGAACGATGAGCAGGTCCTTGAAATCGAGGTCACCAATCTCTTTGAACTCGAAACCTGAGGCGCTGCCTGCAGGGGCCGAGGGGCCAGTCGGGCAGGTCGTCAAGTCCTGCAGAAAGTAAGATACCCCGGCGAGCGGGCCCGTCGAGTCTTACAGGGGTGCGCCGCTGGGGGTCAGGTCGAAGTCGCCTGCGTGGTAGATCAGCGGCGGCATGCGGTGGTGTCCGCAATGCTCGACCTGGCCGATGAATATCCAGTGATCACCGGCTTCATGCTGGCCGACATTGAAGCACTCGAACCAGGCGGCACAATGCTCACCAGCCAGCCTGAGGGTGCCCGAAGGGGTGCGTTTCAGGGGTATTCCGCGAAAGCGGTCGGGTTGTGATCCATGGGCAAAGCGGCGCGCCAGTGCGGCCTGGCCAGCTGAAAGCACATGGATCACGTAGCGCTCCAGTTGCCTGTAGATCGGCAATGACAATGCGTTATGGGTCAGCGTCCAGAGCACCATGGGCGGGTTCAGTGAGACCGAACTGAACGAACTGATGGTCAGGCCCACGGGTTGGCTGGTTTCAGGGTCTTCGGCCGTGATGATGGTGACCCCGGTTGGAAAACGCCCAAGCGCCTTGCGGAATTCGGCAGCCGAGAAATCGGCTGGATCTGGGTGTGAGGCCATGCCGTATCAGGGGGCGATGCGCGTGATGCGCCAGGCGCCGGCATGACCAGCGTCGGCATCCTGGGTATAGACCAGGCGGTCGTGCAAGCGTGAGGGCCGCCCCTGCCAGAACTCGAAACGCTGTGCCTGCAGGCAGTAGCCGCCCCAGTAAGGGGGCCGTTGGGGCTCCGTGCCCAGCGTCCGGGCCAGGGCGTCGACTTTGCTGGCCAGGGCTTCGTGGCTCATTGGCCGGCTCTGTGGAGAGGCCCAGGCACCGATGCGCGACCCCAGCGGGCGACTCTGGTAATAGGCATCGGATTCTTCTGCCTTCAATAGGCTGACCCGCCCCTCGATGCGCACCTGGCGCTCGAGTTCCGGCCAGAAGAACAGCAGGCTGGCCTGCGGGTGTGCCGTGAGTGCCTGGCCCTTGCGGGACTCGTAATTGGTGTAGAAGACGAAGCCGTTCTGGTTTGCTTCCTTGAGCAGCACGATGCGCGCAGACGGCTGGCCATCGGGATCTACCGTAGCCAGCGCCATGGCTGTGGGTTCGAGGACTTCACTGTGCAGGGCCTGTTCGAGCCACAGCTTGAATTGTTCGAAAGGGTCGGCGAGGGCGTTGGATTCGAGCAATTCGAATTTCTGGTACGTCTGGCGAATATCAGCGAGCGACATGGGGGATGGGTTCAGAGGATTTCGGGGGAGGCCCGCAAGGCCCGTGCGATGGTACCCAGCTGCGGATCGAGGATGCCCGCCGCTTCCAGGGCCTGGGCGGTCTGCAGCACGTATTCGCTGCAGGGGCCATAACGACCGTGACTGGTGCGCACGATGTGCAGGATCTGCTCGATCGACAGCCCCGGCACATAGCTGGGATCCTTGCGGTCCATGGTGAAGGCCAGTGCCGAGAGACTGCCCCCGGGTGTCTCGCAAGGCAGCCAGCGCGGGATGTAGGCGCCGCTGGGCATTTCCCGGCGCCACAGGGCGCGCATGGTGTCGGGTATGCGCCGGGCCGCGATCCGGTAAGCGCGCCCGTCGCACTGGCCGCCGTGATCCATGCTGAATACCAGGCCCGGGTGTTCGGGCGTACCACGGTTTACCCGCGACCACATGCACAGTGCGCGGTGATACCCCTGGACGGTTCCCGGGCGGGCTTCGAGGTAGTCGAATTCGGGGCGCCAGATCAGCGAGCCATACCCGAAGACCCAGAGATCGGATTGCCCGTCCCAGTGACCCAGTGCCTGGGCGATGGACTGTTCGTGCCAGGCGGCATCACGCAGCTGCAGGGTTTCGGGGGTCGGGGGGGCGACGTACGGATGACTGGGCATGCGATTCAGGGTGCGGTCGGAACTGGGTAACCCCCCTATTGTAAAAGACTTGTCTTCGTTTCATTAAAATGGAGCCAGTCGCGCCGGTGGCGCCCACGATGTGAGTGGCACCGATGGCACCTGTCACGCCAATAAGACCCTTTCATGTCCTTGTCTGCTTCGTCTCCTGTCCCGCATGCCATGCCCGAAGATCTTGATCCCGACCGGCGCTTTGGCGCTCTGGACCGTCTGTATGGCGTTGGGTCGAGCGCCACTCTGGCGGGTCGGCATGTCGTGGTGGCGGGAGCAGGGGGGGTCGGGTCGTGGGCGCTCGAGGCGCTCGCACGTTCGGGGGTGGGCCGACTGACATTGATCGATATGGACCATGTCGCCGAGTCGAATATCAATCGCCAGGTCCAGGCGGTCAGCCGCAGCCTGGGCCAGGCCAAGGTCGCGGCCATGTCCGCCCGCATCCATGACATCAATCCGGCCTGCATTGCCCAGCAGGTCGATGACTTCATTTCACCGGACAACGTGGCGACCCTGATGCAGCAGTATCCCGGGGTCTGGCTCGATTGCACGGATCAGGTCAGTGCGAAACTGGCCATGGTGGTCGAAGCACGTGTACAGGGCCTGCCATTGTTGGTGTGTGGGGGCGCAGGTGGCAAGACGGACCCCTTCGCCCTGCGGGCGGGCGATCTGTCCCAGGCCACACACGACGCCCTGCTGGCACGGATCCGGCAGCAGCTGCGCAAGCACCACGGCTGGCCGCCCGCGCCGGCCGGGGCGGCGCGCAGCCGCCGGCGCGCGCCGCGCATGGGCGTGCACTGCCTGTGGTTTGGCCAGGAGACCATACGGCCGGCCCAGTGGGGGCCGGGCCACGCAGCGGGCCTGTCGTGTGCGGGTTACGGTTCTGCCGTGACCATCACGGCGACCATGGGCCTGGCTGCTGCCCATTGGGCCTTGCAGCACGCCCTGGCCGAGGCACCCTGAGCCGATGCGCGGCAGGTTCCGTCCCGCAGGGCAAAGACGGATCATGCCCCATCGGGCCCCAAAAATTCGGCCAGGATGCGGCCCGTGTGGCTGTTTTCCCGACAGATGGCCCGCGGGTCGCCCTGGGCGACCACCCGGCCACCCTCGACACCGCCTTCAGGGCCGAGATCGATGAGCCAATCCGCTTCAGCCATGATGTCCAGATTGTGTTCGATCACCATGACGGTATGGCCGGCATCGACCAGACGGTGCAGCACGAGGATCAGTTTCTCCACGTCTGCCGTGGACAGCCCGACGGAAGGCTCATCCAGCACATACAGGGTGCGTGGGGCGCGTGATGCGCGCCCGCTGCGCAGCACGCCGTCGTCCAGCCGGGCCTTGGACAGTTCCGCCACCAGTTTCAGGCGCTGCGCCTCACCGCCCGACAGGGTGGGTGACGCCTGCCCCAGGGTAAGGTAGCCAAGCCCGACGTCCTGCATGAGCTGCAGGGCATGGGCGACCCTGCGATGAGCCCGGAAGTGCACCAGGGCGTCATCCACTTCCATGCGCAGCACGTCGCCAATGGAACTGCCGTTCCACAGGAGTTCGAGCGTTTCATCGTTGAAACGGGCACCATGACAGGTTTCGCAGGGGATCTTGACGTCTGGCAGGAAATTCATTTCCACAGTGCGCATGCCCTGCCCCTGGCAGTCGGGGCAGCGCCCGGCACCAGTGTTGAAAGAAAAACGGGATGCAGTCCAGCCACGGACGCGCGCCTCGTTGGTGCTGGCATACAGTTTGCGGATGTCGTCCCAGAAGCCGGCATACGTGGCCGGGCACGAGCGGGGTGTCTTGCCGATCGGCGTCTGGTCGACCTCCAGCACCCGATCGATGGCTTCCCAGCCCTGGATCGCCTGGCAGCCCTGCCAGCGCGCCGCCGGGTCGCTGAGCCTGCGGCCGAGATTTTCGAGCAGTACATCGCGGGCCAGGGTGGATTTGCCGGAGCCCGATACGCCAGTGACCACCACAAGCCGGGCGAGAGGGATACGCGCCTCGACATGTTTCAGATTATGTCTGCTGGCTGCGATGATGCGCAGTGATTCGTGGACAGGGCTGACCGGCCGGTAGCCGTGCAAGGGGTGTGCCAGGGGTGTGCGCAGATAGCGTCCGGTGATGGAGTCCGGGTGGCGCGTGATCTCCTGCACCGTGCCCTGGGCAATGATGCGGCCGCCACGGGTACCTGCGCCAGGGCCCATGTCGATCACATGGTCTGCGCGGCGTATGGTGTCTTCGTCGTGCTCCACGACCACCAGCGTGTTGCCGTGGCCCTCCAGACGGCTCAATGCATCGAGCAGGATGCGGTTGTCGTGCGGATGCAGGCCGATGGTGGGCTCATCGAGTACGTAACAGACCCCCTGCAGGTTGGATCCCAATTGGGCCGCGAGGCGGATCCGCTGCGTCTCGCCGCCCGAGAGCGTGGGGGCGGCGCGATCGAGTGCCAGATAGCCGAGCCCCACTTCGGCCATGAAGTCGAGCCGGGCGCGGATCTCCGACAGGATGTCGCGGGCGATTTCGGCATCGCGTCCGCTCAGTTCGAGCTGCGCAAAAAATGGCCTGGCTGCATCGACTGCAAGTGCGGCCAGCTCGGCAATGGAACGGCCTTGCCACTGGAAGGCCAAGGCCACCGGATTCAGGCGCTGGCCATGGCAGTGCCGGCAGGGCTGCGACTCGTGCGCCTGATCTGTCTGCCAGGCGGCTTCTTCGCCCGTCTGGTCGGCATTGAACCCAGGCAATTCGACCCCGGTGCCGAAACAGGCCGGGCACCAGCCATGACGCGAGTTATAGGAAAAAAGCCGTGGGTCGGGCTCTGGAAAACTGGTGCCGCAGCCCGGGCAGGCGCGCTTGGTCGAGAAGGTCAGCTCATGTGGGTCGGGTGCCAGCCCGGCAGCTCGCCGGGCGGCCAGCGTGCCGGGGCCGGAACGGGTCAGGCCGGCGAGCACCCGTATCGTGCCGTGCCCGTGGGTCAATGCCTGCTGGACAGCCGCGCGCAAGATGCCTTCCTGGTCGGCGCCAACGAGCAGGTCGCGGATGGGCAATTCTATGGTGTGCTCGCTGTAGCGGTCCAGCCGGGGCCATGGATGTGTCGCGATGAATGCGCCGTCGACGCGCAAGTGGCCATGGCCATGTCCGGCGGCCCATTTGGCCAGATCCGTGTAGTATCCCTTGCGGGCCACGACCAGCGGAGCCAGCAGGCCGATGTGCTCATGCTTCAGATCGTGCATGATCTGGGCCACGATCTGTTCCGCAGTCTGCGGGCGCACCGGTATATGGCACTTCGGGCACATTTGCGTGCCGAGGCGCACGTACAGCAGGCGCAGGAAGTGATGGATTTCCGTCATGGTGGCCACGGTGGACTTGCGCCCCCCGCGGCTGGTGCGTTGCTCGATGGCCACCGTGGGTGGGATCCCGTAGATCGCATCCACGTCGGGCTTGCCCGCGGGCTGCACGATGGCCCGCGCGTACGCATTCAGGGATTCGAGATAGCGCCGCTGCCCCTCGTTGAAAAGGATGTCGAAGGCCAGGGTGGACTTGCCCGAACCCGATACCCCGGTGATGACAGTGAACGCATCGCGCGGGATGTGCACGTCGATGCCCTTGAGGTTGTGTTCGCGCGCATTCACGATGTGGATGTCCGGACTGGCGAGTACGGCCTGGGCCTGCGCACCGGGTTCCTGCAGTTCCAGAACCTGCCCGTTGCGCCAGTGCTCATGCTCGACGAGTGCATGGGCCGTGTGCGTGTCCATGTGCATGATCTGGTCGGGGCTGCCCTGGGCCACGATGCGGCCGCCCTGGTCGCCGCCTTCGGGGCCCAGATCCACGATCCAGTCGCTCGCGCGGATCACGTCCAGATTGTGTTCTATGACCAGCAGGGAATGACCGGCTGCCAGCAGCTTGCGAAACGCGCGCATCAGCTGGGCGATGTCGTCGAAGTGCAGGCCGGTGGTCGGTTCGTCGAAGAGCAGCAGCTTGCCTTTGTGCGGCGTGCTCGACGGCCTCGAACGGGCCGCTTCGGCCAGGTGGCCGGCCAGCTTCAGGCGCTGGGCTTCACCGCCCGAGAGGGTGGGCACCGGCTGGCCGAGGCGCAGGTAGTCCAGGCCCACGTCGGCCAGGGGGGCCAGCCCCCACTGCACGTCGCGCAGCCCTTTGAAGAAATCCAATGCCTGATGCACCGTCATGTCGAGCACTTCGTCGATGGCGGCGCTGCGGCCCAGGTGTTCGATGCGGACTTCAAGGATTTCAGGCCGGTAGCGGCGCCCCTGGCAGTCAGGACAGCGCAGGTAGACATCCGACAGGAACTGCATTTCGATGTGCTCGAAACCGGTACCGCTGCAGGTCGGGCAGCGGCCGTCGCCGGTATTGAAGCTGAAGGTCCCGGTGGTGTAGCCTCGTTCGCGGGAGACCTCGGCGGCCGCAAAGAGCTTGCGTATGGCATCGAAGGCGCCGACGTAGCTGGCGGGGTTCGAGCGCGTCGTGCGGCCGATCGGGCTCTGATCGACCAGCACCACGTCTTCGATCTGCTCGGCGCCCAGCAGGGCGTCATGGGCGCCCGGTGCTTCCGTGGCCTGGCCCAGGTATTTGCGCAGCGCGGGATGCAGGACATCCTGTACCAGTGTCGACTTGCCTGAGCCCGACACCCCGGTCAGGCACACCAGGTGACCCAGGGGCAGGGAGACATCGATGTTTTTCAGATTGTGCGCCCGGACCCCTTGCAGCACGAGCCGCGCCGTACCCGCCTGAACGGCTTGCGGGCGTGGCGCCTCGATGCGCAAGCGGCCGCTGAAGTAGCGGCCGGTCAGTGTATCGGCCTGGATCAGCTCTGCAGGCGAGCCATCGAACAGAATGTGCCCGCCGCGCTCGCCCGGCCCCGGCCCGATGTCGAGGATGCGGTCGGCCGCCTGCATGACCTGGGGGTCGTGTTCCACGACCACCAGGGTGTTGCCATGGCTGCGCAGCCGGTGCATGACCTGCACGATGCGGTGTATGTCGCGTGAGTGCAGCCCGATGGACGGTTCATCCAGCACGAACAGGGTATTGACCAGCGAGGTGCCCAGTGCCGTGGTCAGGTTGATGCGCTGGACTTCACCCCCCGAAAGGGTACGGCTTTGCCGGTCCAGGGACAGGTAGCCCAGGCCGACATCGCACAGGAAGCGCAGCCGGCTGCGGATTTCATCGAGCAGTTCCTGCAGCGCCGCGTCGACCGGCGTGCCGGTCTCCAGCATGATGAACCACTGGCGTACCGCGGCCAGCGGCAGGATCATCAGATCATGCAGACCCAGGCCCGGGAGCCTGGCCAGCTGCTCGGGGCTCCAGCCGACCTGGCTGGGCATGAAGCGCGGATGGTGTGGGATGACCCGGGTATCCTGCCCCAGCCGCCAGAGGGTCGCTGCCGGCTTCAGACGGGCACCGTCGCAATGGGGGCATGGGCTGTAGCTGCGGTAGCGCGACAGCAGCACCCGCACATGCATGCGATAGGCTCTGGTTTCGAGCCAGTCGAAGAACCGCTGGATACCATACCACTGGTGTTTCCAGGCGGATGAGCCGCCTTTCCAGTCCGGCGTGCCGTCGATGACCCACGCCTTTTCTGCCGCGCTCAATTGTTGCCAGGGCACATCGAGACGGATCCCCGCCTTGCCGGCATAGCGTTCCAGGTCATCCTGGCATTCGCTGTAGCTGGGGCTTTGCCAGGGCTTGATGGCCCCCGCATGCAGGCTGAGGGATTCATCGGGAATGACCAGGCCGTAGTCGATGCCCATCACCCGGCCAAAACCCCGGCAGTGCTCACAGGCACCGATAGGCGAATTGAACGAAAAGGTGCTGGGGGTCGCGGCCTTGTACGCCAGATCGCAGTGCGCACAGTGCAGCCGGTTGCTGAAATTCCAGGTGTGTTCGGTGCCGTCGTCGAAGCTCGCGTGGACCGTGACATGGCCCTTGCCCTGTTGCAATGCGATCTCCAGGGCTTCCTGGACCCGCCCGGATTCCGCCGTCGCGAGCCGGAAGCGATCCTGCACCACGTGCAGCACCCGTTCGGGGCGGGCACCCCCGGGAGGCCTGTCGCGGGTCCTGGCGGTCGTGGCCACGCGCGATGCATCGGCAGCCTCGGCAGTCTCGGCAGGCGGATGGGTGCGGGTGTAGCCCTGTTGTTCGAGATAGCCGCGAATTTCATTGACGGTGAAATTGGCCGGTACCTGGAGCGGAAATGTGATGATCAGGCGCGGATTGTGCCCGGCGCACCATTCATCGATCTGCTGCCGGATGCTGGCCGGGTTGTCCCTCACCACCTGACGGGCGCACTGGGCGCAGTGCAAGTGTGCGGCACGGGCGAACAGCAGCTTCAGGTGATCGTTGAGTTCGGTCATGGTTCCCACGGTGCTGCGCGAATTGCGCACCGGGTTGACTTGATCGATGGCGATGGCCGGCAGGATGCCCTCGATGCGATCGACCTGTGGTTTGTCCATGCGGTCGAGAAATTGCCGTGCGTACGGTGAAAAGGTCTCGACGTAGCGCCGCTGCCCTTCGGCATAGAGCGTATCGAAGGCCAGTGAACTCTTGCCCGAGCCGGATACGCCGGTAATGACCAGCAGCTGCCCGGTCTGTATGGTCAGGTCGAGGTTCTTCAGGTTGTTCTGGCGGGCACCAGTGATGCGTATGAGGGTGTTCATGGCGTCATCATAATCTGGCGTGGCGAGATCCGTACGGCAAGGCCGCGTTGACCAAAGCGCCATGCAGGGTACTTGCAGGTAAATGCAGATTCCTTGATCGGGATCAGAGCCTGCCGGGTCCTATGTGACCAATGGCGCGATCCTGTCCATACAATGACCAGGTGGCACATTCTCACAGGAGGCCATCATGAAACGTCTTTGCCTGATTCCGTTGCTTTGCCTGGCGGGATACGCCCAGGCGGCTGACTACGCGGTCGATCCCGACCATACCTATGTCACTTTCGAAGTGCTCCACAACGGCACATCCACGGTGCGCGGGCGCTTTGACACCATCGACGGTGCCCTGCAGTTCGATCGCCAGGCCAGAACCGGCACTGCCGCGATCCAGATCGACATGGCATCGATCAGTTCGGGTTCCCCCGGTTTCGACAAGCACCTCCAGGGGGCAGATTTCTTCGATGTGGCGCAACATCCGACGTCGATATTCAAATCCACGGCATTCGTGTTCGATGGCGATGCGCTCACCGCTGTCCAGGGGACACTCGAATTGCTGGGGCAGGTGCATCCGGTCACCCTGCAAGCCGTGCGTTTCAACTGTTACCAGAATAAACGCATCCAGCGCGAAGTCTGTGGCGGTGACTTTCAGGTGGATCTGCAGCGCAGCCAGTGGGGCATGAACTTCGGCCTGCCGGGGATCCCGGACACCGTGCGCCTGCAGATCGAGATCGAGGGGGTTCGCCAGGGCTGATGGATGGCGTCACACGCGCGGCAGATCTCATTCTTCCGGGCGAGCACGGACGGTCTGCGTTGTATCCGCAGTCCTTTCAGCTGTTTTGCTAAAATGATGCGTTTCGTCCTCGTGCACATCCATCTTTCAGGAGCCCATCCATGGCAGAAATCAAACGCAATCGACGCAATACCCTCGAGCGTCGATGCTTGAGCAAGTCCTTCAAGCGTCTTTTCGTGAACTCGCCCAAGGGGATCTTCAAGATGCTCGAGAAGGTCAAGCGCGCCTGAACGCTCGCCCTTCCTCCAGGGTCGTATGGTTTGCATACAATTGCGCCCTGCCACAGACCACGGATCCCGGGATTCGTGGTTTTTTTTGGCTATCATGGGGCGAGTCCACAGGCTTGTCCGGCCCGCTGAAGTGTCCGGGGCAAGAGGCCGCCTGGGTCTGCTGAAGGGGTATCATGGCTGGCAATACTGCATGGCGCCATTTGTTTTCCGTCGTTACGCCCACGTACAACCGGGCACACACACTGGAACGGGTGTATCGCTCATTGCAGGAGCAGTCCCACCAGGACTTCGAATGGGTGGTCGTCGACGATGGCTCCACTGACGACACGCGCTTGCGTGTTTCAGCCTGGCAGGCTGAGGCCGGTTTTCCCATCCACTACGTGTGGCAGAGGCAGCAACACAAGAAAACCGCCCTGAATGCCGGCATACGCCGGGCACAGGGTGAGTGGCTGGTGCTGCTGGACAGCGATGATGAGCTCGATTCCGATGCCTTGTTCCAGATGGCGCGGGCCTGGGAAGACATCCCCCCTGAACGGCGGGCGCAGTTCGTGGGCATCACCGGGTTGTGCGCCCGGCCTGATGGACAGGTGGTGGGGGATTCATACCCGCAGAACGTCATGGACGTGACTACGCTGGAGATGACCTTTCGCCACCGGGTCCGGGGCGAGAAGTTCGGCTGCCTGCGCACCGATATCCTGCGCCGTTTTCCCTTTCCGGAAGACGTGGCGGGCTTTGTGCCCGAAAGCCTGGTCTGGCGTGCCATTGCCCGAGCCGGATACCTGACCCGTTTCGTGAATCAGGTCTTCAGGGTCTATCACGACAGCCCCGACAGCCTCACACGCCAGAAAAAATCCGCTGACATGCGGGTTCTGGCGCCCGGGCTGTGGCTGCTGGCCCATGACACCCTGGAGCAATGCCTGGGCTGGCTGCGCCATGATCCGCGGGCATTCTTGTCGGCAGCCGTGCACTACACGCGATTTGGCCTGCACTGGCGCAGCCTGGGCCTGCCCAGACCGCTGGGTCGCCATCTGACCCGGCCCGTGGCACGCCTGCTGGTCACGCTGACCTGGCCATTGGGGTTTGGCCTGTTCCTGCGCGATCGGCTGGTCTGACGGCTTCGGCTGCTGCCGTTGGGTCAGGCGTGCCGGTCGGTTTCTGCTGCGTCGTCGTCCGGATCGGGTGCGGGGTCGGGTTCGTGCACGGCAAAGGGTAGCAGGCCCGCCAGATTGTCTGACCAGGCCGTTTCTTCGCCCTGGTCATCGACCTTGATGTACTGGATTTCGCCGAAATCGCAGCGTTGTATGGCCCATAGCAGCGCGCATTCGATCATCTGCCCATCGCCCAGGTCGAGCCCGCCGCAACCACCGACGAAGCGCGCGCCCGCGCCGCCCACCTGTACGCGTGCCTCGAGCGCCTCACCGGGCTTGAGCGGGATCGCAAACAGGGCCCATTCATAGCCCGCATCGGTTTCGGCAATGATTTCGGCGATGACCGGTTTGCCCATCCAGGCGGTGAGCGCATCGGCGGTGCGACCCAGCAGATCGGCGTCGGCAGCGGTGAATCCAAGCATTGCGGGAGACCTGTTGGCATGGACAATGGCCTGCCCATTGTACGCGCCCGGCCTGCGCGCCGGATCCGGGATCACCAGGCCGGGTATCCGGGTCCGGCCTACAATCGGGGTTGCGTTCATTTTTGCAGGGTTGCACGATGGCACAGTATGTTTATTCGATGAATCGGGTGGGCAAGATCGTACCCCCCAAGCGCCAGATTCTGCGCGATATTTCCCTGTCTTTCTTTCCGGGCGCCAAGATCGGCGTGCTGGGTCTGAACGGCGCGGGCAAGTCCACGCTGCTCAGGATCATGGCCGGTGAAGACAAGGAGATCGAGGGCGAGGCGATTCCCATGCCTGGCCTGCGCATCGGCTATCTGCCCCAGGAACCTCGCCTGGATCCCGGACATACGGTACGCCAGTCGGTCGAAGAGGGGCTGGGCGAAGTGTTTGAGGCGCGCCGGCGGCTCGACGACGTGTATGCGGCGTATGCCGAACCCGATGCCGATTTCGATGCGCTGGCCACCGAGCAGGCCAGGCTCGAGGCCGTGATCGCTGCGGCGGCCAGCAGCGGTGCAGATGACCTCGAAACCCAGATGGAGATCGCGGCCGACGCCTTGCGCCTGCCGCCCTGGGATGCTCAGGTGGCGCATCTGTCCGGGGGCGAGAAGCGGCGCGTCGCGCTGTGCCGCCTGCTGCTGTCCAAACCGGACATGCTGCTGCTCGATGAACCCACCAACCACCTGGACGCCGAGTCGGTCGAATGGCTCGAAGTCTTTTTACGCCAGTTTCCGGGCACTGTGGTGGCGGTGACCCATGATCGCTACTTTCTCGACAATGCGGCCGAATGGATACTCGAACTGGATCGGGGCCACGGGATCCCCTGGAAGGGCAACTACAGCTCCTGGCTCGAACAGAAAGAAGCGCGCCTCAAACAGGAAGAGGCGTCCGAGTCGGCCCGTCAGCGCACCATACGCAAAGAGCTCGAATGGGTGCGGCAGAATCCCAAGGGGCGCCAGGCCAAGGCCAAGGCGCGTCTGGCGCGCTTCGAGGAACTGTCATCCCATGAATACCAGAAGCGCAACGAAACCCAGGAAATCTTCATTCCGGTCGCCGAGCGTCTGGGCAACGAGGTCATCGAGTTCAAGGCGGTCTCCAAGTCATTTGGTGACCGGCTGCTGTTCGAGGATTTGAGCTTCAGGATCCCGCCCGGCGCGATCGTGGGCATCATCGGCCCCAACGGGGCCGGCAAGTCGACCCTGTTTCGGCTGATTGCGGGCCAGGAAACGCCGGATTCCGGCGAGGTCGTGCTCGGGCAGACGGTCAGACTGGCTCATGTGGATCAGTCTCGCGACGCGCTGCCTGACCAGAAAACGGTGTTCGAGGCGATCTCCGACGGGGCGGATCTCCTCACCGTGGGCCGTTTCGAGATGCCGGCGCGCGCGTATCTCGGGCGCTTCAACTTCAGGGGCGGGGATCAGAACAAGCAGGTCGGCAAACTGTCCGGCGGCGAGCGTGGGCGCCTTCATCTGGCCCGAACCCTGCTCACGGGGGGCAATGTACTGCTGCTGGATGAGCCCTCGAACGACCTGGATGTCGAAACCTTGCGGGCTCTGGAAGATGCCCTGCTCGAGTTTGCCGGCAGCGTGCTCGTGATCAGCCATGACCGCTGGTTCCTGGACCGTATTGCCACGCACATACTGGCCTTCGAGGGCGACTCTCAGGTTGTGTTCTTCGATGGCAATTATCAGGAATACGAGGCCGACAAGAAACGCCGGCTGGGCGAAGACGGTGCCCGCCCCCGGCGGATCCGCTACCGGGCACTGAGATAACAAGGAGACGGTCAAATGAAATCGATTCATCTGGATGGCTCGACGCTGTCGGTGGCCCGCAGCAGCCTGCTGATCGTGGACATGCAAGAGAGGCTCATGCCGGCCATGCACGGCGCCGATGCACAATGCCGCAAGGTCGAGGTACTGGCCCGGGCCGCCGCGCTGCTTTCGGTGCCCGTGCTGGCGACCGAACACTGGCCCGAAAAAATAGGCCATACCGTGCCTGCCCTGCGCGCGCTCATCGGGCAGTCGTATTCAAAGACCCATTTCGACGCCAGCCGGGAAGCCGCGTTCATATCGACCCTGCCAGAGGATCGGCGGCAGATCCTGCTGGTCGGTTCCGAAGCGCATGTCTGCGTCCTGCAGACCGGCCTGGGCCTGGCCCGGGCGGGCTGGCAGCCAGTCCTGGTGGCCGATGGCGTGGGGTCACGCCATCCCGAGGACCGCGAGGCGGGGCTGGGCCGCTGGCGCGCCTGCGGTCTGCCGGTGGTGACCACTGAAATGGTGCTCTACGAATGGCTCGACACCCCTGAGCATCCGGCCTTTGCGCAGATCCTTGCGTGGGTGAAGACGTTCTGATGAGGTCATCGGGTCATCGGCTGCCCGGTTCGTGCGGCGTCCTCATCCCTGGTGCCGCCGGTCGTGTTACAAATGTCTGGTCTGGACAGGATGTCTCACAGTTCCATCCGCCGTAAAGCCTTATAAAGACAGTATGTATTTTACAAGGAGAGCGGCATGAGCCAATCGCTGAAGCTGGGCGCAAGCCTTCTGCTCGCCATCGCCATGGCGGGTTGTTCATCCTGGGACAGCATGAGCCACAGACAGAAGGCGGCCGTCACCGGGGCAGGCATCGGGGGTGTTGCCGGGGCGGTGGTCTCTGGCGGGGGGGTATTGGGTACGGTCGGTGGCGCGGCCATCGGCGGCGTCATCGGTGATCAGGTCGGCAAGTCGCGTTGAGCCGCCCCTCCGAGTGACTGAGCTCGCCTCCAAGTGACTGAAATGGTCCGCATGCGCCCATGCGCCCGGCGCCCGGCGCCTGGGGCCGAGCCGCCCCTGCGGGGATGGGTCTGGCGTGGTGGCAGTTGCCGGGCTTCTGGTCGCCATCCGAAAGAGGCATAATGCCTTTTTGGCCTGGTCTGCAGGCGCAGAGGCTGCAGGGCCGCACCGGGTGCCACAAGGAGAGCCAGCATGCCTGATTACAAAGCGCCTTTGCGCGACATCCGTTTCGTACGCAACGAACTGCTGGGCTATGCGGCGCATTATCGGCAGTTGCCCGGGTGTGAAGAGGCCAGCCCCGAAATGGTCGAGGCCATCCTCACGGAATGTGCCCGTTTCGCGCAGGATGTGCTGGCGCCACTGAATGCCATCGGTGATCGCGAGGGCTGTACATGGTCGGCCGACGGGGTGCAGACCCCTGCCGGCTTCAAGGCGGCTTTCGAGCAATACGTGGCCGGTGGCTGGCCCTCGCTCTCGCATGAGGCCGCGCATGGCGGGCAGGGCTTGCCTGATTCGCTCGACATGGCGGTGCGTGAACTGATCGGTGAGGCCAACTGGGCCTGGGGCATGTATCCAGGCCTGTCCCAGGGGGCCATGAACACCCTCAAGGCGCACGGTACGCCGGAGCAGCAGAAAACGTATCTCGAACCGTTGGTGGCCGGGCGCTGGACAGCAACGATGTGCCTGACCGAGCCACAATGCGGTACGGATCTGGGGTTGTTGCGCACACGTGCCGAGCCGCAGCCCGACGGCAGCTACCACATCACCGGAAACAAGATTTTCATCTCGGCGGGCGAGCACGACCTGGCCGCGAACATCGTGCATATCGTTCTGGCGCGTTTGCCGGATGCGCCGTCGGGCACCCGGGGGATCTCGTTGTTCGTCGTGCCGAAGTTCCTGCCCGATGCGCAGGGTGAGCCAGGGGCGCGCAACAGCGTGTCCTGCGGGGCGATCGAGCACAAGATGGGCATTCATGGCAATGCCACCTGTGTGATGAACTTCGATGGCGCCACCGGGTTCATGGTCGGGCAGCCCAATCTGGGCCTGCGCGCCATGTTCACCTTCATGAACATGGCGCGGCTGGGTACCGCGCTGCAGGGCCTGGCACATGCCGAGGTGGCCTGGCAGGGGGCATGCGCCTATGCCCTGCAGCGCCGCCAGGGGCGGGCACTCAGCGGGCCAGCCGACCCCGGTGAGGCGGCGGATCTGATCGTCGTGCACCCCGACGTGCGCCGCATGCTCCTCACCATACGGGCGTTTGCCGAAGGCAATCGGGCGCTGCTGTATTTTGCGGCGCAGCAGGTCGACATCCAGCGGTTTTCTGCGGATGCGCAGCAGCGGGAAATGGCCGAGACCCTGTTGGGTTTTCTTACGCCCATCGCCAAGGCCTTCATGACCGAGACCGGGTTCGAAGCCGCCAACCTGGGTCTGCAGGTCTGGGGAGGCCATGGGTACATCACCGAAAACGGCATGGAACAGAACGTGCGCGACAGTCGCATCGCCTGCCTGTATGAAGGCACTACCGGGGTCCAGGCCCTCGACCTTCTGGGCCGCAAGGTCCTGCTCTCGCAGGGTGAATCCCTGCGTCTCTTCACCCGCATCGTGCATGAATTCTGCCAGGCACACGGCACGAATCCGGCGCTGGCCGACTTCATTGCGCCGCTGGCCGAGTTGAACGGGCAATGGGGTGAACTCACGCAGCAGATCGGCATGTCGGCGCTGGCCGACCGCGAGGCCGTGGGTGCCGCGGCGTACGATTACCTGATGTTTTCGGGCTACGTCGTGCTGGCGTATTTCTGGGCCGACATGGCCCGCGTGGCAGCGGCCCGATTGGCAGCAGGCGACACAGACGCAATGTTCTATCAGGCCAAGGTGGACACGGCCCATTTCTACTTTGCACGCATCCTGCCACGCACACGCGTTCATGCGTCTGCCATGCGGGCCGGGCCCGCTTCGCTGATGCGCATGCCGATCCAGGCATTCATGGCGGGTTCGGGGCAGTGAACAGCGGGCTGCGGCGGCAGCCGGTGGGTACGGGTACACTGCCGCTATTGGATACTGCCCGCCGACCATGCTGCTGACCCTGCTGAATATCGTATTGCCCGTGTTTGCTGTGTCGGCACTGGGCTTTTTTCTTGGCCGCAAGCCCGCCCACAAGCCGGAGATGGCGTTCATCAACTACGCCAATGTCATGGTGTTCTGCCCGGCCATGGTGTTCAGCGCGCTACTGGAAAACCCCGTCGACCTGGCACGCGGCTGGCCACTGATCGTGGCCGGGGTGCTGATCATCCTGCTGCCGGGTCTGTTGCTGTCGTTCATTCGTGTGCGCGGCATCAGCCGTTCGGCTTTTCTGGTGCCGGGGATGTTCCGCAATACCGGCAACATTGGTATTCCCCTCATGATGCTGGCCTATGGTCGCAGTCTGCTGGGCGACATCATCATCCTGTTCGTACTGTCGAATCTGGTGAATTTCTCGATCGGCCTGTATCTGATGTCGCGAGGCCGCAGCCGCTGGATGTGGCTGCGCAACCCGAATATCTGGGCGGCCGTCATTGGCATGGCCATGGCGCCCTGGAAAGACTGGATTCCCGCCTTTTTCGTCACCACGGTCGACCTGACCGGCCAGATCGCCATCCCCTTGATGCTGTTCGGTCTGGGCGTGCGTCTGGCCCAGGACAGGATCCAGCACATTGGCCTGGCGCTGTACGTCAATGGGCTGTATCTGGTGGCCAGCCTGCTGTCGCTGCCCGTCATCCTGAGCCTGCTGCCGTTGACACCCGAATGGACCCGCTTGCTGGTGCTGTCCATCATGTTGCCGCCGGCGGTGCTCAATTATCTGCTGGCCGAGCAGTATCAGGCCGACCCCGGCCTGGTCGCCAGCGTGGTGTTGCTGGGGAATGTCATGTCGGTCGTCACGATCCCGGTGGTGGTCTGGGTGACCCTGACCTGGATCTGAGCGGCATGGCTGCGGTAAAGAACGGCAGGGCAAGAACGGCAGGGTGATGACGGGGTATGACCAGGCCGCGGCGTGGGCTGCATTGCCTGCCCGTGGCGTGGCCCCGATGCGGGCGTGAGGCCTGGTGAAGCCCGCCGCCGGAGCCCGTCGCGTTCAGCGGATTTCGGCTTGCTGGGGCATCTCGATCTTGACTTCGAGCACCTCGAGGGCATCCTGGCGCTCGAGGTTCACCTTGATGTCTTCGGGGTTGATGTGCACGTATTTCGAGATGACGGCAATCAGCTCCTTTTGCAGGTCGGCCAGGAAGTCGGGGCCATTGCGCCCACTGCTGCGCTCGTTGATGAGGATCAACTGCAGCCGGTCTTTGGCAATGCTGGCCGAGGCCTTCTTCTGCCCGCGGAAAAAATCGAAGAACGACATGCTCACTTGCTCCCGAACAGGCGTTTGAACAGGCCCGGCTTTTCGTAGTCGACGAATCGCAGGGGCTTTTCTTCGCCCAGATAGCGCGCAACCACATCGGCGTACGCCTGGGCGACGTCGGAGTCTTTCAGATGGATGGCCGGGATGCCCTGGTTCGATGCCTGCAGTACCGATTCGGACTCTGGGATGACGCCGATCAGGCGGATGCGCAGGATGTCTTCGATGTCGCGCAGGGACAGCATTTCGCCTTCGGAGACCCGTTTCGGGTTGTAGCGCGTCAGCAGCAGGTGTTCCTGTACGGGTTGTTCACCGCGTTCGGCGCGCCGCGACTTGGCCGACAGGATGCCCAGGATGCGGTCCGAATCGCGTACCGAGGAGACTTCGGGGTTGGTGACCACCAGGGCATCATCGGCAAAGTAGGCGGCCATGATGGCGCCGGTTTCTATGCCGGCCGGTGAGTCGCAGACGATGTATTCGAAATCCATCGCCGCCAGGTCCTCGAGGACTTTTTCGACCCCCTCGCGCGTCAGTGCGTCTTTGTCGCGGGTCTGCGAGGCCGGCAGGATATACAGATTGTCGAGTTGCTTGTCGCGGATCAGGGCCTGATTGAGAGTGGCGTCACCCTGGATGACATTCACGAAATCATAGACGACCCGCCGTTCGCAGCCCATGATCAGATCCAGGTTGCGCAGCCCGACGTCGAAGTCGATGACGACGGTCTTGTGTCCGCGCAGGGCCAGGCCGGCCGAGAAACTGGCGCTGGTGGTGGTTTTCCCCACCCCCCCCTTGCCGGAAGTGACAACGACGATGCGCGACATGGAATACCCCATAGTGAAAATTTTATATGGTATAGGAAAATCAACTGGTCAGGGCACGGATGCGCAGCGTCTCGCCCTCGAGCTCGATGCGGGCGCCCCGTTTGTACAGGGGGTCGGATGCCTGGGTCTCGAAGACCCGGTACACCCCGGCGATGGCGAGCAGTTCGGGCTCGAAATGCGTGGTCAGGATCATGGCCTGCTCGTTGCCGCGGGCCCCGGCCATGGCCTTGCCGCGCAGTGGCCCATACACATGGATGTGCCCGTCGGCGATCACTTCGGCCCCCTGGCTGACCATGCCCAGCACGATCAGGTCGCAGCCCCGCGCATAGATGCGCTGCCCCGAGCGCAGAGGCTGGCGCACGATGCGGGTTTCGCCCGACAGCGGGTTGTCGGCCGGTTGCGCGCGTGCCGATTTGCCCGTGCTGCCGGCCTTGCCATGCTCTGCGGGCGCCGCCTGGGCTGCTGCAGCCGCTGACGCTGCCACGCGTTGCGCCGAGAGTTCGAGTGGTGCCAGGGCAGCCGTATGCCAGGCGTCATCCTGCAGGGCAGGATCGGCCTGTATGCCGATCGGATGCAGCCTGGCTGCGCGCATGGCGGCCACCAGAGCCGCCCAGTTGGGTGATTCGGTGAGCCCGGTGGCGTCCAGGACCACCGATTCGTGCTCATAGAAGCTGCCGGCTTCTTGCATGCGCTGATTCAGGGCGGCGATCAGGCTGACGGTGTCGGCGGTGTGCAGGACGGCGCGCAGCGTATGCAGGGTGGCGCTTTTGAAATCCAGTGCGATTGCAGTCTTGTTCATGTGCGGGCCCAGGTGTCGCGCAGGGTGACGGAGCGGTTCAGTACGGGGCGTTCCGGGGTGGACAGCTCGCGGTCGGCCACGAAGTAGCCCAGACGCTCGAACTGCCAGGTGGCGCCGGGCACGGCGCGCACGCCGGGCTCGAGCAGGCCCTGCACGGTGCGGCAGGATTCCGGATTGATCAGTTGCAGGAAATCACGCTGGCCGCTGTCGGGGTGCGCGTCCAGGAACAGCCGGTCATAGAGCCGGAATTCGGCGGCGATTGCATGCACGGCACTGATCCAGGTGATCGTGCCCTTGACCTTGATCGCATCGGCGCCCTGGGTGCCGCTGCGGGTATCCGGAAGGTACTCGGCCTGCACTTCGGTGATGTCGCCGTCTTCATTGCGCGTGAAACCCGTGCAACGGATCACCCAGGCGTATTTCAGACGGACCAGATTACCCGGAAACAGGCGAAAATACTTCCTGGGGGGATCTTCGCGGAAGTCGTCCCGCTCGATGTAGAGGGTTCGGGTGAAAGGAAAGCGCCGGCGTGGTCCGTCGGGCGCGTGCGGATTGAGCGGCGCACTGCAGGTTTCGATCCGGGCGTCCGGGAAATTCGTGATCACCAGCCGCAGCGGGTCGAGAATCGCCACGGCCCGGTCGGCGATCGGGTCGAGGTCATCGCGCAGCGCCTGCTCGAGCACGCTGTATTCGATACGTGAGTCGGCCTTGCTGACCCCCAGGCGGTCGCAGAAAAGCCGGATCGATGCCGGGGTGTAGCCGCGCCTGCGCAGCCCGGCCAGGGTGGGCAGGCGCGGGTCGTCCCAGCCGTTGACGTGGCCTTCGAGCACCAGCTCGCGCAGCTTGCGCTTGCTGGTGACGACGTATTCGAGATTGAGGCGGGCAAATTCGTACTGGCGCGGCAGGGGCGCAGCCAATTGGCCGAGTTCGGCCAGGCGCTGGAGAATCCAGTCATAGAATGGCCGCTGGTCTTCGAATTCGAGGGTACAGATGCTGTGCGTGATGCCTTCGAGGGCGTCTTCGACCGGATGGGCCCAGCTGTACATCGGGTAGATGCACCAGGTGTTGCCGGTACGGTGGTGTTCGGCGTGGCGGATGCGGTAGAGCACCGGATCGCGCAGATTGATGTTGGGCGAAGCCATGTCGATGCGTGCGCGCAGCGCCATCCGCCCGTCGGGGTGCACGCCGGCCCGCATCTCGCGCAGCAGGCGCAGTGACTCGTGGGCCGGACGATCGCGCCAGGGCGAATCGGTGCCGGCTTCGGTCAGGGTGCCGCGGGTCGCGCGCATCTGTTCGGCGGATTGCTCGTCGACATACGCGTGGCCCGCCTGTACCAGGGCCTCGGCAAATCCGTACATGGCTTCGAAGTAATCACTGGCATAGTAGCAGTGCTCGACCCCGCCCACCGACCATTCGAACCCCAGCCATTGCACCATGTCGATGATGGCGCGCACGTACTCGTCTTCTTCCTTTTCCGGATTCGTGTCGTCGAAGCGCAGATGGCAGATGCCGTCGTAGTCTTTGGCCAGGCCGAAGTTCAGGCAGATGCTCTTGGCATGGCCAATATGCAGGTAGCCATTGGGTTCGGGCGGGAAGCGCGTGCGGATTCGGGCCGTATCCACGGGGGCTGCCAGCCGCGCTTGCGCCGTGGCCGGTGGCGGGCCCCAGCGGCGGCTTTCCAGGTGGCCTGATTGCAGGTCATTTTCGATGATGCTGCGCAGAAAATTCGAACTGGGCGCGGTTTCTGTGGTCATGGTGCTCAACTGGCTCTAAACTAGCGCACATTATGACGCAAACCGCTTGGGTTCTGTCGCTGTCCCAGTTTTTCCTGAGCCTTGGCTTCATGTTGTTTTTTCTGGCGCTCGAACTGGGGCTGGCCTGGATACTGTTTGCCTTGCGCCTGCGGGCCCGCCGGGGCGGGCCGGCCGTGCTCGCCTATCGGTTCTGGGTGCGCGTGTTTGCCCTGTCGCTGGTCATGGGGTTTGCAGCGGCGCTGCCGGTGCTCCTGCAGGTGGGCACCCTGTGGCCCGGGCTGATGGATCGCGCCGGAGCTGTCATAGGCCCGTTGGCAGGGATGACCGTATTGACGGCCTTTTTTTTCAAGTCCTGCTTTCTGGGGGCCATGCTGTATGGCCAGCGGCGCATGTCGCATACGGCGCACGTCCTGGTGGTCGGCATGGTGGCCCTGGGCTCCAGTCTGACCGCCTGGTGGGTTATGGTATTGCTGGCCTGGTTGCAGTGGCCCGTCGGTGCGAGCCTCGATGACGGCGTCTGGCAGCTCTCTGGCTGGTGGTCCTTGTCCACAGAGGGTGCGGCACCCGTTCTGTTCATGCTGTTCCTGGCCGGGAGCCTGCTGCTTGCCCTGACGCTGATGCTGTCCCTGACGGCCAGGCGGACTCGCATGCGCCCCAGCGACGAAGGGGACCGCAGTGTCTTCATGCTGGGCCTGTGGGGCCTGCCGCTGATGATCATGCTGCAGGTCGTGTCGGCTGCACAGTTGGGGCGCCTTCTGCTGGTGGTGCAGCCCGCGCGGCTGGCCACCGTGGTGTCGCAGTGGTCGGGTGGCCTGCCGGACCCCGTATTGTGGTGGTCCTGGCCAGCGCGTGGCGCCAGCGAGGTGTATTCCGCAGTCATTCTGCACGATTGGGGGCCCTGGCTGGGTATCGCGCGTCAGGGCACCATTCAGGGTCTGGAAGAATTGGTTGGCCTCGCGCCGCCATGGGGGCTGACCTTTTTTTCTGCACGCCTGGCGGTCGTTCTGTCCGGCCTGCTGATGGTGTTCGCGCTGGTCGCGCTGTGGCGGGGCCACCGGCTCGGCTATGAACCCGATGGCCTGTCGCGCGGCCAGCGCTCGATCTTGCGCGTTCTGCTCTGGTTGACGCTGGGTCTGCAGCTGGTGGGCTGGGGCCATCTGCTGGTGGGCAACCTGCCGTATGCCGTACAAGGCGCCCTGACGCTGCGTGATGCGCTGGCGCCAGTGGGCGAGCCCCTGCTGTGGCTGGTCTTCGTGCTGCAGGTGCTGGTATACGGCGCGCTTGGGTTCGGCTTTCGCCAGTTGCTGCGGCATGCATCCCGTTACGGGGTCGTGCCGGTGGCACGCCACAGGGGGCATGCATGATTGACTCGCTGGCCGGCCTGCTGGGCCTGGGGGCCGCAGACTCGGCGTTCTGGATGCCCCTCGCGCTGATGGGCGTGCTGATGGTTACCGTGGTGGCCGGGGTCCTGCTCGATGGCTTCGATGTCGGCGTCGGCTGTCTGCTCTGGGTTGCGCCGACCAGTCTCAGGGGGCGCATGATGTCCCTGCTCAGCCCATGGCGGGATGCAAACGAATATTGGCTGCTGCTGGGCCTGGGGCTGTTTGCTGCGGCCTTTCCGGGGGCCTGGTCCAGAACATTGGGGCAACTGTATCTGCCGCTTTCCCTGCTCGCCATTGGCACATTGCTGCGTTCGGTATGTTTCGAATGCCGTTTGCGGGCGCCCGCCGAGCAGCAGGGCGCGTGGCTGTTCGGTTTTGCCCTGGGCGCCGTGCTGGTGGCGTTTTCGCATGGCTACATGCTGGCGCGGGTGGTATCCGCCTACCAGGACGGCGTGGGCCCCATCGGCTTTGCCACGCTCATGGGGGCGTGCTCGCTGGCGACCTACGCCCTGCTGGGCGCGGCCTGGCTGATCATGCGGGAGGCCGGCGAGCTGCGCATTCGGGCGGTGGGCTGGGCCCGACGTACCCTGCGCTGGGGCGCCGTGGGCGTCATGGGGATTTCCGTTGTGCTCGACTTCTCCAATGCAGGGGTTTTCCTCAAATGGGGTGATGGTCAGCACTGGGGCGCCGTCGCCCTGGTCTGGGGCCTCCTGCTGGCCTGCTTCATTCTGGCCGAGATGCTGCTGCAGCGCATGATCAACCACAGCTACCGCGCCACTGCCGTGCCGTATGGCCTGGTGCTGATCATTCTCATCCTGATGCTGGGTGGGCTGGCCTACAGTTTTTTCCCTTATCTGGTGCTCGACGAGGTGACCCTCTGGGATGCCGCTGCATCCGTCGCCACCCTGCAACTTGCGCTGAGCGCGACCGTGGTGGCCTTGCCCGTCGCCATCATTTTCAATCTGCGCGTATATTGGCGGGTGCTGGGGCGATCGCGTCCGCCCGATCTACCTGATTTTTCCGGCAAGTGGTAGCATAGGCCCAATTCACTGGATATCAATACAGTCATTCCATGGTCATACAGACCGATGCACTCACCACCACCCAGACGCGCCTGGTGACCCCCGAGACGGTCTCGCACGCCGAAGACTCCCTCGAACGCGCCCTGCGCCCCAGGGTCCTGGCCGATTACGTGGGCCAGCGGCGGGTCTGCGATCAGCTCGAAATCTTCATTCAGGCAGCGCGCCGGCGCGATGAAGCGCTCGATCACGTGCTGCTGTTCGGCCCGCCGGGTCTGGGCAAGACCACGCTGGCCCATATCGTGGCGCACGAAATGGGTGTGCAACTGCGCCAGACCTCCGGCCCGGTGCTCGAGCGGCCCGGTGATCTGGCCGCCATGCTCACCAACCTCGAACGCAACGATGTCCTGTTCATCGATGAAATCCACCGCCTGTCGCCGATTGTCGAAGAAATCCTCTATCCGGCCCTCGAAGACTTCCAGATCGATATCCTCATCGGCGAAGGCCCGGCCGCGCGCAGCGTCAAGATCGATCTGCAGCCATTCACGCTGGTCGGTGCCACCACGCGCGCGGGCATGCTCACCAACCCCCTGCGTGACCGCTTCGGCATTGTCTCGCGGCTCGAATTCTATGCCCCCGAAGACCTCGCCCGCATCGTGCAGCGCAGCGCCAGCCTGCTGGGGGTGCCGACCGATCCCGACGGGGCTGCCGAAATCGCGCGGCGGTCGCGGGGCACGCCGCGCATCGCCAATCGCCTGTTGCGGCGGGTGCGCGATTATGCCGATGTCCGCGCCCAGGGGCAGATCGATGTCCCGGTCGCCCAGGCGGCCCTCGAAATGCTCGAAGTCGATCCCAGCGGCCTCGATCTCATGGACCGCAAACTGCTCGAAGCCGTGGTGCACAAGTTCGATGGCGGTCCGGTGGGGGTCGACAGCCTGGCCGCTGCCATCGGTGAAGAGCGCGACACCATCGAAGACGTGATCGAGCCCTACCTCATCCAGCACGGTTACCTGCAGCGCACGCCACGCGGGCGCATGGCCACCCGGCGCTGTTGGCAGCATCTGGGCTTGCAGGCACCGGTATCCGGGCCGGATGCCCGGCCGCTGTTCTGAATCAGTCGGGGTCGCGCACGCTTTCCAGTACGGCAGGGCCGTACGTGGCACGCTTGTGGGCACCCACGCCGCTGATGTGGCCCAATGCTTCCAGGGTCTGCGGCCGTTCCAGCGCAATCTCGCGCAGGGTGGCGTCGCTGAAGATGACATAGGCGGGCTTGCCGTGCTCCCGTGCCAGTTGCGCGCGCCACTGGCGCAGGCGTTCGAAGCACTGTCGCGCGGCAGCCGGCAGGTCTTCCGGTCGGGTGCGGGCCGTCGTGGCGCGTCGTGCACCCCTGGCACGCGCAGGCCTGTGTTCGATCGGGCGCAGCATCAGGGTGCGCTGGCCCTTGAGTACGGGGCGGCTGGCTTCCGTCAGCGCGAGGGTGCCATAGCCTTCGAGATCGACCGACAGCAGGCCCAGGGCCAGGGCCTGGCGCAGAATGCCGCGCCAGGCCTCCGCGGACAGGGTCGCGCCGACGCCGAAGACGCTCAGTGAATCATGGCCCTGCTGCAGGACCCGCCCGGTGCGCTGGCCACGCAGGATATCGATCAGGTGGCCACTGCCATAGCGCTGCCCGCGTTCGCGCCACAACCGATAGACGGTCGAGAGCAGTTTCTGCATGGCCACGGTGCCATCCCAGGCGGCGGGGGGGTCCAGGCAGGTATCACAGTGGCCACAGGGTGCTGTCGCTTCCTCGAAGTAAGCCAGCAAGGCCTGACGGCGGCAGTGCACGGTCTCGCACAGGGCCAGCATGGCATCGAGCTGGCGGACCTGGCGCCGCTGGTGCAGGTCGTCCCCCTCGGACTCGTCGATCATGCGCCTTTGCTGGATCACGTCCTGCAGGCCGTAGGCCAGCCAGGCGTCAGCAGGCAGGCCATCCCGACCGGCGCGGCCCGTTTCCTGGTAATAGCCTTCGATGGATTTGGGCATGTCGATATGCGCCACAAAGCGTACATCGGGCTTGTTGACCCCCATGCCAAAGGCGATGGTGGCGACCATGACGATGCCGTCTTCGCGCAGGAAGCGAGCCTGGTGGGCCGCGCGTACGGAGGCACTCAGGCCGGCATGATAGGGCAGGGCGGTCATGCCATGGTCGCAGAGGTATTGAGCCGTCTGCTCGACCCGCGTCCTGGAGAGGGCGTAGACGATTCCGCACGCGCCGGCATGCGAGTCACGGATGAACTCGAGCAGCTGGCGCCGGACGTCGTGTTTTTCGACGATGCGGTAACAGATGTTGGGCCGATCGAAGCTGGCCAGATACTGGGGCGCGTCCTGCAGGGCAAGGCACTGCACGATGTCGGCCCGCGTCGCTGCCGTGGCCGTGGCGGTGAGTGCCATGCGCGGCACATCCGGCCAGCGTTCGGCCAGTATGCTCAGCCCCTGATACTCAGGGCGGAAGTCATGACCCCACTGCGATACACAATGCGCTTCATCGATCGCAAACAGCGCCACTTGACCGGCAGCCATCAACTCAAGGCAGCGTGGCATGAGCAAACGCTCCGGGGCCACATACAGCAAGTCCAGCTGGCCTCGGACGAAGGCCTGCTCCACCGCCTGCGATTCGGCCAGCGTCTGGGTCGAGTTCAGGAAGGCCGCCCGGACGCCGAGTTCCTGCAGGGCGTCGACCTGATCCTGCATCAGCGCTATCAGGGGCGATATCACTACGCCCACTCCGGGGCGCAGCAGCGCCGGGATCTGGTAGCACAGCGATTTGCCGCCTCCGGTGGGCATGAGTACCAGGGCGCTGCCACCCTGGACGACGTGTTCGATGATTGCCTGCTGTTCGCCGCGAAACTGCTCGTAGCCGAAGGTCTCGCGCAGCACGTGCAGGGAGGGTGCCGTGCCTGCGGGAATCTCGACCCTCATCAGGTGCGGGCCAGATTCTTCAGTGCCTGGCGGATGCGCTCGGCTACATTCAGGCCGCTGTCCAGACCCGCCACCGCCTTGCGGGCTTCCTGGGCCGAATACCCCAGGGCCTGCAGGGCATGCAGAACATCATTGTCGGCAGAGGGCGTGGGGGCACCCCCGGCCGGGGCCGCTGTCTGCAGCCCGGGTGCATCGAGCTTGTCGCGCAGTTCCAGCAGCAATCGTTCAGCCGTCTTCCTGCCGATGCCCGGCACTTTGATCAGGCGGCCCGATTCCTGGTTCTGGATGGCATCGACCAGATCGTCGACGCTCAGGCCCGACAGCAGCGCGAGTGCGGTACGCGCACCGATGCCGGTCACCCGGATCAGGGCGCGGAACGTATTGCGTTCGGCGATCGACGCAAAACCATACAGGACATGGGCGTCGTCGCGTATCGCCAGATGGGTGTGCAGGCTGACATTCTGCCCCACTGCGGGCAGCCTGTAGAGCGTGCTCATGGGCACGTCCAGTTCATAGCCCACCCCACCCACCAGTATGCACAGGCTGGGTGGCGCAAGCTCGACCAGGGTACCTGTGAGACGACCAATCATCATGGACTCCGTGTGTTCAGGCCATCAGGCGCCCCGTGCGCAGCCTGCGGCTGCGCCGGGACAGGCTGTCCGCGGGCGTCAGGTCCTGCAGGCGCTCGGCCAGGGGGGCGCAGTGGGCGTGACAGATGGCGCAGGCCAGGGCATCGGCGGCATCGGCAGCCGGCTCGCCATCGAGTGCCAGTAGATGGCGTACCATGGCCTGGATCTGCGTCTTGCTGGCCCGGCCCGTACCGACCACTGATTTCTTGACCTGCAGCGCGGTATATTCGAACACGCTCAAGCCGCTGTCGGCCAGCGCGCAGACCGCGGCGCCGCGTGCGTGGCCCAGCAGCAGGGTGGATGCCGGGTTGACGTTCAGAAAGACTTTTTCGAGCGCGGCCACATCAGGTTTCGTGTCGCGTGCAACCTGGCGCAGATTGTCGAGGATGACCCGCAGGCGTTCGGCCAGCGGGCGCTGTGCGGGCACGGTGATCGTGCCGCTGGTCACGTACAGCAGCTGGCTGCCGTTGGTTTCGATGATGCCGAAGCCCGTACGGCGCAAGCCTGGATCCACCCCCAATATGCGCATCAGTGCCTGAAGTGCCGAAAGCCGGTGAAGACCATGGCGATCCCTCGCTCGTTGGCGGCAGCGATGACTTCGTCGTCGCGTACGCTGCCACCGGGTTGTATCACGCACGTGGCACCGGCGTCTGCCACCACGTCGAGGCCGTCGCGAAACGGAAAGAACGCATCCGAGGCCACCGCCGAGCCGTGCAGATCAAGGCCGGCATTGCTCGCCTTGATGGCTGCGATACGGGCCGAGTCGACGCGACTCATCTGACCCGCCCCAACCCCCAGCGTAGCCTGATCGCCGCAGAACACGATGGCATTGGACTTGACGTAGCGCGCGACGTGCCAGGCAAAGAGAAGGTCCTGCATCTGTTCTGCGCTGGGGGCCCGTTCGGTGACCACCCGGATGCTGGCCGGATCGGCGCTGTGATGATCGCCATCCTGCACCAGCCAGCCGCCCCCCACCCGCTTGACGTCGAAGGCATTGTGGGCGGATCCGGGCGGGATTTCGAGCACGCGCACGTTCTTCTTGGCCGACAGCACGGTCAGCGCTGCCCCGGTGAACGCCGGTGCGATCAGGACTTCGAGGAAGGGGCCGATGACGGCCTGCGCCGTGGCTTCGTCTACCGTGGCATTGAAGGCCACGATGCCGCCAAATGCCGATACGGGATCTGTCTTGAAGGCCTTCCGGTACGCGTCCAGAGCGTTGCCGCCCAACGCGGCACCGCAGGGGTTGGCATGCTTGACGATCACACAGGCCGGGGTCGCGAAATGCCGTACGGTTTCCCAGGCGGTATCGGTGTCGGCGATGTTGTTGTAGGACAGCGCTTTGCCCTGGATCTGCCGATAACTCGCCAACAGGCCGGCACCCACGGTCGGGTCGCGATAGAAGGCGGCCCGTTGATGCGGGTTTTCGCCGTAGCGCAGAACCTGGTGCCGTGGCCACTGAAATGACATGACGCGTGGCCAGGGCTCGCGCTCGGGCACCTGATCGGCCGCTGGTTCGGCTTCGGCCAGGCTGCCCAGCCAATTGGCGATCGCGCCGTCGTATGCTGCTGTATGGGCGTAGGCCTTGGCTGCGAGTTCGAGGCGCAAGGCATGGGACACCTGGTGGCCCGGGCTGTCGAGCTCGGCCAGGACCCGCGGGTAATCGGCCGGGTCGATCACGACGCAGACCCCGCCCGCCGCGGAGCCGTGGTTCTTGGCCGCAGAGCGCAGCATGGCCGGCCCGCCGATGTCGATGTTCTCGATGGCCTCGCCCAGCGTGCAGTCGGGGCGTGCCACGGTCTGTCCGAAGGGGTACAGGTTGACGACCAGCAGATCGATGGCCGGGATGTCATGCTCTGCCAGCGTACGCAGATGGGCTGCGTCGTCGCGCCGGGCCAGCAGCCCCCCGTGGATGCGCGGGTGCAGGGTCTTGACCCGGCCGTCGAGAATTTCGGGAAAGCCGGTGTGATCTGCGACTTCGGTGACCTGGAGACCGGCTTCGCGCAACAGGTGTGCGGTGCCGCCGGTTGAAAGCAGTGTGACCCCACGCTGGGCCAGTGCCAGGGCAAAGTCGACGATGCCTGATTTGTCGGATACGGAGATCAGGGCGGTCTGTGTGGTCATGATAGGGCGATGTACTCGGGAAGAAGAAAGGGTCAATCGGAGATCTGGTGAACCAGGAGCTTCTTGCGCAAGGTGCCGCGCGTGATGCCCAGCATGTCTGCGGCCCGGGTCTGGTTGCCGGCGGTCCGCTCCATGGCGACCTGCAGCACCGTGCGCTCGACACAGCGGTTTACCATGGCCAGCATGTCGTGGGGCGCAGAATCGCCCAGGTCGGCAAAATAGCGCTCCAGCTGGTCGCGTACGGCTTGTTCCAAGGGGGTTGTGGTGCTCATTTCCAAGAACGGTTTCAATGCAGGGTTGTCTCAGGAATGGCTGCCTTTTCGGCGGCCTGTTGGTCGAACCAGCGGCACAGGGTACGGGCCTGCGCATCGGTGCTGTCCAGTGTCATGATACCCGCGAGCAGGGGCCGGGCTTCGGGCAGGCCCGACAGGTACCAGCCAATGTGCTTGCGTGCCGTACGTACACCGACCTGTTCGCCATAAAACGAGTAGTGGTCTTCAAGATGGCCAAGCAGGAGTTCGCGCAATTCTCCGTAGGTGGGTGGCGGCAGGTGGCTGCCATGCTGCAGGTAATGGGCGATCTCCCGGAAGATCCAGGGCCTGCCCCGGGCCGCGCGGCCGATCATGACCGCATCGGCCCCGGTGACCCGCAGAACGTGCCGTGCCTTTTCGGGGCTGTCGATGTCGCCGTTGGCAATCAGCGGGATCCGTATGACGTCGCGTACGGCACGCAGCGTGTCGTATTCGGCTTCGCCCGTGTACAGATCGCAGCGGGTGCGGCCATGCAGCGCGAGCGCTGCGATGCCGCAGTCTTCGGCCAGGCGGGCGATGCGCACCGCATTGCGGTTTTCGCGATCCCACCCGGTGCGGGTTTTCAGTGTAACCGGAATCCCCAGCGGTCGGCAGACAGCGACCACGCGTTCGAGAATGCGCGCCACCAGGGCTTCGTCACGCAGCAGGGCCGAGCCGGAGGCCGCCTTGCACACCTTCTTGGCCGGGCAGCCCATGTTGATGTCGATGATGCGGGCGCCCTTGCGGATGTTGAACAGGGCGGCCTCGGCCAGCATGTCGGGGTCGGCGCCGGCGATCTGCACGGCGAGGGGATCGGGTTCGCCCGCATGGTCCAGGCGTTGTGCTGTTTTGACGCTGTGCCACAGGCGCGGGTTGCTGGCGGCCATCTCGCAGACCGCATAGGCGGCACCCAGCGCCTTGCACAGGCGCCGGTATGGCCGGTCGGTCACGCCCGCCATCGGGGCCGCACAGACCGGGTGCGGGAGGGTCCAGGGTCCTATCATCATGCCGGGCATTTTAGGCTGTTCTACCGCCGCTGGCCCTGCATGAGCTGCCGGGCCAGCGGCCTGCGCAGCATGGGCAGCAATTCGAGTGCCATCAGCCCTAGACCACAGGCATGGCGCACGGGAGCCCATTCGGACGAGAAGATGCGCGGCAGGGTGTCGGTGATGGCGATGGTCAGGCAACGGTCGAGGCGGCGTTTGTGCCTGTAGTGCTGCAGGGGCTGCGTGGGTTCGGACTGCGGGTCGGCCAGCCAGGGACCCAGGGCGTGAGCCAGCTGGGCGACGTCGCGCAGCCCCAGGTTCAGGCCCTGCCCGGCCACCGGATGCAGGGTCTGGGCGGCATTGCCCAATGCCAGCACGCCCGGTGCCAGCTGCTGTGGGCCCACGTGCAAGGCCAGCGGGAAGCTGTGGGTGTCGCCGGTGAGTTGCAGCGTCCCCAGACGCTGCCCGAATGCCGCTTGCAGTGCCTGGGTGAACCGGGCGGCCGGCATGGCGAGCAACGATTCTGCTCGTACCGGAGGCACGCACCAGACCAGGCTGTACAGTGCCGGATCGGCGGGGTGGGGCAGGAGTGCAAGCGGGCCTTCGCGGGTGAAGCGCTCGAATGCCCAGCCCGGACGTGGCTGGCCGGCACGTATCGTCGCCAGCACCGCCCGCTGCCCGTATTCGCGCTGCAGGCCGCGGGGCGGCGCGCCGTCGGACAGCAGGGCCAGGCGGGTGGTGAGCGCCTGTGCCTTCAGGGGCAGTACAACTGGTACGCCCGCCAGCGGCCTGGATGGGCGTTCGAGCAGACGCTGTACGCCGCTGTGCTCGAGCGCCTGATCCAGGCGTTCGAGCAGCTCATCGTAGCGCACCACACAGCCCAGTTCGGCGACGCCCAGTTCGGCATGGTCGATATGGGTCTGCCCTGCATGCCGGGCCTGGGAGACGTGCACGTGCGTGATGGGGGCCGCATGGGCAGGCCAGGCGCCGAGCGTCTCGAGAAACTGGCGACTGCCATGGTTGAGCGCCAGCGCGCGGGGATCGATGGTCTGGCTGGGCGGCCGGGGTGCTGGCCGTGGGCCTGCCAGCAGGATGCGTCCGGGGTCGGGTGCGTGACGTGACAAGGCCAGGGCCAGTGCGCAGCCGACAGGCCCGCCGCCCAGGATGGCGACATCGAAGTGTGTTGGGGTCATGACAGCCGGTGAGGCGTACAAAGGGCTCATTTTAGAATGCTTTACACTGACGCATCCGATATCTTCAGTATCCGCCCGTATCTTGGCAGGCATGCAGGAGTCACCTGTACCATGCGTAGAATCACTCTGAACCTGTGCATGGCGGCAGCCATGCTGGCAGGTCATGTGGCGGCTGGCGCCCAGCCCGTGGGCCTGCCGTCCATGGGTGCCGCTTCGGCCATCGAGCTCTCGCCGGCGCTCGAGCGCCTGCTGGGGCAGGCCATCATGGAGCAGGGCTACCAGGATCCCACCTATGTGGCCGATATCGACATCAACCAGTATCTGACCACACTGGGTCAGCGCCTCGCCGCGCATGCGCCACAACCGCTGGAGCAGGACATCACCGTATTTGCGGTGCGCGATCCGGCCATCAATGCCTTTGCCATGCCGGGGGGGTACATCGGCGTGAACAGTGGGCTGATGACGGCGACCGAAAGTGAATCCGAGCTGGCCAGCGTGCTGGCGCATGAAATCAGCCATGTGATGCAGCGGCATATCGCCCGTGGCCTCGAGCAGCAGTCCCGCGGCACGGGCGTCATGGTGGCCAGCCTGGTGGGCGCCCTGCTGGCGGCCATGGCCGGGCAGGGTGATCTGGCGATGGGGGTGGCGGCGTTTGGTCAGGCAGCCGTCATCGACCGGCAACTGGGGTTTTCACGCGGGGCCGAACAGGAGGCGGATCGGGTGGGCCTGCAGATGATGCGCCAGGCGGGTTTCGATCCGCGCGGCATGCTCGCCATGTTCAGGCGGCTCATGGATGCCGCGCGCCTGAACGAAGGCCAGGGGGGCGGCTATGCAGCCACGCATCCGCTCTCGATCCAGCGTCTGTCGGACATCGAGAACCGGCTGGATCGGCTGCCCGGCGCGCCGGCGGCCGCAAACCCCGAATACTGGTTCGTGCGCGCCCGTCTGGCACTGCTCCAGGCACGCGACAACATGACCCGGCAGCGGCTCGAGGAAGATCTGCGCAGCCAGGTGGCAGCGCAGCATGGGCCCCGCAAGGCCGCCGCGCTGTATGGGCTTGCGCTGCTGGCGTACGAAGCGGGCCGGCCGGGCCAGGCGCACGATTGGCTCGAGCAGGCCCGGGCCGCGCAGCTGGCGCCGCAGATCGACATGCTGGCCGTCCGGCTGGCCTTGTCGCAGGATCCCCAAGAAGCCCTCAAGCTGTCTGCAGAGGCGCTGGCCCGCTGGCCCGACAGCCAGGGTGTGGCCTACGAGCGGGCGCAGGTATTGCAGCAGATGGGCAAGTCACGCGATGCGGTGACGCTTCTGCGAGCCCTGGTGAAAAAATGGCCCCATGTGGCCGAATTCCAGAAAATGCTGGCCATGGCGCTCGAGCGCAGCGATGACGTGGTCGAGGCACACGAAGCCATGGCAACCTACTATGAACTGCGTGGCGCCCTGCCCACGGCCGTGGAGCATCTGGACCAGGCGCGCAGGCACAGCCAGGACTTCTACGCCCAATCGCGCATCGATGTACGCATTCGCGGCTTGCGCGAGCGCCTGGATGCACAGCGTTCGCTACTCGAGCCTTTCAAGCGCTGAAACCTGGCATGCTCAGTGGTGCCCGAGGGCCTTTTCGCCATCGCGCAGCGCGTATTGCGCCCCGCAATACTGGCAGCGGGCCACCCCGTTTTTCACGACCTCGATGTAGATGCGTGGATGCTGGCTCCAGAGGGGTGCCTTGGGCCCCGGGCAATAGACCGGAAGGTCTTCGGCCCCCACCCGGATGATGTCGTCTTGCCTGGTGTCTGGCGTGCTGCTCATGGTGGTTCCTTCAGACCTTGGTAAGCCAGTGGTGATATTTGGGCGTCTTGCCGGACACCGCATCGAAAAAGGCCTTCTGCAACTGCGTGGTGACTGGCCCGCGCTCGCCGATGCCGATCTGCCGGCCGTCGATTTCGCGGATGGGCGTGACTTCGGCTGCCGTGCCGGTAAAGAAGGCCTCGTCGGCAATGTAGAGGTCATCGCGCGTGAGGCGGCGGGAGGTGATCTGCAGGCCCAGGTCGGCAGCCAGCTGGTGGATGGATGCGCGTGTGATGCCCGTGAGCGCACAGGCGATGTCTGGTTCGTACAGCACGCCGTCGCGCACGATGAACAGGTTTTCGCCCGAGCCTTCGGCCACGAAGCCCTGGGTGTCGAGGAGGATGGCTTCATCGTAGCCGTGATCGAGGGCTTCGGCATTGGCCAGGATCGAATTGGCGTACGTACTGGCAATCTTGGCGCGTGGCATGGTGACGTTGACGTGCTGGCGTGCAAAAGAGGAAATCTTCACCCGGATGCCGCGTCGCAGGGCTTCTTCGCCCAGATAGGCGCCCCACGGCCATGCCGCGATGGCCACGTGCACCGAGGCGCCGCGTGGCGAAACGCCCATTTTTTCGGAGCCGTAGAACGCCACGGGCCGGATGTAGCAGGATTCGAGACTGTTGCGCCGCACGACCTCGATCTGGGCGTCTTGCAAGGCTTCGCGCGTGTACGGAATTTTCATCTGGTAGATGTGCGCCGAATTGAGCAGACGCCTGGTGTGTTCTTCGAGCCGGAAGATGGCAGGGCCATTCTGGGTCTTGTACGCGCGCACCCCTTCGAAGACGGACAGGCCGTAATGCAGTGAATGTGTCAGTACATGGGTGGTGGCTTCGCGCCAGGGCACCAGTTTGCCGTCATACCAGATGACCCCGTCGCGGTCGGACATGGACATTGCCGTCTCCTCAATTGATCAGGCGATTATTGTACCAATTGCCCGGCCTGCTGCGATGCAGGTTAAAATGATCCGTTCATGCATGCGCAGGCCCTTTTTGCCTGTGCCCTTTCCTATTCGAATGACCCAATCCCCCACCTCCGATTCCACTGAATCCACGATACCCTTCACTCAGTTTGGCCTGCATCCCGGCATCTTGCGGGCCATCCAGGATACCGGCTATGTATCCGCCACGCCCATACAGTCCAAGGCCATTCCTGTGGCACTGGCGGGGCACGACATCATGGGGGCCGCCCAGACGGGTACGGGGAAGACCGCAGCGTTTTCCCTGCCCATCCTGCATCGTCTGATGCCTTTTGCCAACACCAGTGCATCACCCGCACGGCATCCGGTGCGTGCGTTGATCCTCACGCCCACCCGCGAACTCGCAGACCAGGTGCATGCCAATGTGGCGCAGTACAGCCAGCATGTACCCCTGCGCACGGCGGTCGTGTTCGGTGGGGTCGACATCCGTCCGCAGCGCGACCAGCTGCGCGAAGGCTGCGAAATCCTGATCGCCACACCCGGGCGCCTGCTCGACCACGTCGAACAGCGCAACGTCAACCTGGGGCAGGTCGGCATCCTGGTTCTCGACGAGGCCGACCGCATGCTCGACATGGGGTTCCTGCCGGATCTGGATCGCATCATCCGGCTGCTGCCCGAAGGCCGTCAGGGCCTGCTGTTCTCGGCGACATTCAGCCCCGAGATCCGCAAGCTGGGGCGCACCTTCCTGCGTACCCCGGTCGAGATCGAGGTGGCCCGGCCCAACGCGGCGGCCGATACCGTCACCCAGATTGCCTATTGTCTCGACAGCGAGGCCAAGCGGCGTGCAGTCGTGCATCTGGTCAAGTCCCGCCACCTGAATCAGGTGATCGTCTTTTCCAACACCAAGATCGGCTGCAGCCGGCTGGCGCGTCAGCTCGAGCTCGACGGCATACGCGCCGAGTCCATTCACGGCAACAAGTCGCAGATCGAGCGCATGAAGGCGCTCGATGCCTTCAAGTCCGGTGCGCTCGAAGTCCTCGTGGCCACCGACGTGGCTGCCCGGGGTCTCGATGTGGCCGGCGTGCCCTGCGTCATCAACTATGATCTGCCGCGCAACCCTGAAGACTACGTGCATCGCATCGGCCGAACGGGTCGCGCCGGCGCCGAGGGCGATGCGATTGCCCTGTACACGCCCGACGAAGAGCGCTACCTGCTCGATATCGAAAAACTCATCAAGACGAAGATCCCGCGTGGCGACCTCGAACTGCCGCGCGAACCACGGCGCCCGGCCCGCCTGTCGGGTCGCAGGGCCAGCCGCTTCACGCCCGAAGCGCCCCTGGACGAGTTTTTCACCAGGCCCTATGAGCCGTCCGCTTCGGTCTCATCGGGCGTGGGTGAACTGGCGGCGCAGCGCGCGGCGTCGAGCAAACCCTGTGTGGGCGTCCTGCTTGGTGGCCAGCGCAAGCCGGTCGGTTGAAATCGTCCTCGGCCCGCGATAATGGGCTGCGCGCCAGGAAACGGCAGCCCGGCTGCGCGCCGGATCAGAAATCCTCGACCCGGCCCGGCCCGACATGCAGCACAGGCAACTGGCCGGCGTGTTCCAGCAGGCGTTGCAGGGCTTCGGCCATCGGGGGCTGGGGCCCCCAGAAACGGGTACCCGTGGCGTCCTGGATCAGCAAGGTCGGGAAGTCTTCCACGTCTTCGTCGCCCAGCCACTCGGGGTTGTCTTCGATGTCGACCCAGATGAAGGTCCAGTCGGCATGTTTTTGCGCCAGGCGCTCGAACAGCGTGTGCCACGCATCGCAGGTCCGGCACCAGGCCGCGCAGTAGCACACCACGCGCCGGCCTTCGTCAACCGCCAGCCGGGCGCTGAGTGCCGGTTTGTCGGTATGCGGGTTATACAGGCGCGGGTCATACAGGCTCATGATGGGATGTCCGGATTCGATGCTGCACCTGCCCGATTGTAAGGGTTTGCGCTGGCCGGGTCTGCGTGGCGCGTCCGGACTGGCGCACGACCATCCTCGTCGGCCACAGCGGCGCAGGACGACGCGCACCGGGGCCGGATCGTCCACGGCGGGGTGGCCCGGCGCGCGGCGGAGCACGCGTCCTGCATGGCGAAACCTGCGCATGGGCGGGCTTGCGCTGGTGCCGCAGTTCGTGGAAACTTCGCATCATGCCCACGACAGAAATCATTGCACATGACACGCCGGCGGGGCCTGGCTTCACCAAGGTGGGGCAGGCCTTTCGCCGGGCACTGGTCAGCCAGTTGCATCCGCGCATGCTGCTGGCTCTGCTGTTGCCATTTTTCATTGCAGTCCTGGGCGCGGTCATCCTGTTGTGGCTGTTCTGGTCACCCCTGACGCTCTGGATCGACCAGTCCATTTCGGCCTGGGGGCCGCTGGATGCACTGGACCAGTGGCTGCTGGCGCTGGGCTGGTTCTCACTCAAGCTGTGGACGCTGCCTGTGCTGGTGCCATTGATGGCTGCAGGCCTGCTGCTGCCCATGGCCGGGATCCTCGGCCTGGTGATCGCGGCAATCTTCGTGATGCCCATCGTACTGAGGCACCTCGAACGGCACGACTACCCCGGGTTGAAACGCCAGGGGCGTCATGTGACCGCGCTCGGCACCTGGAACGCGATCTGGGTCGTCACGCTGTTCTGTCTGGGCTGGCTGCTGACCATGCCCTTGTGGCTGGTGCCACCGTTTGCGCTCGTCCTGCCGGTGTTCTGGTGGGCCTTTGCCGTCAACCGCATGCTGCGCGTCGATGCCCTGATCGAACATGCGTCGGTCGCCGAGCGGCGCGTGTTGTGGCGAAGCAACAATCGGCCGCTGTGGCTGCTCGCGGGTTGTCTGTCGCTGTTGAACCTGATCCCGCTGTTCTGGCTGGTGATGCCCGTATTCTCGGCGCTGGTGTATGCCCATTTCTGTCTGGATGCCCTGCGCGAACTGCGTGCTCGAACCCTGATCGATCTCCAGGAATTTTCTCATGCAAACTGAAGTCCCTCCCCCCGTTGAAATCCCCCGCGTGCGCCTGATCATCATTGGCGATGAAATCCTGTCTGGCCGGCGTCAGGACCAGCATCTTTCGAAGTTCATCGAACTCCTGCAGAAGCGTGGCATGCGGCTGCACGGGGCAGAATTCATCTCGGATGACGAAGATGGCATCACGGCCTGCCTGCAGCGCAGTTTTGCGACCCATGATCTGGTGTTCTGCTGCGGCGGCATCGGTGCCACGCCCGATGATCGTACCCGGCAGGCGGCGGCACGGGCGCTGGGGGTGCCGCTGGCCCTGCATCCCGAGGCGGAACGCCTGATTGCGCAGCGCTGCGCCGAGATGGCGGCCAAGGGGCAGGGCACGGCCGACATGAGTGACCCTGAAAACCAGCAGCGCCTGCAAATGGGGGTGTTCCCCCAGGGTGCAGAGATCATTCCCAACAGTTTCAATCGCATTCCCGGGTTTTTCATCCACGATCACAGTTTCATGCCTGGTTTTCCGGTCATGGCGCATGCCATGATGGCCTGGACACTGGATACCCGCTATGCCCGCTGGCACCATTGTGAAGTTCGCGCAGAGTATTCCTTTCTGGTTTTCGGCCTGCCTGAATCCCGGATCACGCCCGCGCTCGAGCAGCTCGAAGTGCAATGGCCGGGCGTGCGGGTGTTCAGCCTGCCCAATGTAGGGGATCGAGGTGGTCATCCGCATACTGAACTGGGCGTGAAAGGCGCGCCCGAGGCCACTGCGCAGGCGCTCGAATGGTTGCGCGCCCAGGTCCTGGCAGCCGGAGGCCGGCTCAGCCCGCCCGCCTGAACCGGCCGGCGTGCGGGCAGGCCATGCAGCCTGTAGTGCCCCGCCCCCATACAGATCGCGACAGGGCTGACGCCGATGCATCGGCCAGCATCGTGCACCGCTGGCCGCGAGACACCCACCGACCCGGTTGTCGAGCGGTTTGTTGTCATATGGTTTGATTTTTCATATGATGGAAAAAACAAGCTGCTCATCATGCCTTATTCTTCTCTCCATGCGGGTGACCCCGCAGCCATCACCATTCAGGTTCTCGATCGGGCCATGCGCCTGCTCGATGTGCTCGCTGCGCACAACGATCCCGTCACGCTCAAGACGCTTTCCGGTGCCACGGGCCTGCACGCGTCCACGGTACACCGCATATTGGCCGACCTGTGCGTGGGGCGCTACGTCGAGCGGGTGGACAGCGGCCTGTACCGCCTGGGCATGCGCCTTCTCGAACTGGGTTCGTTAGTCAAGGGGCGCCTGGACGTGCGCACGGCCTCCATTGGCCTGATGCGCGCATTGCATCGCCAGACGGGCCAGACGGTGAATCTCTCGCTGGCTCAGGGCGATGAGATCGTCTATGTCGAACGGGCCTGGAGCGAGTGTTCAGGCATGCAGGTGGTGCGGGCCATTGGTGGGCGCGCGCCACTGCATCTGACGTCCACCGGCAAGCTGTTCCTGTCGGTCTGGGATGCGCGCAGCGTGCGCAGCTATGCCATGCGGACCGGTCTGGCGGGCAATACGCGCAACAGCATCACCCAGCTCGATCAGCTCGAGCGCGAGCTGGCGCTCGTGCGTCGCCACGGGTATGCACGTGACAACGAAGAACTGGAACTGGGCGTGCGCTGCATTGCAGCGGGGATCTACGATGACACAGATGCCCTGCTGGCGGGTCTGTCGCTTTCGGCACCCGCCGAGCGCATGCGCGACGACTGGATTCCGCTGCTCACCGACACCGCCACCCGCATTTCGTCGGCCTTGGGCCACGATGGCACGCATTGAGTTGTTGCGTCGCAACAAAAATGATTGACACCGCTTTTCTTTCATGTACAATTTCTATTGTGCAATGCAGCAATCCTGCTGCTTCAGAGAAGGGTGGCGGCCCCTGACCGACAACGTCCTTCTCGCCCACGACAAGGAGTCATCATGAGCGCTACCCAACAACCCCTGCAGGCGACCCAGAAAGCGGCCCTCGACAACCTGCTGGCCGTTCAGGAAACCTTTTTCAGCGGCTTCGAAAAGCTGGTCGATCTGAACCTGAAGGCCACCAAGGCGGCCCTTGAAGAGATCGCGCAGAAATCCAAGGATGCCATCGAGCTCAAGGATGCCCAGGAACTGCTGAGCTTCACGTCGGCGCTGGTGCGCCCCGAGCAGGCCGTGACCTACGGCAAGGATGTCTATGAAATCCTGGCCGACATCCACAGCGACCTGAGCAAGCTGGCCGATACCCACCTGAGCCAGGGTCAGCAGCAAGTGGCCGAAGTGGTCGAGCAGTTCGCCCGCAACGCGCCCACCGGCTCGGAAGGTGCGGTTGCCCTGATCAAGTCGTCCCTGGCCACCGCCACCAACGCCTATGAGTCGGCCGCCAAGGCTGCCCGGCAGGCCGCCAGTGCGGCCGAGTCGAATTTCCAGGCCGCTACGAATGCCACGCTGAAGGCCGCCACCGACGTCAGCAAGGCCGCCACCAAGGCGACCAAGACCGGCAGTCGCGCTGCCGCGGCCAACTGATGCGGCCTACCCATGCACCAGCCTCGAATGGCTGATGCAGCCAACAACGCCCCGCTTGCCGGGGCGTTGTTGTTCCTGGGCCTGGCACGCCGGTTTGTCCAGTTCATCGAGCGGGTGATTTTTGGCCACGGGACCGCGCCAATCCGTCCGTCAGACCGTATACTTCAGCGATGAGTTCAATTCGACGCATGTTTCTTCTGGCGGCCGTGCTGCTGGTGGGTCTGGCCGGGCTTTACTGGTGGCAGCAGCAACCTTCTCGTGCAGCGTCCGCGCCCGCGGCCCCGGCACCGGTTCGGGTGCACCTGGCGACGGTTCAGGTCCAGGATGTCCCGATGTGGGTACAGGGCCTGGGCACCGGCGAGGCGTGGCAGAATGTGGTGGTCCGTTCGCGTATCGACGGCCAGCTCGAGGAATTGGGCTTCCATGAGGGCGACATGGTGCAGCAGGGCCAGTTGCTCGCGCGTCTCGATGATCGCATCCCGCGCGCCCAACTCGACCTGGCCCGGGCGCAATTGGCGCGTGACCAGATTCAACTCGACAACGCCCGCGCGGACCTGGCGCGTTATCGGCAGTTGGCCACGCGTGGTGCCATCGAGCGCCAGGTGCTCGATCGGCAGGCGGCCCAGGTGGCCGTGCTCGAAGCCACCGTGCAGGCAGACGACGCGCAGGTCGCCCATGCGCAGGCCGTGCTCGATGACACGCGCATACTGGCTCCGCTGAGCGGGCGCACGGGGGTGGTCAATTATGATCCCGGCAATCAGGTGAGGATGTCGGATGCACAAGGCCTGGTGACGATCCGGCAGATCGATCCCATCGCCGTGCGCTTCATGGTGCCGGACACCGAGTTCTCGCGCATACAGTCGGCCCTGCACAAGGGCGGTGACCTGCCCGTCGAGGTGTTCGATCGGGCAAGCGGTGAATCGCTGGGGCTGGGGTCGCTGGTGCTGATGGACAATCAGATCGATGAGGCCAGTGCCACCTTGCAGTTGAAAGCCCGCATGAGCAATCCGGAACAGCGGATCTGGCCAGGTCAGACCGTCGACGTGCGTCTGACGATCGGGCAATACCCGCAGGCACTGGTGGTGCCCGACCAGGCCATCCAGCGCGGGGTGGACAGCCTCCAGGTCTACGTGGCCGAGGCGGACGACCGTGTACGCCTGCAGCCCGTTGAAGTGGGTGTGGTGCAGGAAGGCATGGCGCTGGTGTCCAGCGGGCTGCGGGCCGGCGAGCGGGTGGTGATCGATGGCCAGTACAAGCTGCGCCCGGGGCTTGCCATCGAAGCCATCGAGGGCACGTCGTGAATATTTCCGGGGCATTCATCCGTCGGCCCATCGGTACCTCCTTGCTGGCCATGGCCCTGTTTCTGGTGGGCCTGGCCATGTTCCCCCTGCTGCCCGTGGCCCCCTTGCCCCAGGTGGATTTCCCTACCATACAGGTGATGGCGCGTTTGCCTGGCGGCAACCCCGAAACCATGGCCACCAGCGTGGCGCAACCCCTGGAGCGCGAGTTCTCCACAATCCCCGGGTTGCAGCAGATGAGCTCCGAAAATGCGCTGGGCTCCACGCGGATCACGCTGCAGTTCGACCTCGACCGGAACATCGATGGCGCCGCGCTCGATGTGCAAAGCGCAATCAATGCCGCTTCGCGCCAGTTGCCTTCGAATCTCAGCAGTCCGCCTACGTTTCGCAAGATCAATCCAGCCGATTTCTCCATCCTGATCCTGTCGGTCCAGTCGGATGTCCTGCCGATCACCGAGGTCAATGATTTTGCCGACAATATTCTGGCGCAGCAGTTATCGCGCATCGAAGGGGTGGGGCAGGTCGTCATCTGGGGGCAGAAGAAGCCCGCCGTGCGCATTCAGGTCGACCCCGAAAAAATGGCCGCGCTGGATCTGGATCTGGAGGGGATCCGTGGCGTGATCGCCACGACCACGGTGAATCAGCCCAAGGGCATCATCGATGGTTCGCGCCAGAGCTACACGATCTATACCAACGACCAGATCCTCGAAGTCGAGCCCTGGAATGATGTGATCATCGCCTGGCGCAATGGCGCGCCGATCCGGGTGCGCGACATTGGCCGGGCGGTGCCCGGGCCCGAAGACATGAAGCAGGCCGGCTGGGCCTTTGCTGGTGCCGGGGCCGCTCTGGATGACGCCGCCCTGGATGGCCGTTCATTGGTCATGGGCATCACCAAGCAGCCGGGGGCCAACGTCATCGAGACGGTCGAGCGCATCCGTGCCGAACTGCCACGTCTGATGGCGTCGATGCCGGCGAGCATCCATGTCAGCACCCTGATGGATCGCACCCAGAATATCCGCGCCTCGGTGCTCGAGGTTGAGTACACGCTCCTGCTGTCGATTGCCCTGGTGGTGCTGGTGATCTTCATGTTCCTGCGCAACGTGGCGGGTACCCTGATTGCCAGTGCCACCGTGCCGCTTGCCCTGATGGGCACGTTTGCGCTCATGTATCTGGTCGGCTACAGCCTTGACAACCTGTCGCTGATGGCCTTGACGATTTCCGTGGGCTTCATCGTCGATGATGCGGTGGTGATGCTGGAAAACATCTGGCGTCATGTCGAAGAAGGCTTGCCGCCCATGCAGGCTGCGCTCAAGGGGTCCGCCGAGATCGGCTTCACCATCGTATCGATTTCGGTCTCGCTGATCGCCGTGTTCATTCCCCTGCTGCTCATGAGCGGCATGGTGGGGCGTCTGTTTCGCGAGTTTGCCATGACCGTGACCATGACGGTGATGATCTCGGTGGCCATCACGCTGAGCCTGACGCCGATGCTGTGTTCGCGTTATCTGCGCAAGGTGTCGGGGCAGCGCCACGGCTGGCTGTACCGGGTCTTCGAGAGCGGTTTCGAACGCCTGCTGGCGGGTTATCGGCGCGGGCTGGATTTTGTCCTCGATCACAATTTCGCCACCTTGCTGGTGTTTCTGGCCACGGTGGCAGCCTCGGCCGTATTGTTCGTGGTGATTCCCAAGGGCTTTTTTCCACAACAGGATACGGGGGCCATCTTTGGCATGGCTGAAGCGGCACAGGACAGTTCCTTTGAAGCCATGAACGAACGCATGATGGCGCTGGCCGAGGTGATCCGCCAGGACCCGGACGTGGCGGCATTCGGCATGAGCAGCAATGCCCCTACCTTCAATACGGGGCGTTTCTTCATCAGCCTGCGCCCGCGCAGCGAGGGCCGCAAGGCCTCGGCCGACCAGGTGATTGCGCGCCTGCGCCCGCAACTGGCGGAAATCCCGGCGGTGCAGCTGTTCCTGCAGGCGGGGCAGGATATCAACGTGGGCGGGCGCATGTCGCGTTCGCAGTATCAGTACACCCTGACCAGTGCCGACCTCGAAGAGTTGAACACCTGGGCGCCCCGCCTGCTCGAGCGGTTCCACCAGTTGCCGCAGCTCACCGATCTGGCCACCGACCAGCAGAGCAGTGCCAATACCGTCATGGTCACCATCGATCGCCAGCGGGCGGCCATGTTCGGCATTACGCCGGCCATGATAGACAGCACCATCTACAATGCGCTGGGCCAGCGGCAGGTGGCCCAGTATTCCACGCAGATCAACAGCTATCAGGTCATTCTCGAAATCGATCCTCGCTGGCAGTCCGATCCGGACGTGTTCTCGCGGCTTTACATTCGTTCGCCCACCACCGGCAAGCAAGTGCCCCTGTCGAGCCTGGTGCGGGTGGATACCAGCCGTCCGGGCTTTCTGTCCATCAACCACCAGGGGCAGTTTCCGGCGGTCACCATATCGTTCAATCTGGCCCCCGGGGTGGCGCTGGGCCAGGCCGTGAATGCGATCTATGCCGCCGAGCAGGAAATGGCCGTGCCGCTGTCGGTGCAGGGCTCATTCCAGGGTACGGCACAGGTCTTCGAAGAGTCGCTGGCCTCACAGCCCTACCTGATCGCCGCGGCGCTGGTGGCCGTCTACATCGTCCTCGGGCTGCTGTACGAGAGCTACATCCATCCGCTCACGATCTTGTCCACTTTGCCTTCAGCGGGGGTGGGGGCCTTGCTCATCCTCATGGCCAACGGCTTCGACCTGAGCGTGATCGCGGTCATCGGCATTTTGCTGCTCATCGGCATCGTCAAGAAAAACGGCATCATGCTGATCGATTTTGCCCTGGTGGCCGAGCGCAAGCAGGGTCTGAGCCCGCGTGAAGCCATCTATCAGGCCTGCCTGCTGCGTTTCAGGCCCATCATGATGACGACACTCTGTGCGCTGTTTGCGGGTCTGCCGCTGATGCTGGGCAGTGGTGCAGGCTCCGAACTGCGTCAGCCCCTGGGGTACGCCATGGTGGGTGGCCTGTTGCTGTCGCAGGCGCTGACGCTGTTCACGACACCGGTGATCTATCTGTATCTGGATCGGGTGCACCGGCGCTTCAGCCGCAATCCTCAGGCCGCGGTGGTCGACAAGCCTGCCAATGCCTGAACGCACTCGGTGACCAGTGACGGGCCGCGATAGATCAGGCCGGTGTAGATCTGTATGGCATTGGCCCCTGCCTGGATCTTCTCGATGGCCTGGGCTGCCTGCTCGATGCCGCCCACGCCGATGATGGCGGTTTCGGCGCCCAGGCGCGTGCGCAGCCGGCGAATGACATTCAGCGACAGCTCGTGTACCGGGGGGCCCGAGAGGCCGCCGGCTTCGTTGGCGTGGGGCTGGCCCTGGACCGCGGTGCGCGAGACGGTGGTGTTGGTGGCGATGATGCCGTCGATGCCATGGGCCGGTATCAATTCGGCCACGGCATCGATTTCTGCATCTTGCAGGTCGGGGGCGATCTTCACCACCAGGGGGGGGTTGCGCCCGTGACGATCGGCCAGTGCCTTGCGCCGTGCCCGGATGGCTGACAGCAGGGCATCGAGGGCATCATGCCCTTGCAGGCTGCGCAATTGGCTGGTGTTCGGAGAGGAGATGTTCAGGGTGATGTAATCCGCATGCGGATGGACACCATCCAGGCACAGCAGGTAGTCGTCGATGGCCCGCTCGATCGGGGTGTCGGCATTCTTGCCGATATTCAGCCCCAGCACACCGCCGCCGCGGCGCCAGTGGCTGGCCTGCACGTTGCCCAGGAAGACGTCCAGCCCCTGGTTGTTGAAACCCATGCGGTTGATGAGGCTGCGCGCGGCTGGCAGGCGAAACAGCCGGGGCCTTGGGTTGCCTGGCTGCGGCCGGGGGGTGACGGTACCCACCTCGATGAACCCGAAGCCCAGTGCCCCCAGGGCATCGATGCAGGCACCGTTCTTGTCCAGGCCGGCCGCCAGGCCGACCGCATTGGGTAGTGCCAGACCCATCAGGGTACAGCTCGCGCCCGACGGCGTCGGGCCGGCCTGTACCAGCGCGCGCGTCAGGTGGCAGGCATGGGTTTTTTTCAGGGCGGCCAGGGTCAGCTCGTGGGCGTGCTCGGCATCCAGCGCGAACAGGGCGGCGCGCGTCAGCGGATAGGCTCTGGACAGTAATGACATGGTGGGTTCAGAACGCGGTATCAGGTGTGATCCAGTGCCCGTCCTGCAGGATCTGGTGGGGCCGGAATCGTGTCTTGTAGGCCATTTTCCGGCTTTCGGCAATCCAGTAGCCCAGATACAGCCACGGCTGGCGATGCTGGCGGCAATATTCGATCTGCCAGAGTATGGCATAGGTGCCCAGGCTGCCAGGGTAGTCGGGATCATAGAATGTGTAGACGGCCGAGAGCCCCTGATCGAGCCGGTCGATGATGGCCACCATGCGCAGCACGCCAGCGTGGTCATGGAATTCGACCAGGCTGGAACGCACCTGGCTGTGCAGCAGGAACTGGGTGTACTGCGCCGGATCGTCTTCGTCCATGCCCGAGCCGCGATGGCGTGCGCGCTGATACCCGAGATACAGGCGAAAGTGTGTTTCGTCCCAGTGTGGGGGGCTGATCCGGGCCTGCAGCTGCGCGTTCATATGGTGCCACAACTTGTGCTGTGTGCGGTTGCGCACGAAAGCCCGGGTATCCACGCGGATCGGGATGCACGCCTGACAGGTCTGGCAGGCCGGCCGGTAGATGAACAGACCACTGCGCCTGAACCCTTGTTCGATGAGCCGGTCGTAGGTGCCGGCATTGACCAGGTGGGCCGGGGCCACGACTTCGGAGCGTGCCATGCGCCCGGGCAGATAGCTGCAGGGGTAGGGGGCCGTGGTGTAGAACTGCAGGTGGCGAAAGACGGATTCGTGTGGCGTACTCATGGCGGTGCGGTCTGGCGGGTCGATGGCTGGGGATCCAGTTGCCCGTCGGCCCGGAGGCGGCCGCACCCCCAGGCCGGCATGGGGGCCGCGGCCAGTTCGGCCAGTAACTGCAGAAACTGCTGGCGTGGCATGCTGCGGGCCCCCATGCTGGCCAGATGCGGGGTTTCCTGCTGACAGTCTATCCATGGTACACCAAGGGCCTGCAGGTGCCTTGTCAGGTAGGCCAGCGCCACCTTGCTGGTGTCGCTCACCCGGCTGAACATCGATTCGCCGAAGAAGCAGCGCCCCAGGCTGACGCCGTACAGGACACCCGCCAGGTGCCCGTCCATCCATACCTCGACGCTCTGGACATGGCCCTGCCGATGCCAGGCCAGGTAGGCCTGCATGATGTCGGGCGTGATCCAGGTTGAAGTGGATACTGTGCCCGGGCTGGCCATTTGTGCAGGCAGGGCGTCTCCGCGCAGTGCAGCACCAGGCGCGATGCGCTGGCTGGAGCGCAGCGCGCACTGATGGATGACGGCCTCGAAGGCCAGGTTCAGTGTCACCCGAAGCCGACCATCCGCGCGGTCGAACTGACGGATGCGCTTGGCCAGTGAACGGCTGATGCGCAGGTCGGAACAGGCAAGGACCATGCGTGGATCCGGGCTCCACCAGAGGACGGGATCACCTGGCGCGAACCAGGGAAACAGGCCCTTGCCGTAGGCCTCGTGCAGGCGCGTGGTGGACAGGTCGAAGCCCAGCGCCACGAGATCGCGCACGGGTTCTTTCAGCGGGTCGGGAAGCAGCGTGTGCGCATCGACCCAGATCGGTTTCATGGCTGCAGGCTAATCGGGAAAGCGCAGGTCGATGGCATAGTGATGCGTGGGGAACCGCCCTTTCGGGCGGTCGTCAAGATAGTGCCTGAGCGTGGTGCTGACCGTGCGGAAAGCCAGCTCGCGCCATGGGATGGCATCGAAGTCGAAAAAAGCGGCTTCCAGGGTTTCGGGCCCGGGTGCCAGCTTCGGGCCGAGCACTTCGGCCAGATAGTACAGGTGCACCTGGTTGACCGAAGGCACGTCGATCACGGTGAACAGGGACTGCACCCGGATACGGGCGCCGGATTCTTCCTGATTTTCGCGTGCAGCACCCTGCTGGGAGGTTTCACCGAGTTCCATGAAGCCGGCCGGCAGCGTCCATTTGCCGTGGCGCGGCTCTATGGCACGGCGGCACAACAGCACCTGATCGCCGAGTATGGGTACGATCCCCACCACATTGCGTGGGTTCTGGTAGTGCACCGCACCGCAATGGCTGCACAGGTCGCGGATGCGGTTGTCATCCGGTGGCACTTCGCGGCTGAGTGTGTGGCCGCACTGTGAGCAATACCGCTGGGTGCGTGGTGCAGGATGGTAAAAAGCAGGGTCGGAGGGCATCATGCCGGAATATTACCGTGTTTCATGCCCGCCTGGACACAGGTTTGGTCTGGCCCATAGCCCTGCAGATTGCATCTGCGCGTTATTTCCAGTAGCCGTTGGCCGCGGCAATCGTCTGGAAATTGATGGCCACCACCTGCGAGGAGGCAATCAGGGCATTGGCATCTTCGCCATATACGGGGCGCAGCTTGTCGCGCACCTCTGCCGAGGGCTGGGTGTACTTGACCCCCATGCGGGCCAGTTTGATGGCCAGTTCGAAGCCTTCCTGAGGCGTTGCGGTGATGAGTGTGGTGAGCCAGGTGTCGGCCATGATGGGTTCTCCGTAGTGTCTGGACTGCAAGGATCGCATGGAAAGGTTGCCTGCGCCCAGCATGCCCGTATTGGTATCAACGCTTTTTATCCTTTGAGCATTTGGGGCAGATGCCGTAGAGCATCATGTTATGGCTTTCGAGGGTGAAGCCGTTTTCCCTGGCGATGCGGTGCTGGCGCTTTTCGATCTCGGTGTCATAGAACTCGACCACCCGCCCACAGTTGGTGCAGATCAGGTGATCGTGATGGTCGCCGTCGTTGAGTTCGAAGACCGCCTTGCCGCCGTCGAACTGGCTGCGCATCAGGATACCGGCCTGCTCGAACTGGGTCAGCACCCGGTAGACGGTGGCCAGCCCGATGTCGACTTCTTCGTTGATCAACGCGCGATAAACGTCTTCTGCGCTGTGGTGGCGGGTTTCGGCCTTGCGAAACACATCGAGGATCTTGAGGCGTGGAAAGGTCGCCTTCAACCCCATGCTCTTGAGTTCGAACTGATCTTTCATGGTTGAAGTATCTCGGGTTGTGTCCGGAAAAGCAAGTGGACAGTACCGCGGCCAATCGCGCGAAATTTTGAATTCCCTTTATGATAGCGGTTTTGGTGGCAGCTCATTGCGACTGTCGAGACCATGATGGGGGTTCTTGTGCATATCCATATCGTGCATCATCTTTCACGTATCCGGGCCTGTGCAACGGCCCTGGTTCTGGCCGTGGGCCTGGCGGGCTGTGGTTCGACCAACTGGGGCTTTCCATACAAGGCCACGATACAGCAGGGCAACTGGATCACGTCAGAGCAGGTCGCCAGGCTGGAAATCGGCATGACGCGCGACCAGGTCCGCTACCTGCTGGGTACGCCGACGCTGCAGGATGCCTTCCATTCCGATCGCTGGGATTATCCTTTTTACAATCAGCCTGGCTACGGTCAGGATGAACTGCGCAAGTTCACGGTGTGGTTCGACCATGACCGGCTTGCGCGCTGGGTGGGTGACAGGCAGCCCGACCGCCAGCCGTTCGAGCGTGCCGACAGCGGGGTGACGGCTGCCGAGGTGGCCCAGGAAGGCCGGGCCGACATCGAGGCCCGGGATGCAAGCTCTCCGGATCTGGGCGAAGTCGTGGATACCGAAATCCAGGTGGGCGATTTCATGCCCCAAATTCAACGAGGTCTCTAGTACTGATGCGTATAGCGATTGCGGGGGCGTCCGGGCGGATGGGGCGCATGTTGATCCAGGCGGTGTCCGATGCGGCCGACCTGAGCCTGGCGGTGGCGCTCGACAGGCCCGGCAGTTCCGCCCTGGGAGACGACGCAGGGGCTGCGCTGGGCCTGGCCACCGGGGTGTTCATCACCGATCGGTTGTCGGCCCTGGCGCAGGCCGACTGCCTCATTGACTTCACCCGGCCCGAGGGCACATTGCTGCATTTGCAGGCCTGTGTCGAGCATGGCGTGAAGTGCGTCATCGGTACCACGGGTTTCGACCCGGCCGGCAAGCAGGCGATCCGTACCGCTGCGCAAAAAACGGCCATTGTCTTTGCGCCCAATATGAGCGTGGGCGTCAATGCGACCTTCAAGTTGCTGGATGTGGCCGCCAGGCTGCTCAACAGCGGCTACGACGTCGAGGTGTTCGAAGCGCACCACCGCAACAAGGTCGATGCCCCGTCGGGCACGGCACTGGCCATGGGCGAGGTCGTGGCCCGGGCCTGGGGCCAGTCCCTGGACGACATCGCAGACTGGGCCCGGCATGGCGAGACCGGCCCGCGCCAAACCGGGCGGATCGGCTTTTCAGTGCTGCGTGGCGGGGATATCGTGGGTGATCACAGCGTTTTTTTCTGCGGCGCAGGCGAGCGCATCGAAATCACCCATCGGTCTGCCAGCCGGGTCACTTACGCGCAGGGCAGCCTCCGGGCGGCACGGTATCTGGCCCGACGCGAGTTCGGCCTGTTCGACATGCAGGATGTACTGGCCTGAGCCTGTGCGGGCCTGAGCCTGTATCGCCTTGAGCTCGTATCGCCTTGAGTCCGTGTTGGCCTGAATGCTTCGGGCGCGCCGGCACAGGCGCGCAGCCGCTCGTGTCCGTACGGGCGCGGGCTTCATGGTATGTGTGTGGGCCCATGGTGCAGGTGCGGGATCATTCCAGGGCGACGGGTTCGGTTTCGAGGGGCACGCCGAATCGGCTCTGTACCGCTGCCCGAACGGCCTGGGCCAATGCCCAGACGTCCTGGGCCGTAGCGCCACCGTAATTCACCAGCACCAGCGCCTGCCGGGCATGCATGCCCACCGGCCCCAGGCGCTTGCCCTTCCAGCCCGCCTGTTCGATCAGCCAGCCCGCGGCCAGCTTGATGGCGCCGTCGGGTTGTGGGTACATGCGCAGGCCCTCGAACCGGGCATCGAGGTCGGCGGCCCGGGTTGGATCCACCGACGGGTTCTTGAAGAAGCTGCCCGCATTGGCCAGAAGATCCGGATTGGGCAGTTTGTGGCGCCGGATTTCACAGACGGCTTCGAATATCTGCTGGGGCGACGGCGTGCGCCTGCTGGCCAGTGCTTCCCTGAAATGGGCGACCAGGTCGGGGTAGGACAGGCGCGCCTGCCAGGCCTTGGGCAGCGCAAAGCGGACCCTCAGAATCAGCCAGTGGCCAGCGCCGTCCTGCTTGAAACGGCTGTCGCGGTAGCCAAACCGGCAGTCGGTTGGATGCAGAGTGACGGTTCGGCCCGAGGCGAGTTGCATGGCCTCGAGCGAGTGCAGCCGCTCGGACAGTTCGAGTCCGTACGCACCGATGTTCTGTACCGGCGCGGCCCCTACGGTGCCCGGTATCAGGGCCAGGTTTTCGAGCCCCGGCCAGCCCTGTTCCAGCGTCCAGCGAACGAAGTCATGCCAGTTCTCGCCTGCCGCGGCTTCGACGATGTACGCCTGCGGCGTTTCGGCAACCAGGTGGCGCCCGCGCAGCTCGATGCGCAGAATCCGATGCTGGGGCGCGGGGGCCATGACCACGTTGCTGCCGCCGCCCAGCACATGGATGTGGCGCCCTGACAGCGCGGGCAATGCCTCACGCAGGCGATGCAGATCCTGTTCATTCTCGATGACCGCCAATTGCCCGCGCCCGGGCAAACCCAGGGTGTTGTACGTCTGCAGGTCGCGGGAGTGGAACCCAAAGGTCATGATGCTGAAACAGTGATTGATGAAGGTGGAAGAATACCCTGTTCCGAGGGGTATGGCAGCCTGTTTGACAGGGTGCGATCCGATGCCTTATAGTTCGCATCCTGCCCTGTACAGAAGGGGCCTGAATCTGCTTGACAAGCAGTTCTGGCCTGCATAAAATGCAGGGCTTGGCAGAGATGCCAGATGCGGGAATAGCTCAGTTGGTAGAGCGCAACCTTGCCAAGGTTGAGGTCGCGAGTTCGAGACTCGTTTCCCGCTCCAATTAGTTGTCTACAGACTTCCACTGGAGTCTGTAAGGCATTGAAGATAGAGGAAAAAGACTCTTTCTTCATTCCAGCAAAAGCCTCGGAAATCCACCGAAAGCCAGCGTTTTTAAGGCCAAATTTGAGGCCAAAGAATACGGGTGGTGCCGGTTCCGGGCTGTTGCTGGGGTTGGATCGGGATGACCAGCAGCATCGGGCCTAAGTCCAAGACTTAGGAGTTCGATGATGGCACTCTCTGATCTGACGGTGCGGCAAGCCAGAGCCGCCAGGAAAACCTACAACCTCCCCGACACCGACGGCCTTGGCTTGGTGGTCACCCCCACCGGCGGCAAGTCGTGGCATCTGCGCTACTACTGGCTCGGCAAGCAAAAGCGCATCTCCCTGGGCAACTACCCGGAAGTCAGCCTGCGCGAAGCGCGGACCTTGCGCGACGACGCTCGGGCGCTCCTGGCTAAAGGCATCAATCCCCACATCGACCGCAAGCAGAAGCGGCACGCGGTCAAGCTGGCGTCCGACTACACCTTCAAAGCGGTCTTCGATACCTGGGTCGAGCGTCGCCGCAAGGAACTCAAGGAAGGCAGGAACAGCACGCTGTCGCAGATCCTGCGCATCTTCGATAAGGACGTGCTGCCGACTCTCGGGAAAACGTCGATCTACGACATCCGCCGGCCGCAGCTTCTGGGTGTGCTGGCGAGGATCGAGGAACGCAGAGCCTTCACCACCGCCGAAAAGGTGCGCACCTGGTTGGGGCAATTGTTCCGCTATGCCCTGGTCATCGTTGAAGGGCTGGAAGTCAATCCGGCCTCGGACCTGGACGTGGTGGCTGCGCCCAAGCCGCCGGTCGCCCACAATCCATTCCTCCATCTGCACGAGCTTCCCGCCTTTCTTCAGAAACTGAGGCGCTACGACGCACGCGACGTGCAAACTCAGCTTGGCATCCGGCTGCTGATCCTGACCGGCGTGCGTACCGGCGAGCTGCGTCTGGCAACTCCGGACCAGTTCGATCTGGACCGCGGCCTGTGGATCATCCCGCCGCAGATCGTCAAGCAGCTTCAGGACGAGATGCGCAAGGCCGGCAAGCGCCCACAGGACGTGCCGCCCTACATCGTGCCGCTGTCCATCCAGGCCATCGAAATCGTGCGTTACCTGCTGGAGGAGATGCGACCCGCCCAGCGCCACTTGCTGACACACCGTAGCGAACTCAAAAAGCGCATCAGCGAGAACACGCTCAACGGCGCCTTGAAGCGGATGGGCTACGCGGATCAACTGACCGGCCACGGCATCCGCGACACCATCTCGACGGCGCTCAACGAGATCGGCTACCCCAAAATTTGGGTGGACGCGCAGCTTTCTCACTCGGACCCAAACAAGGTGAGTTCGGCCTACAACCATGCCAAGTACGTGGAGCCACGCCGCCGGATGATGCAGGATTGGGCCGATCGTCTCGACCTGCTCGAACAAGGCCAGGTCGAAGCCGCCAGCGCACATCTCACCATCCGCATCGATGGGGTGCCCGTGATGGCCGACGAGGAAGCGGCTGTCCCCACTGTGATGGGCACTGCCGCTGCCGCCGTTCCGCCCGTGGTGGCGACGCCCATCGTCGTGACGCCGAACACCAGCGGGGTCACGTTCCAGCGGCTGTCGCCCGTGCCTCCGCCCCCAATGCCGGCGCCGGAGCCAGAAGTGTTGGCCATCCAGCGCGAGCGCGAGGAAATGCTGGCAATCTACGAGTCGCCGAGCAGCCTGCCGGTCCCGCTGTTCGCCAAGCTGGCCGGGAAGTCCAAGGATCAGATCAATCGCGAACTAAAGGCGGGCAAGCTGCTGTCCATCAGCCTGGGCAACCGGGGGCAACGTGTTCCTGATTGGCAACTGAGGCCGCTCAAGCACAAGCTGGCCCAGGTGCTCATCAAGCAGTGCCCGGAAGCGGATTCGTGGGCGCTATACCGCATGCTGACCCAACCGCACCCGGACCTGGGTGACCGCGCGGCCATCGATGTCGTCACGCCAACCAATCTGGGCGCGATTGTTCGGGCCATTGCGCATGGGCATCAACGTGAGGATGCCCCTGAAGCAGAGTTGCCGAAGTCCACGCCCGAGCCGGTACGGCAAAGTGTTCGCCGTCTCGTCTACAGCGCTGCGATGTGTGAAGTGGTTTGATCGCAGGCGTGGCTGACCGCAGATCAGCCACGCCTGTTGTCAACGCAAGATGGACAAGTACGGATTGTTCGGAGGCAGTTCCTGGAACAACGGGTTCGCGTCGTCGAGCAGGTAGCCATGCAGTCGCCGGGCCTTGCGCGGCCCGGTGACTTCGCAGGTCCAGATATTCAAGCCGCTGGCCTGTTTGCGATGCAGGCCCAGCTTCTCGAAACGCTTCTGCGCCCACTGCCATCCTTCCAGCTTGTCCGGCTTCGCCAGCACGGCGACCTGCGGATGTTCCTGCGCGTAGCGCTGGAAGACACCCGGACTGACCAGGTAGGCCGTGCCATCGACGGTGTGCACCAGCGCCTTGGCATCGTTGATGATGAGCCGACGCGACTGTATGCCCTGATGCAGCCAGGCCATGAAGTGCTCGCCCGATGGCTCGGGCTGTGCCTGGGACATCGCCACCGCGGGCGCGGTCGGCGACACCGGCTCGGCCGCGACGGCGACGGCAGATTCAGGTTCGACTGCGGGCGGACGTGCCGTAGTCGTTGACGCTGGTCTGCGCCGACAGCGCACCGCTGCCCAAAGTCAGCAGACCGGCGAGAAGGATTCGGCACGCACGGGCCGCGGCGATGTTCGAGCGAAGTACCAGGAAGTTCATCGGCCGATCCTCAGTTGAATACGACGCTGCCCAGGAACACCTGGCCACGCCGCTCGCAGCAGGAGTACGGACGCCAGAGCGCCCAGGCGTAGTCGCCTTGCTGGGCCTGGATGCGCACGTCGGTGTGCGGGAAGACCGCGCAGGACGATGACAACCGCGGCGTCAGTTCTTGCCATTTGCCGGTGGAAGCGTCGCTCTCGATCAGGGCACCGGCTGGCCAGTAGCCAGCGCTCGCGTTGGCGAGCAGTGGTTGGTAGACGTGGAGCTGGCCGCGTCGGGTCACGATGTCGCCGGCACGCTGAGCGACGACGGCTGCGGCCTTGTAGTCGTCCACGTGATGCAGGAACCCGCCGCGTGGGTATACGTTCCCCCAGAGATCCCGTCCGAGGCGGGTGCCGATCTCGCGCATGCCCGGAATCAGGGATTCGGGATAGACGGACTCTGGAATGTTCCAGCGCCAGGCCACGGTGTCGAGCGTGCTCAACAAGTAAGGCATGAATGCCGTGCCTGCGCCCGCGCAGGAATAGCCGAACTGGCTGACGAACTCGCCGAAGATGGTGGCACCTGGATGTCCGATCACGTCGGCGTTCTTGAACTTGGCGAGGTTGTTCTCGTGCTCTTCGTTCGTCGTGCCGTCACCGCCACCTCGGGCCGTGGGATTCGGCATGCTCATCGCGCGTACTTCGACCCAGGGGTTCTCGCCCGTGTTCGAGTAGCTGGAAACCACCGCGTCGGGGACGTAGTGCTCGACCCTGACCGAGGTTTCCAGCGAGCAGCCGGTGAGCGTGCAGCGCAGCCAGAAGCAAATGCCCCGAACACGGTAGGCAATGCAGTCGAGCGACAGCGCCGATCCGGCGATGGTTACGGTGTCGAGCGCGAAAGCACTGACGGAAGTACCCAGCAGCAGCGATGCGATGCCGGTGCGCCATGCGCGACGGGATAGCCTCATGGTTGCGTCCTCCTGTATTCCTCTATGCGTGCAAGGGCGCGTGTCACGTCACGCTCGCCATAGACGACGTAGCGTCGATCGACGACGACCGCGGGAATCTTGGTGATGCCGAGGCTCCAGGCATCGGCGACGCCCTGATAGGCGCTCGCCAGGTGGCGCTGCAGGTCGGCACCGCCTTCCTTCAGACGCTGCTGGACGATGGCGGCGGCTTGAGCCGGATCGGCAGGCAGGTTCGCAGCCAGTTCGGCTTCGATGCGGGAAGCAGCGTCCAACTCGACGACGCGCACGTCGGCCAGCGCCTCGACGGGGTGGTTCCGGTCGGTGAACACCCGGATGTCCGCCGCTATCGTATTGGTCGCCACCACGAGACCGCAGAGCACGGCTGCCGGCCAATGCCGAAGGCGGCGCTGCCGACTCCCGACACGATCGGGGCACATAGGCTGACTCCTCGGAGAGTGATACCCGTGGTAGTCGATCCGATCGGCCGGGTGCGCGCCATCAACAAAGCGATATGGCGTTCACCCTCTTTTGGTCGTCCGGTCCAGGCGCGGCCGGAACCGTCCCTTCGTCCTCTCGAAGTCGTTGCTACCTGGGTGGGTCGCCGATGGCGTTAGTGGGCATCTCCGCTGTCTCGGACGCAGGTTCAGCCGGCAAGGCGTCATCGTGCGACGCTGCAAGCAGATCGACCGCCGACAGCAGAGCGTCACCTTCGATCGGCCCCGCCGGCAGCAGCAGCGATCTGCCGGTGTGGTTGTCGATCAAGCGCAACGTGGGGGTCGCGACGACGTTGGTTTGGAGTGCTTCCTCGGCCTGTGCACGGATCACGATGTCGGGCCGCGTACTCTCCAGACATTCGTGCAGGGCCGGTGTCGATCCGGGAAGCCGAGCGTCGGCCGGCAAGCCCTGGCCGCCGCCGAGCGTATGTTGGTGAATCCAGGCGATGGCATTCCAGAACGCAGTCGCGCCCCCGACTTCTCCGGCGCACTCCGCCAGGCGCGCTCCGCGCGTCGCGGCGGGTTCGTGGATCGGCAGCGGTAGGTGGTGCCATTGCCAGTTCACGTCCGCCTGGGTGTCGATCCACTGCTTCAGCACAGGGAAGTAGGCCTTGCAGTAGGGGCATTCGAGGTCGGCGTACTCGACCACCGTGAAGCGCGCGTCGGGGCGGCCGTAGTGCCAGGGCGGCCCAACCGGCGGCGGGCCTGCATCGTGGCTGTCCGGGGAAACGGGGTCGCCGCTGGTGTCCGTAGCCGGCGGCGCGGTCAGGCGCCAGGTCAGTAACAGGAGCAGGACCAGCGCCACGGCGGCAGGCCATGCGAAGCGGCGCAGCGTGCCGCGCAGAGAAGGGTTCGTCGGTCGCATCGCGATCCCCTGGACGAGTGGGTGGCGAAACACGAGTCGAACACGCCAGCCTGTTCGTGGGGGACCAACAATCCGGCATTGCGGCCTTCCGCTTGTCGGGCGGGACGGCTCCGGCGCCTTGCTTGCGTGGGTTTGCACGCTGTTAGATTTTTATCTATAATATCTAACAAACTGAGGTCAAGGTCCATGAGCACGTCCCAAGCCATCCGTGAACGCATCGCCGTCCAGCCGGCCGGCGAGCCCTTCACCCCCGCGCTGTTCGCGGGGCTGGGCTCGCGTGCGTCCATCGACCAGGCGCTGATGCGGCTGGTCCAGGCCGGCCGCATCGAGCGCATCGGGCACGGTCTGTACATCGTGGCCAAGGCCGGTCGGTTCGGCGTCAAGACCCTGCCCGCGCCGGAGCAGATCGCACGAATCGTGGCCGGGGCGGAAGGCGCGACCATCGAGATCCACGGCGCGGAAGCCGCCCGGCGCTTCGGCCTGACGACACAGATGCCGGCGCAGCCGGTCTTCTACACGACGGGTTCCTCGCGCGCGATCCGGTTGGGCAAGATGACCGTCCGGTTGCAGCACGTGGCCCCACGCAAGCTCGCGCTGGCGGGACGGCCGGCAGGGTGGGCGTTGTCCGCGCTCTGGTACCTGGGCCGCCGCCAGGTCACGCCCGGCACGTTCAAGCGCATCGCGGAGAAACTGCCCTCCGGCGAGTTCCAGGCCCTGCGCGAGGCCAAGGCGTTGATGCCGGCCTGGATGGTGGAAGCCTTGAGCCATTACGAACGTGAGGAACTCACGCATGCCTGACTCGCCGCGCTACTTCGACCTGCCCTTGGCCGAACAGGCCGAGCTGCTGCAAGGCCTGGCGCCGGTTCTCGGGCGCCGGGCCGAAATCCTCGAAAAGGACATCTGGCTGTGCCAGGCGTTGGGCGTGCTGTTCGCGCTGCCGGACCGCAAACCGATGGCCTTCAAGGGCGGCACGTCGCTGTCGAAAGTCTATCGAGCCATCGAAAGGTTCTCCGAGGATGTCGATGTCACGATCGACTACCGCAGCCTGATCCAGAACGTCCCCGATCTGGCGACGCTCTCCAGCAACCAGCGCAAGAAGCTGTCCGACGCGCTCAAGGCGGCTCTGGTCGATCATGTGACCCAAGAGCTGGTGCCGACGCTGCGGGACGCGCTGGCCGAGGCGCTGCCAGGGTGCGAGATTACCCTGGAGGTCAGCGACGACGCCGAGAAGCTCTGGCTGTTCTATCCCAGCGCCGTGGAGAACACCGATGCTTACCTGCGTCCGAGCGTGCTGATCGAGTTCGGTGGTCGCAACGCCACCTTGCCGCAGGACACCCTGACGATCACGCCGGACGTGGCAGCGCACGTGCCCGGTCTGCTGTTCCCGCACGCGCAGGTTGCGGTGCTGTCGCCCATGCGCACCTTTTGGGAAAAAGCCACGCTGATCCATGTCGAGTGCCATCGCCCGGCCTTGCGGGCCGGCGCTGAACGCTTGTCGCGGCATTGGTACGACCTGGCACGGCTCGCCGACCACGAGGTCGGCCGCAACGCCCTTGCCGACGTCGAGCTGTTGCAAGACGTGCTGCACATCAAGGAGACGTTCTTCCGCAGTGGATTCAGTCATTACGACCTGTGCCTGTCGGGCGGTTTGAGGCTGGTCCCGGAGGCAGCGTTGCTCGATGCCTTGAAGCAGGACTACCAGGCCATGCTGAGCGCGCAGATGTTCTACGGCGAAGCTCTGCCGTTCGACCGCATCATCGAACGTCTGACTGCCCTGGAGGAGGAAATCAACCAAGGCAGATGAGCGCACCTTCCTCGATGCGCAGCGCCAGCGGTTCGATGCCACGTGCCCGGTCGATCGCCTCGGCCACCTTGAAGGCTGCGTCCAGTTCGCCGATGCCGTACCGCTGCATCAACTGATAGCGTTCCGCTTTTTCCTCCGGTTCCGTCATCGCCATGGCGAGGTAGAGGCTGGGCGGCACGGCTCGGAACAGCACCTCCATCGACTTCGACAGGATCACGCCTTCGGAAAACTTGCCCGCTTCCTTGCGCGCCGAAAGCATCAAGGCCTTCTGCTCCGGCGTCAGCTCGGCGCAGTCCAGGGCCTGGCGGGCAATACTGTGTGTGAGACTGACCTGCATGTTCAGTGCGATGCGTTGCACCTCCATCGCGTAGAGGTCGTCGATCAGCGTGGCCGGCGTCGCGGGGGCGTCGAGCAGCGCTTCCCACAGCTCGACGCCCATGCAGGAACGATCGAGGTTGCGCCAGCGTAGGAAGGTCGTCCCTGCGCCAGTGGTCTGTTGGGCCAGTTGCACGCCGAGCAGGTTGAAGGGGTAGCTTCAAGCCAGTGATGGCTGCTCTCCTGCAGCAAGCGCGTGATCTGCAGTTGCAGCTCGGCATTGGCTTTGTAGAGATGGATTGGCAGTTCGTTGCTCATTGCAGTGCCCTTCGGTCATGGTGGGCCCCTTTGGGGCGGGTGTGGGCCATCCCTAGCGATGTCCCTGCTGAAATGGTCTGGCCTTGTCTCGGCTTCAGTGCGTCTTGTCACCGCATTGCCACATAGGTACCAGGCGCATCACCGAGCGGCGCCTGCGTACCGCCCATGGCAGGTGGCGATACCCGCTCGGTCGAACGCCGCGCCAGCCACTGCTGCCAGGCTGGCCACCAGGAGCCCTCGTGCAGCGGGGTTTCGGCACGCCACGTTTGCGGATCGATGTAGCGAGCGCCGGCGCTGCGAGTCGCCATCTGGTAGCTGCGCCGGGGGTGCCCCGGCTCGCTGACCACGCCGGCGTTGTGCCCGCCGCTGGTCAGTACGAAGGTCAGTTCCGTATCACTGAGCAGGTGCATCTTGTAGACGGATGGCCAGGGGGCGACGTGGTCGCGCAGCGTGCCGACGATGAGCATCGGCACTTCGATGTCGGCGATCGCCACTGGCCGTCCGCCGACCTGGTAGCGCCCCTCGGCCAGATCGTTGTCCAGATACAAGCGCCGCAGGTACTCGCTGTGCATGCGATAGGGCATGCGGGTCACGTCGGCGTTCCAGGCCATCAGGTCATTGAACGCCTGCCGCTCGCCCAGCAGGTACTCGCGCACGCGGCGCGACCAGATCAGGTCGCGCGAGTTGAGCATCTGGAAAGAGGCGGCCATCTGCTTGCCGTCGAGATAGCCTTTCTCCCACATGCCGGCCTCCAGCCAGGCCAGCTGGCTCTCGTCGATGAACAGTGCGATTTCGCCCGACTCACGGAAATCGGTCTCCGACGCCAGCAGCGTCAAGCTGTGCAGCCGATCGTCACCGTCGCGCGCCATCGCGGCAGCCGCAATCGTCAGCAAGGTGCCTCCCAGGCAATAACCAACCGCCTGCACCTTGCGCTTGGGCATGATCGCCGTGACCGCGTCCAGTGCATCCATGACCCCCAGCCACCGGTAATCCTCGAGGCCGAGGTCACGATCGGCCGCAGTCGGGTTCTTCCAGGAAAGGATGAACACCGTATGCCCCTGATCGACCAGATACTTCACCATCGAGTTGCGTGGCGACAGGTCGAGGATGTAGTACTTCATGATCCACGAAGGCACGATCAGCACCGGTTCGGCATACACATCGGGAGTCGTCGGTGTGTACTGGATCAGCTCGATCAGGTGGTTGCGGAAGACCACCTTTCCCGGCGTGACCGCTACGTCCTTGCCGACCTCGAAGCCTTCGACTCCGGCCGGCGCATCGTCAAGCGCAAGACGCTGTGCGTCGTCGAGGAAGTTCATCGCACCGCGCCACAGGTTGGCGCCGCCGCTGGTTCTGATGGCTTCCAGAACTTCTGGGTTAGTCCAGATGAAATTCGATGGCGACCACATGTCCAGCCACTGCCGTCCGGCGAAAGTGACCATGTTTTCGTGATGGCGCGACACGCCGCGCACGTCAGTAGTGGCGTTGTGCCACCACTGCTGCTGTAACAGGAAGCCCTGGTACATGACATTGAAGGGCCACTGTTGCCAAGCCGGCGCTGTGAAGCGCCGATCTTGCTCCAGTGGCTCGATGCACGTCGGGCAGCCCTGAGCGCTTGCAGCGTGCGCCGCGTAGCGCGCCAGGCGCTGCTGCTTGTGCAGCCCCTTTTCGATCAGGTTGCGCTGCTTGCCCGGTGACAGGCTCAGGTGCAGCGCCCAGTCGTACCAGGCCAGCAGACCCGCCGCCGGCGACAAGCCGCCAGTGCCCCGTGCCCGCCAGGCGTTCGCGAGCGTATCCAGGACATCGGGACGACAGACGGACGGTGCCGGTGCGGGCTTGTCAGGCAGGGCAGGCGTGTTCATCTTTGGTTTTTTCGTATTGAAAGTAAGTTATTACTATCATAATGCTTGTGGAAAAAGATGCAAGGCCTTGAAGGTCGCTCCTCTTGGATTCCCGCATTGGCGCGAATGAAATCGCTTCTCTCACTCTGGTATGGTTGGCTGACCTGCCGATCTTGCGGCCCGGTTATTTTGCATGTTAAATTAGTAATAAGTCACTTACTTTATGGGGTCTGAACAGTGAATGAGCGTCCTCAATATCTGTCCGCTGAAGAGCGGCGCGCGGCCACGGTGCAGGCCGTGGTCGACTTGGCAGCGGAGCGAAACCCGGCCGAAATCACCACCACGGCCATCGCCGATCGCATGGGTTTGACGCAGGGCGCGCTGTTTCGCCACTTCCCCACCAAGGACGCGATCCTGGAGGCAACGATGACCTGGGTCGGCGAGCGTCTGCTGGTGCGCGTGGACCAGGCGGCCGAGGGCGCCGCGTCGCCTGCCGCGGCACTCGAAGCCATGTTCATGGCGCACATCGACTTCGTGGCCAGGCATCCCGGCGTGCCGCGCATGCTGTTCGGAGAACTGCAACGTTCTGGCGAGACGCTCGCCAAGCGGATGGTGCAGACCTTGCTCCGTCAATACGGACAGCGCCTGCGCCGCCTGATGGAAGCCGGCAAGGCGCAGGGCGAGTTGGATGCAGAACTGGATGTGGATGCCGCCGCCGTGTTGTTCATCGGCACGATCCAGGGGCTGGTCATGCAGTCTCTGTTGGCGGGCAAGGCGAGCCGCATCCGCCGTGACGCACCAGCCGTGTTTGCCATCTATCGCTGTGGCATCGAAAGCAACACATGAAATGCCTGTCTTTTCCGCAAGCGCGACTGCGACCCCCAGACCCTTCCACAAACCGCGAGCAACAAACATGACGGCACACAACGAATGGGCGATCTGGATGCGCTGATTGCACGCGAGCACTGAGCACCTTTATTCAGCGGAAACCCATCGATGACAACTCCAGACCTGCCTCCCAAAAAAACCCGTTGGGTCGTGATCGCCGTCGCCGTGCTCGCTCTTGGCGGCGCACTGGCGTTCTGGCTGTCGCGCGACCATGGACAGCAAGATGCATTGCGCCTCTACGGCAACGTCGACATCCGCGAGGTGCAACTGGCCTTCCGTCAGCCCGGGCGCGTGATGCAAATGGCGTTCGATGAGGGCGATGTCGTCAGCGCCGGCGCGCGCCTGGCGGCACTCGATGCGCAACCCTATCGGGAGGCCCTGGCGGCAGCGCAGGCCCAGGTGCAGGTGGCGCAGGCGGAACTGGCCAAGCTGCGCAGCGGCTTGCGGCCGCAGGAAATCACCCAGGCGCGCGAAGCCCTCAGACAGGCCCAGGCGCTCGCCACTGAGACCGAGCGCAATTTCCAGCGCCAGAGTGGCCTGTTGGCATCGGGCGCCAGCAGCCAGCGCACGGTCGATGCCGCGCGCATGGCACGCGACCAGGCAGCCGCTGGCGTCGAAGCGGCCAAGGCGGCCCTGTCGCAAGCATCCGAAGGTTTTCGCAAGGAAGACATCGCCGCGGCAGAAGCTCGCCTTGCGGCGGCGCAGGCTGCCGCAGCGCAAGCCACGACAGCCCTGGCGGACACCGAATTGGTGGCGCCCAGCAGTGGCACCGTCATCGCACGGGTGCGCGAGCCCGGCAGCATGGTTGCAAGCCAGAGCGCGGTCTACAGCCTGAGCCTGGACAAGCCGGTTTACGTGCGCACCTACGTGGGCGAGTCGGACCTGGGGCGTATCGCGCCCGGTACTGTGGTGCGCGTCAAAAGCGATTCATCAGAGAAGATCTATCGCGGCCAGATCGGCTTCATCTCGCCGCGTGCCGAATTCACCCCCAAGACGGTGGAGACGGCGGATTTGCGCACCGATCTGGTGTACCGCCTGCGCATCGTCATCAACGAAGCCGACAGCGACGCCGCCTTGCGCCAGGGCATGCCGGTGACGATAGCGGTCGATGCCCCACCCGGCACTGTCGCAGGCACTGGGGCGCGCTGAGATGCCCACGGGCGCAGCCCTCGATGCGGGCAACGACGCGGCACTCAAAACCGCTGCCGTCGTCATCGAAGGCGTGGACAAGCATTTCGGCGACGTAAAGGCGCTGCGGGGCTTGAGCGCGCGCATCCACTATGGGCGACTGACGGGTCTGGTCGGCCCCGACGGCGCTGGCAAGACGACGCTGATGCGGATTCTGACCGGCCTCCTGGTGCCGAACGCCGGCCACGTCACCTTGGCAGGCTATGACGTGGTCAAGGACAAC